>WNGH01002165.1_pt1 | contig 31608 bp, 28 predicted proteins | sample 5400631 | NCBI WGS metagenome assembly WNGH01 (sample SAMN13153373, study PRJNA577476) | soil metagenome | isolation source: 115 cm soil or saprolite under Garry oak tree replicate 1 | place: USA:California | collected 2016-06-15
TGGCTCCCCATAGCCTCGTCATAGACGGTAAGCTTCCCGCTCGTGGGATCGGGCCAGTAGCTGGTTGCCAGCCGGTCGAGCGAGGCCTCCGGCACGCTGAAGCCGGTATCCTTCATGCCCAGCGGCTCGAAGAGGCGTTCACGCAAGAACGTCTCCAGCGGCTGGCCTGAGGCGCGCGCAAGCAGCACGCCCAGCACGTCGGACCCCGTGTTGTACATCCACTGCTCACCCGGCTGATGCATGAGCGGAAGGGTTCCCAGGCGACGCATCCACTCATCTGGCGCAGGCATGCTCGACGGGCTCGGCGGCCCCATACCAATCCGCTGCTCGTTCGCAGCCGAGAGAATCGGATAGGCGTCCGGCGGCGCCATCATCTGCCCGAAGCCCATGCGGAAGGTGAGCAGATCACGTACCGTGATCGGTCGCTTCGCGGGCACGGTCTCGTCCAGCGGCCCGTCGAGTCGCTTCAACACCCGGCGCTCGGCCAGTTCGGGCAGCCAGCGCTCCACCGGCTCGTCCAGCCGCAGCTTGCATTCTTCCACCAGGATCATCGTTGCAACAGCGATGATTGGCTTGGTCATCGAGGAGATGCGGAAGATGGTGTCGCGCCGCATGGGGGGGCTCTCACCGATCGCCTGCGTCCCGATCACATCAACATGTACCTCGCCCCGTCGACTGACCAGCGTAACGAGACCGGGCACGTCACCGCGCTCGACATAGTCGGCCATGACCTCGTGCATGCGGCTGAGCCGCTCCTTGGACAATCCTCCAGTACTCATCGCCTGTTCCCTCCGTTCTGCTTCATCCTTCTATGCTTCTCTGAAGTCCTCGATCAATAACGCATCTTGCCCAGCCTGGACCAGCAACCCCTCGTCGGAACGTTCAAGCACTGTGCCGGGCTGCACCTGAGAAGAAGTGGGAACCACCCGGGCGCGCCGCACGAGATATACTGTGCCATCACTCCTGGCAAGCGCCCCTAGACTGCCCCAGGCGCGTACCTGGTTGCGTAGTTGCACTGCTGAACGGTTCCAGTCCAGGTTGCGCTCGGCCTCAGTCACCATTGGGGCGTAGCTGCCCTCGACAGGCTGCGGCGTGCCTGGAACGCCGGCAGCTACTGCTGCAAGCGCCTCTGGGAGCAGCGGCCCACCCAGCGTGAGTAATTTAGAGAAGACGCTGTCAATGTCGTCATCTTCGGCAATGTCCATCGCTCGTTGGACCAGAATCGGACCAGTATCGAACTGGGCGTCCATGCGGTGGATCGTCATGCCGATCTGCGGTTCCCCGTTCATGATTTGCCAGAAAATCGGTTCGGGGCCGCGATACTTCGGCAGCAGAGCGGGGTGCGCGTTTATGCAACCCAGGCGCGGGACTTCCAGCAGTGCCGGAGGGAATTTCCACGGGAACCCTGCCGAAAAGATCACGTCGGGTTCCAGTCCCCGCAGGAGAGCAGGCAAGCGGGACATATGGCTGGTGACCAGCACGTCCAGGTCGCGGCGGACACTGGCGACGATGCGGTGGTAGTTTTCGTTTGGCCGACTGCGTGGTCCCGGCGTGGTGACGACCAGTAACACTTGCTGGCCCATTGCTCCCAGCGATTCCACTACAGCATTGACGAGCGGCGGCGGCTGGTTTGAGAAAAGGATGATGCGCATAGATGGTAGAGAGGACTGTGACATACAACATCTCCCTATTTTTTGCGGTATAGCCCATAGTGTTTATTGACGATGAAAAGAAAAGAGCAACGCTTGTAAAGCGTACCTCTCCTCGCTCGTCGTTTCATATCGCCATTCAGCGACCTTCCATTCTCCCATTCTGGGAAACATGTTACCACCTGACTCTAGCATTTTCAATCCTGGAAACGCTCCAGGGCAAACGATCTGGAAAGAAGAGGAGACAGTCGTGTTGTATGCCGCAACTGTCTTTTGCGTACGGGCGATGGCGAGATCATCATCGGCGGCGACAGGCAACTTGACGCGCCCAAAGCTCCCGACCTGGATGGCATCGAGACCAACCGTGCTCATGCGCTTGAACTCTTCCCGGAGTTGCAAGACCTCCCCATCACCCGCGCCTGGGCTGGCTGGATGCCTTTTACACGCGATCTGCACCCCCTCATCGGCCAGATCCCTCACCTCGACAATCTCTACCTGCTCACAGGCCTGAGTTCTTCAGGTTTCGAGAAAGGGCTTATGTCTGGTAAACTGCTCGCCGAGTTGATCAACCATGGAGCAGCGGTTCCCATTCTTTCCGTAGCCGACCCTGCGCAGCAGGTGAGTATGTGGCCCACGTGAAAAAGGTAGTTAGCGTACTTTCTTGAAAGAGACGCTCACTGCTTATCATCGTGCGGCTCCCGTGATTGACTCACCTTTCAGGGGATGCCATGGCCTCACAAATAAACCTGCCCATCACACGGACTGTGCTGTGCTTTATACACCTGCGCTCATCGCGCCCAGCCGCCGCATTTGGGGCCAGATCAGTGCGACTAGCAGCACCACCAGGACTGTGCCAATGCCACCGCCAGCTACCGCGATGACCGGGCCGAAGAACTGCGCCACCAGGCCGGACTCGAAGCCGCCCAGTTCGTTGGATGCGCCGATAAAGATGAAATTGATGGCTGAAATGCGACCAAGCAGAGCATTGGGCGTGCGCGTCATCAACAGCGTGCTGCGAATGACGACGCTGATATTATCGAACCCACCCAGCAGGGCGAGCATCAGCAGCGAGAGCCAGAACCAGCGCGAGAGGCCAAAGACGATGGTCGCCACGCCAAAGCCAGCTCGCAGCCAGCCCAGACCCGCCGGGCCAACGTGCAGGATATTCTTCGCATAGATGGGCAGCAGCGTGGTAGCGCCGCCCAGCAGTACCGCGAACATATCGAGGGTGATGGAGGCCAGGATGACCTGGGTGCTGCGCAGGAACCTCAAACCTTCGCCCAGCGATTGCAGCGTGGTTGTCTCATGCCTGGGAGCAGCCTGCCTGATCTCTCGCAGGAAGAAGAGCAGGCACACGAAGACCAGGATGACCCCGGCATTGATCGCATACACGAAGGTCGCGCCTCCCAGTAGGGCGATCAGGAGGCCACCCAGGGCCGGGCCAAGTACCGAAGCCAGTTGCCCGACGCTGCTATCCCACGTCGCCGCATTCTCGAAGGCGCTCTCCGCAACGACCTGGGGAAGCAGTGTAGAAGCGGCCGGGCTATTGAAGGCAGCCGCACAGCCATACAGCACCAGGCAGCTGTAGATCAGCACCAGCGAGCCACGTGTAAAGGATAAGGTCGTCAGACCAAGCGAGACCAGCGCCAGGACGATTTGGGAGATGATGACGATGTATTTTCGGTTGAAGCGGTCAATGATATGGCCCGCCGGCAAAGAGAGGAGCATAACGGGGATGACCAGCGCCAATCCGACGCCACCAAGCACAAGCGCGGAGCCTGTCCGCTCGTAGAGCTCCCAGCCGATGGCGACATCGATCATCTTCTCGCCGAGCCCGGCAATAAAAATACCAATGAGTAAGAAACGGAAACCACGGAAACGTAGCGCCTGGTAGGAATCGTGGGTATCGGACACGCTGCTCCTCTGTTGGATAATGATGAAAAGATTATAACATAGCCCCTCGCCTATCCGCTCCGGATAGGGTAGGCGTTACATCTTTGCATGATGCAAGCACGCTCGGATAATCGTTCTCAGTGGGCCATTTTCTTGAACGGATGTCTGATGTAGCCAACACAGGAAGAAACGGACAACATGTGTATCTGACCATTGAGTGTCTATTTGCTTAGCGGCTTGAGGACGAAATCGTATTCCACCCTATAAAAAGGCACGGTGACATGGTAGCTGGCGGCTTCTTCCTCTGAGTCATGACGGACAAAATCGACGACCAGTGAGTCTTTCGTGCCAAAGACGGCGTCCGAGTCGAGGTATGGGTCTCCCTTCACAAACAGGTGTGTCGTGACCGGTGCAAAACCGTCTGCTGAAATGAGCAGGTGAATATGGGCAGGGCGGAAAGGATGACGCCCCAGTGTTCGTAGCAATTGCCCAACTGGTCCATCGTCTGGTATGGCGTAGGAGACGGGTTTGATTCCCACAAAGCAGTAGCGTCCCAAGCTATCGGTGCGGAACTTGCCGCGCAGATTCATCTCGGGTTGCTCGGGGTCCTGTTGCTCGTACAACCCATTTTCGTCAGTCTCCCAGACGTCGAGCAGAGCACCAGGAATGGGTGTCCCATCGGTGGAAAGCACGCTCCCCATCACGACCACCGGTTCGCCCCGACCATCTTTGCTGATGGTAGCCCCCATGGGCAGCTCTGCTGCGCCTTCCCGGTAGAACGGGCCAAAGATCGTGCTCTCGGTTGCCCCGCCCGGCAGGCGATGATTGATGGCATCGACCAGCATCGTGACCCCGGTAATGTCGGAGAGCAGGATGAACTCCTGGCGCTTCTCATCGCACATGTGACCAGTTCTGGTCAGGAATTGAATCCCCAGCGCCCATTCTTCCTGGGTGAGCTCAACCTCGCGCAGAAAGGTGTGGATGTGGGAGACGAGGCTGGACATTACCTGCTTCAACCTTGCATCGGGTGTGTGCGCCATGCTATCCAGCACATTTTGGGTAATCTGCTCCTCGCTATTGTTGCTCATGTGTAGTCCTGCAAAATTTCTCGTGCTGCACGAGCACCTTCGCTTGCGCCGCCCTCCATAAAGCCCTGCCAGCTAGTAGAGCAGTGCTCGCCTGCGAAGTGGATCGGCCCCTGGCGAACTCCCTCGTACCCACTAAAGAAGGTATACTGCCCTACGCGCCAGCACGCGTAGCTTCCCAGAAAATAGGGATCGCCCGTGGGGTAACTCAATGCCGCCGTTCCGGTGTAGTGAGCACTGATGCCGGGAAAGATGCGCTCCAATTGCTGAAGGCAACCCTGGGCATACTGCTGGATTGCTTCAGACTCGATCGTGGTTGAATAGGCTGCAGGTGGAGCATAGGCTGCTCCTCTCTGTCCGCCCGTATAGTCGACGAGAATGCCATGCGAGCCTGTTTGCCCAAGCGAGCCATCCCAGAGCGTCTGAATGTCCTCCAGGTCTGTTATGAAAAACCCGTTATTGAGACGTGGCCAGGGTCCATCCTGATTCCAGTAGCGCGTATCGAACTGCAAGAACAGTTTGGAAATGGTGCCATATCCAAGCTCCCTGATGGCAGTTTGCTTTAAGGCGTCAAATCCAGCTTGCTGATAATCAACGTGCCGCAAGGTACTGAACGGCAGAGTAAGGATTACCTGATCGCAGATCACTTCCAGATGTCCCGTGGGAGTTGTGAAAGACAAGATGACTGCATCATCGCTCTTCCGTTTGATAGCAACTAGTTGATGGTTTAACTGCACACATCCTTCCGGCAGACTGCTGGCTATTGCCAGCGGAAGCTGCTGGTTCCCGCCCGCAATTCTCAGGCTTCCTCGCATTGGTCCCGAAGAGGTCGGCTGATCATCGCCTTCAGCGTCCTGCTCGTCTGCGGAGAGCCACGAGCCAAACGTGTAGACCAGGTTGAGCGAGCTCTGCATTCGCGCCTCCAGCCCAAAGTAACCTCTGCATGCGCCGTCCAACATGCGGCCCGGTGGAGTATCGTGCCCACCCTCCACGTACTGCTCAATCCAGTCATAGGCACTCAAGTGGTCAAGCCGGTATCCCGTCTCAGTAAAGTGGGTATAAGTAGTTGGAAATCCCGCTTCCTGAACCTGCTGCTGCAGGATAGGATAGATAGGTTGAAGGCCTCCCCATAGTTCTTCCGCGTCACAATAGCGGTTGAAGAAATACATAACGGTCTGTGCCTGGTCTGGTATTTCCTGCCCCAGGTCAATAGTCTTGAGCCTGAACCGTTCGATCAGCTGCAATATTGTCCGGTGATCGCCATCGATAAACTCACCGCACCATTCACTCACCATGCCATCCGCCCAGGTGCTGGTATCAGAATGCATACGCCCGCCGATGCGGTTTGACGCTTCGTAAATGCTGCACGCGAGACCTGCATCCTGCAAGGTCAAGGCCGCGTTCAGTCCAGCAATACCTGCGCCAATGATAGCGATGCGCGTGTGTTTGTCCATTTTTCTATTATACAATTCTCAAGGGCTCTTCATTCTCCTGTGTGTGCAGCAGAAATTTGTAAGGTACAAATCTGGTCATGAGTCTTCTCGTTCCCACCGCTCAAGCGCCTCTTTCATCCACGCGGGAGCCTTGTCCTTTAGGGTTGATGCTCCGCCAGCCGAATCGCCACCTCGGTTTCCCATTTCGCTCGATCTGGTTCCTCGTCTGGATTGGTGAGGAAGGACTCCAGGCGTGCGCCGAATGCGTCGCCTTTCTCTGTTTTCCAGGTGTCCCACACCAGACCCTTCTCCGCTCCCCACTTCAGCAGCGCCCAATTCGCCTTGATGCCGTTATCTATCCCCGTGTAGACGAGCGACGCGTAGCGACCTGCAGGGAGAACGCCCGCGGAGATGCGGTCATCACCTGACAAAGCGGTCGCAACGGGAACGCCCACCTCAATATCGAGCAGCGCCTCCATATCGATGACAAGATACCGAGTGAAAGGAGCACCAGCTGGCGCGTCGCCCTGACGCGCCAACCAGGCAAACACTTCCCCCAGTCCTTGCGGGATCGCTGTGTCCAATTCTTGCATGGTAGCCTGAGTTCGAATCGCTACGTAGTGCTGCTCGGTGCGATCCTCTACCTTCGGTTCGGTGATCATTGGTGTTTCTCCTTCGTATAAAACGAACAGGTCCACTGAAATCAGAAGATTTGTTTTGATGAACCCTGGCCCGGCGCGACCTCTGGCTACGGGGCCAACGTATCGAGTCACTTGCGTATCATAACATGCTGAAAAGAAAAAAACTTCTCGTAACTTGCTCTCTTGTCCTCAGCAGCCCATCGACGATTACTAGCCCTTGCTCACAGGGTTTATAGTACTGGTGTGTCATACTCCTCGGAGATTGCAGTCGCATCCTGATCGCCAGGATGCGAGTAATGATCACCTTTATTTCGTCCTATCTATGATATAATGAAGTCCAGCCTATGCAGCCTACACAGAAGCGCTTTCGCTAGACCCGAATAACGTCGAGCTATGGTTCAATCGAGGCATGACAAGCCGGTTTACCTCGCGCTTTGGGCGATCTTTTCGCGATGCAGAAAAATGGAACAGAGGAAACACCTATGGCAAAGCGGAAAAAGGAAACCATGCCACAGTTTGGCAAACAACCTCCCCAGTACCGTTTCTTTCTCAATCCCTATCAGGACGTGCGCTTTACCAAGTGTCCACAGTGTGACAGCAAAATGCGGCAGCGCAAACTGCCACTGGTGATCCACGTGGATCCGATACAACTACTCTCTCTGAACAAGACGTGCCGCTACTGTCCCCACTGTGATCTGCTCATCGCTCACCAGGATGACGTGGAGCATGTACTCGCATCTATCTTCACCCAGCGAAAACCAGAGATCGTTGGCAACGATTACCTGGTGGTTGGAACGTTGGAAAAGATCGTATGGAAGCGCGGAACGCAACAACCGTTAACCCTTCAAGAGACGCTTGAGGCGCTACACGATTTCAAGGAAGTCGTCACGTTCAAGCTAACAGGAGGATGGAGTAGATAAGGAGTGAAGCTTCCTGCACAGAAGTGAGCTGGTTTCCTCGTAAAGCGATGTGGGCTTCCATCACCAGCGTCAAGTCGAATATTGCTTCGTTCAGGAAATTCTTCCGGTGGATGGGAGAAGCAGGTCGTGTCTCTCCCGAAACCGTTGTTGATGCGCTTGATACCCTTCGAGAGGGCCGGGATCACTTTCTCGAAGCTGTTACTGAGTAAAGCAATCCGATTATCTGCCACTCTAGGTCGCCAGGAGGGTGAAAGCTGAGTTGACCGCTTGCAGGGAAAACAACTCTGGATCAAAGTGCGCTCCGGCCAGGCGAATATGAAGTTGATAGACAACATCTGTTGAAAGGTTAGCCATGAACCCTCCTCGGCTTACTTTCTCGTTGAGAGACGAGTGAGCAAGTCTCATGGTTGAAGGAAGAACCCCCGTCATTCATGGCGGGGAGTGTCAGAACTCGTATCCCCGGTTTACCCAATACTGCCAATCCTCAATGGCCTGTTGGGTCTCCTCATCCACCTGAACACCCTCCAATTGCATCAAGGGAACCGCAAGCTGACGTCGCTTCCAGCGGATCAACACGAACATTTCATGCAGGCATTCCTCGTCTGGAGCCATTCCCACGACCTCAACTTCCTCTCCTGGTTCCAGCGGTGAGGTCGCGCGGCGAACGATACAGCGGGCAGAGAACGGAAACTGCAAGGTGTCGGAAAGATAGTTGTACCAACCTGCTGCTTGCTCTTCGGGGCCATAGGCGTCCACAACGATCTCCATGTGGATACGCTGTTCACGTGCTTCATCTTTGGCTTGACGAGCCATATGCATCCTCCTGTAACGGGTGAAAATCGGTAAATATCTCAGTCCCCTTCCACTCTCCCATTCTGGGAGACATGTTACCACGTGGCTCTTGTATTTTAAACCCTGAAAACGTTCCAGGGCAAACAATTTGAAAGCGTCCACTCCTACTGGATGGTGGCAACTTTGGTGAGGACGGCGATCCCTTCGGCTTCCACTTCGTCGCGCAGCAGGAGGGTTCCTTTCGCGCGCAGCAGCGCCCCTGGCTGAAAATGCTGCGGATTGCCCATGGCGACCTGCGTTGCGCTGCTCCAGCGGATGCGCAGTGCGTGCTCTGTGCGCCGGAATGAGCGCCACGGGTCTTCTTCGGAAGGCTCTGCCTGCGTACCTTCAAGCAGGTGTTCTTCCGGTAGGGCTGTGACCTCGATGACCACATCCACCCGCTGGTCCAGAGGCGTGCTGCTGAGCTGGTCCCAACCGGCCGACCTGGATAGAGCGGCGGGCATGGCAGGCGCCTCAGCCTCTTCGGGCGGCGGGGTGTCACGGCGGAGCGGGCGGTCCTGCTCATAGCGAACGCGCACGCCCAGGCGCAGCGCTGCTTCCGCTTTGGCAAGCTCGCCACCCAGATACCCGGCGTGGCTCAGTTGGGAGACCAGCCCCTCACGAATCAGCCCAAGCAGCATTGACTCTGCCGTCCGCCCGCGCATCTCATGGGCAGGCGTGTGATCGGGCAGATAGTGCCGCAAGATGATCTGGCCCGCTGAGCGGTCCAGCCTAATCACAAAGTAGCCCTTGGGGTCGTAGATGAGCGGTTCGCGTTGTCCGCCTGGCTGGATGGGCGTGAAGTTGGCTTGCAGGTTGGTCCCGGTGAGAGGTGCGCCGTCCTCCTGCCATCTACCCTCAAACCGGCCGGGGGTTCGCGCGGCCAGGCTGGAGATGCGTTCGCGCAGCGTTTCCAGGTCGCGCTCGCCAATCCAGTCCACACGTTCAACCTGCCGGCGAAAAGCGGCAACCTGTTGGGGCGTCACGGTGCGCAGGACCGGCTCGTAGCCTTCCGCGCCGATGATGCGCCTGGCTTCATCCACCCCGTTCTCAATCAGCGCGCTGAGCGACTGGCCCTGACGGAAGAGCCGCGATTCCTTGCCGCACAAGAGGAAGAAGCGAATGGCCGGGTTCGCCGTGACGTTCAGGATGATGTGTTCAATGCCCAGGTTCGCTGTCTGCACTTCACCGGCAATGGCGACCCCAGGGATAGCGGCGAGCGGGGCGAGCAGTTCATCACTGGTCAAGGCGCAGACGGCCACCGGTGCTGCCGGGTCACCGATGCGGTAACTGCCCTCGATGATCGGCCAGGAAGCCTGAACCTGGCGTTGTTCTTCCTCGTTGGGAGTATTGGGTTGCATGCGCTGTGTTCCTCCTCCTATTCTTTGGTATTGTCTCAATTGTATATTTATTCTTCGACGCTTACAATCTGTATGAAGTAGTAGATGAGAGTTAGGGAGGAATTCCTTCAAGTTTCTTGCGGGCCCTTGACAACGTGGCAAAATCGGCTATACTCTAATTGAGACCGAACGGTCTTAAATTGTTACAAATAAAACAGACCAATCGGTCTGATGATGTAGCTCCCCAATTTATCGAAGGAGCATGAAAGGAACGCTCAATGACCAATCCTGTAGCTCCCCGATTAATCGAGGGAGACCGATTAATCGAGGGAGATCGCACCCGCGTGATTACCTGGGAAGACCCCACAGCAGCAGTTCAAACGGGCAAGACAATCAGCGGCATCGCGTATCTTAAAGCCCTGCAATCAGGTGAGCTTCCTCCCCCTCCCATTGCAGTCTTGATGGGCATGTGGATAACCGAGGTGAGCGAGGGGCGCGTTGTCTTCGCCGCCGAGCCGGCAGAGTATCATTACAATCCTCTCGGGACAGTGCATGGCGGGGTCATGGCGACCCTGATGGACTCGGCGCTGGGTTGTGCCGTCCAATCCATGCTCCCCGCGGGCACCAGCTATACCACCCTCGAACTCAAGGTCAACTACCTGCGACCCATTACAGCGCAGACGGGAACAGTGTATTGCGAGGGGAAGATCATTCACCTGGGAGGACGCATCGCCACCGCCGAGGGCCGCTTGACCGACGCGCAGGGCAAACTCTATGCGCATGGGACGACCACGTGTATCATCTTGCGCTCGTCCTCTCCTTCCGGGCGGGAGTAAGATCTATTTTTTCATATCATATGAAGGTTGACGGAACAATACTATCTGCTGCGCCCGGTGTTGCCAGAAAGCACTTTGAGGATGGCGACGAGGACGCATGCGCCCAGGAAGGCGATCAAGAGTGTACCCCAGAAATGAAATGTGCCTGTGATGCCCAGGAAGCTGGCTAAAAAGCCGCCAATAAAGGCTCCGATGAGGCCGATTACGATGTCGAGGAAGCAGCCGTAGCCGCGACCGCGCACGACGATGCTGGCGAAGAAGCCCGCGAGTAATCCGACAAAGAGCCACGAGAGCAGGTCTGTAAGTCCAAAGGTGATGCCTGAGATTACGAATAGGTGTGTGATATTCATATAAAAACCTCCTGGTTATCTAATCACGGTCCCACGATAAATCGGGACCTACATACAGTGCATTAAAAGGGAAGTTTCGGAGAACAACCTGTTCTCTCGCGCTCCCTGTTTCGCGATGGTTTCTTGTGTACACTGTGATATACGCAAGAATGTGCCGGAGGTTCAATGAGACCGCAGTATGTGGGCATTTTATACCACGCCACTTTAGAGGATGGCACGACCGGTCGCGTCGGCGATGGCATGCAGGATGGCTATCAGGACACACGCGCCCAGGAAGGCGAGGACGACGCTGCCAACGAAGCTGAAATAGCCGAAGCCCAGCAGGCCAGCCAGGAAGCCGCCAATGTAGGCGCCAATGATACCTGTAATGATGTTGCTTATAAGTTCATAACTGCGGCCGCGCGCAGCGACGTTTGTCAAGAAACCGGCTATCAAGCCAACGAGAAGCCACGTTAAAAGGACACCTGGATTGAAAAAGGCCCCCGATATCAAGACTACAAATTGCAACATCTTCTATCACGTCCAGTCCATTTATAGAACTACTGAGAATGCCTGCATTGCTATGCTATATATTAATCGAGTTTATTACGTGACGCAAGTCAACAATAACACTCTCAGGTTATTCTAAGCGTTAGTTAATCTTTCTAATGATGCATAAATAGTAGTGCGATCAATTGCGCCCCGGCAAAGGAAGGGTTGGAAGTGTTCTCCGAGTAGGGTCTGGGCAGGGGCTACTCTTCTCCAGTTTGCCTTTCAACCTCACGTGGTTGTCTAAGCTGCCTGCCAAAGAACGTGAGTAAGAGACTGGGAGCCAGTAAGAGACAGAACGCCCCAAAGACAAAGGATGCGGAAAGACTCACATTGGATTGCAACCATCCACCTATCGAAGGCCCAATACTAAAGCCGATGCTCCACGTGACCGAATAGAAGCCGGACAAGGTTGCACGCTGCCGATCTGAAACCTGTTCCATCGCAAAGGCGGCGTAGATAGGTTCGATCAGCGTGCGCATAAATGAGCGAGTGTACTCTCCTGCAATTGCCAGGGGCAGTGTGGGAGCGAAACCGATCAGCACCATTAAGGGTGCGGTGAGATACTGCACGGTGGTGACAACACGCAATTTACTCCACCGTTTGACAAACAGAGGAGCGGTGAGCGAGAAGATACCGCCAGCCAGGCCAGAAATGGTGAAAATGATGCCCAGGGGGCCGGGTAGGAGGTGGAAGCGCAAGATAAAGAAAAGTTGCATAAGTGCAACGACCGCGCCCTCGCCCATCGTGAAGAGGAGATCAGGCACGAGTAGCTTCACGAACAAGGCGACCGGCAGACGTTCCCGCTTTTCATGTAGCACTGCCTCCGCCAGAGGTCCACTATTTCTTACGCTTTCCTCCAAGGCTGCTTTTGTAGCTTTATCTGTTGCTTTGTTTGCTGCTGTACGCTTCGGTTCGCGCAAAAACCAGAGCGGGAGACCAAAGACAAAGGTAAACAGCGCGGCAGCAAATACACCCCAACGCAGCGCTATGGTGCTGGCAGCAGAAACATGCAAGGTGCCTGCAATAAATTCGGGAATGGCGCCACCTAAAAGGCTACCAAGTGAACCAACGCCAAGCAAGAGGAAGCTGTTCAGGGCGAATACGCCCACACGTTGTCTCTCCGTCGTACTTTCGGTCAGGAGTGGCAGGTTGGTGACCCAATAAGCAGTGGAGACGACCCCCTGCATGATGGCACAGGACAGCAGCCAAAAAGGGGAGGTGACAAGCGCACACGCCGCGAGAAAGAGAGGAGTGAGGAAGGCGGTGAGCAACAGGACTGGCTTGCGGCCGATACGATCTGCAAGTATGCCCACAGGAACGGCACTGACGAGTGCCCCAATAGCAGGCATAGCGCTGAAAACACCGATGAAATCGGGTTGATAGCCCAGGCTATGCACATAATAATTGAGCGTCAGCGCGCTGAGGCTAAGTTGAAAACCTTTACCCGTCGTGAAAAGGAGGAGAAGATAGACATTTCTCGGCAGATGCAAGAATGAGGATGCGAAAGAGCGTTTTTGCGATGGTTCTCTATCTTGAATAGTTGACTCAGAGGTATCGGGCACCAATGACATTAGAAAGTTTCTCCTGGCTAGATAGACACATGCTGATACCTTACCATACGCCACTGTCGCAGGGCAATGGACAAAAGGACAGGAAAAAACAGGGGAGTTGGCAGAAGGCGGTACGTATAGCCCTTCTGGTTATGCACGCGGCAGGCAGATGTGAGTTAGCGTATACTTAGAAGAAGGTGCGAGGACACCTCGCGCTCCGGCAGGGCTTCCCCTGCACCCATTTCCTATGACAGAAACCTGTTGCCTTATGGCTTTGTAGGCCGATATATAGATTCTAAAGCAGTTGTAGTGTACAATGGCAAGAACAAGTGTGAATGCTTATACAGAGGAGTCTTTAATGCGGTCGAGTGTAGTTGAGCCCCTTCCCTCGCCGGGGCTCGAAGGGCGCGGTTCGCAGTATATACCAGGACCGGCAACGCGCCCCAACCCTCCAACGCCAGCACCGGAACGCCCGGGCTCAGCGCCTGTAACGCAGAAAGCAAGACCTCACCTGGCGCTGGCACCGGCAGAAGGCTGGTTTGCGCTGCTGTTGCTGGCCGCGGCGGTTTACGCGGTCATTTCTACTATTATCGCGGCCAACTGGGTGAGCCATACCTTCATTCTCTTCTGGAGCGCAGGCTTTGGTTTGCTGTTAGGCCTGGTCATTGCAAAAATGCGGCAGATACCACAGGCTATCCTGCACCTGGCGGCATGTCTCGCGGGTCACTGGCTCTCGATCTGGCTCGCCAGCGCCATAGCATTTCACCAGTCCTGGTTGTTTTTACTACAAAGCTTACGCACGGCGATTACAAGCGGCCTGGCCGCTACTACGCCGTCTGGTACCGACCTGGTTTTTCTCTTCTATCTCTCGTTCCTCTGTTTCTATCTCGGCTATTTCGGCAGCTGGCTGACGTATCGCGCTCGCCTGCCATGGTTGGTCGGACTGGTCTACTGCTCTATTCTGCTGATCAATCTGAACTATGTCAGCAAAGCGAATTTTGCGAAGCACAATCTATCCTTATGGGTTTTCATGTTACTGGCCGTTCTGACCCTGCTGATTGCGCGCATCCATCTCGCCACAAAACTGGCGCAGTGGGCAAGCGAAGGCCTGCACACCGACCGCACCTGGCTGCGGAAGATAAACTGGAGTTTCATGCAGTGGACGGCCATGCTCGCGCTCCTGATCCTGTTAGTCAGTTGGGTATTGCCTACGGCAGGTGAGCCAGCAGCCGGCGTAGTCTTCTGGAATCGGCTGGGCACTACATGGTCAGGTGTTACCCAGGGGAACTTATCATTGAATGATCCCGGTTCGATCCTGCGGACTTTACAGGGCCAGGCCAACTTTTTCAGCGATCGTCTCACAATTACCGGGAGTATAACCCTACCCAGCGGCGAAGTATTGTACTATACCAGCACGGCCGCGCCGCAATATCTTGAAGGTTTCACCTACGATCACTTCGATGGACATACCTGGCTGGTATCACCTCCTGATGGACAGCAGAACGTTGTCGCTGGAAAACCCTTGCCCGTGGATACGGCGGAAAACAACGTTACCCGGGCGACCACAAACGTGGTAATTGTGCAGCCGCCGGAGAGCCAGAAGCACTATATCTTTGCACCCGCGGAGCCCTCTGCATTTGATGTCGATATAACCGTAGACACCAACGGGACGACAAGCACCTGGATGCAGCAGAGCCCGCTTGCGGCTGGCGAACACTACAAGGTTACATCCAATGTTGCAGCGACCAATGCGCAGGCCCTGGCGGCCATTCCGCTGCCAGGGCAGGACCTGTGGCCTGAAGATAGTAATTCTTCTGCTCTGAAGAAGCTGTACCTGCAGACGCCCGTCAGCCTCTCGTCCAACGTCTTGTCAACAGCGCAGCGGTGGACGCAGGGTGCAACAAGCATGTATGCCGCTCTGAAGATGTTGCAGGATCACCTGAGCGATCCAGCGCAGTTCACCTACTCTTTGACTAACCCGCCAGTGCCCGGTAATGTAGATGTAGCGACCTGGCTCTTACAGCAGCGCCGGGGTTACTGCACCTACTACGCAACGACGATGACAATGATGGCGCGCCTGCTGGGCGTTCCGGCGCGCATAGTCAATGGCTTTAGTTTTGGACACTTCGACACGCAGCGCAAGGTGTGGGTTGTCAATGGCGAAGATGCACATAGCTGGGTGCAGGTCTACTTTCCACACTTTGGCTGGATCAACTTTGACCCGACGCCTGGCTTTAGTCTGAACAACTCCACGCACCCCTCAAAATCAGGGTCCACTACACCGCCTTCATCGACCGGGCACTCAGGCAAGCACACACCGAAGCCAGGCTCTGCTCGGGGAACTCGCCCTATCGGGAACCCTACGGGCACGGGCGAGGGCTTCTCTGCCGCAAATCAACCTCCAAGCCTCCTGCTAGCGCTATCGCTGCTGGCGTTGTTCTGCTCCCTATGCTTCCTGCTGTTCGCTCTGGGGTCGTACTGGTGGCGAAATCTCTATGCCGGTGCGAACGCTGTGGCCGGCATGTTCTGGCGTGTATGCCGGATCGCAAGCTGGGCTGGTCTGCCCCCCAGGGAATGGCAAACGCCTTTCGAGTATAGCCACGCGCTGAGTCAACACCTCCCCCAGGAAGCCGCGCCTATGCGGCGGTTGACCGAACTTTTCGTACGCGACCGCTGGGCCGCGCCCCACGAGACACCTTATACCGCCGAGGAGGACGACCTGGGACGCCTCTGGCCTCACTTGCGCCATGTGCTCTTGCGCTTGATCCTGCTGAAAATAGGGAAGAAGATACCTGGCAAGCGCTGAGGCCTCTGTTGGCGCATGCAAGATATGATGCAATCGAGCATGGCACCCGCAAGGGATGCCACTACCATGAGATGGCTTCGCAAGGCGACTCTCCAGGTTCCTTTACATCGGTAGCGGTGGATGTATCGATGCTCGTTACACGTTGCACTGCCTCTCGTCTAAATACATTGAAAAGCTATTTTTCACTATATGGATGCGCGGAGGGGAGGATGGACAGATGAAGAGCGAATCACCGATAGCCACGTGTACGTACGGGTGGGGGCGGGTCTTCCGGCTCTATGATGACTACCTCGAAGCGAATGGTGTACGACACGCGTTGAACGACCTGACACACGTTCACCAGCTCTACCGCAACGTTATGGGCATTCCTTCCGCTCGCCTCGAACTCTATTTCGGAGAGAAGAAGCTGGTTCTGGCCGGCATTGCTGAGATCGAGGACGCCCAGAAAACGGCGGCATGCCTGACTACGCGGCTCAATGCATCCCACCCTACTCAGCAGGAAGAACTGGCGCAGGCCGTCACAGAGGAAGTCGATATACCAGGCAGGAAGGGCATGCTCAGGGACCAGTGCGAACGCACGCGGGCTCGCGTCCGCATAGAGCGTTTCCGGCAAAGATGGCTGCAAGGACACGGTGAGGATAGCACGCACGAAAACCAGTTTGGGCGACAGGCACGCCGCGAGGGGGGTCTGCTCGAGGTAGCGGTTCCTGTGCGTATGCTGCCTGGCGAACGTGCTCACTATATCACCGATGCAGCGCTGTGTGGCGAGCGCACCGAGATCCCGCCGGGGCACCTCCGCCCAACGTGGCAGGGAGCATCCCTGGAATACTTTGGCAAGCTTTCCAGTTTTCCGTATGGTAGAGGCAGGCTGTACCCGGCACTGGACCAGGGGATGTTAATTTTGACGAGCAGGCGAGTGATCTATATTGGACGTAAAAGCCAGGTTATGCTGGATAATATTAATCTGCTGCACGTCTCCCGTTTGCGTGGAGCAATAGCGCTGCATGCAGATCAGTGGCAGAAGCGGCATATTTTCGAGATGCGCCGCCCACTGGAATGCGCAATGTGCCTGGAATATATCCTGCAACGATTGCAGGGAAAAGTAACCTGGACATACCCAGAACCCAATAAATGATTATGAAGAGCCTCCAGTCGGGAACGGGGAAAGGATAGGAAGCGGAGATGGTCGACACCTTGATGGTGCTATGGAACCGGGGCTCAAGAAGCCGTGGATCGCTGGCAGTGCTAGCATTTCTTCTCATTTGTATCAGCGCATCCCTACTTTTGATTATAGTGGGCGGAGCAAGGTCACATGGACCTGTTCCCACCAGCGCGGCCAGAAATAAGGGCGCACCAGGCAACCAGACGCCGGTGGTAAGCGTGCCAAGTCTGATCATTCCTACGCAATCAAACCAGGACAAAAAGCATCACCAGCCGCGTCACAAGCGAACGCCGGTGGCGCCCGCTACTCCGGTTGCTACGGCCACTGCCGGTAGCTGCAGTAGAACGCCAGCTATGCGCCATGTCGCAAAAGCGGAGCTAAAACCACGCGATGGCGGTCCGGGTGGATGTTGTACAAACTGCCTGAATAATAGTATAGGGGTGGGCGATGCCCCTGTGTTGAGCAGTCTGAGTAGCTACTTGTGGATCATCATAGGGGTATCGGGTCTCGGTACACTGCTCTTTTACGGCACAATGTCAATGGCATGCCGCAGGCGCGGCGCGCAATAGAACAGTAAGCGCCTGGACCTCGCGAGTCCAGGCGCTTGCTAGAAGGAGGGGGTCGATCTCAGTACTTCAGACGGGGCACCCGGTGTATGTAGGTATTGTCGTTTGCCTGCTTGAGCAGGAAGTCGGCAACATCGGCACGGGATATTTTCGAGTTAAGACCTATCTTCAGTGGATCACCCACCCTGTAGGTTCCCTTCGCAGGTTCGTTGATTAGCCTGGCGGGGCGCACGAGGGTCCAGTCGAGGTCGCTCTGCCGCACAAAGCGTTCCTGGAGTACCTGGTCTGCAAACGTGGCCTTCACCTTTGGGGTAAACAGCAGGATCAGCGGCAAGATCCAGGGAGCCTCGCGCCACTCTCCGTCCAAAGCTGCTACCGTGAAGGATGACTGGCAGATGAAGCGTTTCACGCCCAGTTTCTGCATGGCCGAGATGATGTTCTTTGTACCCGTCGAGCATACCGGCACTGTGCTTCCCGGCTTCACGCCAAGCACGCAGATCACTACATCCTGCCCGGCTATCGCCGCTTCGACCTGGGCCGGATCGAAGACATCGCCCTGGACAAGCGAGAGCTTGGGGTGTTGTATCGTGAGCGCTCCAGTGTGGCGGTCGAAAGCAGTCACCTCGTGTCCTTTCTCCAGCGCTTGCTCAACTAGAATGCGGCCAGTACCGCCAGCAGCACCAAAAATCACGAGTTTCATAGTTTTGTTCCTTTTATGTGTAGAAGCGGTGCGGGGCTTACGGAAATGTTCCCGTATCCCTGCACCACCTTCTTGTGTCTTACCTTACAGGCAACGTTTCGGCCAGTTCCCCTGTACGCGCGGACAACATCTCAGGAGTGAAAGCCTTCCTGGTGACAGGCTTCGTCCCCCGCTGAGTTACAGACTCGGACTCCGCAGCGACCCTGGCGCTCTGGACTTCCACCAGCGTGAAGAGCATATACAGCACCCCACCGATGATCGAGAACAATCCACCAGTATAGCCCCAGCTCCCGGCATCCCCCGGCACGATCATGGCTATTACACCGAGGTAGCAGTAGGTTGCGCCGGTGATAACGCCCAGTTCTTTCCAACCGGGACGCTTCGTGGACGACAGCAGGCCGGCCAGAATGAGCAGGACTATGAGAGCGGCCGAGCCGATCCAGTGCAACAGCAGGGCATGCACATCACTCTGGGTCATGCCAACGATCTGCCACTGGACCTCGCGCAAGGCAACTGGCAGCAGGAACACTGCAAACAGCAGGCTGAGCGCCAGCAATGCTATGCTGATAGAACCCTCGCGTGCGAAGCTCAACAGGCCCCGGCGATTGGGGTAGGCCAGCACAAACAATGCGACGATGAGCAGCAATGCAGCTCCCTTGATCTCAAAGGGTGCGATACTGAGTGCCAGGATGACGCCACCTACCACGAAGAATTGTGCCACGAGCGGCTTTTCTTCTGGCTGTCGCAGCAGCGCGAGCATGATACCGCCCAGGAAGATCGCTGACAGGGCTCCCAACTCTGCGATATGCCAGAGATGGATGACATCGCTCGGGTTTCGCAATATCCATGCCGGGATGAATTCGAACGTGCCCCCTGCCAGTAACGCAAGAGCAAGAATGCCGGTAAGAAGCATAAAGCCTTTTGAACGCCATTGTTCAATAACATTCTTAAGTGTTTTGATAGCAAACATTTTTGAATACTCCTTCTAGAAGCGCACCGCAGTGCGATCAATCCTTTTTCATTCTTCTATCTACTCATATTGTAGGGTCATAGCGTCCACTTATCGTTACGAGAAACATTACGAAATGGGCCAGAAATATCGCTATGATTTTTTGCTTCGCGTATCTTTCTTTCATCGTACAATGCAAGAATAACCCACGCAGCGTTTCAAAAACGTTTCCTGGAATGTCTCTTGAGTAGGTTGCTCGATCTTGTGCGAGCGATTGCAATCGCAGGATTCGTTTGATTATACTCTATCAAGAGGAAAGCACAAGCATAAATAACAAGGGAAATAGAACCGTATGCAATCTAGTGTCAATAGAAGAGCAATCGTCATTGGTGGAGGCATTGGAGGCGTTACAGCAGCCCTGGCGTTACAACAAGCGGGCCTCGATGTGACCGTATTCGAGCAGGCCGAAGAACTGGGAGAAGTGGGGTCGGGGCTACCATTGTGGACAAACGCCCTGAGGGCACTCGCCAGGCTGGGATTAACCGATGTCCTCGAAACTATTGGCGCATCGGTGAACGCGGGGAGCATCACTACCTGGCAAGGAGATGTACTGGCCGACCTGCGCACAGAAGAACTCCTCAAACAACTGGGCACGATCAACACGGTCGTGCATCGCGCAGAACTGCTCGCCATGCTGTTAAAGGCGCTTGGCGAAGACAAGGTGCAGTTAGGAGCGAGATGTGTGGGCTTTTCGCAGGATGCTGCCCGCGTGTGCGTCCGCTTTGCCGATGGAAGAGAGGCGCAGGGTGACCTGCTAATCGGCGCGGACGGGCTGCACTCGGTTGTGCGCACGCAACTGTTCGGCCCGTCAAAGCCACGTTATGCCGGGTACACCTGCTGGCGCGGCGTTGCCCACATCACGCGCAGCGGGCTTGAGACCTGGGCATGGGGCAAGGGGTATCAATTAGGCATTACGCCTATGAACCATGGGCGTGCGTACTGGTTTGCGCAAAAGTACGCTTCTGAAGGGGCAAAGGATAAGCCCATGGGTAGAAAGCGCGAACTGTTGGAGTTATTTCACGATTGGCATGATCCAATTCCGGCGGTGATCGAGGCAACGAACGAAACGGATATCCTGCGTAACGATATCTATGAGAGTGAATTACTCCCTCACTGGAGCCGGGGAAGAGTAACGTTGCTGGGCGATGCAGCTCATACAATGACACCGAATTTAGGCATGGGCGCGTGCCAGGCTATCGAGGATGGGGTGGTGCTGGGAGCCTGTCTCAAGGGCGAGGCGGATATTGTTGCTGCTTTGAAGCTTTATGAAAGGCGCCGCGTCAGGCGAGCAAATAGCATTGCACGCATGGCAAGGCTGATTGGTCAGGCTGTGCAACTGGAGAATCCCCTAATATCCAACATGCGTGACGCCATCATGAAGAGATTACCTGTCAGCACTCAATTAAAGCGCTTGATATGGATTCTGGACTACAAGGTATGACTTCATTCCAGGCGGTAGAGGCTTCCGAAAGCTGTGCGATAGTTTATAATATAAGCCTGAGTACAGCGGCCGGTAATTCTATAGCGTAAAAATCCGGCTCCGTGTCGTTAGGAAAGTGATTAAATGCTTTTAGCATTAATACAACCGATGGAGGAATAACACTATGCCCCAGGCTAAAGCTGTGATGAACGTTCGCCGGGTATCAGCCACGACCAGTATTATCGATGTACAAGGGGAAGTTTCTGCCCAGGCAGAAAACGCGCTCATGTCGGCCTACACCGAGGCCAGCACTCCAACTACCCGCGTCATCATCCTGAACTTCGGCGGGCTGGAGTACATGAATAGTAGCGGAATTGGCTTGCTCGTCACACTGCTCATTCGCGTCAATCGACAGAAACAGCACATGTTGACCTATGGACTGAGCGATCATTACCAGAACATCTTTGAAATAACGCGTCTGAGCGACGCGATCAAGATCTATAAGACTGAAGCCGAAGCCCTGGCCGCGGCACAGGCCTCGTGAACATCTTGGTCGCCAGCGAGAGCCAGCAGGGCGAGGGCTGTAGAGTGCGGATTTATCCAGCATGTCCTCGCCCCTACATTTCTACCTATCACATCAAGATTGACAGAGCACTAGACCGGCCTATTCCAGGAAGGAGATCAGAGAACCATGACCACACCATCCGACGGTGAGAAACCACGCGATGCCGCCTACTGGGCGCAGCAGGTTTCATCCCTGAAGGTTTCTCGCGTGCCAACCGGAGCGCTCAATCTGAATGTGGAGGGACGGCGTGCCGTAGGACCGCTGGAGGGTTTTGGTCCCATGTGGCAGAAAACGTACCGCATTAGCCTCAGCGGCACTACTGTCCAGCCGGCAGAAGTCATCAAAACGTGGAAGGAACACTTCCCGGAGTTCTGGCCGGCGGGTAGTCGCTTCTATGGGCCGCTGACCGGTATTGCCCCCGGCGAGGTCGCGCTGCTCAACCTGGCGATGCCGGGAGGTATGCAGCTCTCCACGGGAGTACTGGTGCTCTACGCTGATGACGAGTCCTTCACACTGATGACTCCGCAGGGCCATATGTTTGCCGGCTGGATCACCTTCAGCGCCTTCGAAGAGGATGGCTGCACCATCGCGCAGGCACTGGTGCTAATTCGCGCCAACGATCCCATCTATGAAATCGGCTTCCGCCTGGGTGGGTACAAACAAGAAGATAGGTTCTGGCAGCATACGCTCAAGGCGGTAGGTGAACATTTTGGCGTTGATGAAGTGGTACAGACAGAGATAGTCTGCATCGACCCGAGGTTCCAGTGGTCGGAAGCCAGGAATATATGGCATAATGCAGCTATGCGTACAGCGATCTATAAAATGGCTGCTCCCTTACGCTGGATACGCAAACGAGGACGAACTGAGAAGAAAAAGAGCAGCAATACGTAGATAGAAGTTCTGGCATGTCTGAGCATCGCGCTTATGATGCGATAGTCGTTGGCTCGGGGCCAAATGGCCTCGCGGCCGCCATTACAATAGCCCAAGCGGGTCGATCGGTGATTGTTTACGAGGCCAGGGATACCATTGGCGGAGGCTCTCGAACACAGGAACTGACACTACCAGGCTTTCAACATGATGTCTGCTCGGCGATTCACCCGCTTGGGCTGGCCTCGCCGTTCATGAGAAGGCTTCCACTCGAGCAATACGGGCTGGAGTGGATTCACCCACTTGCGCCACTCGCGCATCCTCTCGACGACGGCACAGCCGCCGTACTTGAGCGTTCGGTGGAGGCGACAGGCACGACGCTGGGACGAGACGCCGCCGCCTACCGCAGATTGATGGGGCCACTGGCTGCCAATTGGAGCAAGCTTGATACAGCCATCCTCGGCCCATATCCATTGACGACGCACCTCTTCGCGCTTGCCCGCTTTGCCATACCGGCGCTGCTTCCTGCCAGGGGCTTTGCCGATATGTGGTTCAGGGAAAATCATGCACGCGCCCTGCTGGCCGGTATGTGTGCGCACTCGATGCTGCCATTGGAGGAACCACAGTCGACCGCCTTTGGATTAGTCATGGGCATACTTGGACATGCCGTTGGATGGCCGTTGCCACGGGGTGGCTCGCAGAAGATCGTCGATGCCATGGCGGCTTATCTCTGCTCGCTTGGCGGGGAGATCGTCACGGGCGTGCAGGTCAAAACCTTCGAGAGCTTACCCAAGGCCCGCGCCGTCCTGTTCGATGTGACGCCCAGGCAATTGTTGTGCATTGCAGGTGATCACCTGCCGGGCAGGTATAAGCAGCGGCTCCAGCGCTATCGCTACGGCCCCGGTGTATTCAAGATTGACTTCGCGCTCGATGGCCCGGTCCCCTGGAAGGCCGGAGCTTGTACACGCGCGGGAACTGTCCACCTGGGCGGCACGCTGCCAGAAATCGCTGCCGCCGAACGCGCGGTATGGAAAGGCGAGCACCCTGAGCGGCCCTTTGTGGTACTCGCGCAGCCAAGCCTTTTCGATGCAACGCGGGCACCACAGGGGAAGCACACGCTATGGGCCTACTGCCACGTCCCCAGTGGGTCGACCTTCGATATGACGGAGCGCATCGAAGAGCAGATCGAACGCTTCGCGCCGGGTTTCCGCGACCTCGTACTGGCACGCCACGTATTTAACGCGGTCGAACTGGAGCAGTATAACCCTAATTACGTTGGTGGAGACATCAATGGCGGCGTCCAGGATATGTGGCAGCACTTCACCCGGCCGGTGCCCCGGCTCGTGCAGTATTCAACTCCAAATAAGAGCATTTACCTCTGCTCGTCATCGACTCCTCCTGGCGGGGGCGTGCATGGCATGTGCGGCTACTACGCCGCGCGCGCAGCCCTACGCGCTGTGTTATAGGTATGCACAAAGGAATTTACCTTCCCTGCCTGGCCCTCTCACGCGTTTGGCACCAGATCAGAGAGAGCAGAGGCCATGGCCTCTGCTCCCACAGCATCGTTCGCCCGTGCGTAGGCGACTGACTTGCTCGTCGCTTACCCTCCATGGCGGGCCGCATCTGCTTGCTTTGCCAGCTTGCGTAGGAGGGCAAAGAACTCGTCCGATTGGCCGATGAAAAGCCCGTCGTCCGTCAAGGCCTTCAGCGCGCCCATAGCTGCCCCCTCGGTCTGGGTCGGGCGAATGATCGAGACGACCGGGAACTTGCGGCTGAGGAAGATGGTAGGCTCGGGCATGATCAGGTTGGTCTGGGTGTCCTCAGAAGGGGGGTTATTGAGGTCCGGAAACACCAAGCCATTGGTGGGGTCGGTCAAAGGAGGTGCATTGCCTGCCTTGTCTTGCCAGGTCTGAAAGTGCTGGGTCTCGGTGGGGCCGATACTGAGCAGGATGCGCAGCACTTCCGGATGGGTGACCCTCTGAGCCAGCGATGGGTAGAGGCTGGTGCCACCTTGCTCGATGAACGCGAAGTGGAAGCCCGCCGTGTTAGCGATTGCCTGGAGGTGATCAGGGATGGTTGGGGTCTTCCCCGCTTTAAAGCCCTTCAGGTCATCATCGGTTCTGGGAATCGCCGGAAACTGCCCCTTCAGCAAACCTGGGACTGCTGGCGGGAACGTGTCACCGAAATCGGGGTTCTTGGTGCGGCTGCGGTACTTGGTCCAGTAACCGGTGTCCACGGTGAGCTGCATGAGGTTGGTGAGCCGCCCGATGTCCTGGGCGCCGGTGGCTTTACTGCTCGGCAACGTGCGAAACGTATCCAGGTTGACGGGATCGGCGCCCTTGGAAACCAGGTACGCGTTGATGAATGTGAAGTGGGTGAACTCGTCCTCGGTATTGTCGTGAATGTACTGGTCCATATCCCCATCCAGCACTTTCAGGGCAGCGGTGTAGCCTGCACTCCCGCTCCCCCCTGGGACTTCGCTGTCCTGGATGCCCCCCAGTTCATTGTATTGTTGCCACAGATCGGTTTCGAGGATTTCGAGCGCAGAGAGGAACCTGAGAATGGCCGCGTCTCCCTTTGTGAGACCGCCACTCTCTGCTTCAGCGAAGGCTGGTAAGCCATTGGCGAACAGCCCGGCACCGATGGCTCCTGCTCCTCCTACCGCGAGTCCTTTACGTAAAAAGGAACGGCGGCTGGTAGTACTTTTCGATAGGTGTACTGTGTGTTTCATGATATGCTCCTCTAAGAGTGTTTCACTATCCGTTCCACGATCTTCTCCTGATCGTAAATGAGTCCACAAGGAGGCACACCAGCCCAGGCCGGTGCGCTCTGCGAACGACGGATGCACAATAATCTGCGGGAGCTCCCTCATAATAGCAACGACGCCTCAATGATACATACGTCTGAAGTTACAGGCGCAGGTACGGTATCGACGGATTTATGGACGAAGCTCAGCCCTACGCGACCTTCTGTAACCCCCTCGCGTATCTTCTTTATGAATAAGTCGGTGACCATACCCTCGCATGTCCCTTTCAAGAGTATTATGAAGCACACCTGAGTGGGGGAGAAACAGGTACATGCATACTCAAAACGCAACCCTATCTTAACCAGATCATAACCGTCTTGCTCTTCCCTCGATGTGGGTATTTCGTCACAATTAACTCTGGAGGTGTGTAGTGGTGAATAAACTGCGAGGCAAACCCGGCTACCTTCTGCCGAAATTGTTGTTTCGGTAATATGTCAGAGTTATTTGTATAGGAGGAACTACATGGCACGATATCGTGCGTATCTCTGGGCCGCGCCTCTGCTGTTGATCAGCGTTCTGCTGGTCGCCATGGCCTTTGTGTCGGGACCGACACAGGCCAAGAGCGGGGGATTCTACCGGCAAACGAACCTGGTTTCGGATCTTCCCAATATCGCCAAGTTCCAAGATCCGAATCTGGTCAATTCCTGGGGTCTGTCACATAGCCCCACCAGCCCCTGGTGGGTTTCGGACAATGGCACGGGGGTGGCTACTGTGTATAAGGGCGATGGCACAGCACTCCAGGTAGGTTCGCCACCAATGCAACTAGTGGTCACCATCCCGCCGCCAGGAGGCAGTCCTGCTGGGACAACCTCAGCCCCGACAGGCAATATCTTCAATGGCACCAGCGACTTCGTTGTAACAGGGCCAAATGGATCAGGTCCCAGCCGTTTCATTTTTGCGACTGAAGACGGCACAATATCCGGTTGGAATCCCAATGCCGACCCAACCAATGCCATCATCGGGGTGGATAACTCGTCTTCTGGAGCAGTCTACAAAGGACTTGCCATGGGGAGCGTTGGCTCCAGCAATTTTCTTTACGCGACCAACTTCCATGCCGGAACCATAGACGTGTTCGATGCCCATTTTGCCCCAGCTACCCTCTCCGGTTCCTTCACCGACCCCAATCTTCCGCCTTGCACCAATGACACGACAACCGCCTGTTTCGCTCCCTTCGGCATCCAGAACATCAATGGCAACCTCTATGTCACCTATGCGTTACAGAAGCTGCCAGACAAGCACGATGACCAGGCAGGTCCAGGCAATGGGTTCGTCGATGTCTTCGATACCAACGGCCACTTGCTCCAGCGTCTCATTTCGCATGGTGAGCTGAATTCTCCCTGGGGCCTGGCTCTCGCCCCCGAGGGTTTTGGTCGCTTCGGCAAGGACCTGTTGGTCGGCAATTTCGGTGACGGCCACATCAATGCGTACGAGATTGACACTGGTAGCTTCCGCGGTCAACTCAAAGATCAAAGGGGCAATTCAATTACGATTAACGGCCTGTGGGCGTTAGGCTTCGGGAATGGCGCCCTGGCGGGTCCTACTGACACGCTCTTCTTCACAGCGGGCATCAACGATGAGGCAGATGGTCTCTTCGGCTCGATCACCAAGGGTGAAGGGTAATTTCTTCTTTTGCGCGCCGCCGCAGGCGGCGCGCAAAGCGAGAGAAAGAAGCAGGGGATACCCCTGCAACCCCGGTCAAGGGTCGGCCGCCCTTGACAATCCCATTTGACTACATTTTTGTCCACTGTTGATTACTCCTCTGGTGACTCTCAAATATCCCTGACTTCCCTTTGACGTTTAACCCCAGGTGCATTATGCTTACATATGGTGAACAAGATACGATTAGCGAAGAGCGACAAAATATGGCAAAGAGAGAAGTCGACTCGCAGGATACTCAAGCGCAAACACGTGAGAAGACCCCGCCTGTCTCCTGGAACACCTGGGTTAGGACGGCGCGGCCTTTCTCGTTAACCGCTACCGTCAGCCCGGTGCTGGTGGGGACGGCCGTGGCCGTCTACGATGGCACCTTTCACCTCGTGAACTTCCTGGCGGCACTGTTCTCATCGCTGTTCCTGCAGGTAGGAGCAAATTACTTCAACGAATATTTCGACTATCGTTACGGACTCGATAGCCCCGAGTCGCTGGGGTCCAGCACGGTCATCTTCCGGCACGAAATGACGGCCGTGCAGGTGCTCGGGGGCGGCATCGCCAGCTTTGCGATTGCCACTCTTTTCGGCCTGCTGCTGATCTACCTGGCCGGTCCCGCGATCATCCTGTTCGGGCTGGCCGGGATGATCATCGCTTACTTCTACAGCGCAAAGCCGTTCAAGTTCGCCACGCGCGGGCTTGGCGATATCCTGGTTTATATCGCGATGGGCTTCTTGATGACATGGGGCGCGTACTACGTACAGATTCCCCACTGGTCCTGGCAGGCTTTCGCCGCCAGCATACCCGTTGGCTTTTTAGTCACGGCCATCCTCAACATGAACAATGTGCGCGACTACCAGGACGACCTGGCGGTGCATAAGCGCACGCTGCCAGCGCGTTTCGGCCAGGTATTCGGCCAGCGTTTCCACGCGTTTCTGCTGCTGGGCAGCTATATAGCGGTGAGCCTCTTCGTCCTGCTGGAACTGCTGCCGCTGTACAGCCTGGCGGTGTGGATCACCTTTCCCCTGGCATTCAACAACGTGCGAGCAGTGCTGGCCGCAACCGACCGTAAAGCATTCGTCATAGGCATCAAGCGTACGGCGCAGCTACACCTGCAATTTGGTGTGATGCTGGCGCTGGGGATCGCGGCGGTGACAATACTGAGATCATTGGGAGTTTAACCTGTTTTACTTCTCAATACTCCTTCGCACCGAGGTAATCCCACCAGTAGTAATCGCCTCACGCTATACCGGGTAGGTAAGGCCATCCTGGTAATTCTACCAGGATATATTTGAAACAACCCTCTCTTGACCTCGCACAAACTGGTAATGATATCTGGTAATTCTACAGATGTGCCATATGCCTGCGCTCAGTAGACTATGAGCAGGAGTTTTCACTTTGCGGAGGTGAAGTATGGTAAACAGTACAACTCACGCCCATCGAGCAGCGAAAGAAATAGAGAACAGGCCTGGTTCAGTAAGGCCCAACAGCGAAATTACGCAGTGGTGTATTACTATCTGCATCATCATCGCCGGCCTTTTCGCCCTCTTTTTCTTTGCCCACATGGGAGGCATGTCCGCCCTTGTAGGGCCCTGGATAATTCTGGCTGTGAGCCTGCTGGTCCAGAAAATAGTCAAGATGAAATGAAGATGTCTCTATGCTCGCCGCGCACTTATTGTCGTGACTAGAAAAGGTTTGGTAGAATCTAAACAAAAGGCGTCCTAGAGGGATGAATGATGAGCGTCAACTTAGAAGAAAAATTTCGCGAGACGGGGGGCAAACGCCCCTACGTGCAGCGCCTCTTCGGGCGCATTGCCCGCGTATACGACCCGATGAATCGCCTGATGAGCTTAGGGCTGGATCAGCGCTGGCGTACCGTTGCCGCGCGGCACCTGGCCCTGGGAAGTGGCGAAGTGGGGCTGGACCTGGGCGCCGGTACGGCGGACCTCTCCATCGCGGTTATTCGCCACGCTGGAGCGGGAGCGCGCATGATCGGTATGGACATCACGACGGAGATGCTGGAGGTTGGACGGGTCAAGGTAAACCGCCTGGGCTTGCAGGACAGGATCGAATTGCGTGCCGGGGATGCCGAGCACATTGATTTGCCCGACAACAGCGTCGACAGCTGCTGCTCCGCTTTCACAGTGCGCAACCTGAGCGATGTCCGACAGGGGTTCCGCGAGATGCTCCGTGTAGTGCGGCCAGGAGGACGAGTCGTCTGCCTGGAAATCAGTCACCCGCCCGGCAGGATACTCGGCCCCCTCTTTCATTTCTACTTTTACAGGCTCGCCCCGCTATTTGGAACCATCATCGGCAAGGCCTTTGAAGAATACAACTACCTGCCTCAGTCCCTCACGAACTTCCCCGGAGCGCCCGCGCTGAAGGCACTAATGGAAGAAGCCGGTTGGAGCGATGTGCGTTTTTACCGCCTCACGGGTGGTATAGTCGCAGTGCATGTCGGCACGAAACCCGAATGATTTCATGGACGTAATTAAAAATACAGGGAAGTGTATGTTATGTCATGGACGCCATTAGCCGAGCGATTCGCGAACTTGCCGCTCATTCTTGCAGGCCCTATGCTGCGCCGCACGGAGCCGCGCGCCGTTACTGTCTGGCTCGCGCTTAAGGAGCCACGAAGGGTGACACTGCGCATTTACGCCCGCGACGGCGGGGGCGATCTCGTCCAGCAGCTTGAAGGGACGCGGCACACGGTTCGCCTTGGGGATCACCTGCATATCGTTGCTGTTACGGCCCGTGCCGCGAGCGGTGATGAGCGGTTGGCATGGGGCGGGTTCTATTATTATGACCTTTTCTTTCAGCCCGACGAGGCCGTTGAAGGCCAGGCCGCGGCCGGGCAGCTCAGCACGCCAGGCATCCTCAATTCAGATCCTTCTGCGGCCGATCCCCTGCATCGTTTAGTCTATGCAGGGCATCCACTTCCCGGCTTTGTCCTGCCGCCCGAAGACCTGAACCACGTCCGTCTGCTGCACGGCTCCTGTCGCAAACCGCAGGGAGTGGGCAAGGAAATGCTCTCGGCAATAGATACCATCCTCGAAGCGTCGCCCCAGGATGCGGCGAACCGCCCGCAGCAGCTCTTTATGACCGGCGACCAGATCTACGCCGATGACGTGGCCGCATCCCTCTTATTCGCACTGATCGACGCAGGCAAATTCCTTTTGCAAGGGAACCAGGAAGAGGCGCTCCCGCTGGTGAATGCACCCGCCAGCACGCTGGCGCCGGGAGGACGCAGCGCGGTCGTACGCAACAGGGCTATGTTCACGACCACCACGCCGGAAAATCACCTGCTGGCATGGTCTGAATATGCAACGATGTACCTCTTCGCCTGGTCGGATGTCCTGTGGCCGGACGAAGTGCCAGGAGCAGGTGATGTATGGAAGGTTTACCCGGAGGCCCAACCCGAGGATGCGCAGCAAAAGAAGGCGCAGGAAAAGTACGAGGACGAAAGGGAGAGGCTGCACGAGTTCCGCGCCACACTGCCCCAGGTACGCCGGGCTCTGGCGAACATCGCCACGTACACCATCTGCGACGACCACGACGTGACCGATGACTGGTTTCTCGATGGCGCGTGGTGCAAGCGCGTGCTGGCCAGCCCCCTTGGGAAGCGCGTGGTGCGCAACGCGCTGCTGGCATATTGCCTGTTCCAGGCCTGGGGCAATACACCGGATCAATTCGAAGAGGCAAACGGTAAAGCCCTCCTGGATGCCATCGATGGCTGGCGTGGAGACGAGTCCGACCCGCGCGCCGCTACCATCGCCGAGATTACCGGTCTGCCCGCCTCTTTCGACGAAGGCAGCGGCGAACTGCCGCATTCTGAGAGGGCGTTGCGCTGGTACTACACCATTCCCGGCCCGCGCCACCATACCATCGTCATGGATACCCGCACACAGCGCCTCTACCGCTCTCCCAAGGAGTTTCCCGGGCTGCTATCGCCGGGCGCGATGCAACGGCAGATCATTGACGCCGCGCGTAAGGATGCAGAGGTCACGATGATCATCTCGGCTGCTCCGGTGCTCGGGGTAGGCTTCCTCGAGGCCATCCAGTTCTGGAGCCGCCTGCGCTTCAGAGACAATTACGCGTTCGACCGGGAGGCATGGAACCTGGAGTGGGGCACGTTTCAAACGTTCCTGAGCACGGTCAGCGCTCTGAAGCGCGTCGTATTCCTTTCGGGGGACGTGCATTATGCCTTCGGCGCGAGTCTCGAATACTGGGACCATCACACCAATGCGACGGCTAAGATCGTCGATTATACCTCAAGCCCTCTACGCAATGAAGGGTCGAGCACTAAGATGGCGGTCCTTGCCGCGGGCTACCCGCAGCTCTATCACCTGCTGGGGCGAGTTGATATGCCCGCGGCAGATTACTTCGCCTGGGATATGGTCGCCGGGAAGCGGCACATCGCCAAAAGAATGCTCGGCATCATTTGGTCACGGGCCTACGAGTTCTGGTGGTCGATACCAAGGTTTATAGACGCGCTGCGTTGCCCCTACGAGATCGTATTGCCCGCCCGGGGATGGCCGAAAGGCTCGTTCAACTTGCTGCCGCCGGACCGCAGTTATCGCTTGCAATACCTGCGTGACACGCATACCAAGCCCAGGGATATACATCCCGTGGCGAAGCCATCGCTCAGGGCGAGGCTTTCCAGGCTGAAGTCCAGGTCGATAGGTGTAGCTTTAGCAGGGGTAACGCTCGTGCAGTCTACGATTTGGCGTGCCAGGAGGAGGCTGGTGAGAAGGGCGCCAGGGCAGGTGCCGAGGGGAGCACGTCACATCGTACGCGGGGCGATAAGAGGTTCTGAACTTCTGGACCACAGGCTGGAGAAACGCAAGAATATGCTGGCGGAGGTGATTCTGCACCGCGAGGAGTGGCTGAGCAAGTGGAAGGCTGGAGCGCATATCGTCGGCTATGCCAACATCGGCGAGATTTGTTTCCGCTGGACCGCCGAAGAGAAAGAGGTGTTCCAGCGCCTGTGGTGGTGGCGCC
>WNGH01000607.1_pt1 | contig 31606 bp, 29 predicted proteins | sample 5400631 | NCBI WGS metagenome assembly WNGH01 (sample SAMN13153373, study PRJNA577476) | soil metagenome | isolation source: 115 cm soil or saprolite under Garry oak tree replicate 1 | place: USA:California | collected 2016-06-15
AGAAAGCTCCGACTAGACCGAGCAGCAGTCCGGTGATAGGGTCAAGGAAGAGAGCGGATATGACGAAGAGGAGACCGAGGAATATGGCGAAGACTAGAATGATGGTGAAGCCCATTGTCCGTTTGAGAGCGCCGAGTCCTGCCAATTCTCCATCCTTATCGTTAGAGACCTTAATTCGGCCTTCATTAATTCTATCCTAGAACAATCGAGGAAAGAAACGTTGTCCGACATTGTCTCGGAGATAAAATGCAAGAACTGCGGCGCGCCCCTTGCGATGAACCCTGGAGAAATCGTCTCGACTTGTCGCTATTGTGGTTACACTGCTGTTGTCGGGGCGAATGAGCCTTTTCAGCTGGAACATAGTCTCATCATAAACAACAACAACGCCGCAAGCATTGAGAACGCTCTTCGCGACTGGATGCGGGAGGGATTCATGAAACCGGGAGACCTTGCGAAGAAGAGCAGGATCCAGTCCTTGGAATTGCGGTATCTTCCGTTCTGGCTGATCCCGATCGAGGCAACAAGCACCTACGAAGGAGTGCTAGAGAGAATCTCGCCTCCTTCGCCGAAGAAAGGTGTGATAGACCGGGATTATGATTGGCTGGTGCTGGGACGGAAGGGCGCACAGTTTCCAACGCGGGATTACACTGTTCCGGACACTGGGAAGATTCCTTTTGACTTCAAGAGGATCGATGCCGGAGCCAAGTTCCTCAACAGCGAGATGACCAGCGAGGAGGCGGCGCAGCACGCCAGGGAAGAGGTGGATGTGAACCAGAGGTTTCTGGCAAAACAGGAGATCGATCAGGTTACTTCTTTCAATACGAACTTCAAGGTGGAGAAGCCGACGTATATTCACGCGCCAATCTGGTTCGGCACTTACGAGTACAAGGGACGAAGCTATAATGCGCTCTTGGACGGAAGCTCAGCCGCGGTCTTGCGGGCGGATATTCCACAGACGGATTTCAAGATGCTCTGACTTTTTGCGAAAACAAGAGTGCGCGGCTGCCTTGCGATTGATCGAGACGGTGAGAATAACGGTTTAGTCACGGACGAAAGTAGTCTTCGCTGCGAAGAGAAACTCGGAGAAGTACACTGTTATGTGTCACGAAAATGGTCTATTACTCGTAACTACGAATGGCGATGCTCCTGGACCTTGAAGGAGACGCTTTCAGGCTTACCTTCACTGGGGTCCGAGAGAGCCACTCATGCGACGCGAGGGTCGGTCACTAAGACCCCCTTATTTCTAGAACACTTACTGATTGGCCGCGATAATGGGCGAGATGGACGATTCAAGGTGAAATCTGGGCGTAGGTGGCTCGGCGAAAAACGTGTTTGTCCCAGTGAATCTGGCGGTGATCTTGACCCTGGATCTGTGATTCGAGATCAGGGCTGATAATAGCCGATTTCTCAATTCTTCTTCTTCCCTCCGAACTCGGGTTTTGCGGCGCGGGACCAAAACCAAGATCTGGGATATTTCTTTCAGGATCCTCTTTCTGTCTGAGCATGATAACGGGCTTAGTCTCGTAAGTCGGGCGCGTTATCGGCTTCTCTGGCTATTTTCGATCCCGGTGGATTCCCCTGACGATCAGCGTGAAAGATAGCGAGTCTGGAAATCGCAGGCTTGGATTCCGATTCAGGGCTGATAATGGGCGATTCTGGACGCTTTCTCTACGGGCAAGGTGGAGGCATGAGTACGAGACCAGTTATTATCGAGGGAATAGTGAGTCTCACTCGGAAAATCTGATCGATGATCCTTGACCAGAGAGTAATGGCCGAGGCGTATTGTTCCACGGCTAACCTCGGGGCCGGTTTCAACGTATTCGGCCTAGCGCTCAGCAAATACGCAGAAGCAAGTCCCCTCTTGGAAATCAGCTACCACCAGATTCGAGAACAGTTGGAACCGTTGTGGAATCGCAAGGTAGTCCCAATCGTATCAGGATTCGTAGCGTCAACGGTTGACGGCAGCATCACGACGCTGGGACGAGGAGAGTCCGATTACACCGCGGCACTGCTTGGGGCCGCGTTAGCGACGGAAGAAATATGGATCTGGACCGACGTCGATGGATTGATGTTCGTATGGTGGCGCAAGGGTCCTCAGAATACAACGTATTCTTCGTTGTCTCTTATAGTGACGGCCCAGAGGCAGTAAGACCAATTCACGAAGAATTCAATCTAGGCGGCTGAGTTCTCCGGTATCCTATCGCATAATCGTGACAACATCCTTGTCCACGGGTTTGTGATCGAGACTTACTCGCTGACCTGTGAATTTCACGCTGGACCCTGAGACAAATGCGTACTTGGCCCCCTCGACAAATCGGGGAGAAATCTTCTTGCAGACATCCCTTAGCGTCGAGCCGGCTGGAAGAATCAAAGGTTTCTCGAAATCAGCATCACCGTCAGGACGCTTTAGATAGATACGGATGAAGTCGAGGGTTTCCCAGATCCTGTCGGCGAGAAGGTCCATGTTCAACCCCTTCTCAGCGGATATGGGGACGAAATCTCTCCCGATCTGTTTCTTCGCCGCGGCAAGGTACTGCTCATTCACGAGATCCACTTTGTTCAGGACGACCAGTGAGGGAACGTACCTCCGGTCTCCGGTCAAAACATCAATCAATTGCTCGTCTGTGACGTCTTCCCTTACCAAGATGCCGCCATTACTAATCCCGTACGCCTCGACGATTCCTTTGACAGTTGCCGGAGAGAGCTTCGTGAGCTTGACGCTTGTGGTCAGAGCTAGTCCTCCCTTACTGCCTCTCGTGACAATCACATCAGGGGGTCTCTGGTCGATCCGAATGCCCATAGCATGAAGCTCATGCTTCAACACTTGCACCTGACCCGGTTGAAACACATCCAAGACCAACAAGACGAGATCTGCGTTCCTTGCCACGGAAAGAACTCGTCGCCCCCTCCCGCGACCGGACGATGCGCCACTGATGATTCCTGGAAGATCGAGAATCTGGATGTCCGCTCCGTTGAGACGGAGAATTCCCGGAACGACGGTGAGGGTTGTGAAAGCATAGGCCGCAACTTTCGACTTGGCATTCGTCAACCGGTTCAGAATGGTCGACTTGCCAACACTAGGGAGGCCAATGAGAACGACTGTTGCGTCGCCACCCTTGCGAATCTCGAAAGCAGGGCCGCCGCCCTTCGAGGTGGAGCTTTCAAGCTCCTCGTGCAGCCGCGCGAGCTTGGCTTTGAGAAGACCAATGTGATGTTCGGTTTTCTTGTTGATCTGGGTCTTCTTCATCTCCTCCTCAATCTGTTTAATTTTCTCTGGGAGTCCCAAGGTATCTTTTGCATCTTCCAGAAATATTCAATATTTTGAGTGATTTGTGGTCGTCGTTCGTTTTTACGTTTTTCTCTGTTGTTGGTCTAGTCGTTGTCGGTAGCTCATGTAGTGAGGTTTGCGTTTGTTGGGTTTATTGTTTTGCACAGTTGGGCATTTGGGTTTCTTGAGGGTATTCTTGTATTGCGGCTCCTAATCCCCTTGGGCGGTTTTGGGTCTTGTCCGGTTTTCGTCATGTTTTCGCTCGGGCGGTTTCTAGTGTCCTAAAGAGAGGGTTCGGGGAACATGGTTCCTTGTCTGGTTAAGTCAATGCGTCTCCCAGACACTTACTGCAAAGTCAGGGGTTTACTACACAGGAAATAGGGCCATCTCACCTGAGTAGTGGCTTCGTTTCTTCCTGAGAGCACGGCGTTTCTTAGGCAATGGCTGTCTGAGATCCATAAACCGCATGTCAGAAAGTTTGGTCATGACCACCGTTGTCGAATGGCAAGAGATGAAAGTTGGAGACTTGACAGAAATTGACCTCGAAACTATTCGTCTGCTTCCTATGTGCTCCGAACGCTTAATCTGTCGGTAAGAGACAGCTCAAGCGACGAAACCGTGAGTCGACGCCAGAGTCTTCCAGTGTCCCCTCCTCCACCCCGACCGGAGGGGCGTGGGCTGAGTACCAGCGCAATAATTGTTATCGCAATCGTTGTCATTGTGATTGTTGTTGGCGCTGTGCTTGCGGGAGGGTTCTTGGCGGGCACTCAGCAGGCGGTGGAGTTGACGAAACCAAACATAACGGTTACTGACTCCCACGGCTATTACACAGAAGACTGCGGTACGGGTGGGTCAAAGCAAACGATATGGCACTGGGCGGTCACCCTTGTCAACAATGGTGCGACAGGATTTGCCGACATAGGCTATGACGTCAACGGATACCAGGTTATGCAGACCACCCATTATGTCCCCTACAAAGCTCAGGATAACGTCAAAGAAAGCACGACCCTCAATGTGTGCTATGGTTCAACTGCCCCGACCTATGCCATTGTAGTATTAGCAGAACGATCAGCCTAGCCTTGACGGTTCTCGTATCCTTTCCGGTGCGGAGGTTGCAGATGATTTGTTCCTCCGCGACAACTTTCCCAAGCGGGTAATGTTATACCCAGTTTTCCCCTGGAAAACGCGTTTTCCCTTTATGGATTGTATATAAATCGCGAGAAGGAGTGCCTAGATTAGAACGGCGAAACCCAAGAACGATCGTCCCTCTTTCCATAAAGGAGTACCTTTCACGCCATGGCTGAGAACTGGGTAGACGAACGAGACAAGGCAATCCTCGAAACAATCTACTACTGTGAAAACTGCAACATGGTCCTAGAACCGGGCGACGTTGACGTTGAACGTCACAAGAAAGATCTTCCCCTTCACAAAATGCGAAAGGTGTTCATCGTCCGGTGCGGTCATTGTGGAAACATCGTAACCGATAGTCACGCACAGTACAGCCCGGAGAGAAACCAGTTCTGGTGCAAAAATTGCATTGCTGAAAAGGGAGTCCAGAATTTTCACTCAACCTAGCATTTCCCGCATACCGGCGCTACCAAATTGACCCCTTAAGAATGGTCTCCTTGAACGTCGACGGTGTAAAGAAAAGCGAGACCTGTTACCAGAATGGCGCTTTGATTGCGAGGGCCGGGTCTAGCAACCCGTGGCTGGGCATCTGAATGGGTCTATCTGGGGGTCGACGCCTGTGAACGTCCGCCAGTTCGGCAACGTTCCATGATCCTGCAGGTTGTTCACCAGCGCCAAGTTGAACAAGCCAACAGTTCCTCCAAGACAAGCGATATTGGGGTCGCACCAGTAGGGGTCCGCTTTGCCAACAGCCGAAGCCACGCTTGCCAAGTCGAAGAAGTCGACCTTTCCAGAATGGGACCTGTCAGCATAGCCCACCTTGTACAGGTCGCTGCTCGTAGAGTCGGGACAGCACCTGACAAAACCATCATAACGGGTCAAGAGAACTTTCGCGCCAGTCGTTAGCGCCTGGCCGCCGAGGGTCCCATCGGAGTTGACTATGCAGGAGCCTCCGACATGCCCCGCGCCAGGGTATCCTGCTGGAACAACGCACCGCCATGGCCCGTCCCCTATCATGATTCCCTGGGCCATGGGGTCGAACGCTGGATTAGCGCAGGTTCCACCGAGGACAGGTGGATCACCGCAAATTGGAGCCCAGAGGTGTTTCGGAATCAGAGGGAGCGTTCCGATACCGAGTTCATAGAACAGGCTCTGGCCTTGGAGTTTGACCTGGAGTGTTCTACAAGGCTGTCCAGGGCCGCAGTCAAGACCCATAGCACTGACAACTGTGTAGACAGGGTACTCGAATGTGACCGACGGGACGTCCCGGTACGCGATAATTGTGTAGGCGGCATCAGTCGCAGTTATCGGTGTTCCATCTTGGAAGTAGATGTCATTCCTCAGGTGCCAGATCTGGGTTGTAGTCCCACATCCGATGAATTGGACACAGCCACCTTCGGTTGGATTGAAGCTGGAACTATGGCTCGTGGTCTGCCAGTCGATAACCTGTCCACTCTCGGTAGAGGTTAGTGGGTTTACCTGAAGCATGGAATCGAACACTGAAAGGATAACGTCTCCCTCTGAAGGCGTGTTAGACCATGTGAACGGACTAAGGTAGGGAGCCTGGTTGGCAGCAACTTGCGAAAGGCCTCTACGAATTACGCCGGGGACCGGCTGGAAAGTCGAATTGATCGCCCTGTACCCAGGGACCTGGCGCATGTTGAGGAACGAGAAGTAAGCCCCAACGCCGAATCCAGGGCCAAATGTTCCGAATATGAGATTGTTGACAATACTGGACTGCGTCTTAATGCAGGTGGACCCGGTGCACTGCTGGAAGTTCCAGCCGTTGTTTTCAACGTAGTTGTCAGTGAAGGTGAACACTGGGACATTCATATTTGCGCGAAATGCTGTCAAGACAGCTCGAGAGAAGAATGGCAAGGACTGAACTTGGCTCGCAACGAATACGCCGGCCGTTGTATCTGTGTCCAACGAGGGGTTGCAATAGAACCAGTAATCGCCAGGTCGGATAGTTGAGGCACCACCGCAGACGCCACCGGACTCTGCGCTGCTGGAATCTATACGGAGACTAGAAACGTCGTACATTCCTGTGAACCCAGTGTACAATTGCCATGCATCGGGTTTGATGGGGTCCTGAAACACGATAGGGGTCACCTCATTGATCGTGTAGTACCTTGGACTCGAGTTGGGACACGCCCCCCAGCAAACGGTACCTCCACCCCGGTTCTGAGGAGTTCCAAAGAGGAAATTCAGAGTATCAGCAACGACAGTTCCTGATGTGCGTCTAAATGACTGAGTGCGGACATAGAAGATGATGCTTCCGTGGGACACAATATGTGGGTAAGCGCCGGGGTCGATTATTCCTGAAGCTGCATTAGCCACATCGTTACATGTCGAGCCTGAAGGTGTTATCGCGTAGCTAGAGTTCATCGAGAGAATATCGTCACAGGCCGCTCTCAAATCATCATGCCCAGAGTATCCGCCGCCGATGCCAAGCGAGGCTCCTCCCGCCTGCCACCACTCAGAACCAGCAGAAATCGAGTCAGAGACGATATTGTAGGCCGAAACGTCGTTTCCAAGACCGCTACAAACATTTAGCCAGGCGTGGTTGTTGAACTGGCACTCAGCAGAGTTGACCTGAGCCTGAGTGGGCGAGGCCACTCCTGCGAACGGGGGAGTCGTGATGTTGACATAAGAAGCCTGAAACAGGCCGAGACTTTTCGCAAAGGCTGGCGTGTCGATCATGTGGGCGAGAGCAGCCCCAAGCTTGCTCCGAGCATAGTTCTGGTAGACGTTGCTGACACTGTTGTAGTTGACATTGAATATGCCGGTTGTGCTCTGACCGCTACTGACAGTTGCGGTAGCATTTCCCCCGTAGACACTTGTACGCAGTGAGTAAGACCCGGCCAGAAGGCACGGCGTCTGGTAGACCCCTGTGGGCGTTGACCCGCCCTGGTCGGATACGGTGGTTGACGGAAAACCGCTAGGCTGGTTCGATGCAGTTACCGTATTCAGGGGATCCTTTACAATCTGGGCGACCTCCTGGTTAAGTAACGTAATCGTCAGTAATCCAAAACCAGTCGAACACGCAGGTCCGCTCGCGCCCGTGGTCCAGGATGCCGGAACGGTAGACCTTGAACTTGTCAGTGCTGTGCCCATGAAATTAGGGTGGGAGTTTATCTCTAGATCGACAACATGTCCGGATGCGGAAGCTGGGCTCGTCACGAAGAAGTCAGGGTTGCTTTGAAACGAACTCAGGTCGCTCCCTGTCTGGATCGGAAAATCAGTGATGTCTATTTGGCCATTGCGGAAGGCTTGGAACATGGTATTGTAGTCAGCGTATACGGTCATGGTAAGGTTCCTCTGCCAGGGACCGAACGGCGACCAAGGGGTGGGCCCGTTCTGGCTTGTGGCCTGAACCCTCGCCACAAAGATGTTTGGAAACGATGCTAGAATGATTAGACTCAGAACTAGGCTAAGAACGGCACTATTGGAACGCACTACCGTTCACTCAACTTAAGCCCGCAGTATCGCCTTAGGCTTATCCTTTCAGAGCCCCATCTGGGTCTCACTCGCTATCAGCACCCTGCAGCAGGGCATCTGAACGGGTCTATCTGAGGGTCGACGCCGGTGAACGTTCGCCAGTTAGGCAACGCTCCATGATCTTGTAGATTGTTCACGAGTGCTAGGTTGAACAGTCCGACTGTTCCACCCATGCAAGCGATGTTAGGATCACACCAGTACGAGTCGGGTTTACCGACAGCCGCAGCAACACTCGCAAGATCAAAGAAGTCGACCTGACCGGAGTGGAATCTGTCAGCATAACCCACCTTGTACAGCTCGCTACTCGTGGAGTCAGAGCAGCACCTGACAAAACCATCATACCGAGTCAAGAAGACCTTCGCGCCACTGGTCAGCGCCTGACCGCCCAGAGTTCCGTCAACAGTGACTGCGCAGGATCCTCCGACATGGCCCGCGTTAAGGTATCCTGCCGGGACAACACATCGCCAAGGCCCGTCCCCTATCATGATTCCCTGCGCCATAGGATCGAAAGCTGGATCAGCACACGTTCCACCATTAACCGGCGGGTCGCCGCAGATCGGAGCCCAGAGATGCTTTGGAATAATGGGAAGAGTCCCAATGTTCAGTTCGAACAGCGCACTCTGCCCTTGAAGCTTGACCTGGAGGGTCTTGCATGGTTGGCCAGCACCACAGTCGAGACCCATGGCGCTGACAACGTTCGCCACATTCGGGTAGAAGGAGGCTGATGGCACGTCGCGATAGGCGATAATCGTGTAGGCAACGTCCGCGGCGGTTACCGGCGTCCCGTCTTGGAAGTAGAGGTCGTTCCTCAAGTGCCAGAGCTGAGTGGTTACACCTGTTAGGCATCCATCGAAGGTGTTGCAGCCAACCTCTCCAGGGTTGAAGGTGGACCCGTGACTGGTCGTTTGCCAGTCAACAACCTGGCCATCTGTACCCCCGGTCAACGGATTTGCTTGGAGCATCGAATCATAGATTTCGCCAAGGATATCAAAATCCCAAGCTGTGATCCCGGTGAATGGGCTAAGGTTGGTAGTATCCTGGGAGAACCCCCGACGAATCAGGTTTGGATCTCCTCCCCCCGGGGCAAACCCTGCGCAACCTGCAACCGGAACGCTGCAAGGGTTGTACCCTGGAACCTGGCGGGCATTCAGCAGTGAGAAGTAGGCACCACTAGCGATTGTCCCCCTGCCCAAGGTGTTTACAATGCTGGATTGGGTATTGGTACAGGTTGACCCGTTGCACTGTTGGAAGTTCCAGCCATTGTTCTCTGCGAACTGGTCGACAAAGGTCCAGACAGGAACGGTTAGCCCGGTAAGCGCGCCTTGGAGGGCAGTTCTAGCAAAGAACTGATTTGATAATGTTAGTGAGGTGGAGAATTCTCCAGCTTGCGCATAGGTGTCGAGCTGGGGGTCACAGTAAAAGCTGTAGTTGTTTAGAATGAAGGACAAGCCGCTCGGGCCCCCGCAGACGCTCGATGCAAATGAGCTGTAATAATTGTTGTAGAACTGATCGGCGACGATATCCAGCCCTTGACCTGCGGTGTAAAGATTCCATGGGATGCTGCAGGTATCTTCAAAGACACATGCGAACTGGATAAACACTGGGAATCTCAGTGGACAACCGTCTAAGTTGTAGGTAACTGTGCACTGTGGTGTTAGACTCGGGAACGTGATGCCGTTGTTGGGCGTTCCAAATAGAAAGTTGATACTATCGGCAACGATTACCCCGAATTGTTCTCTTCCGAATGAAGAACGAATCATGAACATGATTTGTTGCCCGTTGTTGCTTAGGTGTGGATAGGTAGAGGCGGTAGGGGTGTTTCCCTGTGATGCGAGTGCTACGTCACCGCAGTCGGTCGCGTTAGCCCCGTTGACAACGGTGAAGCCAGCTTTGACGAAATCATCGCAGGCCGCCCTCAAGTCTGAAACGCCGGAGTATCCGGCCGGAACACCAACTCCGCTTCCCTGAGCCCACCACTCAGAACCGCTACCGAGATTATCGGCCACGAAGTTGTATGCGGACACTGGGTTGCATGGGTTGAACCACGGATGGTCTGAGCACTCAGCAGTCTTAGAGAAGAGGTTTGGAACATTCTGGGCTGGAGAAACCTGTTCGTCATCATAGGTCGCGAGGCTTCCGAACAATCCTTGAACGAAACTGGGCTTGTCGAGGAGGTGGGCTAGGGCTTGTCCGACGTGGACCCCTCCTTGGGTTGGCTGTTTGGTGCTTGGGCTGTTCCAGTTCGCTTGAAATGTAGCCGTGATAGACTGACTGCTCCCGATAGCCACGCACGATGTTGGTGTTGTCGTAGTGCATGGGGAGTTGGTCCCGTAGATGCTTGAGGTGATCTTGTAGTTGCCGGCTAAGATGCACGGAAAGGTATACGTTCCCGTTGGATTGGATCCTCCCGAATCACTGACCGTGGCTGAAGGCGACCCACTAGGCTGGTTAGCGATCGTGAGCTTGTTTAGAGGATCTAGAACAACGGCGTTGCCCTGTTCTTGGTTCCGGAGCTGAATGGTCAGCTGGCCAAACCCGGTTGTACACCCCACTCCTGTAGTTACAGGCAGAACTATTGAAGGGGGCAGGATGGTTCGGTTCGCTTGCAGAGAAACACCGAGGAATGGTTGGCGATGGTTAATGTCTAAGTGAAAAATTATCAGTTCCGCCTGCGGACGCGTGCAGTAGATGTCTTGGTTAGCGCAGAGGCTGGTAACATCGCTGGGGCTTTGTAGCGGCCAGTCGGTGATATCTATCTGACCGCCCGCGAACGCGTTGAACATGATACTGAAATCAGAGAAGAAGCTATAGGTGAGTTTCTGCTCGCGCGGCCCATAGGGCGACCACGTGGTGACTCGGTTTTGGTCCACGGCCCGGACATTGGCGACATAGAGGTTCGGAAAACTTGCTAGCAGAATGAGGCTAAGGACCAGTGAAAGAACGGCAGCATTAGGCTTCAAGCCGTCCGAAAGGACGATGAAACAAGAACATCAGTATAAGTTTATCCAAAACGCATGCCCATTTCAAACAGAAAGTTGGATCAAACCAGCCATGTCCTTTATACGAGTATGACCAAGATGCGCATGTCCCAACCAAGGTGTCTCCTTGAACATTGACCTAGTGAGAAAACAGATACCAGTCACCTCCCGCCGCGCCTACTTCGACAACGCAGGAACTGGTCCCCCGTCCATTCCAGTGCTCAACTCCATCAACGAGTTCATGGCTGACTGGCGTGAGTACGGCGAGAACTGGGAGGAATGGCTACCACTCATCATCGAATCACGCCGACAATTTGGAAAGATGATCGGAGGAGTCCCCCTCGACGAGATAGCCTCAGTCCCGAATGTCACCAGCGCGCTCATCGCCCTGGCCAGCAGCCTCAACTACAAACCTGAGGGCAACATCGTCATCAGCGAACTCAACTTTCCAACCAACATCTACCTCTGGCACCTCCAGAAAAAACACGGACGAGCCAAAGAAGTCCGCCTCCTCCACCGCGACAATAACGGCACAATCCCGCTAGAACAATGGGAGAAAGCAATCGACGACAATACATCGATCGTTTCCCTCGACTACGTCTCCTGGACCAACGGCTGCCGCGAGAAAATTCGAGAGATCACAAAGATCGCGCACGAACACGACGCATTTGTCATCGCCGACTCCTTCCACGCTCTAGGCGTCTTTCCGATTGACGCTCGACAAGACGGAGTCGACGCGCTAGTATGCGGGATGTACAAGTGGATGCAAGGACCTCACGGCGCGGCCTTCGTCTACACAAAGCGCGACAGGCTGAAGGATCTGGACCCGAACTATATCGGCTGGCATGGAGTCCAAGACTCAGTCGCAAGGAGACTCACGACCCAGCAAGACCTATTCGGAAAACCGTTCAACATCGAAGAGACAATACCCGCACCGGACGCAACAATGTTCGAAGGTGGAAGCTGGGGAGTAATCTCGATCGTAGGCGCCAAAGCCGCCCTAGAGTTCGCATTGAAGCACGATCAGACAGAAAGATCCCATCGAGTCCTAAAGGTTACGAATCACCTGATCGAAGGATTGAACAAGAAAGGGCGCAAGATACTGACACCGTTACAATCTGACAGGCGAAGCGGAATAGTGGTCTTCGAGGACCCTGACCCTGCAGCCACGTATGAGAAACTGAAGAAGCTCAACATTACCGTTGCGAGCCGTGTCAAAGCGCTAAGAGCCTCGCCACACTACTACAATACTGAGGAGGAAATCGACAAACTCCTCGCTGCTCTCTAAACCTTGAAAATAGTAGTTGTGAACAACTACAAGGAACCAGAACAGACTGAGAGAGCAATCCAGAACATAAAACGATTTACAGGACAGTCGACATCGAAGATAGATTTCAACGAACCGGACCTTCACAACAGAGTTGAAGAAGCCGAACCGGACCTCGTAATTCTTACCGGCTCCAGCGCCCTACTCTCGAAGCCTCGAACCCGGGAACTGTTTCAACCCGAGATGGACCTCGTTAGAAACGCCACGTTTCCCGTTCTTGGGATATGCTATGGACACCAGATCATCGGTTCAGCCTTCGACACCCCGATGCGGGACTTGGGCCACATGCTCCGCGGCTACGAAAAAGTGAGCGTCATCAAGAAATATCCGCTGTTCGATGGATTGCCGTCCGACTTGGTTGTAGCGGAATCACACAGGCAGGAACTGGTGAAGGTTCCCGACGAATTTCATCATCTCGCACAATCGACGACTTCCAAAGTCGAGGCGATGGTTCACCGGTCGAAACCGATCTACGGGGTCCAATTCCATCCTGAACGATCGAACGATGAGCATCCGCATGGTAGGATAATTCTCCAGAACCTCTTGAAACAGATCCGAGGACTCTAGCCAATTCTCTAATGCAGAAGAATTCGGTAGTCGAGGAGCATCGCGAGAAACACGATAGCCAGATATGGGCTGGAGAATTTGAACGCGGTCCAAGCCTGAGCCTTTGTCGGGTTGAAGGCCAGCTTCAAGTCTAGAATAATCATTCCCAGCCCGAGCAACCCGGCGATGGCGAGATAGATGATCCCGAACGTTCCAAGCGGGACGAATATGAGAGAGGAAGGTACGAGGAGGAAGGTGTTGAGGGCAATGTACTGGGCGGCCTTCTTGTCTCCGACAACGACTGGGAGCATTGGAATTCCAGCCTTAGCGTAATCCTTGGAGGCTCGAAGGGCGAGACTCCAGAAGTGACTTGGCGTCCAGACGAACACTAGTAAAGCCATCAACCAAGGGGCGATCGCGCCAACGTTTCCTGTTGCTGCTGCCCAGCCCGCGAGGGGCGCGCAGCTACCAGCTGATCCTCCCAAGACGATGTTGAGGGTCGTCCGACGCTTCAGCCATTTCGTGTAGAAGCCGACGTAGATGGCGGCGCCGAGAAAGATGAACAAACTTGCCCAGAGAGAGAGGAACAATATCGAGACTCCTACTCCCACTGCTACCAGTGCCAATCCAAAGACTAGGGCGCTGAACGGTGATACCTCTCCTTTCGGAATCGGCCGTTGGCTAGTTCGGCCCATACTCTGGTCGATGTCTCGATCGAGATAGCAGTTCAATGCGCCAGCTCCACCGGAGGCGAGCGTGCCCGCGACCAAGACAACGGCTAGGTTGAGCACGTTGATGCCTCGCGTCGCCACAAGGAAGGCCATCAGCGCGGTGAAGTCCAGTAGGAACACTATCTTCGGCTTTGTAAGCTCGAGATAGGCATGTGTTCTGGACTGGGACCTGGACTCCAAGGATGAACGCGATGCCTGGACTTATTGGCGGGTAAAAGGATTTGGCGCAAACGGCCTTTACCCAACGAACCGAAAAGAGCGACGAGCATCTGATCCGTGGTTAGGAACTTCTGAAATAGGCCCCTAGAGGCCGAGCGGATTCGAGGGGTTCTTGTTGAGAGTCAACTATCTACTCATACTTGGATGCGTAGGCCTGAGCCTCTGGGCCTGGCAGCAGGACCCCAACTTCATCGACACAAATTTCGTGTTCAGCTGGCACAATCTATTAGCTGGAAGAATCTGGACCGTCTTCACCGCGCTCTTCCTTCACGCCAGCCCGACCCATCTGTTCGGAAACATGCTCTTCCTCTTCGTGTTTGGAAACACGCTGGAGAAGATGATCGGCAGAGACTACCATCTCGCGGTCTTCTTCATTGGGGGATTCACAGCATTCCTTCTCCCTCCGGCCCTAGGGATTTACGGACCGGATGTGTATATGCTCGGCGCCTCTGCGGCCATTTTCACCCTTGCAGCATGCGTGATGTTGATGAACCCGCTGAAGTTCTCGTTCCTGTTCATGGCCCCCCAAGGACTCGTAGCCATACTCTACTTCCTCTACAATGTGGCACTCGTGTACGACCCGACTCTCATTCCGGGCCTTGGCTATGACCCGAACATCGCCTACATCGCCCATGTCATAGGTTTCACAGTAGGCGTACCTTTCGGCATCGCCTGGAGCAGGCGCTGGCCGAGAAACCTCCTAATCACGCTCGGACTTTTCTGCATATACCTCGCGATACTTGCAGTTCTGGCAGCATTCGGGCTAAGAGTGCCCTTCGGCATACTCTAGCTGCTGCTCAACTAAAGGTTTGAGCCTCAAGAAGACCTGCCGGGTCGCCCGCAAATCGTCAAGACAGTGTTCCCTTATCGACAACAGCGCCTTACTATCCCCTTCGAGAGCTCGGACGTATAGGTGTGGGACATCGAGGCCCATTGGGCCCTTCTTTCGATCTATCTGGAAGAAGTCGCAGACATGGTCGAGGTAAGTGAACGTGAGCCTCAACCTGCTCTTCACAACATCAGCGAGATCAATATGCGACTTGCGAAGAATCGGTCTAGGATCAAGATCGTGTTTCATCAGACGAGTTGTGAGAAATGGGATGTCGAAGCTCCTGCCATTCCAAGTCACCATGACATCGTATCTCTCCAATCGCTTTAGGAGTTTCAATAGAAGCGGCTTTTCGTCGCTCGTCCTCTTCGCCTCCAAATACTCGCCCCGTCCGACATCCGACATGAGCCCAGCACTGACTAGCGTTCCCGCGTCCGCCTCGAGCGATGTCGTCTCGATATCGAGAATCACGATTCTAGCAGCCATGGTTCGAGGATGATTCTCTCAGCGCTTAAGCGCTTCGGGGAGCATTCCTCGAAAGGAAGATATTCGAGGCGTCTCTGACAACTCCTCTCTGGACTGAGCCTAGTTGGAGACCCATGCCATAGTCCAAGTTGCGAACTTGGAGAAAACATATCGCCTAGGCAACGTCATGGTGAACGCGCTTCGCGGTGTCAATCTTACGCTCTACCAGGCGGAGTTCGTGGTCATAACCGGACCTTCAGGATCGGGAAAGACGACACTCCTCAACATTATCGGAACACTGGACAAACCATCATCTGGGAAAGTCTCAATTGACGGAGAGGACATCACTGGCATGAAGGATGGTCAGCTCACAAAGCTCAGACGATACAAGATAGGCTTCGTCTTCCAATTCCACAACCTCATACCAGTACTCACGGCCCTCGAAAACGTGGAACTGCCTCTACTCACCGCCGGAGTGAAACCGAAAGCCGCCCAAGAAAGAGCCAGCTTGATGCTGGAGAGCGTCGGCCTCAAAGAACGCCTCACGCACCTACCAGACGAGCTGAGCGGGGGAGAGCAACAACGGGTTGCCATAGCCCGAGCCCTAGCAAATCACCCGAAAATCATCCTCGCCGACGAACCAACAGGAGACTTGGACACGAAGACAGGCACTGAGGTAGTTCAGATAATGTACGAGGCAGCGAAGAAGGAGAACGCTTCCGTCCTGGTCGTCACACATGACCCGGTAGTCGCGGATCGTGCCGAGAAATTGTTTGAAATGCGCGACGGTATGATTACGAAGGGAACGCAACAGCGTCCCAGAGAGCCCTACAGGTTGAGAGCGATCGAACCAGTTCCTCCTGAGCCAGCACGATCTCTCTCCCAACCCAACTAGTGCAAAGCTGATACCAGATCATGCTTTCGGCCAAGATTGCCTACCGCAATGTTCCAAAGCGCCGCGCAAGAACCGCGCTTACAATTCTCGCGGTGATCCTCGGAGTCGCCTTGCTCGTGGGGATCAATCTAGCGACTGCGAGTGCGACTGGCGAGTTCACGAATTACATCAACAAGTTCTGGGGCCGGACAGATATCGTCGTAAGCTACGGCGGACTTCCACCAGTATTCCCGAGCCACTATCTGAGCAACGTCCGGAGTGCCTCTGAAGTTCAACAAACAGCCGTAAGACTGGTCTGGTTTGGCACCACCGACAATCGGACATTCTTTCCCTTAGTAGGAGTCAATGGGACCGACTTCGATTATTCCAGCTTCAACATTACCGGCGCAAAGACTCTCTCTCGAGGCCAGGCAACGGTGGATGATGGATTAGCTCAGAAGTACGCGCTGAGAATCGGATCCAATGTCAGCGTCATCACCCCAAACATCTTCACCAAAACCAATGTCACTATTCCTCTATCAGTAGTAGCAATCAACCATCCTCTACGCAACATTGGCGCCTCAATCTACGTCGACCTCCCGCAGCTCCAATCAGCACTAGGCTTTCAGGGAATGATCTCCCACATCTACGCAACTCTAAATGATCCAACCAGAGCGCCACAGGTCCGGGACGAGATCCAGAATCTCCTAGGCTCACCGCTCTTCAACGTAAACGCTCCAAAAGCTGAAGCTGTTCAGAGGATAGCGGGACAAACCGCAGGATTCGAACTAGGGCTAAACGTGATGGTGGCAGTCGCACTCGTTGTCTGCTCTTTCATCGTCTTCAACACCCTGTTCATGACCGTAAACGAACGCACTTACGAGATCGGAGTCATGCGCGCCGTCGGAACAAGCCGGTCGCAGATCTTTAAGATTTTCTTGGTTGAGGGAATGCTGATCGGCACCATCGGAACAGTGGCCGGTGTCTTTACAGGGTTGATTCTCTCGAGGGGCTTCACCGCAGTTGCAGAGAACATTCTCCAAATCCCATCTCTCCCTCTAGTCCAGCTCACCCCGACCATCGCTCTGATGGGGCTTGGAGCAGGCTTTGCAGCTGTCTTCGCCGGATCGCTCTATCCAGCCGCTTCCGCAAGCCGGATCAATATTATCCAGGCGATTCGTCCCTCCGCCCGAAACTCTCGAAAACGAATCCCGGATTCAATCATCGTCCTTGTCAGCTTGGGCATGCTCACAGTTGGCTCGCTGGAGGCTGCCAGACTAACGCCGTTCCACGTGCCCTACCTCGATGTTGCACTCATCCCAATGGGGCTGGTCATTCTCGGCGCAGTCCTGTTCGGAAGATCGGGCCGAATACTCACCACACCGCTCCTACCGCTCTCAAGAGCTGTCGGATACATTGCATCTAGAAACGGCAGACGAAAGCTGCTTAGAAACGCAATCTCGTTCGGAATGATCACCATAACCCTGAGCTTCGTCATCATGCTAGGCGGAATACAGGGCGGAGTCCAGACAGCCCTCGACCAAGGGATTCAGGAGGCGCTCGGGGCGGATATTATCCTGGTCGCGAACCAGTCCCTGCCCATCAGCTTCACCGACAATCTCACTGGTCTAGCGCAAGTCTCCCTGGCGACTCCTCTAGGGCCCAGTCTCCTTCCGTTCAGCCCAAAAGCTCTCGGACCCAAGGGGAACAGCACGTCGGTGGGAGTCCTAGCAGTTGACCCTGCAACATTCCCGCAGATCATAAACTATCAGTTCGTGAAGTCGCCTCCTCAACAGCAAGTCTACGCCGAGCTGGCGAACAGTTCCGAAACAGTCATCCTGCCTGATTCTCTGGCGTCAAGACTCGATGTGTCTGTGGGTCAAAGCCTGGACATAACAACGTTCAATGGAACCTTACCCTTTCAAGTGGCAGGAATATTCACCGGGCCTGTCTTGCAGTACATCCAGTTTGGAAACAGCTTTGCCAGCGACTCGATAATTGTCTCCTTCAACTCGCAGAAAGAATTCTTCGCTGGCAGCAACAGTGCGCCTCTCTTCCTGATCAACCTCAAGCCACAGTACAAACCGGCAGCAGCTACTATCGCCCACGACATTGCGGCGTCATATCCGAAGTATGATTTCGCGGAAAACTCGCTGACCCTCGGACAACTCCTCTCGCTTGTTCGAGATACGATTAACCGAATATTCACGATAATCCTCTTGGTTCTCTACTTCGCCCTCCTCATCGCGACCCTAGGAATAAGCGCAACAATGATCATGAACGTAACCGATAGAAAGCGTGAGATTGGACTATTGCGCTCGCAGGGAATGAGCAGGAGACAAATATCAGGACTTTTTCTCAGCGAAGGAATCATCCTCGGCCTATTCGGTTTCCTCCTCGCTGTTCCCGGAGGCCTCCTCCTGTTAGAGGGAGCGACCAACAGCACCACCCTCGCAGGATTCTACCTCCCATTCGTCATACCCTACAGTGCCATGGTACAAGCCCTCGGATTGTCAATTCTTGCAGTGGTCACAGGATCACTGTATCCTGCTCTGCGGGCTTCCCGGATGGAAATTACCAGGGCTCTCGAACAAGCATAACGCGCGGGTAACCGTTACTGGTGGGAATTGGAGTAGGGTACGGCGGCCTTAGTTCCGGCCTAGATCGATTGATCATCTTGAGCCGGCATGCCCAAGTTCAGCCAGCAGCAACGGTACACTCTCGCCCTTCTTTGCAGCCTGCTAATTGCTGGCCTCGTACTATTATCATTCCCTACACCTGCCGAACAGGATGTCGCAACCTATTCTACACCATCCAACTATTCTGTCAACTCATTACAATCCGTCATTGGATACGCGCTTCCTGGCTACTACGCCTCAGCGCACGTTACGACTGGCAACACGGTCACTGTTACACTGAAGCTCGTTGAGACTGGCCTGGTAATTTTCACAAGCACTTTTCCCGCGGGAACATTCGATATTCCAAACACTCCTATCACCGCGGCCAACGGAGGAACAGTATTCTTGACAATAACTTCACAGAACCAGGTCTTCACCCAGATGAACGTAGTCGCAAAGATATTCCACACCGTCACAGCACTTCCATTCTTCTGGGCAGGAGTAGGGATCTTGGGGTTGACCGGCCTCCTAACACTAGCAATCTTCTACCAGCATACTGCAGCCGGAAAACTTGCAAGAAGAATACTTCCAGTCGAAAAGGCAGGACTAGGCTGGCCCTAGCCGCAATATCTCGTCATCGTCCGGAGCCAGATTAAATAATACACCGAGCTCGGCAAGGTTCTGAGCAAGGATCCTTGACTGGCAATGCTCTGATCTCGGTCTATGACAAGTCCAGACTGGAGCATATAGTCGGAGCATTTGCAAGACACAAGATCAAAGTGGTCAGCTCCGGCGGGACGGCCCAGGCGATCCGAAAACTCCGCCACGAAGTCGTAGAGGTTTCAGCATATACCGGGTTTCCGGAGATGCCGGGAGGATTGGTGAAGACCCTCCATCCCAAGATCCACGCTGGAATATTAGGTGACTGGAACGATCCGGTGCAGCTGAAGTATCTGGAGGAGAACGCGATAGAGCCAGTAGATTTTGTCGTTGTAAACCTGTATCCTTTTCGGGAGGCCGTGAAGAGCGACCCGTTGAACTTGCGGAGGGCAATAGACAATATCGATATTGGAGGTGTAGCTCTGATCCGTGCCGCAGCGAAAGGCGCGTTCCTGAACAATAGAGTCGCGCCTCTGACCAGACCTGCCCAGTACGATGTGTTGATACGGGAACTGGACAAGCATGAGGCGGTCCCAGATGAGTTGAGACGCAAACTTGCTAGAGAGGCTTTTGCTGTGACGGCGGAGTACGATGCAGCGATAGAGAGATACTTGGTCAAGGTGAAGAATTGAGCGGGCAGGAAATCCGCCGGATATACCGGACTGCTCGAGAAGAGGATCTGCCAACATCGCTGAAACTTATTCTCGGGGACAAGATGTTCGAGTACTCAAAAGTCCAATGGAAAGTGGAAGGCCGAGTCCGGGGGCTGCGATATGGTACAAACCCGCACCAGAAAGGAGCGTTGTATAGACCGAAATCGTCGAAGGGCGGGATTGGAAACGTCGATTGGGTAAAATGGGGAAAAGATGGACCCTCAGCGACGAATATTCAGGATGGAAGTCATGGGATACGGATCACCGGTTATTTCAAAGAGCCCGCTGTCGCAGTGATGAAACATCTCAACCCATCAGGAGTCGCGGTTTCAAGAGGACACGATAGTCTGAGTGAGGTGTACGCGCGCGCCAGGGACTCTGATGACAGGGCCGCCTTCGGAAGTGTCGTCGTGTTCAACAGTTCCGTTGACCGAAAGACGGCGGAAGAGATCATGAAGACCTTTGTCGAAGTAGTCTATGCACCAGGGTATGGGTCTGAAGCATTAGCGGTTCTAAAGTCGAAGAGAGACATACGGGTTGGAGAGGTCTCACCTCAAAGCAGAGAGGACGTGACAATGTTACCGGATGTGGTGGTGCTAGACGATGGGTCATTGATCATTGAAGACCAGTATCGAACTAGCATATTGTCGCTGGATGATATGAAACGTCTTCCCGTGCCTACAAAGAAAAAGCCCTCGGACCAGGAGTATGTGGACCTGTTGCACGCGTGGTGGGTGGCTTGCGAGGTCCGGTCTAACGCTATGGTCTTCTGGAAAGATGGGACCTCACTCTCAATCGGAACCGGCCAGCAAGACAGGATAGGAGCCATCGAGAACTCTATCGACAAAGCGCATAAGATTGGCCGTAGCTTGGAAGGAAGCGTATTAGCCTCTGATGGATTCCTTCCTAAGCTAGACAATGTGGAGGCATTGGCGAAGGAGAAGGTATCAACGATTGTCCAGCCGGGCGGGTCCGTTGAAGACCAGGCGATCGTCAAGGCCTGTGACGAGTATGGAATCAGGATGGTGCTTACGGGAGAACGGTCTTTCCGACATTTCTAAGAAGGGCCGGACGCCCGAATATCGACCATCCCCCGGATCGAGAAAAGAATGCTTATTTTCGATTAGGAGATTTCTCCTGGTTGGAATAGAGAGAACACTTATATCGGATATCCGATATCGTTATACCGATATCGAAGTATAATAGAAGGAGGCGAAAATGTATGAGTGAACAAGAATGGAATCGTCCCAAACACTTCTTCGCGTGGGGCATATTCGCGCTACTCGCAGTCATCGTCGCATCAGTCGCGGTCTCAGCCTTCCTATTCGGAGCACGGCCCGCACCCGTAGCAGGCACATACTACCCGTACTTCTTCTTCCCCTTCCCACTATTCTTCATCTTCGGAATATTCGCCTTCTTCTGGATAGCAAGATGGCTAATCTTCCCATGGAGAGGAGGATGGGGCTACAGAGGAAGATACTGGCGGTACCAAGACGAATCCTACAACATCATCCGCGAACGATACGCTAAGGGAGAGATCACAAAAGAACAATTCGAACAGATGATGCGCGACCTACAACAACACAACTGAGACCCATCGACCCTCAGATGGGCCTCTCTTCTTTTCATCCTCATCAATCAGCTATTCCCGAGCTATTCCCGGCGTTTTGCTCTGTCCTTAAATAGAAATTCGGCCTGCGGAAGGTCTCGTGCATACAGTTGAGATCAAGTCCACCGAGAACGGTCCGAACCTTGTATACCTTGACGGCAAGGTCTTCACTGCCCTGTGCAGATGTGGGGGCTCCAGCAACAAACCCTTCTGCGACGGGACCCACGCAAAAATCGGATTCCACGCCAAACCGGCAGACCTGAAAGTGCTCGCTGAGCATTCTAGGGTAGAAGCCTAGCGCAAAGAGAAGTGCGCAGACCACCCCGGTTCAAGAGAGGAATCTAGCTAGCTGGTCGACAGTGTGAAATTCGTAGTCAGGCTTTGCTTTGCTTAGATCTCCTTGGAATTGAGGTGCCCATTTTGCGAGCACTGTTAGCAGCCCTGCGTCTCTGCCCGCCAAAATGTCGGTAGCCGCGTCTCCTATCATCATCGACTCTTCGGGGTTTGTCTTCATAGCTCTCATGGCCAAACGGATGCCCTCTGGGTCCGGCTTGGGTCTCAGAACATCATCACGAGAAACTAGAGTGTCGAAGTAGTCTTTCAAACCGAGAGTCGCGAGGTTGAACTCCATGAGCGACCTTTCCTCTGCGGTCACGACTGCAAGACGTCTGCCCGAGGTGCGGAGTTTCTGGAGTAACCGCGGGATTCCGCGAAAGAGGATCGTTTTGTCGGGAAAGTTATTTCGGTAACAGGAGAGATAGTCCTCGACCGCTTCCTTAACAGGCTTGCCCGGTAGACCACTCGTAAAGCCCTTGATGATATTTCGAGCCGGAGGTCCGAGGGTCCAGAAAGCATCTCCCTGTGGAAGCGTTCGCTTGAGATATTTCTTCGACGTCTCGTTTACACAGTGAACTATGACGGCTTCGGTGCTGATCAGAGTCCCGTCCATGTCGAAGATTACGCCCTTTATCGACGCCACGGGGTTCAAGTCTGATACTCATCTGGGTAGCTTTCAGTTGACTATTTTGCCTTTGACTCGTATCCCTCTCTTTTTCTCCACTTGTCCTAGACTGAATGCATTGTGGCCGTATCTCATGAAGAGTCGGATTACGGCGTCCTCTGTTCTCTCTGGACAGATTAGAACGAATCCTACTCCCATATTGAAAGTCCGGTACATTGCACGATCGGAGATTCTTCCACTCTTCTGAAGAATCCGGAATATTCCCGGCGTAGGAGGAAGTTGTTCGATATCAGCTCCGAGCTTTGCCTGTCCCACTATCCTGTCGAGTTTCGCAAATGCTCCGCCCGTTATGTGAGCGAGCCCGTGAACCTCCAGTTTTCTTATCGCTTCTAGAACTGGTTTCACGTAGATTCGGGTGGGTTCAAGCAGTTCCTCACCGATGCTTCGGCCAAGTTCGGACACATTCTCTCTGAGCTGGTACTTTCTTAAGAGAACTTTCCTGGCGAAAGTTAGACCGTTTGAGTGTATTCCTGAACTGGCAATTCCAACCAGCCGGTCACTCTTTCGAATCTCATCTCCGAGGATGAGGTCTTTCTCTTTAATGATGCCCGCTGCCATCCCGACAAGGTCCAGCCCCGCATCATCGGAGAGAAGGTCCGGGACGATAGCTAACTCGCCACCGACTATTGCCATCCCAGCCTGTTTTGCGCCCTCTACAAGCCCAACCGCGATTTCGTCGACGACACGACGATCGTGTTTGGTCATGGCTAGATAGTCAAGGAAGCTGATGGGTTCGGCGCCTGTGCAGATCAGATCATTCGCGCACATCGCGACACAGTCTATCCCGACCGTATCGTACTTCCGCATCAACCGAGCAATGATGACCTTAGTCCCGACACTATCGGTGTGAAGGCTCAGGACCCGTCCATCGTTAAGGTCCACAAGACCCGCGTAATGGCCGATTGGAAATACGGGATACCCGACTTTCCCTTTGCGGATCTTGAATGTAGGCTCAAGCCGTTGAGCGAGAGCCTCGTGGGATTTGCGTACCTGAGAAACGTCGACACCCGCTCTGGCGTAGGTCATGCGGGGCCGAGGCAAGCCTTACAGCTTCAGTCCTGTCAATCTCTCGTAAGCGATAACATACCGCTTACTCGTCTCCTCGATCAAATCCTTGGGAAGATTATGCGGTCTGGGAGTTGGCTGTCCAGCTTTTCGCGCCTCATCAAGAGTTTTCTTGAATCCAATCTTGGAAAGCCAATCACGTATCAATTGCTTATCGTAGCTCTCTGGGTTCTTGCCCGGAGAATAGTTCTCTTTAGGCCAGAGCCGAAACTCGTCTGGCCCAATCGAGTCCGCTAGAACAATGCTGCCCTCATCATCGAAACCAAACTCTAGTTTGAGATCTGCCAAGATAAAACCGGCCTTGTCCGCGCGTTCAGACATTTTCTTGTAGATACTGACGCTCCTATCTTTAAGCGCGATAATCTCCTCAGTGTCCAACCAGCCTTCGTCCACAATCTGGTCAACCGTGACAGGTTCGTCCTTCACGTCAGACTTGGTGGTTGGATCGAAGTAGGGTTCAGGAAGCTTGGCAGCGTTGATCGGTTTCACTGGCAGGTTGACTTCGCCTTTGACAAGTCTCTCGTAGAGGCTGCCGTAGAGATAGCCACGGACGACGCACTCTACCGGAATCATCTTCAGCCTGCGGACAACCATGCGGTTTGCGTCTTCAACTCGGACCATGTGGTGCGGGACTCTCAGATAATTGAACCAGTAGGCGGCGAGCTTGCAGAGCACTTCCCCCTTTCTAGGGATGGTCGAGGGAAGAACGATGTCATAGGCAGAGACTCGGTCAGTGAAAACGAACAAGAGTTCCTCAGTATCGAGCTCGTAGATGTCCTTCACCTTGCCACGCTTGAAAGGCGCGGAGGATAACTTTCTCTCGGGCTCGCTAACGTGTTCCTGCATCTAGATACCTACACCCCGGTACTGTTGAAGTTTCCTTGCAACCTCTGAGTCAGAGAGCGCAAGAATCTCAGCGGCCATGAGTGCCGCATTCGTTCCATTGTCTAGACCGACAGTACCTACGGGGACACCTGATGGGAGCTGAACGATCGAGAGTATAGAGTCGAGATTGAGCTTGCCTGAGACTGGGACCCCGATTACCGGCCTGTTGGTCAGGGACGCTACGAAACCAGGTAGAGCCGCACTAAGACCCGCAATGGTGATGAACACGTCAGACTTGGAACCCTCGACGTACTTGTCAAGCTCCTTGTGGTTCCGGTGACTTGAGAGAACCTTCGTCTCGAAGGGAATGCCAAGCTTCTCAAATATGGTCTCGGCTTTCTTAGCGATCTCTCGGTCGCTCTCCGAACCCATAACGATGCTAACGCTTCTAGTCAACTATGACACCGCACGACACGGGATTCTGTCACTACCGTGTTCACTGGTAAATCAAACTGATCCCGAGGAACATGATTGACAAGCTGCAGATTGAACGAGAGACCGATTGAACGAACGTGCTCTGGAAGCGCTTTCAGAACACGGTCAAAGTATCCTCTGCCCCAGCCGAGACGATAGCCTTCCTTGTCCCATACTATCCCTGGGACGAAAAGAACGTCGACGGCGTCGAGGCTTTCCGGCCTAAGATACTCCGGTCTTGGCTCGGGAATACTGAAACTTCCAGGCGCGAGCTCTTTCCCGAGGTCTTTGATCTCGGAGAAGAAGAGGTCAATGTCTCCTTTCTTTACAACCGGGACAAGAACGCGCTTGTGTCCATCCAAGACTTTTCGAATTAACCGACGAGTATCAACCTCACTATCCTTGCTGACATAGCATGCGATACCTCTAGCACGGACGTACTCGTTGAGATGCAGAACCTGATCCATGATCTCTATGCTCTTCTGTTCTATGTCTCGAGTCGACTGCCTGTCTCTAAGGCGTAGAATGTATCTTCGGAATTGTTCTTTCTCAACAGCTGTTTGGGCCTCGCTCAAACTTTCAAGCCAATTTGGATACTCGCAGCTAGTACAGTGTTCTCAAGCAGACACGCGACCGTCATAGGTCCAACACCTCCCGGCACCGGTGTAATATAGCCGGCTACTCGGTTGACCCTATCAAAATCCACATCGCCCCGGAGTTTTCCATCAACCCTCGTCAAACCAACATCGACTACAGCTGAGTTGGGTTTCACGTGGTCTGCTCGAATCTGGAAGATTTCTTTCCCGACCGCACTTACTAGAATATCGGCGGTCCGTGTCATCCCGGAGAGGTTGGGCGTCTTGGAGTGGCAGACCGTAACAGTCGCATCTCGATTGAGCAGGAGGTTAGCCAAGGGCCTACCTACCAGATTACTCCGGTTGATGATGACCGCCCTAGATCCAGCAACGGGAACTTTGTAATGGTTTAGGAGTTTGACGACGCCTTTTGGCGTGCAAGCTACCAGTTCCTCACGGCCCGCTGCCAGCCTGCCCGCGTTGATTGGGTGCAATCCGTCAACGTCCTTGTAGGGTATGATTCTCTCGATTACCTTTTCCTCGTCTAAGCCTGGGGGTAGTGGCAGCTGAACGAGTATCCCGTTCACCTTTGGGTTAGTGTTGAGCTGGCTAAGCAAGGCCTCCAGTTTGTCCTGAGGAGAGTCAGCGGGTAGGTGGTGGCTTTCGGATCTTATTCCAACCTCGTCAGCGGCCTTGTGTTTGGCTTTGAGGTAAGAGGTGCTGGCAGGCTCGTCGCCGACCTGGACTGTGGCGAGGAGAGGTTCCGTGCCATGTTTTTCCAGTTGCAGGACTTGCTGGACGACCCGTTTCTTTACCTCTCCAGCTACCAATCTGCCGTCCAGGAGTATAGCCGTCAATTCTTGAAGAGAACCCTCCTCCCTTCAAACCTCAACTCATCCTCGGTCAGGAGTCTGATTGCTTCGGGAAGAATTCGGTGCTCTTCTCTCAGAATGCGGCTTGAAAGGGTTTCCACACTGTCGTCGTCACGGATCGCTACTGCTGTCTGAAGAATTATGGGACCGTGGTCGACTTCTCTGTCGACAAGGTGCACTGTGCAACCTGTGACCTTGACGCCATGATCGAGGGCTTGCTTCTGAGCTTCCAAACCTGGAAACGATGGAAGTAGAGCAGGATGTACGTTTATGATTCTGTGCGGGTATAGATCGACGAAGTGTTCACTGACAATCCGCATGTAACCTGCTAGAACTATCAGTCCCTCTCTGGGTAGCACTCCATGTGATTTGAGAGCAGCGATAGTTTTCTGGTCGTAGTCCCAGTCTTTCTTCGGGATACCTTTGTCGTCTAGTGTGATTGTCTGAACATAGTGCTTCTTAGCTATGTCGAGAGCTGCCGCGTTTGGTCTGTTGCTGATGACGATCTTGACCTCGCACTTGGTGAGGTATCGATTATCGATCGCGTCTAGCACAGCATCAAGGTTTGAGCCCCTTCCTGACGCAAGAACGCCGATCGGGACCATTCAGCTAGGCCTTTCCGGGTCCACGCACTTCTTGCAACAATAATTGTGAAGGGTCAACCCTTCCGACTTTTGGAACCCATCCGATTCTGCTTCCGAGAATCCCGTGTTCTTCCCTGTACTTGTAGAGCTTACGGACTCGTTCTGCTGCATCTTGTCTCTTTGCGAGAAGTTGTTCTGACCCTATGTCGCTCCGGTGGTAAAGACCCCACCCATCGGTGAGCTGGACGCTCGACATCGTTTTTTCGATCCTTGCACTGGCCGGGGGTAGAGTGTGGTCCATGGCCATTAGCGCGAGAAGGCGGGAACCGCCTGTCATCACCTGGCTGTCTTCTTGGAGGTCTGCGCTTCCCCAGAAAAGGTAGCAGCCGTTTCGTTTGATGTTTGTCTCAAAAGCCTGGACTGGGTGACCCTTGGCGCTTTCCCGTTTTTCTGGATATCCATTAGGAGCGACGACCTTCACGACAACCGCGTCCTCATTGGTGAATTCCAGCTTCAGTTTGGAGAGCCGTCTTTCAACGATAGCTTGGAAGACGTCGATGATGTCTGTCTTGAGCATGGCGAGCATGTTGAGAGCTTCCGGATCACCGAGACGAGTGTACATCTCGATGACTGTTGGTCCCTCGTTTTCTGTAAGCATCATCTGTCCACCGACCATCCCGTGGTATGATTTGCCGGTCTTTCTCTGGATGGCCTCAATGATTCCCTCGATGATTTTGAGCGACTTCTCGTATTCTTCCTTGGTGATGAACGGGAGGGTCAAGTCGGGTCCGGAGATGCTACCCATTCCGCCAGTCTCAGGTCCGCTGTCGAGTTCGTGGGCGCTCTTGTTGTCTTGGACGAGAGGGGTGCCGAGAACGGTTTTGCCGTCGGTGAAGCATTGCAGCGAATACTCCGGGCCCCAGGCTTTCTCCTCGACCAGAATCTTGTCTTCGATGTCAGAATATGCGGCCATGCTGGCCTGGAGTGAATCGAAGTATGCTTCCTTGAAACGCGCCTTTTCGTCGTGAAGATAGATCTGACGGTCTTCGATCAGCTTCACGCCCTTACCACCCGACTGACGTGCCGGTTTGATGACGATGTTCTGCAGCCAAGGCTGCGTGTCGATATTTTTCAGAATATAGTCTGAGGCTTCTCGTGCGTTCTTGAAGGTTCGAAAGAGAAGCTTGCCTGGGAGATTATTCTCCCATTGTAAGCGTCGGAAGTCCGCTTTGGAACGTTCTATGATTGAGAGATCTTGGCTAGCACCGATGCAGTGGATGCCTTCTTTCTCTAGCGCGTCTGGTACGGCTTGGAAACAGGGCTCCTCTGGTCCCACTACCACCAGATCGATTCCCCACCCCCGGGCAGATCTGACAATCGTCTTTGGGTCTGTTGTTCTGCCTACGCGAAGTTCGCCCTGATTGTCTTTGCAGATCTTGTGAATCCCTGGGTTCCGGTTTTCCGCGATCCAGAATATCTCCGGTTTGTGATCGCTGAGGCCGATCTTCCATGCAAGAGCGTTTTCGCGAGCGCCTCCGCCTACACCCATTACTCTCATCGTGTCGCGCCTCCTTTCTCGAAGCAGCGCATACAGAGATTCTCTCTCGGGAGTCCGATGGCGCGTTGGAGCTCTTCAACTGTCATGAACGATATGCTGTCGGCCCCGACGCTGTTCGCGAGCTTTTCCTCGTCTAGGCTGCCGGAGACCAGTTCGTCTTTGGGGGGGATCTCGACTCCGTAGGGGCATGGTGAGACGAGTGGTGGGCTTCCAATTCGGACGTGTATTCGTTTGGCTCCGCTGCGTTTGAGATTGATGACCGTGTTTTGTAGGGTGTTTCCCCTAACGACGCTATCATCTACCAACACAACATCTCTGTCTTCGACGGCGCTCTTGACCGAGTTTAGCTTGAGCTGGACTCCCACGAGCCGTTCTTTCTGTGTTGGTTTGAGGGCTGCACGAATGTTCTCTCCAGTCCGAACAAAGCCGAGTTCCAGGGGAAGACTGGACTCTTGGCTGTACCCATTAGCCATCGGGAGCGCGGTCTCTGGAACCCCGATTACCACATCAGCCTTTGCCGGATGCGTTTTGGCTAGTTCTCTGCCTATGCTATTTCTGACCTTGGCCACTGGAAGGGAGTTGACTTGGCTGTCGAGTCTTGCGAGATAGACGTATTCGTAGCTGCAAAAGTTGCCAGCGTCGGTTGTGGGAGTGTTTCCGCGAATATCTTCTGGGGTGAAGATGATGACCTCTCCTGTCTCAACAGGTCCCGTATGGTCGATGCCCATCACGTCGAGGGCGCATGTCTCGGACGCGACGGCTGCAATGTCGAAGCCTACGCTGCCGGTGTCTAGTGGCTTTACACCGAGCGGGTTTCTCCCTGTGACGAGTTCTTGTTTGTGAGTAAGGGCGACGAAGGAGTATCCGCCTCCGATCTTGTTGATGAGCATCGAGGTCGCTTTGAGAGATTCCTTCTCGCTGTAGAGGAGTTGGGAGAGTTGTCGGGCGAAGAGTTTGGTGGCTTCGCCTCGGTCTTCGTGGAGGTCTGTTTTTCCGTCGAGTGCAAGAACTAGCTCGTAAGGGGTTTTGACGTGAACGAGGTAGTCGTCTTCGTAGGATGATGTTTGTCCGATTCCGATGAAGCCTTTTGGGATGCTTGTCTTGTTTTTCTGGAAGAACTCCTCGATGCCACCTTTTCCGCCGAGAGTGTGAAGAGTGTTTCCTGGTCCGATTGTTGCTATGCTGATGGATTCTTGTCCTCGTCCTTGGAGCGCGCTAAGCCCGTAGTGGATGAAGTTGGAAGCGTCCCAGTTTTCTCGTCCTTCGCCGAAGGTGTAGAATCCTATTAGGCCAGGCATTGCTGGGCTAGGCCTTCATCTCTTCCCGGGTCCGAAGAACGGGATCTTTCTTTAGACCCAGATACTCGCCGGTGACGCAGGCGAAACACATCTCGTCCTTGCCGAGGCCTATTCCTTCGCTTAGACCGTTGATATCGTTGTAACCGAGACCGTCGACTCCGATTTCGCTTGCGACTTTCTTGTTGAGGTCGGCGATGTTGAGCGTTTGGCCATCTGCTTTGTTCGCGAGTAGTTCTTCTCTTGTCGGGAAATCGATGCCCATGTAGCAGGGGTGGCGGATGGGTGGGAAGGTGACGACCATGTAGACTTTCTTTGCTCCTGCTTCTCGAAGAGATTGGACGATGTTTCTGCTGCTGGTTCCGCGGACGATGCTGTCATCGACAACGATGACGTCTTTGCCGTCGACGACCGGTTTGATGGTGATGATCTCGCGAACGATCTCTTCGCGGCTCTTGGCTGTTGGCTCAATAAAACTGCGGAGGCTTCCCTTTCTCCGGTATCGGTCTTTCATCAAACCCTCCTCCATGGGTATGCCGCTCTCCTCGGAATAGCCGAGGGCTGCAGGTCTAGCCGAGTCGGGGACGGGAATGACTACGTCAGCTTTGAACGGGTATTTTCTGGCGAGGACTCGGCCGAGTTTTCGTCGCGCGTCGTAGACGTAGTGATCATCGATCTTGCTGCTTGGATGACCGAAGTAAGTGTACTCGAACGGGCAGTGGTAGTGGCGGGGTGAGTCTGCGAATCTTGTTATTTTGAGGCCGTCTTTTGACAAGCTGACAAGCTCGCCCGGTTGAATATCTCTGACGAAGTCAGCTTGGAGAGCGGTGAGGGCGCAGCTCTCGCTCGCAACTATGTGAGTGTCCGTGTCGGGATCGTATCCAAGACATAGTGGCCTGTAGCCCGCCTCGTCCCTGGCCGCTAGAACTTCGCCGTCATGGGTTATCATGACGAAACTGTAGGACCCACTCAGTTCTTTGCTCAGCTTGTGGAACGCACGGGTCCAGTCGTGTTCAGCACGGTAGTGTTGGAGGAGACGGTATCCAGCGAGCTTCGTGTCCGTCGTAGACCCCAAGATAGGAAATTCTTTCTCCACGACGGATTCAAGATCCTCTGTGTTCGCGATAGTCCCGTTCTGGGCGATCGCGAATTCGCCGCGAATGTCGAGCGGATGAGCGTTCTCTAACGTCGTCCGTCCGCGAGTCGAGTAGCGCACATGTCCTATTCCACGATCACTGGTGAAGCTGAGAATCTTTTTCGCATTAGCATCCGCACCCTGGCCAATCAAGCCCAGGCCTTTGAGGATAGGCTCACCGGGAACTGCTATTCCCCATGACTCTTGGCCGCGATGTTGGAGCGCGGCGAGTCCCTTGACGATGCGCTCGGCGACAGGCCTGCTCGCCATCGAGTATATGGCCAGCACACCACAGTGCTCTTTCATAGCGTTGCTTCCATTGCACGCGGGATTGTTTCGGACCAGGCCCTTGAAGCTTCGGCTAAGGGAATTGTGATGATCGATTGTTCTTTCGAGAGAAACTCGATCCCATTGTCTGTTACAGATCCGACCTTTGCGGCAGGTATTCCGAGTCGTCTGAACGAGTGGACTATGCTAGTTGTGTTCCTAGGTTTTGTCTCGAGGACGAAACGTGATCTTGATTCTGAGAATAGCAAGTTGTCCATTCTGCTCGTTATGTTTGGCGCCTCATCGAGGTCAACAGTTACGCCTTTTCGGCCTTGAACCGACATCTCGGCCAGGGCAACGGCCAGTCCACCTTTCGAGACATCATGTACGCTTTCTACACGGCCGCTTCTCAGGGTCCTCAACATGGATCGCAAGAGCGTCTTCTCTTTCTTCAAGTTGACCCTTGGAACCTGGCCGCTCGAGAGCTTGTGTATGTATTCGTAGTATTCGCCTCCACCCATTTCATCAG
>WNGH01000611.1_pt1 | contig 31510 bp, 26 predicted proteins | sample 5400631 | NCBI WGS metagenome assembly WNGH01 (sample SAMN13153373, study PRJNA577476) | soil metagenome | isolation source: 115 cm soil or saprolite under Garry oak tree replicate 1 | place: USA:California | collected 2016-06-15
GGTCGATATGGATATGTTCACCCTCTAGCAAACTCTTCCATTGATAGCTACTGACTATGACGCCGAATACTCCTACGATCAGCCCTATCAGCACAATCGTCACATCAAGGCGCGTAAGCGTCTTCAACAGGGTTGACCAAGCAAAGGATTTGAATAAAACAGCAAACAGGAGTGCAGTGCAACCAAGTCGAAAGGCAAACTTGAGCCACTTCTTCGTTAACGCCTTCGGTATTCCTCTACGTTGCTGGCGATCCACTATATCATTTTTTCGAATCGCTTTTCGTGGAAGCGTATCCACAAGCATGGGATCTTCTTCTGCATCAGAAAGATCGTCCCGCAATAAGCTTTGCTCTTTCTGCTCAGCCTCATACGATGGAGCAATCGGCGGAAGAACCTGCTTGTTACCTTCCAAAGAACTAGCCTTGGTGGCAACAAGGGTATCCAGTGCTTGAGATAGGGAATGCTTACCTGTACTCATCAACGTACCTTCTTAATAGCGAAAAAGATGTCTAGGCTATAGGGATATGTGCTTGCTTATACAGTGACAAGATGTACTCGAATTCGTTGGCCAGCCCCTCCCGCAAAGGCACAAGAGGATGGTACCCTAACACTTTTTCTGCACCTTTCGTATCTGCAAAGGTATCACGGACATCACCGTACTGTTTCTTCCCGTACGTCACATTAATTGGCGTGCTGCTAATCTCCTGTAATAGCTGGAGCACTTGCTGTATAGTGACCCGCGATCCACCAGCAATATTCATAACCTCGCCAGGAGCGGTATCTGAGGTTGCTGCACGGATATTCGCTTCAACCACATCGGAGATGTAGGTAAAGTCGCGGGTCTGAAACCCGTCGTCATAGACGTGAATGGGTTCGCGGGTTACAATCGCCTTAGAGAAGCGATGAAAGGCCATGTCAGGGCGCTGACGTGGTCCATATACGGTGAAGTAGCGCAGTGATACTGTTGGTATTCCAAAATTGCGATGATAGAGTGTACATAGATGCTCGGCAGCTAATTTTGTCACTCCGTAAGGTGAATTTGGATATGGGGTCACCTGTTCACTGACTGGAAGGGCCGTTGTATTTCCATAAACAGAAGATGAAGAGGCATAGACGAAGCGCTGGACTTCTTTCACATGGAGTACGGTCTCTAACAGCCGCTGTGTTGACAGCACATTACATTCTATGTAGCGAGAAAATTCCTTTCCCCAACTAGCGCGTACCCCAGCCTGAGCAGCTTGGTGAAAAACCCAATCTGTGCCATCAAGGGACGGAAAGAGGTTGATCTCGAGGAGGTTCCCTTCAATAAAGTGAAAAGTGTCCCACGAACGTGGTCCTTCCAAATTACGCTCTTTGAACGACCGAGGGTAATAATCAATAAAGCCATCAATACCCCATACTTCATAACCATCTTTGAGGAGGCGTTCAGCGAGGTGTGATCCAACGAAGCCCGCCACTCCTGTCACTAAACAACGCATGCTATTCTTCTCCATCTAGCCTTTAAGCGTAAAAACAAGCAACTTATCATTACTTACCAGACATACAAAGCCCTGTATGAGGCAGTTACCGTAATGGCTCTTCTGCAAAGCGGATTTGTGTGAAGTACCGAAATGCGCTGAGGGTATAAGATATGGTGTTGATGAGCTAGCTGCCTAACAATCCCCCGATTGCCCTTGTGTAACATGTATTCTCTTCAACCTCGTTGTTAAGAACACTTTTCATCAACGCCATTATGCTCAGGGAGCAGTCTTGGCAATATCCACCCAAGTTCGTCACTGATTACCTGGCCTGCCAACTATCTTAAGACAGGCCTTTCTTTGGTGATGGTTGGATCGCTCTTCCCTTCGAGCTGATTTACCGAGCTTACACTTCTCACTACATAAGTCAGCTTGCCTTGAGACTCATGATAAGTGCGCATCAATAACTCAGCGAGTAACCCTATCATAATGCATTGCATCCCAAAACCTGCAAAAAGCATGGTGAGTGGCAAAAGAGGGTTACGATGGACACGAACACTAGGAGAGGAAAATTTTGCCTTTAACAATAGCACAGATAACACTGCCCCCAACAACAGTGAGGCAAGACCTGGCTTGCCGAAGGCGTAAAGGGGCTTGGTTCCGTAATTACCAAGGAACTTCAATGTGAGCAGGTCCAGGATAACACGCACAGTCCGTGAGATGCCATATTTCGACTTCCCAAAGCGTCTGGCATGGTGCCTTACCTCTAACTCCGTGACAGCTGCTCCTCCTATAGCTGCGTAAGCCGGGATGAAGCGGTGCATCTCGCCGTAGAGACGGACATGCTCAAACACCTCCCGTCGATAGGCCTTCAAGGTACAGCCGTAGTCGTGCAAGTACACTCCGGTAACTTTTGAAATGAGACGATTTGCCAGCCAAGAGGGTAATTTTCGGCTGATTTTTGCGTCTTGACGATTCTTGCGCCAGCCACTTACGACATCATACCCTTCATCTAATTTTTTTAATAAACGTGGAATATCAATGGGATCGTTCTGTAAATCGCCATCCATGAATACGAGAATTTCGCCTGTACTCTGGGCTATGCCAGCAGAAATGGCAGCTGTTTGCCCAAAGTTGCGGCGCAACCGAATAACCCGAACATGCCAATCATGTATCGAGAGATGCTCCAACTGCGCAAAGCTATTATCTGTGCTACCATCGTCAACATAGATAACCTCGTAGGAAAATTCCTGCTCCCCTAAGACACGACTAATAGCCTCATGAAGAAGCGGGATGCTCTCTTCTTCGTTATAGATAGGAATAATCACAGAAAGATAGTGCGGTTCTGGGAATGTAAAACTCATATTTTTTCCCCCTGTAAATGACGAGACAAAGAAAAGCCTATGCTACATTAGCAGTGTGTCACGGTAATGAAATTATCACTCACCAGAAATGCAACAAGAGAATGTTCTTCCGCCTCAAAGAATGCGACATTGTTGTATTCCTCATGCGTCTTTGTGTGAGTAGCGTGAAATCCTGATTAGGAGATAGATGTACTTTTATGCGTCAATTTCCCCTTCTAGTCTTTTAGAACGAACTATGTAAGTCTAAGTAACCCTATTTACAGGGCTTAATACGATATTTTACTACTCCTTGCACTGTACAACGCCAACAGGCTATACTATCGAAATGAAACTGTTCTAAATATGCTAGAAGAATATACCTCATGTCTACAATCTCATTCTCAGAACAACTGCAAGATGCCGTTGAACTTCTGCAACAGGCCAGAAAGATCGTGGCTTTGACAGGTGCAGGTATCAGCACTGAGTCGGGTATTCCTGATTTCCGTAGTCCAGGCTCACCGTGGTTGACATCGCCGCCTGTCAGTTATCGTGATTTTATTCATAAGCCCGAAGCACGCCGCCAATACTGGCAGGGGCGACGCAACCTCTCACCTCAGGTCGCGACAGCCCGTCCGAATGCGGCCCATCTCGCTCTAGCAGAATTGGAGCGCAGACACATGCTACGGGGCATCATCACGCAGAATTTCGATGGTTTGCACCAGGATGCGGGCAATCAAGCTAACAATGTCATTGAGCTGCATGGTACTTCACGAGCAGCCGCCTGCACCCTCTGTGGAACACGTTCATCCATGTCCGAGCTACAACAGCGCATCGACACCGGAGAGAGTGATCCCCAGTGTTCCTCCTGTGGAGGCTACCTCAAGTCTGCCACTATCCTATTTGGTCAGCGCATTCCAGAGGTGGTGCTAGCAGGAGCAAAAGAACTGACTGCCGCTTGTGACTTGTTTCTGGTGGTCGGTTCATCGCTTAAAGTCATGCCAGCTGCCATGCTGCCGCGCATGGCTCTGCAACGCAACGTCCCCTTAATCATCCTTAACATGCAACCGACATCTTTGGATGAAGCTGCAGATGTGGTGATTCATGAGCAAGCAGGACATATCTTGCCTCAACTGGTGGCCATGTTGTAGGTTTGACTTAGCTGGCGATCTTTTTCTATATTCTTAAGTAGAGATAAGTCATATCAGCCCCTGAAAAGTCGCTCATCTCTATCTTTGCCGGGTGGTTACGAACGATAGACAGTTTTATCAAACCGGATATACGGCTTGGTATTCATCACACATGCTAGCCTATGTTGTTTGCCCCCCTTGTTAGATATGAGTAAACAGGGGTGGTGAAAGTTTTACATAGGTGAACATTATGGATGCGGTATTTGCAAATACTGCGCATATATATCAAACCAGTGCTTTAGCGTCTATCCGTTGTAATCGTGAACAGTTACTTGCTACTCTTCATACAGCCGCCGCTCGTGCCGCTTCACACGGTCATGACGTGCTTGCCAGTTTCATACAGCCTCTCGGAGAGTGGGACGCCCTCAAGTTCTTTACAGCGGCTCGCCAAGCGAATATGGGGGAATGTTTTTTCTGGGAACGCCCTTCGGAGCAAAGTGCCTTGGTAGGCATAGACAGAGCAGCAACGATCACGACAAATGGCAGCACACACATTACCGCTGCTATTCCGGCTTGGCGTACTTTACTACAACATGCAGTCATATCCGCCGCTCAGGAAACCACTTCCCTTGCTTGCGCAGGGCCTCTAGCCTTTGGCGGTTTCTGCTTTGATCCGCTCAGTCCGCATACTCCTCTCTGGCAAGGATTCCCTGACGGGTTACTTATCATACCTCATCTGCTCTTCAGTAGCAATGTCAGTGGCACCACGCTTACTATCAATACCCTGGTGCAGATCAATGAGGACATTGAGCAGAGTGTTGAAGAACTCATAGTTAAGGTAATGCATCTACGAGCTGCTCTCGAAAAGCTCTCAACAGCATCGTACTTATCCCCAACAGATACAGCGAGTCTGCTTTGCTTGCATGATCTGTTGCCAGCTTCTACCTGGATGGAACAGGTAGCAGAGACAACACAGTGTATCCGACAAGGAGCGTATGAGAAAGTTGTCTTAGCTCGTGGTGTCGAGGTAACTTCACAAACACCGGAGATCACCTTTGATGTGAGTACGGTCTTACAGCGCTTGCGCCAGAGCTATCCGACGGCCTGTATTTTTGCCATACAACGTGAGGAGGACTACTTTGTAGGTGCTACGCCTGAGCGTCTGGTATGTTCAGAGGATGGGCAACTACAGACGATGGCCCTGGCAGGTTCGGCTCCGCGTGGCACGACTCGCGTAGAGGATGAGCAACTGGGAGCAGAACTGCTGCATAGTGCCAAAAATCAAGGAGAACATGAGATCGTTGTCAAGACGATACAAGAAGCTCTCATGAAGCTGTGTAGTAACGTCTGGATAGCTGAGGCTCCCCATCTACGTAAGCTGAAAAACGTTCAGCATCTAGAAACCCCTATTGTCGGTAAGCTTCTGCCTGAGCGCAACATTCTCGAAGCCCTGGCACTACTGCATCCTACACCAGCAGTGGGTGGTTTTCCAGAGCAAGTGGCACTGGCCGCCATCCGCGCCAGTGAGCAGCTAGATAGGGGCTGGTATGCAGGCCCTGTTGGCTGGCTTGATGCCAGTGGCAATGGTGAATTTGCGGTAGCCCTGCGTTCTGCGCTGATTGCCAGAGACAAAGCTACCCTCTTTGCCGGATGTGGCATTGTTGCTGACTCAGACCCTCAAAGCGAATATGCCGAGTCCTGCCTAAAGCTCCAGGTCATGTTGCGTGGACTAGGTGATGAAACCTAAGAGAACACACATGTTAGATATATCATCAACCGCTTCACATGCTGTCAATCCAACCTATGCCTATATTGGTGCATTTGTCGATGAGCTACAGCGAGTGGGTATAGCCCACATCGTCATCTGCCCTGGTTCGCGCTCAACCCCTCTGGCAATGGTCTGCGCCAACCAGCCTGCTATTCGCTGCTGGATGCATGTAGATGAACGCTCAGCTGCCTTCTTCGCTCTGGGCATGGCCAAACAACTGAGACAGCCAGTCGCTCTACTCTGTACCTCCGGCACAGCAGCCGCAAACTTTCTACCGGCCATTGTCGAAGCCAGGTTAACTCATGTACCGTTACTCGTGCTGACCGCCGATCGCCCTCATGAACTACGCGAGTGTGGCGCACCCCAGGCCATTGATCAGAACCGACTCTACGGCACTCATGTCAAGTGGTTCGCTGACGTCGCGTTACCAGAGGCTACCAACGCGGCTCTGCGCTACATCCGTACCCTGGCTTGTCGTGCAGCATCGCTCACCCAAGCAGTTCCTGCAGGACCAGTACATCTCAATTTTCCCTTGCGCGAACCGTTGACCCCTGAGCCAGGTGTCGGGGCACTCCTTCCCGCGCCAGCACAGCGCGATGCGTACGCTTGGCAGGGACGACCCTACAATGCACCTTATATTTCAGTAAGCAATGCGCCACTAGCTACACCCTCTCCTACAGACATGACATACTTGATGGACATACTGAGTACAGTGCAACGTGGGCTCATGCTTGCAGGTCCCAATACCAACCCGGAACTGGTTCAACCGCTTATACAGTTGGCGCACCAGCTTCACTATCCTATTCTGGCCGATCCCCTCTCGCAATTGCGTTGTGGCAAACACAGTCAGGAACTAGTTATTAGCAGTTACGATGCCTTTCTGCGGATAGAACAATTTGTCGCGAGCATGTCGCCTGAAGTGATTCTGCGCTTTGGGGCTATGCCCACTTCAAAACCGCTTCTGCTCTACCTGCAACGCCATGCCCAGTGTCCCATCATCGTGATTGATGAACACAACGACTGGAACGAACCAACCCAACTCGCCTCGCACATGTTTCACACCGACCCAGTTGCCCTCTGCCAACAACTCTCAACCACACTGTCAGCACACCATACCCAAGCAAAGCGAGATCGTAGTATAGTAGTGACACCCCTTGCGGGCGTCATGCCCTCCACCCCTGCCATACCCTCCACTCTTACCACGACCACCACTCCTGCCACGACCTCCGTCCAATCAGCCTCTACTGAGCAATGGACGACCACATGGCAACAAGCAGACCACATAACACGCCATACATTACAGTCCACTATTGAAGATTTCACCTCACCCTTTGAGGGACGAGTCTTCAGCGAACTTGCCCGGCTGTTGCCCGAACATGCGACGCTCTATACTGGAAACAGTATGCCTATTCGTGACCTCGATACTTTTTTCTGGGGTACTACACATCCCATCTCATTGCTGGGCAATCGAGGGGCAAATGGCATTGATGGCATCGTCTCCAGCGCACTGGGAGTAAGTGCAGTTAGCCAGAACAAAGGACCAACCGTTCTGGTACTGGGTGACCTCTCATTCTTCCATGATCTTAATGGCCTGCTTGCTGCACGCCTCCACCAGCTTGATCTGACTATCATCCTTATCAACAACGACGGTGGAGGTATCTTCTCATTCCTCCCACAAGCTGCTTATCCAGAACATTTTGAACAACTCTTCGGTACCCCAACCAGCTTGGACTTTCATCTTGCTGTACAGATGTACGGTGGACAATTTCAATATGTTGAGCATTGGGAACAATTTCGTGAAGAGGTTAGCCGGGCTATGAGAACAGGTGGACTACATGTCATTGAGGTTGCTACCGAACGAAACAGTAACGTGGGTATGCATCGCCAACTGTGGTCAGCCGTTCATCGGGCACTCACTGAGCAAGGTATCCTGGCAGGGGACAAGTAGCGATGAGCAGGAGAATACGTGTCAACGGTGTGCAGCTAGGTGTAGAATTGCGTGGTGAGCTAGTTCCAGGACAGCAAACGCTTGTACTCTTACACGGATTCACAGGAAGTGCGGCAAGCTGGGGAGAGCATCTGGACATCCTTGCAGCAGATGGTATGCGTGTGATCGCGCTGGATATGCTCGGTCATGGTCAATCTGATACACCAGGCAATCCACAACGCTATAGTATGGAGCATTGTCAGGCCGATATCCCGGCTGCGCTGAGGGAACTTGGAGTACGCCAAGGAGAGGCTATTCTGCTTGGCTATTCTATGGGTGGGCGTATCGCCCTCTATACCGCCTTCTCGAGTTTCTTCCGTGCGCTGATCCTGGAAAGTGCATCGCCCGGACTGGCAACCGCTAGCGAACGTGAAGAGCGCCAACGCAACGATGAGGCCCTGGCAGAGCTCATTGAGCGAGATGGGGTAGCCGCGTTTGTCGAGCAATGGGAACGTCTTCCTCTGTTTGCCAGCCAGCAAAGTCTGCCTATCAAGCTTCGGCAAGCATTACACGAACAGCGCCTGAACAACCGAGCTAGCGGACTGGCACAGAGCCTGCGTGGCCTCGGGACAGGTGTTCAGCCAGCTCTTCACGATAGACTATCAGCACTGACGCTACCCGTTCTGCTTATCACAGGTGAGCTAGACCAGAAATTCTGTGGCATAGCACGACACATGGCACAGGTACTACCTCAAGCACAATTACAGATCGTAGCGAATGCAGGTCACACTGTTCATCTGGAACAGCCGAGAGTGTTTGAGCGGATTGTAAGAGATTTTTGTGCTTCGTTGTTAAGCGATGCCAAATCCGTGTAGCACCATTTCAATAGCAGCAACGGCAATTACAGCCAGGAAAATGATACGCAATACTTTGTTGCTCAAGCGAGCCAGCAGGCGAGCACCAATCAGTGCTCCAATTAGGATGCCCAGAGCGACAGGAGCGGCGATCAGAGGGGGAATATCACCACGAGAGAAATAAATGCCTGCACTGGCAGCCGCCGTCACGCCAATCATGAAATTACTCGTGGTTGTACTGACTTTGAGAGGTAGGCGCATTATCTCATCGAGTGCTATTACCTTGAAGGTGCCACTGCCGATACCGAGCAGGCCCGAAATAAGACCGGCAAGATACATCATCGCCAAGCCAAGCGGTGTGCGTGTGACTTGGTAAGATACTTCGCGATGTAGGTGATGATCGGGATAGGAACCATTTAAGTGAAACCAGTTGGCCCAGCGATCATTCTTGACCCCCTGCGGTAGCTCCTCACCAATCTTAAAGACCAATGGGGCAGCCGAAATGAGCAGAATGATGCCGAAAATGATGGAAAGAATGTTCTGGGCAAGCAGTCCGGCGAGAAAGGCACCGCAAAGGGCTCCGGTTGTCGTTGACAGTTCCAGGAACATTCCCACGCGCAGATTGGTCATGTGATCCCTCACATATGCTGCCGCCGCGCCACTGGATGTAGCAATCACCGAGATAATACTTGCGCCAATAGCAAAGTAAATTGGAAAGCCGAAGACCAGAGTCAATAAAGGTACAATCAGCACGCCCCCACCAAGCCCGACGAGTGAACCCAATAAGCCCGCTGCAATTGATCCGAGAAAGATTAGCGCGGGGTAAATCCAAGAATATTTGCCATGCTGAAAGCTCTGATGTTGACCCACAACCACAACTGCACCCACGTAGAAAATACTGAACAGGAGAAGAAGCAACACTAACGTCGTAATCGTCACAAAACGCCGATCACGCTCAATGGCAAATGTGACAATAGAGGCTGCTACTCGCACTACTGGTGTGGCGATGAGCAAGAGCAGACCAAGTGTAATCACAGCTTGCGGACGCAGTGTTAGCAATCCTATCCATACCTGACTAAAGGTTTGCGGAAACGACTCGAGCTTTTGCGGCGCAAACTTATCAGGCTGCAAGGACATCATAAACAAGCCAATGAGAATAACCATAGAACTAAGTACAACGCCTCCTTGCAGAATCCATCCAATCAAGTTAGTGGTAAATTCCTTTTTCGCAGCAAGGGATGGTTGCACAACTTGCTCTGTGTCTAATGATGAATGGCTTTCTAACTCTGGAAGGGATACTAACTCATGCCCCGGCTCCTGTTTTTTCAACATTTCTCACTCCCTATAATATAGATCAGTTGTAGTTTTTAAGGGTAAATACGTACCCCTTACCCTGATTGTAATACAATTTTTAGATGCTTACAATGCATGATTTTTATATTATATATAACTTATACGAATATAAAGATAGACAGCGAAACAGCGAAGATATGCAGGATCGCATCGGATTTTCTTACAAGAAGGCTCCCAGAAGAGAAAAGCAAGCAACGCCAATGCAACTGTATAGTGTAGTATAATGATCGGGAACTTCACGGCTTTAAGCCAATGCCCACCTATAAATCCCTGATGTATAGGGAAGAGTTCTATATAGAAGTCAATACATTGTTCGATGATTTGAAAGGCAAACACAAGATATGCCAGTACAATGGGAAAACGTCAAGGACTACTCCGACATTATTTTTGAGAAAGCCGAAGGCATGGGCAAGATCACCATTAATCGCCCAGAGGTTCGCAACGCTTTCCGGCCTGAAACCTTAACGGAACTGATCGACGCCTTCAACTTGTGTCGTGAAGACCCCGCAATTGGTGTGGTCATCCTCACAGGTAAAGGAGACAAAGCATTTTGTTCAGGAGGCGATCAGCGTGTGCGTGGTGAGGGTGGCTACGTTGGTAGCGACGGCGTCCCCCGCCTGAACGCCCTCGATCTGCAAAAAGTCATCAAATACCTGCCTAAGCCAGTTATTGCCATGGTGGCAGGCTACGCTATCGGTGGTGGACACGTTCTTCACTTGCTCTGCGATCTGACCATCGCCGCCGATAACGCACGCTTCGGGCAAACCGGCCCACGCGTCGGCAGCTTCGATGCTGGTTGGGGCGCAACCTACATGGCCCGTGTCGTTGGACACAAAAAGGCCCGTGAGATATGGTATCTCTGTCGCCAGTACACCGCACAAGAGGCACTAGACATGGGGCTGGTCAACACAGTCGTACCTCTGGAAAGGTTAGAAGAGGAAACGATCCAGTGGGCCAGAGAAATTCTAGAGAAAAGCCCCATCGCTCTTCGCTTCCTCAAATCTGCCTTTAACGCTGATACCGACGGCCTTGCCGGTATTCAGGAACTGGCCGGTAACGCTACTATGCTCTACTACATGACCGAAGAGGGCAAAGAAGGTAAAAATGCTTACTTAGAGAAGCGCAAACCCGACTTTTCCCGCTTCCCACGCCTGCCATAAGCTGGTAATACTCAAAAAATATGGGGTCTACGTCCTTCCAGGCGAAAGACGATACCTCATTCACCCGCAAGGACGTAGAGCCAAATATGCAAATTACGACTGTGCAATGGCATGCTTACGCTATACCGTTACGAACCCCTTTCGCCACGGCTCATAGTTCTATGGCTATAAGAAATAGCATTATTGTCGAAATATACACAGAACAAGGCATCGTTGGTATTGGCGAAATAGCACCACTACCGGAATTCGGTAGAGACAGCCTGGCTATTGCATATTCGTCGCTTTCCATGCTCGCTCCCCATCTTCATGGGAAGACACTTGAGGAAGCACTCACTATTGTAGGGACAATAGGCAGCGCAAACATATCATCACAGGAACACGCCGACACATATGCGCGTAGGGGCGGGGGTGGAGGAGACGAGGGGTTGGGGCCCTTGTGGCCGCCCGCCATACAGGGATTACCCAATTTGACCATGCAAAATAATTGGGACACGGCGGGCGGCCACAAGGGCCCCCACGCGCTTCACGAAGAACGCTATCTGGCAAGCGAGGTATCTGCTTCTACCCTATGTGGCTTGGAGATGGCTCTGCTCGATGCGCTGGGGAAAACGCAAGGTATGAGTGTTAGCAGACTGCTTGCTCCGACTTCTACCAATGCCCGTTCGCATATACCGGTAAACGCCGTTATCGGAGCTAAAGACCTTGAAGTTGCCATCGTACGAGCGAAAGAAGCGGTTACCGCCGGTTTTGGCTGCATTAAGCTGAAAGTTGGTATGCATGGCGATATTTCGCAAGAGGTCGAGCGCATTGCAGCAATTCGCAAGGCAATTGGGCCATCTGTCCATTTACGCCTGGATGCGAACGAGGCATGGAGTCTTGAGCAAGGTGTAGCAATACTGTCACAGTGCCTGCAATATACTATTCAATATGTTGAGCAACCGCTTCCAGCAAGGCAATTGAAAAACATGCACACACTGAGACAAGCCGTATCTATTCCTCTTGCCACAGATGAAGCACTCTCCAATCTGGAAAGCGCAGAACGTATTCTTGATCACGAAGCAGCCGATATACTGATCATTAAGCCTCAATTGGCTGGTGGCTTGCGAGTAGGGCGGCAGATTATTCAGTTGGCAGCGAATCGCGGCGTTCAGTGCGTAGTTACTAGTAGCATCGAAGCAGGCATTGGTGTGACCGCCGCACTGCACTTGGCAGCAGCTTCGCCTGAGATCTCGCTGGAATGTGGGCTGGCAACGCTGAATCTGTTGGTAGACGATCTGATTGTTGAGGATTTACCCGTACAGAATGGGCATATGCAAGTTCCTGTTGGTGATGGTCTGGGTATAGGGTTGGATCAAGCGGCCCTTAACAAGTATGCGAGTTAAACTAAGCCGAGTTCTTTTGCTCTGAGCACTGCCTGGATGCGGTCGCGCACACCCAGTTTGCTGAGGATATTGCTCATATGGTTCTTGACGGTTCCCTCAGTAAGATAGAGATGTTCAGCAACCTCACGATTAGAAGCCCCTGGCAAAAAGTGTCTTCCTCTTGACAACTCCCTAAGCAACAGATATACTTTAAGACAGTGGAAAATGATTTTCCACTCAGCCACAACGCGATGGTACTTACTCCACTTTTGTCTTTACGCCCAGAGCGGGTCAGCTACGCTGCAAATTTTGGGATGTAGCTGTGCCACCCTTAATGGTTAGCCTTGTCTGTAATGAGGAACATAGATCATGCCGGAACAGGTGAAGCTACAGGAACTCAATACGCTTAACCAGGAAGACTTTGTTGCCGCTCTGAGTGCGCTTTTTGAGGGACCGCCGTGGATTGTTCGCCAAGCATGGCATACCCGACCATTTACTAGTCTCACCCATCTCCATCATACCCTGTGCGAAGTCATGTACCATGCACCAGTCGAGCAACAAGTAGCCTTAATTCAAGCGCACCCCCATAGGCATTAAGTTAAGGAAGGATGACAACAACGGGCTCCATCTGACATCATGAAAAGACGATTGGAAGAACGATTCATGATGAAGGAGCCACCAATGACGAGTGTACCACAGCAAGCCGAGGTCTTGCAGCACATTTTGGAAGAGGAAGCCGTGCGTTTGGCCAAAGAGACCGGCTTTATTCAACGAGAACATGCGTTCACGGGAGCCGATTTTGCGCAAGCGTTGATCCTGGGCTGGTTACAGCGACCCGATGAGCGCGTCGAAGGGTTGGTGCAGATCCTGCAACGTCGAGAGGTGAGCATCACGGCCTCAGGGCTGTGTCAGCGCTTTACCCAAGAGGCCGCCATCTTCATGCAGCGGCTGCTGGAGCGGTTCGCCGAGGAGCACATGCAAGCGGAAGCCGTAGATGTGCCGCTCTTGCGTCGCTTCCGTGCCGTCATTGTGGAGGACAGTTCCTCGGTCATGTTGCCGCCGGAACTGGCCGACATCTGGCGCGGATGTGGAGGCAGCCCAGGCACGAGTGAAGCGATGGTCAAGCTGTTTGTGCACTCTTACGTGTTGGGTGGACAACTGGAAGGGCCGCGGCTGGTCGATGGGCGGCACAGTGATAACAAAAGTCCCTTCAATGACGATGAACTGCCAGTGGGGGGACTCTATCTAGCCGATCTGGGCTTTTTTGCGGATGTTACGGCTCTGCCGATTGGCGCAGAGACGTGAGGGTGGCAAACGCTTTTTTGTGATGCGGCTACAATACGGCACGGGGCTCTACACGCGATCGGGCCACCAGCTCGAGTTGCGTGGCCTGCTGCCACAGCAGGAGGGAGAAGCCCGCGAACTGGGAGTGCTCTTGGGCAAGCAAGCCCGGCTCCCGGTGCGGCTGATCCTGGTGCGCGTCTGGCGAGGAGGTGGCACAGCAACGACGCCAACGCATCCGCGAGGCGGCCCAAGCGCATGGGCGTGAGCCCTCCGAAGAGGTCTTGTATCTGGCCAGCTGGACCATGGTGGTGACCAATGTGCCCCGTGTGCGGCTCAGCTTGCCCGAAGCCTTGGTGCTGCTGCGGCTCCGCTGGCAGGTCGAGCGACTCTTCCGCTTGTGGAAAGAGCATGGGCAGATCGACGAATGGCGCACGAAGAACCCCTGGCGCATCCTGTGTGAATTCTACGGCAAGCTGGCGGCCATGCTCATCCAGCAGTGGCTCATTCAGGAAGGCTGCTGGCAGGACCCCTGGCGCAGTCTGGTCAAGGCCGCCCAAGTCGTGCGTCGGGAAGCCAATCGCATCATGGTCGCTTTGTATGAAGGAGGCCTCGAACAGGTGCTCCGCTCGATTGTGCGCTGTATGCGCTCGGGCTGTCGCGTCGAGAGGCGTCGCACCCACCCCAGCACGGTTCAGCTTTTGTTGGAGGGCCTCGACTGGGAACTTACCTTAACTTAATGCCTATGGGGTGAATCGCAAGGTGGCCTACCGCCGGACAGCGTGGTTGAGAACGAAGATGCCATCCTGCGCGATTCACAACGTGTGATCGAAGAGTACCATGACGCGAGCCGCTACGCCATGCTCCGCGTCGTGCTGGCTCCCTGCTCACCCTTTTCCGTCTCCCCCCAGCTCATGCGCCAAAGCGCGGAACTGGCTCGCTCCTACGGTGTACATTTGCACACCCACTTAGCCGAGACCCAGGATGAAGCAGAGTATTGCAAAGCTACCTTTGGGCGTACACCAGTAGAGTTAGCAGAAGACCTCGGCTGGGTCGGAGCGGATGTGTGGCACGCACATATGGTTCACCCTGGCACAGATGAGATTCCTCGCCTGGGACAGACCCATACCGGCGTAGCACACTGCCCCAGCTCGAATATGCGCCTGGCTTCCGGTATCGCCCCTATTCCACAGTTGCGACAGGCTGGTGCGCGTGTGGGTCTCGGCGTGGATGGTTCAGCATCCAACGATAGTTCGCACATGCTTGACGAGGCACGGCAGGCTCTGCTCTTACACCGTGTCACAGGCAATCCAGCAGCCATGACCGCCAGAGAAGCCCTCTGGTTGGCCACGCGAGGTGGGGCAGCCGTGCTTGGACGCGACGATATTGGCTACCTAGCCCCCGGCATGGCCGCCGACTTCATCGGCTATCGTCTCGACACCCTGAGTCTGGCGGGAGGTGCGCCTCATGACGCCCTGGCTTCACTCGTCTTTTGCCATCCACCCCAGGTGGATTTAAGTGTGATTAACGGGCAAGTGCGTGTCCAGGAACAACGGTTGCTCGATGTTGACGTGCCCACGCTTGTCCAGCGTCATAATGAGCTTGCACGCGCCCTTGCACGTGGGGAACTGCGCTAGTAGTGGCCTGCCGTCGCCGTCAGGCTCACCTTGCCCCAGAAGAGACGATACGTAAGGACAAAGTAGAGGATAGCGAGGACCATGCCAATACTCCACCAGACAAGCCCCACCGTCAGACCATATTGAGAGGCCGAGGCGTTGAAGACCGTCAGGCTGTTGGCGGAATTGACAGCAGGGAGCACCATCGGGTACAGAGTGATGGCTGCGCTTGCGAGCATGCCTCCAATAAACGCACACGAAGAAAAGAAGGCAGCCAGATCACGCTGCTTGATGTTAAAGTAGCCTATTCCGGCAAGCCCTGCAAGAGCGATGAGGGGAAAGAGGATTTCCCAGGGGCGGCTACCGAAGCTCGCGATTATGGCCGGTTGTACGGAAAACGTCGCAATCGTTCCAAGTAGTGCCAGTACAACTGTGACCAGCCATGTGAGCCAAGCAATACGCCGGGCACGTGCATTGAGTTCACCCTCTGTCTTCACAGCAATGTAGTTGGCACCGTGGGCAGTCAGGGCTGCAAGTGCTAATAGTCCTATCAGGATCGTGTACCAATCCAGGATGCCAGGGTTCGCACTGTACGGATTAAAATCGGTCCATAGAGCCTCGAAGAAGACCGCATTGCTGCCCAGTGGCACCCCACGGATCACATTGCCAAGTGCAGCACCGTAAAAAATGGCCAGCAGAGTACTTCCCAGAAAGAACACTCCATCCCAGAAGGTGACCCACACCGGATTGTCGAGATGTGAACGTAATTCAATGGAAATGCCACGCAGCATTAAGAGCCAGAGCACGATGATCAAGGGCAAGTAGAAGCCACTGAAGCTGGAAGCATAGAGCACAGGAAAAGAGAAGAACATCGTGCCTCCAGCAGCAATGAGCCAGACCTCGTTTCCATCCCACACCGGGCCAATTGCGCGTAAGATCATGCGGCGTTCTTGATCATTTTTGGCGGCGAACAGATGGATAACACCAGCACCCAGATCAAAGCCATCCAGGATGACATACATTGTGAGCATGAATGCAAGCAGGATAAACCATAATGTCTGCATTGTTTCCCTCCTTTTAGTCTCCCAGTCCCTGAGCTATTTGGGGAATCACTTCCTCTTGCGGTGGTCTCTCCTCAACGCCTGGACCGCGTAGTGCCTCATAGACGATCAGAACCACATAGAGCAAGCCCATCAGCGCATACATACCTGCAAATCCAATCAGCGTAAAGAGGATATTTCCCACGGAGAGATTGGTCGACGACCCTTGAGCAGTATGCAGCAGTCCGTAGACGATCCAGGGCTGGCGACCCAGTTCGGTCGTGAACCAACCGGCCGTGTTGGCGATAAAAGGAAAAGGAGTGGCTAAAAACAAGACCCAATGCATCCATCGCCACTCAAAAAGTCTCCGTCGCCAGAGCAAAAGAAGCACAGCAAGTCCCATGATGGCGATGAAGATGGTACCCAACCCCACCATGATGTGGTAACTATAATAGAGCAGTTCAACCGAGTCAGGTCGCTGATCAGCAGGGAAGGCGTTGAGGCCCTTCACCTCAGCAGTCCACCTCCGATAGGTCAGGACGCTGAGCACGTTGGGAACAATGATGGGATTGTCGAGCCGTCCAGTGGCCGTATTCGGCTGACCAAGAATGACAATCCCAGCACCCCGTTCCGTTTCGAAGAGTCCCTCCATTGCCGCAAGCTTAACCGGTTGATTCGCCGTGACCTGTGCCCCCTCCAGATCACCGCTTGGGAAGAGTTGAATACCACTAGCAATCAACCCCATGATCACCCCTAGCGTGACAAATAATCGACCGTAGTCAATATGCTGCTTTGCCAGCAGATAATAGGCTCCCAGTCCGGCCATAGCAAAGGAACCAGTCACGACGGCTCCGCTCATGGTATGCATGTATTCTGGGAAAACCCACGAATTAAAGAGTACGGCCCAGTAGTTGGAAATATGGAGCCGTCCGTTGGAGGCCATCGTGTACCCAACCGGGTGCTGCATCCAGGCATTCGAGGCAATGATAAAGGCCCCAGAAGCCCATGTCCCTAGCCAGACCATGAAGGACGAGAACCAATGCATCTTTTGACCGAAGATGTTTTCACCAAATAAGAAGATACCCAGGAAAGCTGACTCGATAAAGAAGGCGAAGGCTCCTTCCATCGCCAACGTCTGCGCAATAATGTCGCCGGCAAATACGGAGAAGCGTGCCCAATTGGTGCCAAACTGAAACTCCATCGGGATACCTGTTACGACACCCACAATAAAGGTGATGGCGAACAATCTGGCCCAGAAGCGGGCACCTATGTTGTAACGCTCATTCCCGGTACGGAGATACAGCGTTTTGAGAATCAAGAGGAGGAGAGCGAGCCCCATGGTGAGTTGCGGAAAAAGATAGTGAAAGGAGAGTGTAAAGGCAAACTGCAAGCGTGATAAGATCGTTGAAGTATCCATCGTGTATCTCCTTCATGTTCAAATAGAATATCAGTCTATAATATCTTACCATCCTTTGTGAAGAGGAAACAAATTCCAATTTCTTGTACTCTGCCCCAAAGTATCCATATGGTTCACGCCAAGTTCAGCATGCCGTTCTGTACATCGAACAGTTGCCGGTAGAGACCGTTTGTCTCCAAGAGCTGAACATGTGTGCCGCGTTCCCTGATCCGGCCAGCATCCAGCACAACAATTTCATCCATGTGTTCCATCGCAATGAGACGGTGGGTAATCATCAGGGTGGTCTCTGCTCCCATCAGCATATCCAGCACCGCACGCTCCGTCAGTGGATCCAGATTGGCAGTTACTTCATCCAGGATAAGCAGGGGAGCATTTTTGAGCAACGCTCGTGCAATCGCCAAGCGTTGCCGTTCTCCTCCTGAGAGCCGCAGCCCCTGCTCTCCTACCCAGGTAGCAAGTCCCTGCGGCAGGTTGCGTACATACTCTGTCAGTTGTGCCTGTTCTAGCACCTGTTCAAGTTCGCTCTTACTCGCGTTCGAGCGAGCCAGCAGTAGATTATCGCGCAGAGTTCCATTGAAAAGATAGATGTCTTGATCGACCACACTCATGACCTTACGCAGGTCACCGAGCGCATATTGTCGAATATCCTGTCCATCCAGGTGAATCGTGCCGTGTGTCGGATCCCAGAAGCGCAAGGCCAATCGAAGCAGCGTACTCTTACCCGATCCACTCGGGCCCACGATAGCAACGCGACGACCTAGTTGAATGGTAAAGCTGACACCATTCACCGCCTCACCTTCATCCGGGTGATAGGCAAAATGCACATCGTCAAACTCGAGTATATGTCCAGCAGGGGCGGGTAGAGGGGTAGCAGGTTCGACCACCTGGGGCGTCGCATCGATAACGCCGAAGACCCTTTCACCAGCAGCCAGGGAATGTCCGAGAAATTGAAAGGCTTGCGCCAGAGGCTGAACAGCTTCAAAGCTCGCGAGAATCACGAGAGCGAGAAAGCCCAGATAAACGCCATTGATGGTCTTGCTGACTACAAGCGGAATAGCCAGGAGCAGAAGCGTCCACAGTGCCAGATTCATAAAGAGGTTGCTCATCGCTTGTTGCAATCCTGCTATGAAGGCCATGCGCTGCTGGACCTTCCCAAGTGCGCGGTCGAGGTCTGCAATCTTACGTTGTTGATCTCCGGGGTGTCCACATAGCAGAAGGTCTTGCACCCCTTGCACACCATCCACGACTTGCGCGTTCAATTCTGCCCGTAGCGCAAGCTGCTGCTTGCCTAAGCCACGGGTGAGCATTCCACTCAGGAGCGGAACGCCAATCGCAGTAACAAGCAGAAAGACCAGGGCAGTCCATGCCAGCACTGGACTGAAAACGGAGAATAGAGCGAATGTGAGCAAGGCGATCAGGAGAGCAACGATAAGAGGTGACACTCCCCGCAAATAGATATTCTGCAGTTCTTCGACATCTGACACGAGGCGCGTGAGTATATCACCGCTGCGATACAGCAGTAGGTGGCCAGGAGAGAGTGGTTCGAGACGGCTATAGACCCAGCTACGTAACCGTGCCAGAAGGCGAAATGTTATGTTGTGGGCCACCAAGCGTTCCATGTAGCGAGAGGCCGGTCGCAAGACACCCATAAATTGCACGAAGTAGATCGGCAAAGTAAGCAAGACCAGAAAGGGTATAATGGCTGCAGCCGCAATCAAATATGCGGCCATTCCCAGCAGGCCAATATTACTTGCCACAGTAACACAGCCTAGAAAGATAGCCAGTGCTATTTGCCAACGGAAAGGCAGCAGCAATTTCAGCAAGCGTAGGAAGAGCTTCATAACACTACTTATCCTCCTGATGAGCATCGACAAGATGAACAAACGAGCCATTGCGCTCTAATAAGGTCGTGTAACACCCAACTTCGGCTATCTGTCCATGCTCCAAGACGACAATCTGTTGCGCATTGGCGATAGTGTTATACCTGTGGGCGATGACCAGCACCGTGCGGTTACGCACCAAGTCCTGCAGGGCTTGTCGAATAAGAGTCTCGCTTTGGGGATCGAGGCTTGAGGTTGGTTCATCAAGGATAAGCAGGGGAGCATCTTTTAGGAAGGCACGGGCAATGGCCAGACGCTGAACCTGTCCAGCACTGAGACGTGTGCCGCGCTCGCCAATTTCAGTATCATAACCCTGGGGAAGTTTATTGATAAACTCTGCCGCGCCAGCCAGTTCAGCTGCTCGTATAACTTCGGCATCATCCGCAGTAGGACGCGCCAGCCGGATGTTGGCCGCTACGCTTCCATAAAAAAGATATGGGCGTTGCGGCACCAGAGCAACAAAGTCTCGCCATGTCTCCACCGGTAAGTCGTTAAGCGGAATATCGTTCACAGTGATCTTACCGCTCGGAGTATCCACAAAGCGTAACAGCAAGTTTACCAGTGTGCTTTTGCCCGCTCCACTGCGGCCTACCAGAGCAGTGCAGGTATCTGCTGGCAGTGTCAGGTTGATCCCCATGAGTGCTGGGCGTTCGCTTCCAGGATAGGTATATGCTACGTCGGTAAAGCGAATTGTCAATGGGCCGTTGATACTCGTGGAAGATGCTGCGCCTTCGGACACTGGCAGAGGAACCGCTAAAATTTCGGCGATGCGCTTCATAGCAGCCCTACCCTCCATGCCAGCATGATGCTGAATACCCAGTTCCCGCAAGGGACGGTAGAACTCTGGAGTGAGAAGTAAGATAAGAAAGGCGTGTTCAAAGGAGATTCCACTATTGAGCAGACGCACCCCTAATGCAACAGCCACAAGACCAATGGCAACCGCCGTCATGAACTCAAGAACCGCTCCTGATAGAAACGCAATACGCAACGCCTTTAGCGTACTGTCGCGGAAGCGTTCGCTTACCTTGGCGATGCGTTCGCGTTCTGCACCGCTACGACCGAAAAGCTGAAGCGTGGGCAATCCCTGTACAGCATCCAGAAAGTGAGCACTCATACGCGAGAGTGCGACCCATTGGTGCTGGGTGCGTGCCTCGGCATAGCTGCCCACCAGAATCATCAAAAGTGGAATAACCGGACCGGTCACCAGTAGCAGAACCGCGCTAATCCAGTCAAGAGGCAGAATATAGACCACAATCAAAAAGGGTACCAGAATACTCAGCACTACCTGGGGCAGATAGCGGCTCACATAGGCATCGAGACGTTCAATACCCTCACTAGTCGTTGCCACCAATTCACCAGTCTGTTCGCCCTTACTGTAGGCAGGTCCTAAGCGTAATAAGTGCGCGAATAGACGCTCACGTAGGGCAGACTTGACGCGGATCGCTGCCTGCTGGGCGGTTACTTCGCGAACCCATACAAGACCCGCACGCACACCGATCGCGCCGAGCAACAGAAGGAGGAGGAGTTCGATCTGAGCAAGCTGCGCATGTCCCAGGAACACCCGACTCACAATCTGACTGAGCAAGGCCATCTGAGCAAGCGTTGCCACAGCCTCCAAAATTCCAAAGAGAATGAGCAAGGCCAGTATATGCCATGCATACTTGATCTGCTGAAGAAGTGCTTTCTTCATTAAATCCTCTTGAAGACGACATTCTATAAGGTTATCTACGACACGTTTGTCGCACTTCTATAATCCTAGCACGCGTAGATGTTTTTGTCATAGCATCAAGTTGCATGCACGTCCGCTGATAAGAGGGCACATTCCAGATTAGTACCAAAGCTCAAGGTCTCAATCCTATCCCCTCTCTGCTTAGGACTGGGTCTCCATCCTTCCGGGTGAATTTGGTCGTAAACTCGTAAGAGGAGGTCAATCAAGGTACAGAGGCTCAAATGATTAGTGTTGTGTTTTCACCCGGAAGGATGGAGACCCTCCTGCTGTATTATTCTCTTGCTGTCAAGGATGAATGTGGTTCCTCCACGGTTTCACCAACCCCCACTTTTTGGTAGAACTGAAGGCGTTGCTGGCCGGGTGGCGAGTAGATGTGGGGACTCGCACCATCGAGAAAGTTCGCTGGACTGCCGCGAAAGGCCACAAGTAGACGCAAACTCACCAGGGCAATGAAAGCAAACGTGACTCCAAGCACCATCAGCTCATACAGACGGTGGTGAAAACTCATCGTCACGCCGAGCATGATCAGCGCAAGGAGAGCCAGAACGAGGGAGATGCCTCGATGGAAGCGCCCGATCTCCGAGTACGGCCACGGATCGAGAGGATGCACGATCTCCCGGCCTTCATGCGAATCCGTGCAAGCTGCTTTCAGAGGGCAGGAATTACATACGTGCGCATTCCCCCTGTAGCGAACAAGCCGGAGCTTGTAATCGACTGCTGTGGGCAAGAGGTGTTGCCCCTGGCTACATTCCCAGACGTCGAGATGCTTGTGATACGTGAAGCCCATGGTACGCAGGCGCTGCGAGCGATGATGCGAGCTGCGGGCCAGGAGCTCAAGGCCTCCTGCTATGCACAGGAGGAACACTCCATAGCCCACTACCAGCAACACCATAGGACTGATATCACTCAAAAACCATTCAAGCTGAAAGCCGCTCATGACTCTATTCTCCTCCTCCAACCACTTCGGGTTCGGTGACGGTGACGAACAGGACTTCCTCTGGCTCCTCAAGCGTTGTTGGAGCTATCCTGCCACGCACACCAAGCCAGCATAAGTACAGGAGCGGAAGAACGCCACCGACAATAAAGAGCACGTCCCCTGGCAGGCGAATCCACTCAAGCAGAGAGTTCAGGTCGCTCGTCAAAAACTTGAGTGAGCGTGCCTCGAAGTATCCCACGTTGACCGCTTCGTACAATTGCAGGACGCCCAATGGGAAGAGTGTCGCGAACGCCATCCAGGCCAGTCCGATGTTCAGCGACCAGAAGCTGATCTTTGCCATGCGATCGGACCAGCGCTCAGGAGCAATCAGGTAGCGCAGGCAGAAAAGAGCCAGGCCCACTGCGAGCATGCCGTACACCCCCATCATAGCGGTATGGGCGTGGTTGGCGGTCAGCCCTGTCCCTATCTCATAGTAGGAAACGATAGGAAGATTGATCAGAAAGCCAAAGACTCCAGCCCCCAGGAAGTTCCAGAAGCCGACAGAGGCGAGAGACATCACTGCCCAACGATGTGGGAACGGCGTCTGAGATCTGGCTTCTTGTTGCATGCCGAGTTGCAGAAAACTCCAGGCCTCGATTGTCAGGAAGGTGAGAGGCATGACCTCCAAGGCGGAGAAGACTGCGCCGAGCGCAAGATGCTGGGCTGGTTCACCAGAGAAGTAGAGGTGGTGCATCGTGCCGAGCACTCCACCGACAGAGTAGAGCACAATGTCGAGGTAGATGACCAGGAGAGCCGTCCGTTCAGATACGACGCCCAGGAGTACAAAAATGTAGGCCACCATGACCGTGGTGAACAGTTCCAGGAAGTCCTCCACCCAGAGATGGACCACCCAGAACCGCCAGAAGTCGGCCGTCGTGAAGGTGGTATCTGGCTGGGCAAGCAAACCAACCCCATAGAAAGCCGGAATGGCCAGGGCAGCAAAGAAGAATAACCAGGGCATGTTGCCAATGGCCTCTTGCCTGAGCCTGCCACGTATTCCCCGGAAGAGAATCACCACCCAGAAAAAGAGGCCGATCGTCAGCAGGATTTGCCAGAAGCGCCCCAGGTCGAGGTATTCGAAGCCTTGATCGCCAAACCAGGACCACAGGCTCCCAAACCAGTTGCGCATACCTGCAAATTCACCGAGTAAGCTTCCAGCCACGACGAGAAACAGTGCAGCCAGCAGTAGGTAGGAGAGCCAGTTCTGCCCACGCGGCTCCCGACCAGTGATCATCGGCACCAGGAAGATGCCAGAAGCAAGAAACGAGGTGGCCACCCAGAAGATGGCAAGCTGCACATGCCATGTCCGGACAAGATTATATGGGAAGACTTGCGCCAGGTCGATGCCGAAAAAGCTCGTGATGTCCGCCCGGTAGTGCTCTGAGGCGGCACCCATCAGCGCTTGGACGAGGAACAGGACCGCCATCACGAGCAGGAACCAAGCGCATGCCCGCTGCGAAGGGGTCAGTGGAACCTCCCCAGGTGGACGGAACGACAGGGTTGTTCGCTCTCGTCCATGCCAACCGAGGAAATTCCATCGCCCATAGACGGCTAGGAGTACCCCGATACCTCCAAGCAGTGTGATGAGGGACAGGACGCTCCACACAACGGTATTTGCCGTAGGGGTGTTCCCGACCAGCGCCTCCGGGGGCCAGTTGTTCGTATAGGAATAGTTCTGTCCCGGTCGTCGAGCCGAGGCAGCCCAAGCTGACCAACTGAAAAAGGCCGTCAGCTGCTTGATCTGCTCTTGATCAGTAATGGCATCTGGCCGCAGTCCGTTGATGGTGGTCGGATTAGAGAAGAACTGCTGGTAGTACTGGCGGAGCTGGTCGAACGCCGCCGCCTGCACCGAGGTGTATTGCAATGTCTGCGTGGAACTATTATAGGTGTTCGTCTGGAACTCACGAATGGTACGCAACACTGCCGTAGCAGAAGTTGGCCCTCCGTACCTCTGCTGTACGTAGAGAGCGGCGCGGTGTAAATAGTCGGCGGTGTAGTCTGGCCCGAGATACGCACCATGCCCAAAAATGGAGCCGTACTCCATGAGGCCATTGCGCAAGAAGACCTCCTGGCCACTGATGATATCTGCACCGGTGAAAATAACGCGGCCATTGGGATCAACAACTTTTGCCGGGATCGGCGGCTCATCGGTGTAAGTAGAGTATGCCAGCAGTCCCATGACGAAGAAGCCAAAGATGAATACGAGTATTACTGCCTGTAACCAACCCTTGGAGACGAGAAGGGCCCGCCGCGGAGCCTGTTCTTGTGGGGGGGATTGTTGCTGCATCTGAATTCTCCTCATATATCTTGTTTACTAGCAGTCCTCTCTATTTGAGATGACACTACATGAGCTCGTGTTCGTCTAGCTCACCTCACGAACCAAGGAGATCATCTCCTCCAGGAACAATCGAAGCGTCCTCAAATCTCTGCGCCTCTCCCGTAGAACATGGTATCCTCACGCGAGCCTCCTTGGCCTTCACCGATAGTACGATAGTCGGCAATCAGTTCAATCGAGCGCAGATATTTCACCATCTTATAGCCTAATTGGGTCTCCACGCGTAAGCGCAAGGGGGCCCCGTGAGGGAGTGCCACAGGCTCATCATTGAGTTCATAGGCCAGGATGGTTTGCGGATGCTTTGCCAGGATCAGATCGATCACTTCATAAAATGGCTGGCGTGGTTTTCCGCCATAGGTGAACTGATCCAATCCATATGAGGTACACTTGACGTAGCGTGCCTCCGGCAATGGCTCACAGCGCTCCAAAATGTCCGACAGGCGGACACCTTTCCATTTGCCGACGCCCGACCATCCCTGGACACAGTTGTGTTTGGTGATCTGAAGCTGGCTGGGCATGGCCCGTATCTCCTCCAGTGAGAGGCTCAGCGGACGCCTGACGAGCCCGCCCACACTCAAGCACCACTTGCGGAAATCGTTTTTCGCAAGTTCGACAAACTCCGAGCTCTCTGCTTGCGTCGGGGGTGCTCCATTGACCCAGAAGTAAGGGGAGATATCGGACGCTTTATAGTGCTGGCCCGAAGTGAGATTATGGAGTGCGAGCGTTCGAATCGGCGTTTCGAGGTGATCAAGGGCCACCTGGACCTGACGTTTGTGGCGCAAGGAATACCACGTGGTCCAGACATAGATCCCCAGGACGAGCAGGAGGGCAATGATGGCAATGGCTACAGCGAAGCCCAAATTTTCATTTGGACCCCCTAGCACAATGTTGGTGATGTTTTCGCGGAAGTGGACCACCAGCACCAGGAGGGTGTGCATCACCGTGAACAGCGCAAACGCCGCCATGCCCAGGAAGTGGAGACTGCGCGCCACCTGCCGACCACCCAACAGCTTGATATACCAGGGGAAACTGGCGGCAATTGCCGGTGACATGGCCGCCCCGGTGATCAGCATAAACGGCCCCAGCAGAAAGACGACGAAGGCATACGCCACCTGCTGGAGCGCATCATAGGGGTGAAAATCGCTGAGCGGTGGAATCTGGAAACTGAGGTAGATCAGCAACGAGTGCCAGGCCCGTGGAAAAATATCCCAGGACGTCGGGATCAGCCGTGCCCACTCACCTGTCGCGAACAGCAACACAATGTAGATGAGGCCGTTGAGCAGCCAGAACGTGTTAGTGACGCCATGCCAGTGACGGCCAAGCCCCAGGTTTTTGCGACCCGGCAGTGCGAGCCAGGAGGAAATAGCTACTTCATCGTCGCGGGCAGTGTAGATCACGCCTTTCTCGGTTGGTACCCGCTTCTTCGTGAATTTTATCCACTCGGTCCCGGGCGTACAGCCATCATTCCAATACAATCTTGGGTGAGCGCCCAGGATTTCGATGCCGCTGCGGATCAGCAACCCGATGAACAGCAGGTTGATGTAGTGACTTAGGCGGAGCCACAGCGGAAATCCAAGTGATGCCATGATGATGTGTAAGCTCATCGTTGTTCACACCGGCTTTCTACTCCTTAGAAGAAGTACTGTCAGATGAAGAGATAGTCCTCAAGCTAGCGCACTACACGCTGTGTGCGCGGTTGGCGCTCAGCCCGGACACCCCATGGCAGACCTGCTCTTATAGAGTATATACTGATGGAGGGACGTGCGGCTATGACTTAAGTCACACCATGCTTCGTGCTCTCGATTCTTTCTCTCCACTGGAGATGGAAGAAGCCTCGTGAAGAGAGGACCTGGAACGACAAGCAGCCACATCCCCGGAGGGAGGCAAGCAATGACCGTTGAAATCACAAGGCTCCGTCAGATCGCGTACTTTGCCATGCTTGATTCCGATGAACTCGCACAGATAGCAGCCGTGACAGTAGAGCGTCACTGTGATCGCGGCGATCTCATCATGCGCGAAGGTGAGCGAGGCGGAGCACTCTATTATGTGCGCTCAGGGTTGGTCAAAGTCTTCAAAACGTCACTGGAAGGCAAGGAGCAAATCCTCCATTTGATTGTGGCAGGCCAGACCTTCAACGAGGTGCCCGCACTCGATGGTGGTCCCAATCCGGCGAGTACGGCGACCATCGAGCCCAGCGTCATCTATGTGATCCAGGGAGCCGTGTTACGCAGGATCATCGCGTTGCGGCCTGCGGTGGCGCAGGCCATAGTACAGGCACTTGCCACTCGATTGCGCCATCTCGTCGCCCTGGCAGAGACCCTGTCCTTACGTTCGGTCACCCTACGGGTGGCAAAGCTTCTGCTCGATCAGGAGGCATCCTTTCAGGAGAGAGACGTTGTCTCTCGTCTGACACAGCAGGAGATGGCAGCACTGTCAGGCACCGTACGCGAAGTGGTGTGGCGAGCGCTCAAAGAGTTAGAGGCTGCCGAGGCCATTGAGATGTCCCAGGGACGTGTGGTGGTGGTGGACCGTGAGTATCTCCGCCTGTTCATCTCAGGACCGCAGCAGGACCGCAACTCGTAGCGTTGTCATAACAGGATGTTCCCCTCCTGTGAAATTTCAAATAACGATGGTATTGTTGCAGTTCTCTGATCAGGAATATGGTCTCAAGAACTGTCCAATAGGCTCGGAGACGATTTTCCCTTCGCAAAAGACGGTGTTGCCCCGTACCAGCGTACGCACAATCCGTCCACGCAGCGTTCTGCCGACGTAGGGACTGTGTCTATGCCGGTAGAAGAGATCGTTGGCCTGTAGGACGCTCCTGCTTTGCAAATCGACGAGTACGAGATCGGCATCGACCCCCACGGCGAGTCGTCCCTTGGATGAGAACAAACCAAAACGTCGGGCAGCATGCTCAGCGGTGATGGCCGTGATCATGGATAGAGGAAGCTGACGCCTATCATAACCCTCTGTTAAGAGCAATTGTAGCACAGACTGGCAACCAGAGATACCACCCCAAACCTTGAAGAAATTCGCATCTGTTTTCATATCTGCCGGAGCTGGTGAATGATCGGACACAACTATCGGCAAGGTGCCCGTAGAGATATGCTGCCACAAAGCATCTTGCTCTGCTTGTGAGCGTATAGGCGGTGAACACTTAGCCACTGCCCCGATCCTTTCAACATCTTCCTCAGTGAGAACTAAGTAGTGTGTACAGGTCTCACAACTCACATTCACGCCTCGTGCCTGGGCCTCAAGCACCAAACTCACTCCCCGTCCACTACTCACATGCACAATGTGCAATGCACAGCCCGTTTCACTGGCAAAGAGAATGGCCCGTTCAATGGCCTCTAGTTCAGCTATGACCGGGCGCGAAGCAAGATAATCACGCACACCCGTTCGTCCCTCAGCAATGGCACGTTGGGCAAGCCCACTCGTAATCTGATCACTTTCTGCATGGACAGCAACAATCCTATCCAGCTTTGCCGCCCGCGCCATGCCTTCGTACAAGGTCAGATCGTCAGCTACCGGAAAATCGGCGATACCGCTATTGGCCATGAAAGCTTTAAAGCCCACAACACCAAGTTCGGTGAGTTCATCAAGCTGGGCAATGTTGCCCGGCACTAAGCCACCCCACAGCGCGAAATCAACCAGTGAAGAAGCCTGAGCAGCTTGCAGTTTGAGATCAAAGCCCTGCACAGTAGTAGTAGGCGGAGAAGAGTTCAGTGGCATATCAATATATGTTGTCACCCCACCTGCTGCAAGTGCGGCAGTGCCAGTGGCAAAACCCTCCCAGTTGGTGCGCCCAGGTTCGTTGAAATGTACATGTGGATCGAGACAGCCAGAGAAAATATGCAGACCTTCGGCGTTAAGTTCTTCTTTGCTTACGCCCGCAAGCTCTGGTGCTATGGCCACAATGCGACCATCAGCGATAGCAATATCTGCTTGGCTGACACTTGTTACAGTGACTACTATACCATTGCGTACAAGAAGGTCGTATTGACTCATGAATTTCCCTTCGTGAAGTACCCCGCGTGCTTAGAAAGGCCAGGGGGTGGGACGCACGCAGATGCTAAGCAAGCAGTTGCAAAAATCGCTCCAGCACCTGAATGGCAATGGCTACATCCTCTGTGGTCACCGCTTCAGCCGGATTGTGGCTGATACCACCTTGGCAACGCACAAAGAGCATGGCAATATCGGTCAATCTGGCCAGCACTACGGCATCATGACCAGCCCCGCTCGGTAGAGTATGCACCGGATAGCCAGTCTCCTTTATAGCTTGTGCCATCAATTCGGTGAGATGTGATGCACATGGCACAGCAGGATGCACTGGCAACTCCTGCCAGTTACACGAGATACCCCGCACTCGACCGATCTTCTCTAGCTGTTCTTCAAGCTGATGGCAGGCTTGCTCGCGTAGCGGATCATGCTGGTGCCGCACATCTAGGCTCAAGGTCACCTGTCCCGGAATGACATTGGCCACCCCCGGCTGCACAGTGAGTTGACCTACTGTGGCTACCAGTCCAGGCAGACTTCGTGCCACCGCCTCAACAGCCAACACAAACTCTGCTGCCGCACAGAGGGCATCATGGCGCAAGGGCATAGGTACTGTTCCCGCGTGATTAGCTTCACCTGTAAAATATATATTGAAGCGACTCTGCCCTGCAATAGCTGAGACGACCCCAACCGGAAGATTGCGTGCTTCCAGCACTGGTCCTTGCTCAATATGGACTTCGCAGTAGCCGAGAAGATCATCCCGTTGCCAGCGTGGAGTTTGCAGAATACGAGGATCAGGGTCTCCACCAGACGCGCGAATCGCCTCCGCCACCGATACACCGTTCGTGTCCGTTAAACTAAGAGCATCCGGATCGAATGTCCCGGTCATTACTGTACTGCCAAGATATGCGGTGTGATAGCGCAAACCTTCCTCGTCGGCAAACCCTAGCACCTCAATAGCAAATGGCAAACGCTCCTGACGTTGATGCAAGCGTTCGACACAAGCAAGAGCGATCATCACACCCAGAGGCCCATCATATTTGCCAGCGTCACGCACACTATCAAGATGCGAACCAAGAAGCAACGTTTTCGCACCAGCAGAACGGGCCTCGTAGCGTCCTATGAGATTGCCGATGGCATCTCGCTGAACGATCATACCGGCAGCTTGCATCCATGCTGCCACGGCTTCGTTTGCCAGACGCATGGCTTGTGATCCAAAAGGACGGGTGAGGCGATGTGGCTCTTCGCTATAGCTCCCTAGAATAGCACAACGCTCCATGACGATGTGAGCGGAGGACTGGCTGTCGATGGTTATAATCTTGCTGCCTTTCTATCCATTCTTCTGGGATATTTCTACCCTATCGCGGCCTGAGGGCCCCTAGCTTCAGCTATGGGGGTGAAAGGCCACCACCGTAGGCGTCCATCCCTCTTGACCATTCTAATTGTTTGTGGTAGAATATTCGCATGAGAACATTTGAGTATCGCCTTTTCGTGAATAAGGAACAATCCCGCAAGCTCATGACCTGCCTGAGAGAGTCTCGCGGCATCTATAATCAGATGCTTGAGACGGTGAAGACACAGTATGCTGAGCAGGGAACGTTTCCGAGTAAGTACGATCTGGAAAAGGCTTTCAAGGGACACGGTGAACATGTCCCGGCTACCACTATCCAGATGCTTGCTGACCGTCTCACGAAGTCTCTCAAACGTTTTCTGGCTGCCAAAGAAAACAACATCCCTGATATCGGTTTCCCCCGTTTCAAGAAGCCCAATCGCTGGCATTCCATCCAACTGAGACAGTATGGCAAAGACTGCTATCTGCATGAAGATACGAAACACTTGATTGTTCCGAAGAAGTTGGGCAAATCCCTGAAAATCAAGTTGCACCGCCCCTTTGAAGGAACTCCGAAAACCGTTCACCTCGTCCATCGTGCTGACGGTCACTGGTATGCTCTCATCGTGTGTGAGACTGAGCCTCCAACCGAACACATTCCCTCTTCCTGTTCTCATCCTGATATCGGCATTGATGTGGGCTTGAAGTCCTTCCTGACCGACAGTGAAGGGAACACGGTCGACAACCCCCGCTTTTATCGCACCTCGCAACGCACTTTGAGACGGAAACAGCGTACCTTGTGCCGACGCAAGAAGGGCAGCAATCGCAGACGCAAAGCCGCGAAGAACACGGCTCAGACGCATTTGAAGATCGCCCGTCAACGTCGTGATTTTCACTCTAAGACAGCTAAGCAGTACGCTGACAACTATCACCATATCGCGGTCGAGAAACTCTCGATTGACAACATGGTGAAAAACCATTGTCTTGCTAAGAGCATCATGGACGCCAGTTGGGGCGCGTTTCTCGCTATCCTCACTGAGAAGGCTGAGAGAGCTGGTCATTGTGTGATTCGAGTCAACCCGCGCTTCACCTCTCAGAAGTGTTTCCACTGTGGGGAAATTGTACAGAAGTCGCTGTCTGTGCGTACTCACGTGTGTCCTTTCTGTGGGTATGTGGCAGACCGTGATGTCAATGCGGCTCAGAATATCCTGAAAAGTGCAAGGCCAGGGCATGGCCTTCAGGAGCTAACGTACACCAGTAGGTGAAGCGTTTCCTGAGAAGCCCCTGCGTTTACGCATGGGGAGTTGTCACAGACACCCGATTGGCAGGCAATAGGGACGCCACTTCTACAAGAACTCGTAGAAATAAGCGGTGAAACAGCCAATCTGGCAGTGAAGGAGGGCAACCGCGCCGTCTACGTAGCTCAAGCTCAGCCTATGCGTATGCTTCGCATGCTCGCTGAACCAGGCAACCGGGTACCTTTACACTGTACAGGATGTGGTAAGGTACTGCTCGCCTCTCAACCCGCCAGCGTAATCGCCTCCATCATTGCAGAGACAG
>WNGH01001408.1_pt1 | contig 31442 bp, 31 predicted proteins | sample 5400631 | NCBI WGS metagenome assembly WNGH01 (sample SAMN13153373, study PRJNA577476) | soil metagenome | isolation source: 115 cm soil or saprolite under Garry oak tree replicate 1 | place: USA:California | collected 2016-06-15
TCCGCGGGTTGTCAGCAGGCGCCGTTAAAGGTTAAAGGAATGTGATCAAACAGTCTCGAATCGAATGATGGAGGTCCTATCGCTTCTCTAGCCGTAAATCGGTTGTCAAAACGTTTCGGCACCACAGAAGTTTTGAGCGACATTTCCTTCGAAGTAACCGACGGGGAATTTTGCATTTTGCTGGGGCCCTCGGGATGCGGCAAATCGACCGTTTTGCGGCTGATCGCCGGGTTAGAGCAGTCTAGCGCCGGAGAGATCCGCATCGGAGCCGAACGCGTCGATCATCTGCCGCCGCGCGAGCGGGATGTCGCCTTCGTGTTTCAAAACTACGCGCTCTATCCGCACATGACGGTCTTTGAAAATCTGGCTTTCTCGTTGCGGCTCCGCCGTGTGGCATCCGGCGAGATTGAACCGAAAGTGAGAGACGCCGCTCGGCTCCTGGAAATCGAAAATCTGCTGGAGCGGCGGCCCCAAGGCTTGAGCGGCGGCCAAAGACAAAGAGTGGCGCTGGGACGCGCCATCGTGAGACAGCCGAAGATTTTTCTTTTTGACGAGCCGCTGTCAAATTTGGACGCGACGCTGCGAGCGAGCATGCGCGTGGAACTGGCACGGCTGCACCGGCGATTGCGCGCGACCATCGTATACGTGACCCACGACCAGGCGGAAGCATTGACCCTCGGAGAGAAAATCATTGTCCTCTACCAGGGCAACATTCAGCAAATCGGCTCTGCGTCGGAGATTTATCATAAACCCGCTAACCTCATGGTTGCTGGCTTTGTCGGCAGTCCTCAAATGAATTTCCTCGAGGGAAAACTGGACGAAAGCGGCGCTCACTTTGAATGTGGAAATCTGCGCTTGGATCTTTCGAGCGTACTGAAGCAAAAGCTGCCGCAATTCGCGGGCAACCCTGTCACCGTCGGCATTCGCGCTGAGGATTTACAGACGGTCGACTCAGGGGCGAGTTGGATGAGCGGCGAGGTGGAAATGGTCGAGGACCTCGGTTCCGACCGATTCGTTCATCTGAAGTGCGACCGCGTGGATCTCATTGCCAGAGCGGGAAGAGAAGCACCATTCCGTGCTGGCGACAACATCGGTCTCAACGTGGCGCCCGGGCAAATCCATTTGTTTCGGGACGGTAAACGCGTTGACCTCTGAACAATCGCGAGCAATGCAACTGCCCAGTGAACGTATGCACCTATCGCTCCGCCGTACGGTTGAGTTTTAAACCCAATCGTAATAACACGACCCTCAGTTGACTCTCACGGAGGATTAAGACGATGAAGATCATCAATCGAGACCTTTCAACCGACAAAGATGGCATCCCCGGATATATCGCCCACCCCGACAGAAAAGAACCCGGGCCCGGCGTACTTATCGTTCATCACCACTTCGGCGTCACCGGGCACATGAAATCCACCGTGTGTAACTTCGCCAAACTGGGCTACACCACGATCGTTCCCGATTTGTATAAGCTCTTAGGCATTTCCGACGGTGTCCACGAAGCTCAAAAGAAAACTACTGACGGACAGTTCATGGAGATTCTCAATCAGAGCTGGCGTTATCTGACCAATAGAAATGACGTCGACGGCAAGCGCTGCGCCGTCGTCGGTTACTGCATGGGCGGCCGCATCGGCATTCATTTCGTCGCCGCCACTCCCAGCGTTCGCGCTTTCGTCGGGTATTATCCATCCGTTCGCGACGAACAGCCAAGCCAACTACGGCCCCGCCATCCAAACGACGCCGTGCGGGATTTTAAATGCCCATCGATTATTTTATTCGGCGGCAAAGACCATGTCGCCTCCATCCCCGTGCAGGAGCGCCTGTGGTCGAGCTTCCAGGCTAACGGCCAGCCGGTGGAGTGGCATTTCTTCCCTCACGCAGGCCACGGCTTCGCTCTCGCAGACGGCGACTGCTACGATCCGCGGCTCGCTGCTAGCTCCGGGACTCTTGTGTCAGATTTCTTGGCGAGGGAGCTGGACAATGAATAACACCTCACGCTACCGACTCAAACCAACGAATGAACAGCTCAGCTAAAACTGGTTAGCTAATTCAGAAATTTACCGAACGGCCGGCCGAACGTTGACTCTCCGGCCTGAAGAAATGCGGTTTCTTCGGGCGTAGAGCAATCAGAGGACGACAGCTCTCACGCTACCCACTAGCTGGTTGAAATAGACCGGGACTTTCGTTTCAAAAGTGATCTGCTTGCCGCTGAACGGGTGTTTGAAGGAAATCGATCTGGCGTGAAGTGCTAAACGCGTGTGGGCTCCATCCCTTTTTCCATACTTCTGGTCGCCGACAACAGCATGTCCAATCCCGGCGAGATGCACGCGTATCTGGTGCTTCCTGCCCGTCAACAGATCAACTTCCAGCAAAGCAAAGTCTTTCGTCTGCTTGAGCACTTCATAAGCCGTACGAGATAATTTTCCTTTTGTGGTATCGGATGTGGAGTACACGAAGCGGGCTTTGTTCTCCGCTAGGTATGTAGTAATCGTCTCCGACTTCTTATCGCACTGACCATGAACGACTGCGAGATACTTTTTTTTGGTTTCTTTCCATTGAGCCTGCAAACGGAGCTTAGCCTCTATGCTCTTCGCGAAGATAAGTATCCCTGATGTCTCCCTGTCCAGTCTGTGAACGATGAAAATGCGTTTCCGGGACTTGCTGTAACCTTTACGGATATAGTCGGTGAGAATGAAGTAAGCTGTTCGTGTTTTGTCCGACTCCGTACCCATCGTCAACAAGCCCGCGGGTTTATCCACCACAAGAATATCTCTGTCTTCGTGAAGTAGCACGAGTCCTCTCGGCAGGAGCTTGGTGCTCGGAGTGGAGCGTTTTTGCATAGGTAGCATTTCGTCGGACATTGCATCGACGGAGGAGTCTATGAGCAAGAACGGGTTTCCAAAAGCTGAATTGGCTCTCCTTTAGCTCAGATCACACTCTTTTCTTTCAACTCCGCAATCTTCTTCTCGTCGTATCCTAGCGACTTCAAAAATTCTGCGTTGTGCTCGCCGAGTTCCGGCGGTGCTGAGGGATGAGGAATCTTTGTCTCGCTGTACTCCAGAGGAAATTTCACCGTGCGGATCGTCGGTTTGTTCTTCCGTTCGATTTGAATCTCCATGCCCATGTGTTTGATCTGTGGGTCCTGAAAAACCTCCGCCAAATTATAGACGGGCGTATGGGGCACGTCATTCGCTTCGAGTTGTTCCATCCAGTAGGCGCGCGGTTTTTCTCTAAAAAATTCCGCGAAGGTTTTGCTCAGCTCGTCGTAATTTTTCCGGCGGTTGGGCCGCGTGTTGAAGCGCGGATCTTCGATCAGTTCTGGATGATCGACGGCTTTGCATAGCCCTTCCCAGAATTTTTGCGGTGACGAAAGATGAATGGCGAACGGCAAACCGTCAGAACCGGAAAACGCATAGGTTTGCGACTGTCGTGGACGAGTGTACGGACCGGGCGGTTGGCCATGCGCCAGTGTTTCGGTCGCAGGCGCGATCAGAAAGGCGAGGATGGAACCGGCCATGGTCGCATCGATCTGCTGACCTTTGCCGGTTTGGGCTCTGGCCACCAACGCCCCCAGCACACCGATAGCGGAAAAGAGACCGCTCAACGAATCGGCATAAGCGGGGCCGATGGGCCGGGGATTTTTGGGATCCATCAATACACTCAGCATCCCGCCCAACCCCTGACCGACGGTGTCATAGGCTGGCCGACTGACGTAGGGACCGGTAGGACCGGTTCCCGTTATGGAGCAATAGACGATCCGCTCGTTAATCGCACGAAGGGTTTCGTAGTCGATGCCTAATTTTTTTGTGACGCCGGGCCGGTAGTTTTCCATGACTACATCGGCCTCTTTAATCAGCCCGTAAAAGATCTCCTTTCCCTCGGGAGTCTGAAGATTCAAGGTCACGCTCTTCTTGCCGCGGTTGAACGCCCAAAAGTTTGGTTGATCGCCGCCGAGGTCCCAACCACGAAACGGGTCGCCGCCTTTTGGGTTTTCCACCTTTATGACTTCCGCGCCCATGTCCGCGAGCAAACACGCGCCGTAGGGTCCGGAAATAAAATTGCCCAATTCCAAAACTCTGATTCCTTCTAAAACGCCTTTCATCCTTCTCTCCTTACTTTTTTATTTTCGTTTTACCGACTGATGGCTATTTCAAGCCTGAGGCTGATCCTCAGCCGAAGGACTGATCCGCCTTGGTCGGAGCCTCTACTCTGGCGGAGGCTTTTGTCTGTTGCTTTTTCTATCACAGATGGACACGCCGTCCCAATTCGGATAGGAATTAGCAAATCTTGGAACGGTAAGAAAGTACTCTATGGCTACGCCGCCGCCCGTCACCGACACACTCGCCCGTTTCGTCGCCGAGACGGATTACTTGAGCATCTCCGAAAGAGCGCTGGCAAATACCAAGATGCACATTCTCGACACGCTCGGTGTAGCGTTAGCTGCGGTATCCACGCCCGTAGCTACGATCGCATTCGATTACTGCACGCGAACCGGCGGAGCGTCGGAAGCGTCCGTCTGGGGCACTCATTTAAAACTTCCCGTTCCGATGGCCGCCTTCGCCAACGGACTCCTGGCTCACGGCCTGGATTACGACGACTGGGACGTCTACATCCACGTGGGTCATCCGACTAGCATGTTAACGGCGGCGGCACTGAGCCTCGGCGAATTCGCAGGCTCATCGGGAAAAGATTTATTGAAGGCTTACGTGCTCGCCATCGAGATCATCACCAAAATCGCCGCTAACGCGCCCAATGTTCAAGACCGCGGTTTCCACAGCACTCCGGTCTTCGGCAGCATTGGCGCCTCGGTCGCAGCTGCCAGTTTGCTGAAGCTTGAACCGGAAAGGATCAAAGCAGCTCTCGGGATTGCTGCCTCGGGCGCGGGCGGCATCCATCGCCAGCAGGGTTCCATGGTGAAACCATTTCACGCCGGCAACGCCGCACGCAACGGCGTCGAGGCTGTGCTCTTGGCCCAGCAGGGCTTCACTGCCGACGCCGCTATCATCGAGGCGCCGAGAGGTTTCTGCGACACCTTTTTCGGACCGGCAACGTGCGACTATGAAAAGATGATCACGGGTCTCGGCAAGCCGTATTTTTTAGAGTCTCCCGGCCTTGGTCTCAAACTTCATCCCTGCAGCGCGCCGCAATTTCTCGCCGCCGACGCCGCTTTGCACTTGAAGCGTGAACACAACATTCGTTTCTCTGATGTCGCGAAAATCGAAGTCAGCATCCCGCCGCTGCGCTATCAGCGTCACTATCATCCAGAGGTCAAAACCGGCTTGCGTGGCAAGTTCGCCATCAATTACGTCGTTGCGCTCTGCATCTTGGACGGGGAATTGGAAATCGAAACCTTCACGGACGCCAAAGCAAACGACCCGCAAGTGCAACAAGCACTCAGCAAGGTTCATGTCATCGTTGATAAAACCATTCCCGAGCCGGGTCCTTATTGCCCGGTGACTGTCGAATTGACGGACGGCACTCGCTTCGCCTACACGGCAAGAATTGCCAAGGGCCATCCTGAAAATCCGATGACGGAGAACGAAGTACTTGATAAATTTCGTAGTAACGCGAAGTCGGTGATCTCGGAGAAACAGGCCAAAGAGCTGATCGCAACGATCCTGAAACTCGAGACGGTGGACAACCTGCGGGCATTGGTGAATCTCCTCATCCCCAAATGACGCAACCCACCACACCGGCGGTCATCCTGAGCGCGAGCGAAGGATCTCAAGGAATGAGTAGATTCTTCGGCTGCGCCTCAGAATGACACACCCCTTATTCACAACTAATCCATTGGTGTGGCTCCGAGTCCTATTGGACATCCATTTCCAACTGAGATAAGTCAAATCGTCGAATCGAAGATTTTTTGTTCTGTTCACGGAGGCTCCCCTTGTTCACCGACAGACCGCTAGCTCCGCTTTTCGAAGCGGACCGGCTCGCCATCATTGGCGCCAGCGACCGGAATCATTACGCGGCGAATATTTTCAAAAACCTGCAAAACATGGGGTTCGATGCTTCCCGCATCGTGCCTATTAACCCAGGCCGCTCCGAAGTTTTTGGACTAAAAACATATCCGAGCATTCTCGAAGTCCCGGGTGAAATCCCGCTGGCGGTGATCGCCGTCAACAACAAGGCCGCCGTCTCCGTCGTCGAGCAGGCAGGTAAAAAAGGCGTCAAGGCGGGAGTGATTTTCGCCGACGGCTTCGCCGAGGGCGGCGAAGAGGGGAAGAAGTTACAGCAACAACTCACTCAGGCAGCGAAGGCGGCAGGCCTCAAATTACTCGGCCCCAACTGCATGGGTTTCGTCTCGCTGCGAGCGAAGCTCGGTATATGGGGCGGCGAACTTCCAAAAAATTTGCGCGCAGGTAACATCGGTTGCATTTTTCAGAGCAGCGGCATGATGAATCTGGTTATAAATATGGGAGTGAAGCGTGGCCTCGGCTTTCACGTCTGCGCCAGCGGCGGCAACGAGATCATCCTCAACTCCGCCGACTATCTAGCGTATCAGGCGGAGTGTCCGGAGATCGAGGTCATCGCGACCTATTTTGAAGCCGCTCCCAAAGAGCCGGAACGCTTCGGCGTGGCGCTGGATCGCGCCATCGCCAATGGCAAGAGCGTTCTCATTCTCCGCGCCGGCAGGACCGAGCGCGCGAAACGCAACGTCATCGCCCATACGGGCCAACTCGCGGGCGCAACCGCCGCGTGGGACGCATTTTTCGAACAGCACGGCGCGGTGATCGTCAACGATCTCGACGACCTGATTGACACAACGGCGCTATTCGCCGGCGCAAAATTACGGCCGGACAAACATGATCGGGGCGTGGGCCTCATTACCATTTCCGGCGGCGACTGCACGTTGCTTTGCGACATCGCCGATCAGGAAGGAGTCGCCGTGCCGGAACTCAGTCCTGAGACGCAGAAAGTCATGGTTGAAAGCCTGGACAAGCCGACACTGTTAGGAAATCCTCTCGATGTGGAAGACCTGCAACGGATCAATGCGGAAGGCTTCGACCGCTGCCTGGAAAAATTTTTCCAGGAGCCGAAGATCGATATGGTGGGCGTGCGACTCAATTTGCCCGAGACGATCACTCCAGCGTCGGAGAAACTTTATCAGAGGCTTGCCGACTTGAGCGCGGCCAACGACAAGCGAGTTTTCGTCCTGACTCGCGCCACGGAACCGATCGCAGACGTCTGGCACGAGCGCCTTAACAGCCTGGGGCTTACGTTTACAGGCGATTACCGCAAGTCGATACGCGCTTTGAGCCGGCTGCGAACAAACGAACGCGATCGGGCTAGCGGCCGATTCAATCCAGTGACTCGGACGGAATCTGCGCCAGCTCGCCCGCAACTTGGAAGCGGCGTTTTGTCCTACGAGGCAACGGAGAAGCTGCTTCAAGCTTATGGTATCGCATTGGCGCCGGCGGTGATGACGCGGTCAGCAGGCGAAGCGGTACAAGCGGCGGATAAGCTTGGCTATCCATGCGTCCTCAAAGTTACGTCGGTGGACATCCCCCATAAAACCGAATTTGCCGCTCTTCGACTAGGTTTGGAAAACCGCTCTGCCGTCGAACAAGCGTACGACGAAATGATGTCTCGCGTACGCGAAGCCAAACCGGAAGCAAACATCGAAGGCGTGTTGGTGCAGAAGCAGATCAAGGGCGTCGAATGCTTGCTCGGTATCTCACGCGACGATCAGCTCGGGCCGACGTTGGTGATGGGACTGGGTGGTGTGTTTGTCGAGATTCTCGCCGACGTGGCGATTCGGATCCCGCCGATCAGCGCAAACGAAGCGCGACGAGCTCTGGAGAGCTTGAAAGGACAAAAGGTATTTTCCGGCGTGCGTGGGGCTCTGCCGGCTGACCTCGACACGCTTGCTGAGACGGCTGCGCGTCTTTCATGGCTGGCTTACGACTTGGGCGACGATATCGCCGAGATGGATTTGAATCCAGTCGTCGTGTTGCCGAAGGGTCAAGGCGCGTTCGCGGTGGATGCTTTGCTGGTGATGCGTTAGGCCGAGGTGGACAGGTAGTGGTTCAGTTTGGTCAAGATCTCTCACTTCGTTCGAGATGACAGATCATTTTACGTGTCATTTCGAGCGCGGCGCGAGAAATCTTTCTTTGACCTAAAGTACGGTGTGTTCTAACTGAACCACTACCGGTGGACATCTTTTCTTGATTGGAGTAATCGTTTTTGAGCATCAAATGATATCAGGAGCTCTCGACGGAACAGTTTGTATCGACATCAGCGGCCATGTCGCCGGTCCCTATGCGGGCAGCTTGCTCGGTGATCTTGGTTGCGAGGTCATCAAAGTCGAGTTGCCGAGCGGCGGCGATACGCATCGCGGCCGTAATCCGCAGTACCAAGGTTACGGCCCGAGCTTCCGCGCTTTGAACCGTAACAAGAAGAGCATCACGCTGAATCTACGAGAGAAGAAAGCTACAGAGATCCTGCTGAAACTCTTGGAGACGGCGGACATCCTGATCGAAAATTTCCGCCCGCCGACGAGGAAACGGCTTGGTCTCGACTACGAAGAGCTGTCGAAGCTGAATCCCAAACTGATCCACTGCTCCATTTCCGGCTACGGCCAAAGCGGCCCCTATCGCGACAAGCCGGGCTTCGACACCATCGGCCAGGCGCTGAGCGGCATGTTGAGCTTGGTTACGGACTTCGACGACCCCAAGGTCGCCGGCTTTTCTATAACGGATCATTCGTCAGGCATCTTTGCGGCCCACGGCATTATGGCAGCGCTGCTCGCGCGGCAGAAAACCGGCCGAGGGCAGTTTGTCGATATCTCGCTGCTTCAAGTGAGCCTGGCGTTCATCGAATCCCACGTCGCCGATTACTTGAACGGCGGCGAGGCGGTCTCGCGCGATAATTTTCCGCGGGGCCGGATTTATTGTCTGATTGCGAGCGATCAAAAGCCCCTCGTCATTCATCTCTCCGGTCATCAAGACGCATGGGAGGGATTGCTCAAGGCCGCGGGGCGAACGGATTTGTTGGAGGACGCGCGTTTTGCGACGAGAAAAGACCGCACTGAGCGCCACTGGGAAATCGTCAAGATTTTACAAGAGACATTCAGCAAGCAACCGCGCGACTATTGGTTAAAAAGATTGGACGCCAATAGTATCCCCAACGCTCCCATTAGCACGATCCAGGAAGTCTTCGACGATCCGCAGATCAAACACATGGGCATTCCCAAGCAAATTCATCATCCAAAGATGGGCACGAGCAATTTGGTAGGCAGCCCGATCAATCTTTCGGACACGCCGCCGCAGTTTTTCCGCCCGGCGCCGTTGTTAGGCGAAAACACGGAGGAAATATTGGAGCGATTGGGTTACGACAACGTGGCTGTAAAGGAACTTCGCGCCAGCGGCGTGATATGATGACAACTAACGGTAAACACAGAATCCAAACTATGTCAGGCAGGCCAGTCAAAAATCCCATATGCAAGGCGCGCGAAGATCGACGAGTGGAGGCGTACTCTGGTTGTACGTTGGAACGAGTCGGTCGAGCGCAACGACGCAGAGGGAGTTTTTCACTGGCCTGAAAGGAGAGTTTTATGGATTTTAACGTATCAGCCGATCCACCCAACGTAGTCGAGTTCAGAAAGGAAGTCCGCGCATGGCTGGAAGAGAACATGCGCGGCGCAGAGCATCTGCGCTGGTCCGCTTCCTGGTCCACCCGGGAGAACGATGAGGAATACAAGTTTCGCCGCGGGCTCGCTGAAAAGCTAGGGGCAAAAGGCTGGCTCTTTCCCATCTACCCCAACGAATATGGAGGAGCCGGGCTGACGGTGGATCACCAGATGGTATTGGAAACCGAACTATTCAAATATGGGCTGAACCTGTCGCATGTGTTCTACACCTTGGCGCGTATCGTCGCACCGGTGCTGATCCGGTGGGGAACCGAAGAGCAGAAGCGCGAATTCCTGCCGCCGATCACCCGCGCCGAAATCTGCGTCTGGCAGGTGCTGACGGAGCCTCACGGCGGCAGCGACGTCGCCAATTGCCAAACCAAAGCGATCCGCGATGGCGACGATTATGTCGTCAATGGTCAGAAGGTGATGGTGGGTCACCACCTGCCGCCGGATTATCTTTGGACCCTTGTCTGCACCAATCCACAGGGCAAGCGCCATGAAAATCTCGGCTGGCTGCATATTCCGGCAAATCTACCCGGCATCACGATTCAACACATGTATTTAATGATGGGAATCAAGAATGCCGTCTTCTTCGATAACGTGCGCGTGCCGGCGAAGTATCTGATCGGCGGCGAAAACAACGGCTGGAAAGTCGCCAATACCCACATGGAGCTTGAACACGGTGGCGACGGCAGAATCGGCGTCGATCCGGTGGTGGAACGCGTAGTGGAGTACTGTCAGAAGAACCATGTCGGGGGAAAACCGCTCATCGAGGACGATAAAATCCGTGACGTGATCGCCGACATCATGATCGAGCTCAACACCTTGCGCCGATTCAATCAGCGTAACTTTTGGCATCGCTTCGCCAAAGTACCTCATCCCTATGGCGGCGTGCAGCAGCGATATTTCCAGCGCATGGCGCGCCTCCGAAACGGCGATCGGCTCCAGGAGATCATGGGCAACGATGCTCTCGTGCAGGATCTTTCGGTGCATGAAGTCGTCGACTTCGAGTATTGCGTTCGCAGCGGACCGGGCCAGTTGCACGGCGGCGGCACCCTCGATACAGACAGGCTGATTTTTGCGCGGCGCCTCGGCTTGGGCCGTCCAACCCAAGAAAAAGCGCCGGAAACGGACTAGAACTCATGAAACGAGCGGGGTGGGACGTATTGAACTTTTTGAATGGCTTGAACGACTTGAACGATGCGCGACATTTCGTTCAAACCGTTCAAGCAGTTTAAGCCGTTCAAGCCCCCTCCTTCATCCTCCCCCGCGTCGCGGGGGAGGATGAAGGAGGGGGTTTCAACGATGTGAATGTTTAAATGCGGTTTAGGAGACTATTATGGATTTTACGTTGAATGAAACACAAGAGGCGTTCAAAAAAGTGGCGGCCGATTTCGTCAAAGCCGAGGTGCCGTCTCATAAGATGACCGTCTGGTACCGCGACAAAGAAACTTTTCGTCCTGATATCTACAAGAAAGCGGCCGAGTTGGGATGGTTAGGGATGCTGATTCCGGAACAGTTCGGTGGCGCCGGAGTATCTTTCACCGACTGCGCGGTGGTTTTCGAAGAATTGGGGCGCGGGCCGGTTCCGGGGCCGCTGTTTTCCTGCGGCGTGCTCGGCGCCCAGATTATCTTTGAAGGCGGATCGGAGGAGCAGAAGAAATCCTGGCTTCCTCAGATCTGCAGTGGAGAGCGAATCGCCGTTCCCGCGCTCACCGACAAGGGCGCGCACTTCGGGCCGGAAGCGGTCGAGACCAAACTTACTAAATCCGGCAATGACTTTGTTCTCGAAGGCAGTAAGAAATTTGTCTTCGACGCCCGGGCAGCGACAAGTTACATCTGCGCCGCGCGAACGGAGAGCGGCCAGATCGCGCTGGTTTTACTGGACCGAAATAGTTCCGGCGTTTACGTATCAGCTATTCACGCCGGCTTTACCATCTCGGTAGCCGAAGTTAAGTTCGAGAAGGTGAAAGTCGCAGCCGGTAATGTAATCAGCGCCGGCGCCGGCTGGCGGATTGTCGACAACGCTCTGGAAAAAGCGCTGCCCATCCTTTGCGCCTATCAGGTGGGCGCCTGTCAGGAAATTTTTGAATTCACCAACGAATATACGCGCCAGCGGATCGTCTTTGGCCAACCCATCGGTCGTTTTCAGCGCGTGCAAGACCACTGCGTGGACTTGTCAATCGCTCTCGACCAGGCGCGCTGGGCGACTTACGAAGCGCTGTGGAAGCTCGATAGCGGAATACCGGCTAAGGGAAGCGTCCATGAGGCCAAAGCGGTGGCCAGCGACGGCTACTATCAGGCGACCAACTATGCCCATATGGTTTGGGCCGGACCGGGCACGGACTACGGTCACCCGTTAATGGCGCACAGCGTGCTCGCCCACACGCTATATCAGTACCTGGGCACGCCCGCGCAGCACAAACGGTTGATGATGGACGCGCTCTACCCGAGGGCGAAGTAATGGTTTCGAGTTATGAGTTCCGGGTCTCGCCTGACGCCCTTGGCTTTTCTCTAGAGGAGAGTGTCGTAGTTAAAAATCTAGAGGTGTATGGAAAGGTTTCTGCCTTTAGCAAAGATTAAATTTCCCCTCTTTTGAAAAGAGGGGTCAGGGGAGATTTGTCTCTGAGGATAGAGTTATATCGAGGGGTCGCGAGCGACGGTTCTAGCCTCGCTACTTGGAATGACACATAAGCGATTTATCGGTTGTATGCGCGTTCCGCCACATTTCCTCTCGCTGGTGATTTTTCTCTTTGGTCCTTTCGTCGCGACCTCTCTCCACGCTCAATCTCAGCAACAGTCAGCCTTGATCGAAGGCGCTAAGAAAGAAGCCAAGCTCGTCTGGTACACTTCGATGGCCATTGACACGTCGAAGCCGCTGCTGGACGCTTTTCTAAAAGAATACCCGTTCATCAAGGCGGATCTCGTCCGCGCCGGCGAAGAGCAGTTGATGAATCGAATCTTGACCGAAACGCGCGCCGGGAAATGGTCTTTCGACGCGGTCTCGACCAGCGCCATCTCCGTCCTCGCTGAGCGCAAAATCATAACGCCCTACCTCGCACCGGAGCGAGACGCTTTCATTAACGAGTTCAAAGATCCCCACGGCTACTGGTTAGGAGTGTTCGTCAACAATCTGGTGGTCGCGTACAACACCAAGATGGTCGCGCCCAAGGACGCGCCGAAAGATTATCCCGATCTGCTCGATCCCAAATGGAAGGGGCAGATTTTGATGGATTCAACGGATTATGATTGGTTCGGCACTCTCGCCACCGTCTGGGGTCGCGAGAAAGCCGTCCAATACATGCAGCGGCTGGCGCGTCAGGGTCCGTCGTGGCGCCGGGGCCATGGTCTTACAGCGCAACTGGTTGGCGCCGGTGAGACTGCTTTGGCGTGGGCCTACAGTTTCCGTATCGAGCGCATGAAAAAGGAAGGCGCTCCGGTGGATTGGGTCGATAGTTTCGACCCCATTGTCGTCACCCTTAGCGGGATTGGCCTCAGCGCTCACGCCACCAACTCCAATACGGCTAAGCTTCTGATCGACTTCGCGACTTCCAAGCGGGGTCAAGAGATGGTGCGCGAGATGCGGCGGATTCCGGCCCGCAGCGATGTGAAACCTCTCGCGCCGAAAATGGATCAAAGCAAACTCAAACTTAAAGCGGTTCCGAAAGAGGTGTACCTCGGACTCGACGATAACGCCCGCGAGTTTCGCAAGATCTTCGGACTCTAGTTTGGTGTCTCCGAAATCCGCTGAATAATTCGCGCGTCATTCCGGGCAACCCCGGCGAAGGCCGGGGGGTTTTCATGACAGAAAGGCCCCTGGGATGATTCCAGGGGCCTTCCGGTCCGTGATTAATCGCTCGCTATCGAAGTACCTTCATCGAACAGGCAGCGGCAGACCCGGAATCTTCAGCTCCTGGTCCATGCAAGAGATCTTGCCTAGAATCGCTGTGCCCGGCACAATCTCGCCACCCGTGTTGGGGGAGTTGTCGCGCCGGTTGCCGTCAGACATAGATGTGCAGAATAGCTTACCGGTCAGGAAAGGGCTGGTTGGGAATTCAAGAATGTGATCGTTTCCTACACCATTTTGGTCGCCCGCATTTCTCAATCCAACTCCAAATCCAACTGGGTTCGGTAAGTTCACCGGATTACGGAAAATTTCGAAGACCTCTCCATTCTTTGTAACAACCGCCACCGCGTTGCGCTCATTGGCATCCACCCAGATATTTTCGTCCTTGTCGAGGGCTATGCCGTCGCCGCCTTCGAGAATGGGATGAGCTACAAAGACATTGCTAAGGCAAAGCGTATTGGCTGTGAATGTGGTATCGCAACCGGTCGGACTTTTGAGATTTCCATTCCGATCGAATTCTATTTTCCAGAGCGCTCCTCGAGCGGTATCGATATTGAAGAGATCGCCCTTCTTGTTGAAGGCTAAGCCGTTGGCTACAAGGGGTTGGGAACCGAGAGCACAGGGAGTAGTGAATGGTGCTGGACAGACGGTGTTAAGTTCCGCGTTGCGAGTTGTTGCTGTCACTAATATAACACCAGGCGGGAGCGCGCGGACATCGCGTCCAACTCCACCGACGCCGCTCACGAGGTTGACTTCGTTCGCCATCGGCTGAATGCGAAATACCTCGACGCAGTTAATCGGGTTCGGGGGCGTACAATTGGCTCCATCGCCGGTTATCTTCCACACTCTGCCTTGACCCGTAACCCCATCGCTGGTCCAAAGATTTCCGTCTCGGTCAAAGGCAACCCCGTTAGCTCCTGGAACCCCTATGGCGAAGGTAGTCGCAGTAGGAGGTGTTCCGGCATTAGGGGTAAAGGTCCAGATTTTCGCGTTAGCACCATCAGCAACAAAAAGATCTCCTATGTCGTTAAATGCAATTCCAAGCGGAGTGCAAGGCGTGGGGAGCTTGCCGACCAAAATCAAAGATGGGGGGGAGCTGGACGGGTTGATCCTCCAGACAGGACAGAACGTATCGCCTAGAGAGGTGATCGCAGCGCCTCCTGTATAAAGGTTTCCCGCATTATCTCCGGTCAATCCCTCAATTGCTCGAGGCGTAGTAATAAGCGTCGTAAAGGTCGCATCCTGCGGAAACTGAGCAGCTCCCGCCAGCACGGACGAGCCCAGACCCGCGATCAGAAAAACTAGCAAACTGGCTAACCATCTTATATTCATAAATGTGTCCTCCTTGTTGTCATTATTATTCCCCGAACCCCTACCCAGCCGCGCTCTTATCCCTAACTTTCACGTGCTTGTCAATACCTCAGAGACTTGCCTGTAGCCGAGCTTTTTGTAGTAGCGCCGATTCGAAAACAGCCTTAGCAGCGAAACCTCCCAGCGCCGGTCCTTCCTCTAAGGACCTCAGCGACGGCAAAACAACGTCGCTCATGACAAAGACTTCTGTTCGTCAACTCTGACAATTCTTAAACTGATCCGGTCTTGATTGGCTGGCTCAGCCTTAGTCCGTTGCTGGTTTCTGCCGAACCTAAAGAGGCTGCCTGGCTTGGGTGAATATTTCTGATCTGGACGATTGCCATTCCTTGGGATAAGTAACTTCTAAGACTCTTATTTTAAAAAGGAACCATATGGCGCGTGTACCGCTGGTCGAAGAAAAAGAGCATCCGGAACTCTCCGAACTCATCGCTAAGATCAAAGGCGCACGAGGCGGCCGGCTGATCAACATCTACCGCTTGATGCTGCACAGCCCCGCATTGGCGAGCGCTTGGTTCGATCTTAATCAGGCCGTGCGCTACGGCACTGAGATCGACGGACAGTGTCGCGAGCTGGCGGTGATCCGAGTCGCGATTCTGAATAACGTCGAATACGTTATTCGCGCGCATGGGCCGGCGTATGCGCTGAAGGAAGGCCTCACGCCAGAGCAGGTGGCCGCCCTGTCCGATTGGCAACCGTCGGATCTGTTCGACGAGAAGCAGCGCGCGCTGCTCGCTTATACGGACGCGGTGACACGAGACATCGATGTGCCGGACGCCGTGTTCGTCGACGTCAGAAAGCATTTTAGCGAGCGGCAGGTCGTTGAACTCACCATGCTCATCGGCGCCTACAACATGCTCACACGGTTTTTGAAGGCGCTGAAGGTCGATCCGGAGCCCTAGCAGACTGCTGAAAAAGACTCATATGCTTCGTTGCGCTCGACCGATTTTGCGTCAACGTACGACAAGAGTACGCCTCCGCTCATCGATCTTTGCGCGCCTCGCTTCTGAGGTTTTTTTGAGCAGCCTGCGAAAGCAGTTTTTCAGCACTCTATTAGGAAAAAGTTCAACCTTCCGGGTTCAATGCTTGTCCCGAGGCCCCCGAGGGATCCAGATCCTTCGCATTCGCTCAGGACAGACTTAAACTTTGAACTTTAAACGCGATTTTATCCTTCTATGGATTCATCATCCCGCCCCAAATTAGTCGTCGAGAATGATTCCTTCCTTCGCTTGATTCAGGTCGTACTCGATCCGGCCGCGCCCGCCGAAAGACTCGCGGCATTTTCCCACTTCTGCGTGCATGATTTGCCGGACTTTGCCGGCTGGTGCGAGCGTGTGCGCGCTGGCGCGCAACATCTTTATCCCGCGGCTGTCCGGCTCGTGGACGATGAAGCCGAATTGCTCGCGAATCTCCCCGGCGCCCGGGCCGTCGTGGTGGAATCCTTGGCCGTCGGCGCGAGAGAAATTGCGGCGGCCGGAAATACGCTCAAGATCGTCCAAAAGTATGGCGCCACTACGCGAAACATCGATCCCGCGGCCTGCGCTGGGGCTGGTATTCAAGTATTGACGATCAGGCGCCGCGCCAATATTTCGACGGCCGAACAGGCGCTTACCTTGATGCTCGCGCTGGCCCGACAGCTCACTCAGAATGCCAATCTGATTAGCGAGGAGCAATTGCGCGCGGCGGGTTATGCGCCGACACGTTACGAGCGCGAACACACGCCCAACGGCAATTGGGCGCGCATCACCGGACTCAAGACACTTTACGGCCAACAACTCGGGATCATCGGGCTGGGAGAGATCGGACGCGAGCTGGCGCTGCGGGCCGCGGCCTTGGAGATGCGCATCGTCTACGCGCAACGCCATCGCCTTCCGGGGAAGATTGAAGAGCGCTACCGCGCAAGCTACTGTGCGCTCGATGAATTGCTCGCCAGCTCGGATTGCGTGAGCATTCATTTACCGCGCAGCCCGGCGACCCATGGCTTCATCGGCCGGCGCGAGCTCGCAATCATTAAGCCGGGCGCATTGCTCATCAACGTTTCCCAACCCCAAATGATCGACCGCGAAGCTGTGCGCCAGGCGCTTGCTTCGGGACGCCTGGGCGGCTTCGGCCTCGACACTTTCTATGACGAGCCTGGGTCAGCCGACGACCCGTTGCTCCAATTTCGCAATATCATCATCAGCCCCCATCTCGGCGGCTCGCCCCGCTTCAATTCCCTCGACGACATCGAAGAGCTGCTGATAAATCTCGCAAAGGCATTGGAGCGGGTTTGACGGTTTCCGCCTTTGCGGCAGATGAGTGATCTTTCATCCGCCTCGCGCCTTAGCTACTTTTGACACAAGCGCGCCATGTCGGATAGTTTCTGCTTAGAAATGGCCATGAGTCCAGGAAATAGGGCGTTGAAACTCGCCGCTCTCTTCGCTCTGCTATCGGGCTTTTTGTGCAATAGCATGTTTGGCGAGGCGGCCTCGGCTTCGCCGAAGGTCGTCATCGCCCATGGCGCTTTGAATGCGCGGATCGCTCCTTTCTGGGTTGCCCAGGAGCAAAATTTCTTTGCTAAGTACGGCTCTGACTCTACGCTGGTTCTAGTTCGCCAAATCCCCGTCCTGATCGGCGGCCTCACCTCCGGTGATATCGATATCGCCGTTACTGGAGGTGGCGCGTTAATGGGCGCGGCCGTGGGAGGGCTCGACGTGAAAATGGTCGCTGCGCTCAATGCCCGGGTGGGCTATGACCTCGTATCGGCGCCGAGCATAAAAAGTCCCAAGGATCTGCGCGGCAAGCGCTTCGGCATCCAGGCATTTGGCGGCGGGCTATGGATGGGAGCTGTGCTCGGCATGGAGTATTTGGGATTGGACCCCCACCGCGACAATATCAATATGCTCCAAGTGGGTGACCAAAGGGTTTTGGCGCAGGCGCTAGAAACCGGCAGAATCGATGCAACTGCGCTTGACGGCGTATTCAGCCGCAAGCTCAAACAAAAGGGATTCACTATTCTGGCTGAGCTGAGCCAGGCCAACATACCATACGTCGGTCTGGGGCTGGTTTCGAAAACTGTTTTCATTCAGAGGCATCAGGAGTCGCTGGAAGGCATTCTCAAAGGCCTGATGGAATCGATAGCCTTTGTCTTGAGCCCGAAGAATAAACCTGTCGTTCTCAAGACGATTATGCAGCACCTGAGGATTGCCGACCTAGCTGTAGCTGAGGAAGGTTATCAAGATCTGCTGACGGCCATCGAGAAAAAGCCCTTCCCTTCCGTGGAAGGCATGCGCAACATGCAGCGCCTGATGAAAACGCGCAATCCGAAGCTCGAGAATATTAAAATTGAAGACTTAATCGATGACCGTATTGTGAAAAGGCTCGATGAGAGTGGCTTTATCAATCGGCTTTACAGCACGTACGGAGTGAAGCAATGAGAATGAGGCATGAATATGGAAGGATGCTTCCGTTGTCCAATACTCCAGCACTGCATTACTCCAATTTTTTATCTATTAATTCGTCTCTCGGCTTTCCGCCACTAACCGCTTTACGCGCGCGAGTATTTCCTCTTCTGACTTCGTGAGGTCCATGGGCTTGCCAAAGGGCTGAGGCACATCGATGCCGGTCGGCCAGTATACTTCAACCGAATTCCCGTCGGGGTCTGCAAAATAAATACTGACGGTATTGCCGTGGGTCCACACCCGCTGGATCGGCACGTTGCGCTCCAAAAAGATTCGGTAAAATTCTTTGACGTCGGCGAGATTGGCGCAGCGAAAGGAAATTTGCTGGAGAACTTTAACATCACCGCTGTCGTCGCGGCCCGGCGCCAAGTATAATTCATGGTGTTCGGCCAAACGGTCCTGCGCCGTCATGAACACGGCGCCCCTCGGACTGCGGTCGCTGACTTGTAGGCCCAGGATATCCCGATAAAACGCCACGGATCGCTCGATGTCGCGGACATAAAAACCCATGTGACCCAACGACGTAACTTTCGCCATATGTTCTCCCTTATGTTCGGAGCGCCGAACAGCGATTCGCCCGCACCAACGGGCTCATTCTTAGATCGTGCAATCGACTTTGTCAATTTCGTGATGAGCTTCCGGGGCCAAGAGAAGGCCGGTGATTTCGTCACGCCGTCGTCGAGTCATCTCGGCTCTTGAATTGGCTACTGCGGAAATGTAGAACCGATGCAATTAAATCGGAGGAACCGCAATGAAAATTTTGCGCTTCAACGATGATCGTATCGGAGTGCTCAAAGGGGAAGACCGGGTCGTGGACGTGAGCGGCGAAATCTCCTACCGCGTGGAAAAAGGTCCAAAGCGCGCCATTGAAGAGGTGATCGAGGGCTTTGAGCAGTACCGAGATAAATTTCAGCGGATCGTGGATCGAGAAAACGGCGTGCCACTGAGCACGGTCAAACTGCTCGCGCCCATACCGCAGCCGAACAAATGTCTCGCCGCGTTTGTGAACTACACCGACCGTCCCGATCGTATCACTGAAAATCTTGCGATCGAGTACTTTTACAAGTCCCCCGAGCTGGTTGGGCCGGGCGGCACCATCGAACTCCCGGACATCCCACCCGTGACGGGGTTTCATCCTGAGGCGGAGATCGCTTTCGTGATTGGCAAATTGGGGAAAAATATCAGTGTAGCCGAGGCGATGAATTATGTCTTCGGTTACGCGCCGTTCTTTGATATCTCGGTGCGTGGATTGACTCGCCGGACCATGTTTCTACCGAAGGGACAGGATACCCACGCCGCGCTCGGCCCATGGATTACGACGAAAGACGAAGTCCCCGATGTTCATAGTCTCACGGTAAGATCCTGGGTTGCGGGAGAGGCGCGGCAGAATTACAACACCGAATACATGGCCTACAAGATTCCTGACCAAGTCGCTTGGCTCAGCAAGTATGTCCAGCTTTGCCCAGGGGACGTCATCGCCACGGGGACCTATCATCCGGGCCTTGGGCCGTTTAACGGCGGAGATCTTTTGGAGATCGAGATCGAGCGCCTCGGAAAGTGCAGCTTTAACGTCAAAGGCTACGGCGCTAAAAAGTTTGCAAAGTCCAGTGGCGGAAGAGAAACCGCTAACTACACAAAGGTTTAAGAGTCGAATGCGGGTTGCGTAAAAAAGGGGGGCGGGACAAGATTACGATCTCGTTGTTTCGGATACGCCGATGAGACATGGTAGGATGCTCGCAAGATCAACTTGGTAACCACGAGGAATAAGTGAAGCTTTCTCTTGGGGCCTTAATTTTTGCTGGAGCGCTTCTGCAAGGCCTGTCGTTTCTTTTTGTTTCCCTTCTCAATGCAATTTTGCCTCCCTACGGCGGGGCTTACCTCGCGATGATGATGTCTCTGTATCCGGGCTATAACCCTGTAGAGGTTCCGGTCAGCATTATTATCGGTGTGCTGTACGCGGTTATTTCCGGTGGTCTCGCGGGCGCCGTGTTCGGCTGGCTTTATAACTATTTTGCCGGTAGATCCTAAGAAATTTTGGCAACCGTATTGCCGTCGTGTAATCTGTCGCGCCATGAAATTAAGTGCCAAATCTAAAACCAAGTCCGCCGGGATCATGGTTGGAGCCATTGCTCTGGTTGCCTTATTCATGTCACAGGCATTTATTTCCCAAGGCGGGGCCGCGCAGAATGATACCGACCCGAACAAGCTTCCGGGAATTCAAACGGGACCGACGCCCTGGATAGCGGAAGTCGAAAATCTTCTTGCCCGTCTGCAAGCGATTCATCTTCCCGCGCTCTCGGCCGAAGGAAACGCGCTCCACATCCATCAGCATCTCGACCTCATTGTTAACGGGACGCAGGTTCCCGTGCCGGCCGATATCGGCATCAACTACACTTCCCCCTTCATCTCGCCCGTCCATACGCACGATGAGACCGGCATCATTCATGTGGAGTCCGACGAAGTGCGCGATTTTACCCTCGGTGAGTTCTTCGACATCTGGGGAGTCCGGTTCACCAAGGATTGTGTCGGCGGGTATTGCAGCAAAGGGGCAGACACGCTGAAAGTTTATTCCAACGGAAAACCAGTGACCGGCGATCCGAGAAAATTGGTGCTTCAGTCGCACCAGGAAATCGCCGTCATCTACGGCTCGGAAGCTGCTTCCAAATCCGTTCCATCGAGCTATCTATTCCCGCCCGGGACTTAACGCTTCCGCGCCGGCTCTGGTTGGTTGAAACAGTCATACGCGCCGCCGGAAGTCAGCGATCTCGCGCTCATCATCACCGGATTGTTTTCCGCCTTGACGGCGGTCATCAATCTGCTTTATTTTACGCGCTACGAAATTCCCGGCTCCTTTGACTGGGGAAGTTCAGGAGGTATCCAATGAAACCGGTCGGGCTTTTTTTGCTGGTTCTCTTCGTGTGGAGTTCCGAAATCAGCGCGCAGACTCCTTACTATCAAGGCAAGACGATAAGACTTGTGGTCGGTTACCCCGCCGGTAGCGCGCATGATATATGGGCGCGGCTGGTCGCGCCGCAGTTGACCAAACACATTCCCGGTAATCCCGCGACCATCGTCCAAATTATGACCGGCGCAGGCTCGATGACAGCGGCGAACTATGTTTACAACATCGCCAAGCCCGACGGTTTGACCATCGGAGTGATTAACGCAGCCTTATATTTCGAGCAGCTGATGAAGCGCTCGGAGGTTCAATTCGATTGGTCGAAGTTCACCTGGGTCGGCAGCGCTAGTTCCACGAATGCGCTACTTTATATGTGGGCCAACACTCCGTACAAAACCATCCACGATGTCCGGAGCGCGACCGTGCCACCCAAGTGCGGGGTCACCGGCACGGGAAATACCGGCTACTACTTCCCAAAGTTACTTGAACAAACCATCGGGGCAAAATTCAATCTGGTAACAGGCTATCAGGGAGGCTCTGAAATCGAGTTGGCCGTGGAGAGAGGAGAGGTGCAGTGCCGCGCTTTCTCAGTGCAGGTCTTTTTCGGGCGGGAACCGTTCAATACCTGGCGCAGCAAGAACCTGGTGCGCGTCCTCGTGCAAACCGGCAAAAAGCGCGATCCGCGGCTACCCGAGACGCCGCTGCTCAATGAGCTGATGGATCAATATCGCACCACCGACGCCAACCGCCGTCTAGCCACCGCCCTGTTAGGGTCCGGCGAATTCGGCAGCGCCCCGATGCTTGCCTCTCCCGGAACTCCTGCGGAGCAGGTTAAACTTCTGCGCGGGGGCTATGCCAAGGGATTGTCCAGCCCCGACCTCATTGCTGAAGCCAAGAAGAGGGGCCTGGAGCCTGAACTCATTAGCGGCGAGGAGATGGAAAGCTTGGCAAAAGAAGTGATGGTCCAGCCGCCGGAAGTGATCGGTCTGATGAAGAAGGTCATGGGAGAGTAGCGCGCCCTGACGATTTGACTTCTTCGTAGGACAATCGTGTTTATCTTACGATTACACTCAGATGAACGGGAGGAACCATGAGTCGATTACCCGCCATAAGCCGCGACAAGCTTTCGACCGAAAATCAGGCCATCTGGGACCGCGTTATGAGTGGCCGCAGTACGGGCGGGCCGTTTGGGGCGCTGATTCACGTGCCTAGGCTCGCGGAGCGCATCGCCGCCGTCGAGACCTACTTTCGTTCCGAGGGCGCTCTGCCCGCGACAGACCGCGAGTTGGTAATCCTCGCACCATCGACTGTCCGACGAGCTCTTTTCGCGCGGCCTTGCCGAGCTGGGAGCGGAACAACTCGTGGAAACGATCGCACTCGTGGGCCACTACAGCCTGATCGGCTCGGTGGTGAACGCTTTCGGTATCGCGGCGCCGGCAGGCAGCGTGACTTTTTAACCGCTCGTCCCCGTAAGAAGCTCGACATGAAGCGAGCGACAATTGCCACCATACAGCTGAGAGGGGACGCGTGGGAAGCGGTGGGTTCCACTCCTTATGTAACTAGGGAAAGCGTCGCGGATCTACTCGCGCTGTTGCGCGAGGACGGTCAATTAAATGGACGAGCCGATGTGGATGCTTTTCTTGATCCGAGTTTTCTGAGAGATGTAGAAAAAGAGACGAGACACTAAACAATCGTGGAGAATACCTATGGCGAGAAACGGCTTAAAGATTCTGGATAGTGACATGCACGTTTTCGAACCTCACGATCTCTACTTGAAATACATGAATACAAAATGGGGTGATCGCGTGCCGAGGGCAGAACCGAGAAAAAGGCACGGGCAGGTCAAATTTAAATTCGGCGACGGCCGCCCGCTGCGGGTGTCGGGGATTGACGCGATCCCCGCCGCGCCGAAAACAGACGCTCGGGTTGAGAGCTCTCCCGGCGAAGCTAAGGTCGCGCAGCGCTACGAAAAATCTTTCCGTCGCGACTACGATCCTGTATCACAGCTTGAAGCCATGGATGACGAAGGATTAGACGTTGCCGTCTTGTTTCGAACCTTTCCTCTTCATTGCGACGACAGCTTAGAACCCGAGTACGCCAACGACCTGTGCCGGGCCTGGAACAACTGGATCGCCGATTTCTGCAAGGAGAATAACCAGCGGCTGAAGCCATCCGCGCTCATCACCTTGCACGATATCGACATGGCAGTCGATGAGACGAGGCGCGCCGTCAAAGAGTTGGGCGCCGTCGGATTGTCTTTAGTGCCGGAGCCGTCGAACGGACGCCACATTCACGACCGCACCTTCGATCCGCTGTGGGCGGAGGCGGAGCGGCTCGGCGTAGCGGTTTGCTTTCATCCGGCGGCGAATCCCAATCAAGAGCAAGTCGCGCGCAGCCTTGCGGGTCATCCCAACGACGGCGTGCTCGTGAATGTCTTCCGCAATCCCGTCGAGCTGATGTTGGCCGTCGGGAAATTCTGCGCCGGCGGAGTGTTGGAGAGATTTCCGAAACTTCGCGTGGCATTTCTCGAGGGTAATTGCAGTTGGCTTCCCTGGCTTCTCTACCGGCTGGACGAGCGTTGGGATCTAAGAAAGGAGTTCGCCGGGGAGCCTTTGAGCCTCAAACCCAGCGACTATTTTTTGCGCCAATGTTTTATATCCGTGGACGTTGATGAAGATCTGGTGCGGGACGTCATCCGCAGGATCGGTAATGATAATATCGTCATTTCCACGGACTATCCTCATGCGGACTCGCACTGGCCCAACGCCATCGATTCTTTCATGGCCGTCGAGGATCTCAGTTCAGATTCGCGCAGAAAAATTCTTTGGGATAACTGCGCGAGACTGTATGGAATTAACTGATGATTTCTAGATTATGGAACTCGAGAAAGACGGCTTCTTTAACCAGATAGTAAAGGGCATCTGCGCAAGCGAGCACGGCCGAACGGATTTGCGCGTCGGGCGTCAACGCTTCCTCGTGTGCGGCCCCGGTTCAAACCCGACTGAGCCTAGATCAAGGAAGTCGCATTTGGATCCGGACCGGGGCCGCCATGCGCACAAGTTTTCATCACCTGGTTAATAGATAATGGATCCGGCTTCGATCTGTTTCTTACGTTGCTCGTATTCTCTGCGGGATATTCTCTCGTTTTTGTAGTCTTCCTCTAACTTGTCCATCTGTTGTTTGGCATTGATTTCATATCCTGCGCCGGTCGCAAGCGAGCCAAGGGCCGCGCCTCCTAAAAACGCGCATCCCCAATGGCTCACTGTCATCAGCATCAATAAGAGTAAAAGTTTTTTCATTTTAACCTCCGGCAAATTCATATTTTTTAGACCGGCGGCCCGCGCCGCCCAGCGACCAGGCTGACTAAGAACAAAACGATGAACACGACGAATAAAATCCATGCGATTTGCGTAGCCACGCCGGCAACTCCGAAGAAGCCGAATAGTCCGGCGATCAATCCTATGACCAGAAAAGTAAGCGCCCAATTAAGCATAAAAAACCCCTCCTTTTCAATATGAGCTGGTGAGCTCGCCAATGAATGCCCCGGCTGTGACAAAACGCAAGCCTCGTGCCTTGTCCCGTAACGATCGGTTTATTCGCCGTTTAATTGCTTTTGTCATTCTAAGCAAGCGAGACTTTACCCCCGAGTGTAGGAAACAACAGAGAGGTTTGTCTGTTTTGTCGGACAAGCGCCGAGGATCTGAGTGATTGACAGGTAAGCGTCAACTTGAGTATAGCTCGCGCAATCGTAACGATATTTCCGTGATCGCGTCGTGCTATGCGTCGCCGGTAAACGAAAGGAGATGAGGATGGGGATCTGGTTTAGCAGCGTTTGGGTTCGTTTGTCGCAAGCATGGGGTCGACGGGCAAGTCGCACGGCTCGGTGGAGCTGCTTGATCGTTACTTTAGTCGGTTTCTCCGAGCTTGGCGCTGCAATGAGCAGTGGCGGGGCAGGCGCGCCGCCCAAGGGCGGTAAGTGGGATCTGGCCGTTGCGCTGCCGGAAGCGCGCCAGGAATCCGGCGCCGTTGCGCTCGGGAATTTAATCTATCTCATCGACGGCTACGGCGCCGACACGGTGCCGAGCACACTGGTACAAGTCTATGACACCGTCGCGAAACAGTGGAAGCAGGCATCGCCCGCGCCGGAGGCGCTGCATCACTTGGGGGTGGCGGCGGTGGATGGGAAAATTTACGTTGTCGGCGGCTTCGCAAAAAGCTTCCGAGAACGAACTCCGGTCGATTCCGTATGGCAGTATGATCCGGCGGCTGACCGCTGGGAGCGACGGGCGCCGCTGCCGACACCGCGCGGCGCGCTTGCGGTAGCCGTGGTCGAGGGAAAGATCTACGCCATGGGCGGCGAGCGCTTCAGCGCCGCCGGGAGCAAGGAAAAGTATGAACCGGTGGCTGATGTCGCGGTGTATGATCCCAAATCGGACAAATGGGAAGTTTTACTCCCGATGCGACAAAAGCGTGATCATTTGGTCGCCGGCGCCATCAACGGACGGATCTACGCCGTCAGCGGGCGGGAACGGCCGAACTATATGCTGCGCAATACCGAGGAGTACAATCCTGAGACGCGCGCCTGGAGAGATCGCGCCCCGATGCCATCGGGACGTTCGGGCGGAGCCGGCGCGGTGCTCAATAATCGACTCTACGTATTCGGCGGTGAAGGCAACGAGCAAAATCCGCTGGGCGTCTTTAATCAAGCGGAAGTGTACGATCCGACGCGGAATGCTTGGACGAAGTTATCTCCCATGCCACTGCCGCGTCACGCTTTAGTCGCCGTCGCGGTCGGAAATAAGATCTATTTGCCTGGCGGGAGCATCGTTCAAGGCGGTCGGGCGCCGGGCACGATGGCGATCATGGACACCTTCGAGCCGAATTGAACGCGGATCGATCCATATTGTCGAGGAGGATAACTATCATGGTCAAAAGAAAGCTAATCCAATCGCTGGCGTTTCTAATGGTAGTGACGAGTGTTTCGGTTGTATCTGCGCAGGAGCCCAAGCCGGTCCCTGACGTGTTCGCGACACGGCCACGAATTGACGTCGCGGCCTCCATTTCTCTGGAGGAGGCGAGAGTGATTGTTGACGCGGCCACCGCTTTTGTGAAAGCGGAGAAAGGACACGCCGCTATCATTGTTGTCGATGACAACGGCAACGTGGTTTCGATGGACCGGATGGATGGGACTTCGAGCTTCTTTCAGCGTCTTGCTTTGGGCAAGGCCACAGGCGCCGTCGCGCTCCAACAAAACACGGCTGAAACTGCCGAGCAGTACAAGACAAATCCGCAGCGATACTTGAGCGCGCTAAGCATGCTTCAGGGCGAGGTCGTATTCATCCCCGGCGGCTTTCCGCTTGTCGTCGATAATCGCATCGTCGGCGCGGTTGCCAGCGCCGGGCACCGCGGCGACGGCGACGTGCGCGCCGTCAAGGCCGGCATCGCCGCTTGGGAGAAGTTTCGCCAGAGCCGTCGCTAAAATGGGTCGCGGCAGCCCGCGACATGATTTCGTATTTGCGGCGCAACAGGCTGCTCGGAGCCGCTCATCGCAGCCGCAGCGCGTTCAGAACCTTTTCCGCCGTGATCGGCAGATCTTTGATTCTCACTCCGACGGCATCTTCAACCGCGTTCGCAATCGCCGCCGCCACCGGGCTGATGGGATTTTCGCCGATTCCTTTCGTCTTGTACGGCCCGACTCCGGCCTCTCCTTTCACGATGACGGTCTTGAGTTCCGGAATGTCTTTAACAGTCGGAATTTTGTACTCGCCGAAGTGCGCTGTTCCCACGTGGCCTTCGTGAACCGGAAGATATTCGATCAAGCCGTAGCCGATGCCCTGAACCACGCCGCCATCGACCTGCCCTTGATGGCCGATGGGATTCACGATGACTCCCGTATCGTGGGCCGTGGTGAGCCGGCGTAATTTCACTTCCCCTGTTTCTGTATCTACCGAGACCTCGGCAATTTGCGCCGCAAACGCGGTTACCGGTGAATGATCTTCGTCTCGATGAATGGCCGCTCCGGTGACGGAACGGCCCGCACGGGACAGCAGTTTGTCCCAACGTTTGCGCTTTCTCGTCTTCTTGTGAACCAGCTCTTTTCCGACGAGGACCGTTTCGCTCTTTGGCCAACCGAGCAGTTTCTCGGCAAGATCGAGCAATTCTTGTTTGGCTGCTCGCGCCGCCTGAAACGCAGCGCCACTGGCCACCCGAGTCCCCCGGCTGCCGCCGATGCCGGAATCGAAAGGAACGCCTGAATCCGTGTCCAGGATTTGGATTTGAATCTCGTCGGGCTTGAGCGACAGCTCCTCAGCGACGATCTGCCTGAGAGTCGTGTAGGTGCCCGTGCCCTGCTCGAAGAGGCACGTGCGGATGACGATGGTACCGTCGGGATTGAGTGAAAGCGAAAGAGAGGTGCTTCCTGCGCCCGGCCCACGGTAGCCCATCGCTATTCCGCGTCCCATATTGGCGGCCTTCGAAGCTTTGTATCCCGCGGTTTTTACCGCCGCTTTGAGTGTATCTTTGGCCTTTATTCCTCGATAGTGGCCGCCGGTCAGTGTGGTTTCACCTTCCTCGATTAAATTTTTCAGCCGAAATTCATAGGGGTCCATTCCGAGCTTTCGCGCCACGCAATCCATGTGCGATTCCGCGGCGAAGAATCCCTGTGGTTCGCCGGGCGCTCTCATCTGACCGCCGGGAAGATTGTTCGTGTACACGCGCGAGACCGCGATCCGAGCATGCCCGGCGCGATAACAGCCGCCGGCGTGAGCGATTCCTCCGACGACTGCCCCTGGCCTGAAACCGCCGTAGGCGCCGCTGTCGAGGTACGCTTCCATCTCATGAGCGACCATCGTCCCGTCGCGCTTGACGCCGGTCTTCAACCGTATGACGGCGGCGTGTCGCGGCGCACCGGCGACAAACTCTTCGCGATATTCCATGACCATTTTCACCGGTCGGCCGGTGCGCAGGGCGAGCAAGTAACAGATCGGCTCGTCTATGGGAGCGCCTTTGCCGCCGAAGTCGCCGCCAATCGCCACCGGGTTCACGCGAATTTTTTCCTTGGGAATGTTCAAAGCCGCCGACATGCTTTCTTTCAAGCCCTGCGGCGCCTTGTTGGGCGACCACATCTGTACGCGATCCTGATCGTCGATCCAAACCAGACAGCAGTGGGGTTCGAGAAATGCCTGATGAACACGGGAAACCGTGAACGTATTCTCAACGACCACATCGGATTGCGCGAATCCTTCGGCGATGTTCCCGCGGGTGAAAATATCGTTAACAAAAGCATTCGAGGGCCTTGCCAAAGGCTTGGGGAGTCCAGGGTAGCTGTTCACGTCAGGATGAATAATCGGGGCGCCTTCTTGCAAAGCCGTAACGGGATCAAAGACCGCCGGGAACTCCTCGTAATCGACCTCAAGGAGCTCAAGCGCCTCTTCAGCCTGCTCCAGAGTATCCGCAGCCACCGCCGCGACGCGTTCACCGATGAAACGAACGCGATCTTGCGCCAGCACGGAAATGTCACGGTAGCGCCGTCCGTAGAGAATGCCGCGCACGTCGGCTCCCGTGAGGATCGCGCGGACGCCGGGAGCTTTTTCGGCGCGCGATGTATCGACCCGGGCGATACGCGCATGAGGATATGGACTCCGCAAGGTCTTGGCCCACAGAGTCCCCGGCAGCAGAACATCGGCGGTGTAGCGCGCGTCACCCGTGACTTTTCCAGTATTGTCAACCCGTGGTATCGACTGGCCGATAATTTGATAGCTCACGATGGTGCCTCCTGCGGATTCGCAGTTTCTAGCCGTGTTTGGAAAGATCGTTCCTTAGGCCACGGCTAAAATTTAACTGTTGAAGTGAGATCCAACAAGTGCGCGTAGATATATCATTACACTTACCCGCTGCAAACCGCACAAGCTGGGCGGTTGAATTTCTCGGCAACGAGATCGTTCAAGTCGATCCGAAGAGCGGTTCGGTGAGGGCATATTCACACATTCCAAGCTCGCCGATCCAGGCTGCGCCGGATGGCGTTGAACTCGCAGCTTGTCGAAGCAGGCGAAGGAGTTTTCAACAGCTGTACAGCTTGAGCGCTTGCTGCCGGCGAAAAATGGCCGGCGCGAAATGGCTCGCGTACATTTTTGCAGTCCCAGGGGAAGCTAATTCCTACCTGCGGACCCGCCAGAACTCTCTAAAGTTCTTTGGTATGGCTCTTGCCCCTCATTTGGCTAACCGCGACATTGGCTGAGGCACTGAGGACCAGATAGCCGACCGTTTAAATTATTTTATGATTAGGGAAACCGGCTCGATCTTTCGCACTAAGGAGTATAAGGGCTGCGGCATTCGCGCAGCTTCCTATAAAATGGGGCCGCGCGGTTGGGTTCCAGAGGCTTGTTTTTGGCTGCATACGGACGATGGCTGGAGGCGACTTTGGATCAACAGTTTTGCCCACTGCTTGGCTGCGCAGGACCTCACGTTTCCAAATAAGATCGAGGCCGACGCCCGCGCCTTCAGCTTGGCTCGGATGCTAATTGATCGGACCCTGCCTGAGTTCGATCGTCTCACGCCTCATAGTAGGACTCACCGAACGACCTATATTTCCAAGATGCTGAAGCTTGCCCGCCGCCCCCTTGCTGTGTGCAATATTTTCAGACAATACAAATACCGCAATTAGACTGGGCGACTGCTCCGTGTCGGACTATTTTATCGCGAGCAAACGTTTGATGTTGCCGGCCATGATCAGCCTGAGATCTTCGATCTTGAGCTTTAGGTGCCGCTGCGCGTGCTTGACGATCTTCTCGATCTCCCAGTCCATCGGGTTAAAAGGATGATCTGAGCCGTATAAAACCCGGTCGGGCCCAGCCCATGCGATGGATTCGCAGAAGAAAGGCAACCATCCCACGCCCGAGCTGTCCATATGGACATTCTCACACTTCTTCGCGATCTCGACGACGTCTCTCACTCCCTCCACCAGTCCCGAGTGGCCCATGATGATGGGAAGCTTGGGAAAATCTTTGGCCACTTCACCGATCCGTTTTGGACTGGCGTTTTCCCCTAACCCGCAGTGAAAGAGAACCACCAGCCCGTGGTGCTGTGCCGCTTCCATAAGTGGATAGACCTTTTCCTTGTCGTTCGCCGGGCAATGTTCGATCAGAGGATGAATTTTGATGCCCTTGAGCCCGAGCTTGACTCCTTCCTCCAGCACCCGGAGCGTGTCCTCTGGACCGTTCCCAGGGCTCAGCCTCATGAAGCCATGAATGCGTCCCGCGTGCCGCGTCATTGCGTCGGCGATGTACTGGTTGGTCTCTCTATAATCCGAGGGCTCTCCGATACCGATGGCAAAAGTGACGACTCCATCTACTCCAGCGCTGTCCATCGATTGCAGCATGTCCTCCGCCATGAATTTCATGATCGGCGGAATCTGGTGGATGGCGAGCTTTTTTCTAGCGCCCATGTGAGAATGCGCGTCTATGACCTCGATCGGCTCTCCTTCGACATTGATCATGTTTCCTCCTGGGAGCTTTTCATGGAAAATAAACGATACGAAAATCAGTGTCCAGTCTTATTTCTTCTGAACCTAACCCGGATTATGCACTCGTGAGAGCGATCGAGGGACGAGCCCTCCGGAGCGAAGGCAATGAGCCTCTGCCTTGGAGCGGCCTGCAAACTGAGCCACTGGAGCGAATGGCTGGGAAAATGCGAGCGCCGAGCCAAGCACCAAGACGGCATTGAAGCTGTTCATCTCTATGCCTTCACTCCTCCAGGCTCATCCCTCGATCGACACAATGTCGTAGTTTTTCCTCTGACCATGAATAATGCGAGCTAACACTCCGGCCACGGCCTGAATTCGCTGCTCTCATTCTTTTACTCCGACCAAGAAGTACTCTGAAGCGGACGTGGTTGGCCGCCAAGCAGAAATGATATAAACAACCAAAGCGCAAGGAAGGAGAAAAGCGATGAGCCCGTCGGTCTAGCAGGTGCCATGGAGCAATTGAAGGATGAATTCGACGCCCACTATGAAGAGGCGGAACGTCATCCCATGAAATTTCGCTACGCCGTGCATAACTTCAATGACGGACGACCAGGGGCAGCTAAAGTCCTTGAGAATTTTCTGCAATACGTAAAGAGTCACCCTGGCGTGTGGTTCTGCCGCTGTATCGACATCGCGCAGTATTGGCTTGAGCAAGCGAAAGCTGGTTAGGTCATTTCCGTGCGGGAGGATTCAGATCCAAAAGCATTCCGGGAGCGCGGACGAGCCGGTCGCAA
>WNGH01000618.1_pt1 | contig 31426 bp, 25 predicted proteins | sample 5400631 | NCBI WGS metagenome assembly WNGH01 (sample SAMN13153373, study PRJNA577476) | soil metagenome | isolation source: 115 cm soil or saprolite under Garry oak tree replicate 1 | place: USA:California | collected 2016-06-15
ATCTATGAGGAGTGAGGGGACCGGGTGAAGTTCGGCATCGTCGTCTTCCCGGGCTCCAATTGCGACCACGATGTGTACCACGTGGCCAAGCACGTCCTCGGCCACGAGGCGGCCTTCCTGTGGCACAAGGACACTTCCTTCGCCGGTGTTGACTGCGTCGTGCTGCCGGGCGGGTTCGCCCACGGCGATTATCTCAGGGCCGGTGCCATCGCGCGGTTCTCGCCGATCATGAAGGCGGTGGAGGCGTTCGCCGGGCGCGGCGGGCTCGTGTTCGGCATCTGCAACGGTTTCCAGGTGCTGACCGAGGCCGGTCTCCTGCCGGGGGCGCTGATGCGCAACGCCGGCCTGAAATACATCTGCCGGGACGTGCACCTGCGCGTGGAGCGCCAGGACACGGCCTACACCTCGCGCATCAAGCAGGGGACGATCCTCAGGATCCCGGTGGGTCACGGCGAGGGATGCTACTTCGCGCCGGAGGAGGTCCTGAAGGAGCTGGAGGAGAAGCGGCAGGTGGTGTTCCGCTACTGCGACGAGGGCGGGCAGGTGACGGCGGGCTCCAACCCGAACGGGTCTCTGCGCGCCATCGCGGGGATCTGCAATGCCAGGGGGAACGTGCTCGGGATGATGCCCCATCCCGATCGCTGCGCCGAGGACGTCCTGGGGAACGCCCAGGGACGGCGCATCTTCGATTCGATCGTCTACGCCTGGGAGCTGGCGCGCCGCAACCGGATCTAGGGCAGCGGCGGCCGGGCCAGGAGGGAGACATGGTGCTGAAGGCTCTGAAGAAGATGATCCAGGGCGGACCGCGCGTCGACTACTCGAACGTGGGCCGGAACGACCCGTGTCCCTGCAAGAGCGGCGAGAAGTTCAAGAACTGCTGCATCGACAAGGCCGAGAAGAAGGCGCGGGCGGACCGCGACGCCAAGCTGTTCGGCTCGAGCAAGGGGTGAGATGGAGCCTCAAGTAACACGCGAGCTGGCCCTGCAGCACGGCATGACCGCCGAGGAATACGACCTGGCGGTCAAAGCCCTCGGGCGGCCGCCGACCTACACGGAGCTCGGGATCGTCTCCGTGATGTGGTCCGAGCACTGCTCCTACAAGAGCAGCCGCGTCCATCTGAAGCGTCTCCCGACCGAGGGGCCGCGTCTGGTGCAGGGGCCCGGCGAGAACGCGGGGATCGTCGAGATCGGAGAGGGGATCGCCGCGGTCTTCAAGATGGAGAGCCACAACCACCCCTCCTACGTCGAGCCGTTCCAGGGGGCGGCGACCGGAGTCGGCGGTATCCTGCGCGACATCTTCACGATGGGGGCGCGTCCCATCGCCTCGCTGAACTCGCTGCGGTTCGGATCGCTCGCGGAGCCGCGCATGCGGTACCTCGTGGGGGGCGTCGTCTCCGGCATCGCCTCGTACGGCAACAGCATCGGCGTGCCGACCGTCGGCGGGGAGATCTACTTCCATCCCTCCTACAACGGCAACATCCTGGTCAACGTCTTCAGCCTCGGGATAGCACGGCTCGACAAGATCCACAGGGGGACCGCCTCGGGGCCCGGCAACCCGGTGATCTACGTCGGGTCGAAGACGGGGCGCGACGGCATCCACGGCGCGTCGCTCCTGGCGTCGTCGGAATTCGACGCCACCTCGGAGTCGAAACGGCCGACCGTCCAGGTGGGGGATCCGTTCACCGAGAAGCAGCTGCTCGAGGCGTGTCTCGAGGTCATGAAGTCGCCGGGTGTCGTCGTCGGCATCCAGGACATGGGGGCGGCCGGTCTGACCTGCTCGACGGTCGAGATGGCGGCGCGCGCCGGAACCGGCATGGAGATCGATCTCGACAAGGTGCCGCTGCGCGAGGAGGGGATGACCCCCTACGAGATCATGCTGTCGGAGTCGCAGGAGCGGATGCTCCTGGTCGCGACACCCCAGAGCCAGAGGCGCGTGCGCGAGGTGTTCGAGAAGTGGGACCTCGACGCCTCGATCGTCGGCCGGGTCACCGACACCGGCCGGGTGCGCGTGTCGTTCAAGGGGAAGCAGGTCGCCGACGTTCCCGCCCAGGCCCTGGTCGACGACGCGCCCCGTTACCGCCGTCCGAGCGCCAGGCCGTCGTGGCAGGACGCCGTCGCGAGCCTGGCGACGGGTGCCTTGGCCGACATCTCGGACGGCACGAAGGCGCTTCTGGCCCTCTCGACCTCGCTCAATCTCTGCAGCCGGGAGGACGTCTACACCGAATACGACCACATGGTGCGCAGCAACACCGTCGTGCGGCCGGGGTCGGACGCCGCGGTCATCCGGCTGAAGGGGACCCGGTTCGCCCTGGCGCTGACAGTCGACTGCAACGCCCGCTATTGCTGGCTCGACCCGGCCGAAGGGGCGCGTCTGGCGGTGGCGGAGGCGGCGCGCAACCTGGCCTGCTCGGGGGCCGTGCCGATCGGCACGACCGACTGCCTGAACTTCGGCAACCCGGAGAAGCCGGAGGTGATGTGGCAGTTCGAGCAGGCGATCGACGGGATCGCCGACGCCTGCCGCGCGCTCGAGGCGCCGATCGTCGGCGGCAACGTGTCGTTCTACAACGAGACCGAGGGGAAGGGGATCCACCCCACGCCTACCATCGCCATGGTCGGGTTCCTGGAGGACGTGAAGGGGGCGGTCACCCAGTGGTTCAAGAAGGAGGGGGACCTGGTGTTCCTGCTCGGCGACGCCGCGGGGAGCCTTTCGGGGAGCGAGTACCTGGCGCTCCTGCACGGCCGCGAGGCGGGCCGCCCGCACCCCGTCGATCTCGGACGCGAGAAGAGGCTGCACGACCTGCTGCGCGGCGCGCGCGACGCCGGATTGATCCTCTCCGCGCACGACTGCGCCGAGGGGGGTCTCGCCTTCGCCCTCCTGGAGTGCTGCATCACCTCGCCCGTCTCCGCCGTCGGCGCCGACCTCGCGCTGGAGGCTCCGGGACGCCTCGACGAGCTCCTGTTCGGCGAGGCTCCGACGCGCGTGGTCATCTCCGCTCCTCCGGAGGCGCGCGCGCGGCTCGAGCAGATGGCGAACACGGCCTCGGTGCCGATCCGCCTGCTCGGCAAGGTCGGCGGCGACCGCCTGACCATCAAGGCCGGCGGCGGCCGCGTCGTCGACTGCGAGATCCCCCCCGCCCGCGCCGCCTGGCGCGCCGCCCTCGCCGGGCACCTCAAGGGCTGAACCGTCCTCCGATCAGTCGGCGGGCGCCTCCGAAGCCGCGTAACGCGCCGCTCCGAGCAGCGCGAGGGAATCGTTGAGGACGACGCGTACCGGCATCGCCTCGAGGAGCGGCCGCATGCGGCCCTTCGCAACGAAGGCCTTGACGAACGCCGGGCCGCGCAGCCTCGGCAGGATCTTGGGGGCGATGCCGCCACCGACGTACACGCCGCCGGTCGCCATGACCTTCAAGGCGAGGTTGCCGGCTTCGGCGCCGTAGAGCGTCACGAACAGATCGAGGGCGTCCGAGCAGAGACGCGAGCGCCCGGCGAGCGCCACGGTCGAGATGACCGCGGCCGGCTCGCCCGACGAGATCTCGTCCGCGAGCCAGGACGGCTCCTCCCCCCGCCCCGAGTCCCGCAGGAACGAATAGATGTTGACCAGCCCGGGGCCCGAGAGGACCCGCTCCCAGCTCACCTGATCGAAGCGCCGGATGAGGTGCCGCAGGAGGTCGATCTCGACCTCGTCGGACGGGGCGAAGCTCGCGTGTCCCCCTTCTGTCGCGAAGGGACGGTGGCGCCGGCCGTCCCAGTAGAGCCCGGCCTCGCCGAGGCCGGTGCCGGCCGCGATGAGCGCCCTGTGACCGGCCGCGTCGGGAGCCCCCTCCTGCAGGACGATGATCTCGTCGGGGCGCAGCCAGGGAAGACCGTGAGCGCTCGCCTCCAGATCGTTCAGGAGTGCCACGAAGGGCAGGCGAAGGTCCCGCGCCAGATCGCGGGAGTCGACGATCCACGCCAGGTTGGTGGTCGAGGAGCGCCCGTCCTTGACGGGGCCGGCCACTCCGAAGCAGGCGCTGGTGATCGAGGCGTTCGCCGCCCGGACGAACTCCGAAGCGATCGCCTCGAGACCGGGATAATCGTGGCTGGCGTAGATCTGCTCGGCGATCGGGTCGGATCGTTCGGTCGTGCCGTCGAACAGCGCCAGCCGTGTGTTCGTCGCCCCGATGTCGCCCGCGAGGATCACGCAGTCTTGCCGGCCTTCTTCCTGAGCGCGCCGTACGAAGCGTCCGCTCCAGGCCCGCGACCCTCGGGGAAGCCGAGGTGCCGCCAGCCGGGGGCGACGACGTTTCCCAGGGCGTCGGTCATTCCATGGAAGCCGCCGAGCACCCAGCGGACTTTCGGGTAGCCGCTCTGGGACAGGAGGTTGGCGGCCAGCTCGGCGCGCGGGCCGGTCTTGCATCCGACGATGAGTGGCACGTGCTCGGGCACCGCGGCGCGCACGACGTCCAGGAAGTCGGGGTTCGGGTCGAGCCGCTGCAGGGCGGGGTTGGGAGTGCCGACCGGGACGTTGATGGCGCCCACGGGGTGCCCCTCGGCGAACTCGTCCTCGGTGCGGACGTCGAGGTAGACGGCGTCCTTTTCCTTGTCCATCAATTCGTGCGCCTGGCGCACGTCGATCCGTTCCGGATTCATGGGTCACCTCGTCGTCGATCGTCGATCATTCTACCGCGGTCGCGCCGGCGCGGACCCGACCAGTTCCCGGGCGCGGCGGAAGATGGCGTGCCACATCGGCCGCGTCAGAAGCCCCGTGTTCGTGTTGCGCCGGCTCGGATGGAACGAGCACAGGAGGGTCCGGCCGTCCGGCATGGGGGTCTCGGCGCCGTGCGCGAATCGTACAGCGGTCGGAGGTCCGATCCTGTCCCTGTAGCCTGCGGCTCGAAGAAAGTTCTCGAGCGCCAGCCGCCCCAGGACCACGACGACCTGGACGCGGCGAAGCAGCCGGTTCTCCGCCTCGAGGTAGGAACGGCAGTTGGCGAATTCCCGGAGGGTCGGCTTGTTCTCGGGCGGGGCGCAGCGGGCCGCGGCCGAGACGTAGCAGTCGGCGAGCTCGAGCCCGTCGTCGCGCGACACCGAGGTGGGATGGCTGGCGAAGCCGAAGCGGTGCAGGGCCTCGTACAGCCAGTCGCCGCTCGAGTCGCCGGTGAACACCCGGCCGGTGCGGTTTCCTCCATGGGCCGCGGGGGCCAGACCGACCACCCAGAGACGCGCGCGCGGATCGCCGAACCCCGGGACCGGTCTGCCCCAGTATTCCCATTCCAGGAACTCGCGCTTCTTGTCGCGCGCGATCTGCCGGCAATAAGAGCGCAGCCGCGCGCAACGCTCGCACGACACGATCGCGCGCCGGACTTCCTGCAGGGAACGGAAGTTCATGCCGCCCAAGATTACATCAGGACCGTGTTGACAATTCCCGGATCCGGGCGTACATAGATCGCCTGCCGACGCACCACGCATTCGCCGTGCCGTAGAAAACTGCGTCCGAAGCGTTGTCCCCTGCGCCCATCACCGGACACCTTGATGGCCTCGGGCGCTCGTGGTGCGCGGCGGTCGTCGATGTGACTCGATTCTGTGAACGAGCCGGTGTCGCCCCGAACATGGGCATCGGGACATGTCGGCTCCCATCGAGGGGAGGTCGCCGGTGCGCAAATTCCTTCTGTCCGCCGTATGCGCAGGTCTTTTCGTCGGTCTGGTCCTGGCCGACGGCAGTGGCGCCAACCACCAGGTACGGACGACGTCGTACGGGTCGTCCGGCGGGAACGCCAACGATATCACCCACGCCTTCTGCTGCGGCGGAACTCTGGGCTCGCTGGTCACCAAGGGAGGCACCCAGTACATCCTGAGCAACAACCACGTCCTGGCGCGCGTCGATCAGGCCGCGGTGGGCGAGGACATCACCCAGCCGGGTCTCATCGACAACGGCTGCAGCGTGGCCACCGTCGTTGCCGACTTCAGCCAGGCCGTGCCGCTCGGGACGCAGAACGTGGACGCGGCTCTCGCGACCGTGCGCTCGACTCTCATGAACAACACGGGCAAGATCCTGGACATCGGCGTCCCGTGCGCCACAGCGGGAATCCCGCGGGTCCGACTGCCGGTGGCGAAGAGCGGCCGGACCACCGGCTGCCAGCAGGGAACCATCGGATCGATCAACACCAACGTCAGCGTGCAGTACCAGAAGAATTGCGGCAGCGGCAGGAAGTTCACCATCCCCTACACCAACCAGGTGGTGATCAACAGCACCACCTTCAGCGCGGGAGGCGACTCCGGCTCGCTGATCGTGTCCGGGTCGTGCAGCGCGACCGGCAGCGAGACGAACGGCGACAACGCGCCGGTCGCGCTCCTGTTCGCGGGCAGCAGCTCCAGCACCATCGGCAACCCGATCCAGGACGTCATCGGCGCCCTGGGGGTCACCTTCGTCGGGACGTCGACGTGCTCGGCGCCGACCTCGGCGTCGTCAGCCACCGCCTTCGGGCGAGAGGCGCTGCAGAACGATCTCGATTTCGCCACCATGATCAAGGACCGGCACGCTCCCGACATGATGCGCAGTCCCGAGATCATCGGCGTGGGCGTGGGCGTGATGGACGATGACCCGAGCCAAGTGACGCTCGTCGTCTATGTCGATTCGACCCGGCCGGTCCAGTCGCGGGTCCCCACAAAGGTCGATGGTGTGCCCGTCAAGATCGTGCGCACGGATCCGTTCGTGGCCTACTAGGAGTCGCAGTCGAAGCGAGAGGGGGTGATGCTTCGGCGTCACCCCCTTTTTTGGTCCAGGGGAGAGCCGGTGCGTCCTGGCTGCTGCCCGGAAGCCGGGGAGGCAGCGGGTGCCCACGGCAGGGTACATTCCGGGCTGGCAGGCGGTTTGCTAATACGCTCAGATGAAGGCGTCGCAGGCCCCGGCCGACAGCCGGAATCGCCGTGGCGGAAGTGCCGGAGGAGGTGTCCACATGAAGAAGATCCTGACGTTCGCGATGATCATCACCCTGGGGCTTTCGCTCGCCACACCAGTCCTGGCTGATCACCGTGACCACTACCGGGGACACCCTGTCCGCTACTCCCGAGGAGGGTACCACACCACCTATTACGCCCCGTACCCGAGGCCCAGGTACCGCACCCGGCTGTTCTTCGGCTTTGGCGTGCCGCTGTTCGCGCCGGCCCCCGTCTATGTCTACGACCCGCCGCCGTACTATGCGGAGCCCGGCTACTGTGAGCCGGTCTGGGTGCCGGGACACTACGCCTACCAGGGCGGGGCGCGCTTCTACATCGCGGGAGCCTGGTCCCGCTGAACGTGCTGTCGTGCCGGCGGGTGGCGCCGTGAGGCCGCCCGCCGGTTTCCGATTTGACCTCCCCCGCCGGGCGTGATAGAAATCGCGGCCCCCTGCAAACCACTTCCAGGAGGACCGCAGCGATGACGCCACACCGGCACCCGAGTCTTCTCCACCGCGCCATCTCGTCGCTTCTAATCGCGTCACTGACGATCGCGGCCGCGCCCGCGCTCCGGGCCGCGACCCTCGACCTGAAGGCCAAGGGGCGCACCGACACCGACAAGGACCGCGACTCCTACAACAAGCCGGTCGAGCTGATGGCCTTCTGGGGGGTCAAGGACGGCATGAAGGTGATGGACCTGTTCCCCGGGAACGGCTACCTGACGCTCCTCCTGAGCCAGGCGGTCGGATCGAACGGGAAGGTCGTAGGGTTCGCGTCCTACGACCATGAGGCCTGGCAGAAGCGCTTCCAGCCGCTCGCGCTGCCGAACGTCGAGGAGGTCGTGATGCCGGAGCCGCAGGGATTCGGAGGGGACCTGGCGAAGGCGCTCGCCAAGCTCCCGGCGGGGTCGTTCGACGCGGTCCTCACCATAAGGAACTACCACGATCTGAGGAACCCCGCGGAGGCGCTGGCGGAGATCAAGCGCCTCCTGAAGCCGGGCGGGACTCTCGGAATCATCGATTCCCGCACGGCCAGCGGCCGCGACGAGGAGAACCACCGCATCGCCGACGACGTCATCGTCCGCGAGGTGCTGAGCGCAGGTTTCAGCCTGGCAGGGATCTCGCAGATGCTCTCGAACCCGAAGGACGACTACACCAAGGGCTTCTGGGACGCCCGTTGGATCGTCGATCAATCCTGCCTGAAATTCACACGTTGAGATTGGGCACGGTCACTGTCCGCGGCACCGGGGCGCGCGAGAAACGGTACCCCTCGTAGACCGCGATGGCGTAGAACACCAGGTCCATCGGGCTGAACGTCTTCACCATCAGGTCCACGATGACCGAAGGGTGAAGGTGCGTCACGATCGTGAGGAGAGGGATGTTCTCCTGCCGGCCGACCATCACGCAGACGATCAGGAGATTGCCGGCGAGACAGCCGAGCAGCGACAGCACGGCCCCCAGGACCTGGAACGTCGGCTCCGACCCCTTCCCGAATCTTCGCACGGCGTAGCCGACCAGGAAGCCGATGCCGATCGCCATCCAGCCGATCTGCATGTTGGTCACCACGGTGATGGTCGCCCACAGCGCCGCTCCGGCGACGGCGGCGGCACCGCCCGCGAGCAGGGCCATCGGAAGACTGTTGCTTTCCGGATTCAGGGGAGTCACGTCCGTCGTCTGTTCCATCGGGGTCCTCCCGGAGCCAGGCTCCTGTTTCAGGCCGACCGCTTCAGCACCACCAGCGTGATGTCGTCCTGCCGCGGCGAGGCGGCGCAGTGGATTTCGACCGCGGCGGCGGCGCGATGGACGATGTCCTCGGGAGTCGCCGAGGGGTCCTGCCGCGCGATTTCGATGAGGCGCGCCTCACCGAACTCCTCGTCCGAAGCGCTCCGTCCTTCGGTCGCGCCGTCGCTGAAGCAGAGCACGACGTCGCCTGGGAGGATCTCCAGGCTGTGGGCGCGGAAGGCGGCGCCGGCGAGCATCCCCAGGGGCGGACCGGTCGCCGTCAGCCGCTCGACCTCGGCCCCGGCGCGCACCCGGCACGGCGGGTTCTGCCCGGCGTTGACATACGTCAGGGTGTGGCGCTCCGGGTCCAGAACTCCGTAGAAGAAGGTGACGAAGCGGTTCTGGGGAATGCGCCGGTTCAGGTGCCGGTTGAGCCGGGTGATCGTCTCGTCCGGCGACAGCCCCATCTCGCACAGGGCATGCAGACTCGCCTGGAACGAGGCCATCAGGAGCGCGGCGGACAACCCCTTGCCGGCCACGTCCCCCAGCCCGATGCCGTAATGCCCGCCCGGCAGCTCCACGTAATCGAAATAGTCGCCGCCGACCGCCTGGCAGGGGGCGCTGTGTCCGTACACCTCGTATCCCGGGATCGGCGGCCCCTGGGCCGGCAGCAGATGTTCCTGGATCTCGCGCGCTTTCTGCAGCTCCTGGTCCATCCGCTCCTTGGCCACGACCTGCTCGAACAGCCGGGCGTTCTCGATCTTCACGGCCGCGACGTTGGCCAGGTAGGTCAGGAGACGCAGGCTCTCCTCGCTGAACAATGCGGCCCTGTGGCGGTTGTCGACGTAGATCAGTCCGATCACATCGCGGTTGTTCCACAGGGGGACGCACATGACCGACCGGAGCTGCTGCGCCTCGACGCTGTGTCCCAGGCGGAAGCGGTCATCGATCAGGGCGTCGCTCGTCAGGATCGATTCCTGCTTCCGCATCACGCGGTCCGCGATAGTCTTGCTGATCGAGATGGTGGAGCCGGCCTCGTCGGGCGGGACCCGTATGACCTGGGCCTGGAGAGTCTCCCCCTGGCGCAGCATGAGAAGACCGCGCTCGAACGGAACGGCCCGCCGGGCGAGATCCATGATGGTCTCCAGGATCTCGGGGAGCGGACGATGGAAGACCAGCTGCTCGTTGGCCTCCTGGATGATGGCGGCGACGGACGCGGCGGAGGCGCGGTCGACCGGGGACGGGAACGGCGTGTTCGCCTCGAGGATCAGCGGGATGTCGTGCAGCTCGGGCGTCCGCAGCCCGGTCGGCGAGAAGTAGGTCGCGCCGGCGCCCTGCAGGAGGGGCCGGTCGCTGAATTCGACGCTCGGGGTCGTGGCGCCGTTGAAGATCAGGAGCGTCGATCCCAGGCGAACCCGGTCACCCGGGCTGAGGCGGGTCGCCTCTCCGATGCGCCGGTCGTTGACGAACGTGCCGTTCTTCCCCCCGGCATCGAGGACGAAGACCCCGTCGGCCTGCCTGACGATGGCGGCGTGGGTGCGGGAGACGTTCAGGTCCTTGAGGACCAGATCGTTCCCCGAGGCGCGCCCGATGCGCAGGTTGTCGGCGTCGATGTCGCGGCGGACGCTCGACCCCTCGGGCGTAATGACCGTCAGGAAGTCCATGTCCGGCCCCGCGGCGAGAAGGGCCCGGCGGCGCCGGGAGGCGCCGCCGGGTTCGACGACTCTACTTGATCCCGATGGTCACGTCGTGCGTCGTCCCGTCGTCGAGGATCGTTCTGATCAGGTAGAGCGAGTTCGACTGCAGGGACGAGACGCTGAGATTATAGATGTACTGCTGCAAGGTCGGATCGTAGCGATAGAGATTGTCCGTGTTGGCGCTTCCGACGTTGCCGATGTCGATGGCCTGGTCGCCCACCACACCGTTGGCGACGAAGTGGACCTCGATCCTGGCGACGGCGTCGGCGATGTTCGCGCCCGCGCAATCGCGGAGCTGGAACTTCACCGGGATCGCCCCCCGCTTCTTCAGGAACACGGTCGGGCTGCCGGCCTTGATCGGCGCCAGGTATCCGTCGAAGACGTAGGCCTCGTCGATGTGACCGTCGCAATCGTCATCGACACCGTTGCAGGCGACCTCCTGGACCGGAAAGACCGTCTGCTTGCAGACCATCGGACCGTCCGCGCACGAGGTGAGACCGTGGGTGCATGCCCCGAAGAGACCGGTCTGGACCACGGTGCAGGGGAGTCCCGCTCCTTCGGTCGGATGGCCGTCGTCCGGGACGGCGTCGCAGTTGTCGTCCAGACCGTTGCACACCTCCGCCGCCCCGGGATGAATGGACGCGCGCTGGTCGCTGCAGTCGGCGGCCTGGGTCGCCGAGCCGCACAGGGTATAGCCGTCGCCGTCGAAGTCGGGGCCGGGACCGCCGCCCAGTCCTCCGCAATACGACTGGCGGGCGTCCTCGGACAGGAGGGCGCAGGTGACTTTCACCGGCGACCACTGGGCCGCCCCCCTGACGCGCGTCGGGTCGGGGGTGATCGAGGCGATCGGGTCGACCGACAGCGTCACGTCCGTGAAGGGAGGGTAGGTCAAGACGCCGCCGACGTCCACCGAGTGCGAGTACAGCAGTCTCAGGTCCGGCTCGAACGGGTGCTCGGGGGGCGCATCCTTCTTCAGGGTCATGTCCGTGCTTCCCGAGACGGGGGAGTCGATCGTCAGGACCTCGCAGGGGAACGGATCGTCGGGGGGGGAAGGCAGATATCCGGGAGGAAGCGGCGGCTCCCCGCCGTTCGGAGGATTGGCGGAGCAGGCGGCAACGCCGGCCGGCGTTCCGCCGTTGTTGCCGATGCTCAGGAGGAGCCCGTCGGCGCTGCAGATCGTCTCGTTGGAGAGCGGGCCGGGGCCGAGGGCGCGGAAGGTGGCGTGCAGGGTGCAGGTGTTGCCGCCGCCGTCGGTCGCCACCACCGTCCCCTGCCCGTTCGCTCCTGCATCGAGCGGCTCGACGCGGAATCCGACCAGAGACGCTCCGGACTCGAACGAGTCCACCGTCAGCCTCACGTTGGACGATCCCTCCTGCAACAGGACGCTCACGATCCCGGACTGGAACTCCCCGGGATGGACGGAAGCCGGGGGAAGGAACGCGACGCAGTCGATGCACCCGATCACGCTGGAATCGGTCGCCGTCCCATCGATGCCGCGGACTCCTCCTTCGGTCGCCGGGGCGCCGCTGCAGACAGGAGGGGTCGTATCGATTTCCGGCGCGCCGATGCCGAACCGCACGTCGTCGATCCCGAACTCCTCGAAACCCCCATTCTCGGTCCCGGAGGTGATGGTCACACGCACGATGGCCCGGTCGGAGAGAGCACCGAAGAAGACAGGCGTCGATTCGCTGCCCGAGTCGTTCGAGAGGGACAATGTGGCGCTGCTCTCATTGTCGAACTCGAACCTCACCGAGGCAGGTGTCGCCGCCGGAAGGTAGGCGGTCAGGTCGAACGAGAAGGCGGTGATCGACGGGTTGAATTCGAGGACCATCACTTGAAGATAGGGGCTCCCGGCACCCGGAACCGAGCCGCCTACGAGCATGTTGGGCGCGCTGGACGCGGCGCTGTGGGCGAGTGTCTGGATTGCGAAATACCCTCCGAAGCCGCTGTTGGGAGACGAGAACACGACACCAGGGATCTGGTCGTTGATCAGTGTGCCGGAGACGAAGCCGTCGAACCCCTCGTGCGTCAGCTCCCCCCCGCCGGCGGCGGCGAGGAACGACTCGAGGTCCGGATAGGTTGTGACCCCCGCGTTCGCGGTCGACGAGGCGGCGCAGAACAGGAGAACTGTCAGGACGGCGAAAATGACCCGGGTCAGGTTCGATGTTGCGCGATTCAATTTCATCTCCTCCATTGCGCGAAACACACGTCCACTGCGGTTTTTTACGGATTCTGCCGACTCAAATATCCCCGAACGACCCCTCTTGTCAATAGGAATCACCCCCTTTTACGGCTTCAGGAGCGACTGCAGGCGTGCTGTCTCCGCGGCGTGGTCGGGTCCCTTGAACAGCGCCTCCGCTTCCCGGGCGAAGTCGACCGTCAGGGGTCGTGCGAGAAACATCCGGAGGTCCTCCCCCGTGAGCCCCTGGCGCATGTCCTCGAGCAGCCCCAGAGCCTGGCCCGCGCGATCCCGTGCGGCGTCGGCCTGGCCCTGCCGGGTCAGGGTCTTGCCCGCTACATGCAGGGCCTCGAACTGCACGTCCCGCAGATGGATCGGGGAGGCGAGGCGCTGGACCAGGTCCGCTTCCCGGCTCGCGTCGCGCCCCCGGCCGGCAACGAGGTGGACGCGCGCCAGGGCGAGACGGGTGGTCGCGGCCAGCGGGAAAAGCCCGATGTTCGAGGCGCTGCCTGCGACCTGCTCCAGGTCGCGGGTCGACTGGGAGGCCTCCGCGGCCCGCAGGCGGGCCAGGAGGATGAGGCGCTGGTCGTTCGCGGTGCGGGCCTGCCTGACCGCCTCTCTCGCCACGTCGAGGGCCCGGGCGCGCTCCCCTCCTTCGAGAAGCAGCGCCGCCTGCGTGCTGAGCGCCTCCGCGAGAAGCGGCGAATTCTTCATCTCGCCGGCCAGGCGCAGCGCCTCTTTCAGGGCGCTGTCGGCCCCCTGAGCGTCGCCCAGCTGCCGGCGGACGCTTCCCAGGTAGACGAGACAGGTCGTGATCAGAGTCGTGTCGTTCACCTGCTTGGCCTGCTCCTGCGCGTCCTTCAGGAGAGACAGGGCCGGTCCGTATTCCCCCTGGTCCTCGTGGATGTTCGACAGGTTCGCCGACAGGACGCCAATCTCCACCTTGTCGCCGATCTCGCGCGCCATCGTGAGCCCTTCGGTGTCGTACTTGAGGGCCTCCTCGAAGCGTCCCTGCAATTGCTCGACGAGGCCGAGGTCGATGAGCGACCTCACGATCTCCGTCTTGTCGCCAATCTCGCGGCGCTTGGCGAGCGACTCCTTGAGGAAGATGAAGGCCTCGACGTAGCGCCCCAGGACGCTGTTGATGTAGCCGACGCTCGCGAGACCGCGGGACAGGTTCACGGGGTCGTCGATGTCGCGCACGATCTTGAGGCCCTCCTGATAGGCCGCGAGAGCCGCCTCGGGCCGGCCGGCGACCTCCTGGATGTCCCCCAGCTCGGAATACCCGTAGGCCAGCCCCTCCTTGTCGCCGATCTCCTGGCTGATGGTGAGGGCGTCCTTGATCGACTGGATGGCCTCCTCGTACCGGCCCAGCTCGCGCTGCATCGAGGCCAGATTGCGGAGAGTGACTCCGACACCCCTGCGGTCGCCGATCCTTTGCCTGATCTCGAGGGCCGCCTTGTAGTTCTTCAGCGCCTCGTCCGGCTGGCCCATGAGGTACCGATAGGTGTTTCCCATGCCGTTCAGGACGGCGGCCCTGCCTTCATCGTTCCCCGTCTCGGTGTGGAGGGCGAGGGCGGTGTCGAAGTCCTTGAGAGACTCCGGCCCTTTTCCGAGCTTGTTGTGCACCCGTCCGAGCGCGTAGAAGGCGCTGGGGTGCTTGGGATCGAGAAGGATCACGTGCTGCAGGGACTTCAGGGCGCCCTCGAGGTCGCCCGACTCCTCCTGCGCCGCCGCCAGATCGAAGAAGACCTCGGCGTTGTTCGGGGCGATCTCGCACATCTCGCGGTAGGCCTTCAAGGCTTCGGGAGTGTTGTTCGTCAGCCGGGCCTGCACGGCCCGGATGCGCGCGGACTCGTAGGGAGAGGTCGAGCCGATCCCGGCCACGGCGGTGGCCGCCTCCGCTGTCGCCTTGTCGGAGTATCCCAGCCGGTCATAGGTCTCGGCCAGGAGGGCGCGGGCGACGTGGAATTTCGGGTCCTTGTCGAGCGCCGCCGTCAGGCGCTTCACCGCCTCGAGCTGGTTCCCGGAGCGCGCCAGGGCCAGCCCCTCGCCGTACAGGGACAGCGCCTCGACGGACTTCGTCGACAGCTCGGTGGCGCCGCGCCGCCGCTCCAGGATCCCGCCCGCGACGCCCAGCCGCTCGCGCACCTGGCGCGTGAGATCGTCCACCATCCTGAAGATCGCCTGGTCCCCCTCGCCGTCCACCACCAGGGCCCCGGCGTCCGCCGTCGCCGCGGCCGGGGAGGACGATCCGCCCGCGGGGCGCAGGGTCGCGTCGATCCGCAGACGGTCGGCGATGCGCACGATCCGCCCCCCCAGGATGTTCTCGGCGCCGAGGAGCGAGGCGATCCGGCGCGTGGTCGTGGGAGTCGGGTCGAGATCGTCCCCGAGCTTCAGCGAGGCCAGCACCTCCTTGACCCGGTCTTCGCCGACGAGCCGGAGCGCTTTGGCCTCGATCAGCTCCGAACGGATCAGGCTCGGGAGCCCCGTGCGCACCCAGTCGTATCGCGGGTCGCCGGTGGCGTTCTGGAACGGGAGGAGGACGAGGGAGGTGCGGGGCGGAGGTGCCAGGGACGCTCCCCAGGGGGGCCAGGTCAGGTGGAACGGGTTCCAGGCCACCAGCAGGGCCAGCGCCAGCGCCGCGGCCGGCACGAGGTAGCGCTTTGCCGCGAAGCGCCGCCAGGACCGCGAGGCGCGCTGCCGCTCGAGATCGCGCAGCAGGTCACCGGCGCTGGGGTAGCGGTCGTGCGGGTCGCGCTGCATCGCCCGCGCGACGACGGCCGACAGCCAGGCCGGCACCTCGGGCCGGGCCTGCCGCATCGTCGGCGCGTCCTCGTGCAGACGCTTCATCATGATCGACAGGGCGTTCGAGGCCTGGAACGGCAGGTTGCCCGTGAACATCTCGTACAGGATCACGCCGAAGGAGTAGATGTCGCCGCGGTGATCCGGCGTCTCGCCGCGCGCCTGCTCGGGGGACATGTAGTCCACCGTGCCGAGGATCGTCCCGGTGTCGGTCATCGTTCCCCCCTCGGCCAGGGAGCGCGAGATCCCGAAGTCGGCGATGTAGGCGTTGCCGTCCTGATCGATGAGGATGTTCTGCGGCTTCAGGTCGCGGTGCACGATGCCGGCGTCGTGCGCCGCCTGCAGCGCGTCGCCGATCTGCCGCGCCAGGGGCACCCCCTTCTCGAGCGACAGCGCCCCTTCGCGCTCCAGGAGCCCCTTGAGATTCGTCCCCTCGACGTAGCTCATCGAGATGAAACGGATCTCCCCGGCCTCCCCCAGATCATGGATGCGCAGGACGTTCTTGTGGGTCACCTGGCTGGCGAGGAGAATCTCGCGCTTGAAACGCTCCAGGACCTCCGGCCGGGAGGCCATCTCCGGCCGGATGACCTTCAGGGCCACGAGACGCCCGAGCTCGCGATCCTGCGCCTTGTACACCGTCCCCATGCCCCCCTCTCCGAGAATCGCCAGGATCTCGTAGCGCGTGCCGAGGAGGGTGCCGGGCAGGAGACGGGTGCTGGGGGCGAAGCCGTACCCGCCGGTCGCGGAGCGGGCGACACCGGAGGTGGTAAGGGTGCGATCGCTCCCGCCTCCGATACCGGTGCGGGTGGGAGTGTCCGCGCCCTCGCCGTCCGCGGCGGGGGCGCTAGGCGAGAGTGTCGCCGCGCAGGCAGAACACTGCCCCGCTGTCTCCGGATTGGGCCATCCGCAACGGGGACAGTTCATAGCCGCGCATCATCGTAGGCCCGCCGCGCGCGCACGGTCAAGGGAAATGCCCGGACGGATCCGGTCGGTGCCGGGGCGGCGCTCGGGATTAGGGAGGAGTCGGACAGGCGACCAGGATCGGGATCGGATGCGCCGGATCGGAGTCGAGCGGACCGTCGCCGCATCCTTCGCCCCCCGCCAGGTAGTAGAAGGCGGTCCCGGCGGGCGGATTCGACGCGTCGCTGGAGACCAGGTCGCCGTTTCCCTCCGAGTCGTCGCTTTCGAGACAGGCGTGATCGAAGACGCTGCCGGGGGGACGCGTGCCCAGGGGGGCCGTGATGGTGCCGCGGTAGGTGTTGTGGAACCGCGCGCCGGGTGCGGGCGAAAAGGTGAAGGTCCGCGAGTCGGTGAAATCGAGACCGGCGACCGGTCCGGGTGGCCCGTTCAGCGGGTCTGTGGGAGCGCAGTCGGCGATGTCGTGGATCCCGTCCAGGTCGTGGTCGAGCGCGACTTGGGGGGCGAAGCGGATCCCCTGCTGGTTGATGCGGCCGGTCGTGAACAGAAGCGTGCCGGTCCCGGTGCTCTTGTTGATCGACAGGAGCCCGCCGTCCGCACCTGTGTTGCGGAGAGCCACGCCGTATAGGCTCCCGGAGGGAGCGAAGTCCATGCCCGACAGCGCGACGTTCGAGAAGATCGGTCCTCCGACGAGCGTCTTGGCTGCGGTCGCGGGATCAACCGTGAACAGGGATTGCGGTGCCACCGTGGTCGTCTGGCCGGACACGAACAGCGTGCCCGCGGCGTCGAACGCCAGGGCACGGGCGGAGACCAGTCCGAGGTCTCCGATGATCGACACCACGGCACCGGTCGTCGGATCGAGGGTCAGGAGACGGCTCGCGCCCGCGTCATCGACGGCGATGCCGTACAGCGCGCCGGTGGCCGGATGGAAGTCGATTGCCGTGATCGCGGCCTGGCCCGTCGCGCCGATGAGCGAGCCACGCCCCGGCAGCCCGAGCGGGGCCATGTCGAAGAGCACGCCGTTGTACCCGATCGACAGGTTGACGTTGTGCTGCGTCGCGCCGAAGAGCCGGCCGGCGGAGGAGAACGCCAGGTCCCCGATCTCGTGGAACCCCGGGTCGCCGATCTGGATGGTGCGCCCGCTCGTGGTGCTCATGAGCGCCAGGCGGGAGCGCTCGTCGGCGATGAAGGCCATCCGGTCGATCTCGATCAGGCAGGTGGAGGAGCAGCCGTCCAGGGACGTCAGGTTGCCGTCGTCGCACTCCTCCTTGTTGCTCGGCTGGACGATGCCGTCGCCGCACACTTCCCGCCGGCAGGTCTCCGAGCAGCCGTCCCCGCTCTTGATGTTGCCATCGTCGCACTGCTCGGTCCCCTCCAGGATGCCGTTGCCGCACGGTGTGGCGGCACAGGCGCCGGAGCAGGAGTCGCCCTCCAGCAGGTTGCCGTCATCGCACTGCTCGAACGGATCGGGGACGCCGTTGCCGCACGTGTCGGTCGCGACGTGATCGACGTAGACGTCGATGTCGTTGTTGCGGGCGTCGGCCCAGGAGGGGTAGAAGGCGTTCCCCTCGCTCGCGCACTGGATGTAGTCGCCAAAGTTCGGCGTGAAGGTCGCCGGCGCGAACCACGATGACGGCGCCGTCGTGACGCGGAAGTTCGGACCGAAGCTCGAGCCGCCGTCGAGGGAGCGGGCGGCATACACGTCCACCGTCTGCATGCCGGCCCCGTTGCGGTAGTCGTACCAGAACGCCTCGACGGCCCCCGCGGAGTTGACCGACACCCACGGCATCACCTGGTCGTTGCCCGGGGGGTCGTCGTTCAGGCGCACGGGGGCGGACCAGGTCGTCCCGCGGTCGGTGGAGCGGGACAGGAAAACGTCCCGGGACGGCACGGACGGCGATTCGCGCTCCACCCAGATGACGTAGAGGTTCCCGCGGGTCGCCGCGGTCGAGGTGTCGGCCGCCACGGTCCCCTCCTCGATCGTGTCCTCACGGTTGTACCCGATATTGGCGGGGTAGAAGGACGGGGTCATTACGCGCACGACCACCGTCGGGTCGAAGCTTACGGCGAAATTGAACGACCGGCGGAGTTCCAGCTGCGTCACCGCGGCGCTGATGTCGTCGAGGCCGCGCTCCCAGAGGACGTACACCTCGCTTCCAGGGCCGATCGCGAGGTAGGCGATCTGCACCGACTCGGTCGGGCTGGCCTCGAGGATCAAAGGGGAGGTCCAGGTGGACGCACCGTCGACCGACTTGAGGATCTCGATCTGCAGCGGGCCGGACAGGTTGATGTTCCCGTTCACGAAGCGCGTGTAGACGAGGTACAGGGTGTTGGTGGCGCGATCGCAGGTGAGCCACGGCTTGTCCAGGAAGTCGTTCGTGGACGTGATCGCGACTCTGGGATTGGTCCAGGTGAGAGTCGCGCCTGAAAATGTCCCGACGTTCACCGCCAGCGCAGAATCGGTCGCGTTGGGAAAGTAGATGCTGGAGTAATAGAACGTGCCGTCGCCGCAGGCGGTCACGGACGGATCGCCCAGGAGCTCCTTCGGCAATGCACCGCCGACCGGCAGCCCGCCGCTGTCGGTGAACGTCTGGCCGCCGTCGGTGGAATAGGCGACGCCCGAGCCGCGGTTCCCGTTGACCTGGTTGAAGCCGACGACGACGTGGCTGCCGAACGCGGCGACCGTGGTCTCGCTCTGCGTGCCGGCCACGCCGTGGCTCGCCTGCACCTCGGGCGAAAAGGGGAGCGGCGGCGCCTCCAAGAGCGGAGGGTCGGGGCCGGCCACCCCGGGAGCGCCGTCCGGGCGGGAGCGTCCGCCTTTGCGGACGATCTTCGCGCGCATGCGGGCCCGCAGGCGCAGCAGGCGCGCGGCGCCGCTTTCCGCCCGCCCCACGGTCGCAGCCGGCCCCCCGGCATGACCCGACACCCCCGTCGCGAGGGCCGACACCGCAAGAAGGATCGCCGTGACGGCGCGGCGGGACCTGATCCAGGATGGAGTCGGGTTCACGGCTGGAAACTACGACGCGATCGACTGTTCGTCAAGAAGATGCCGTAGGATCCACGCCCATGCGCCTCCGATCGTTTCTTCCGGGGCTGACGATATCCCTCCTGGTCATGTTCCTTCCCGCCCGGGCCGCGGGGCGGGAGGAGGCGGCCGATGACCTCTTTCTGCGCGGCTACATCGTCTCCTACCTGGAGCAGGTCCTACATCTACGACGCGACCGCGTCCTGGTCTCGGTCGAAAACGGTGTCGTCACACTGAGCGGTACGGCCACGACACCGGAGGAGATCGATCGGATTGTCGACGCGGTGATCGCCTTCCATGGGGTCCGCCGCGTGGTCAACCGCCTGGAGGTCGAGGACACGCGTGATCGGCGTCGCTTCAAGAGCTGGGTCCAATGGCTCCGTCCCCCTCCCGGACGGGCCACGGTGCGTTTCCCGGCGGGGGATCTGTTCACGCCCCCCCTGGCCGACCAGAAGCAGCCGCGCTTCCACATGACCTGGCAGCGCTGGCGCACGAGGAGCGGAAGGTTCGACATCGCCTCGGTCGGATTCGGCGAAAACTTCGGGCTTTTGCGCTGGCCGCGCGGGCATCCCGGGGACGGCTGGCAGCTCGGGATCAGCGGCGCGGTGTTCGCGATCTTCAACCTCGACACCCCGTCCATGGATCTCCTGAACGCGGATTACTACGTCGGCTTTCCGCTGAGCTACCGCAGCGGCCCCTGGTCGGCGCGCCTCAGGCTGTTCCACCAGTCGTCCCACCTGGGGGACGAGTTCCTGCTGCAGACCCAGGACACGCAGCCTGTGCCGCCCGCGCCGCGGATCAATCTGAGCTACGAGGCGGTCGAGGTGCTCGGCTCGTACGAGAGGGCGGGCGCGCGGGCCTATTTCGGCGGCACGCGCATCGTGACGATCGATCCCTCGGACGTCGGGCGGAGCCGGCTGCAGGCGGGGGTCGAGTACCGGGGGAACCCGGTCCACTGGCATACCTCGCGCCTCGTCGCCGGCCTCGACGTCGAGGCCTGGAGCGAGACCGGCTGGGACCGGGACTGGAGCGCGAAGGCGGGGCTGCTGTTCAGGAGTCCCTACGGGGACGCCCGATCGACCCAGCTTCTGCTCGAGTATTACAACGGTCACGCTCCGCACGGACAGTTCTTCCTGGTCGATGTCAGGTACTACGGGATCGGCATCGCCTACGCCTTCTAAGGCGGCGCGCACGAGCAGGTATAGGGGCGCGTCGGTCCCCCCACCTGCTCCCTCAGCCAGTAATTCCCGAGAGCCAGGTCGGCGCGGCGCCCGAAGCGGTAACGGTAGTAGACGATGCGCAGGGCGCGGGGACCCGTGACGGGAAACGGATCGTCCTTGAACAGGGGCGCCAGAGCGCCGGGATCGCAGCACAGGCGCCGCGCCAGGTTGCCGATGTATTCCTCGTCGCGGCGCCCGCGTCCGAGCGTCCAGAAGGAGTAGTGGAACGGGAAGCGCGGGTTGTGCAGAAAGGTCGTCGGCGGGGGATCGCGCGGATCGCCCGGCGCGTAGCGCAGATGATACGGCCTCCACTCCGCGCCGTCGGAGGTTCCCTCGATCTCGGCGACGATCCGCTCGCGCAGGATACCCGGGAACAGGTGATAGACGTTGATGCTCCGGAAGGGGGCGTACAGACCACGGACGCGCGCCAGGCCCTGACCCTGCACCATCGACGGCGCGAAATAGCCGAGCGCCTCGACGGTGGAGGCGGGCACGAGCAGGAGCGCCAGCGCCCAGCCGGGGACACGCGCGAGGAGAGTGCGGCGTCGCACGCCCGCGGTCGGGGCGGCGGTCTCCGCGACCGCCGTCTGCGCCTCCGCGGCGCCGGGTCGGCGGGGTCGCAGCAACCTGTCCGCGAGCCCGAGCGCCGCATCGAGGTCACGGTCCTCGAGACAGGAGAGGCTCAGCACGATCGACAGGAGATTGAAGAACCCGTAGTTCGACGTCAGGCCGATGGAAAGCTGGAAGGGAAGGTGGATCGCGAAGAACAGCAGGCGGAAGCGGCGCGGCAGGAAGATCAGGACCGCCAGCGGCAGCTCGACGAAGAACGTGAAGAAGACCGAGAGTTGATGGAACCAGAGGGGGAACTGCTGGACGAGCCAGCCGCTCCAGGAGGGGAGGGGGGCGGTCTCGTAGTAGTAGGTCATCGCGGTCAGGTTCAGCCAGGTGTCCTTCCCCGCCTCGATCTTCGCCAGCCCCGACTCGAACAGCAGCCGGAACAGGAGCCACTTCACGAGGAACAGGGCGATCGGCTGCGGCTCCGGCAGCGGCCGTCCGCGTGCGAGGTCGAGGAGCGTGCCTTGTCCCGGGAGGAGGATCGCCAGGAGGGAAGCCTCCATGAGCAGGTTGTCCCACTGGTAATAGAAGAAGTCGCGCCCCGCGGTGATGCACGACAGGTACAGGAACCACAGGACGAACGGAACGGCGCGCCCCCCGATCCCGAGGACCAGGAGAATCGAGATCAGGGCGCCGAGAAGCGGAACGATCAGGAACGCCGCGTCCCCGTGGATGAAGAGGAAGAGGGTCGGGAAGGCGAGCAGGCGGTCCAGCAGGCCCGCGTGGGCCGACCCGAGACGCGCCAGGAACTCGGCCCAGGGCAGGAGCCCGCGCGTTCCGACCAGGTCCCGGAGCTGCACCGCGAGCGACAGGAAGGCGGCCAGGAAGACCAGGCCGAGGCCGGCGCGGAACAGGACGACGACCCGTCCACGATCACTCATGTGTCTGCCACGCCCGGTGAGCACACTTTCGTGATCCCCTTTTTCGCCGGGAAGTCGCGGGGCTGCTTGACACCCCCCGGCCGGCACCTATTTTCGATTGTAGCGCGCGAACATTCACGTCGTGCCGCCTCGCTGCGCGATTCTCCGGCGGCACGGGGGCGGGGGGAGGTGGAACAGTGCAGGGTGCACGCATCCTCGTGGTGGACGATCAGGAAGCGAACCGGCAAATCGTCCGCGACGTCCTCGAGCCTCTCGGGTATCGGATCGCGGAGGCGGCCGACGGCGAGGAGGCTCTCGAGGCGGTGGCACGCGAGGCGCCCGACCTCATCCTGTGCGACGTCGTGATGCCGCGGCGCGACGGATACGCCGTCTGTCAGGCGCTGAAAGAGGATCCGAAGACACGTCTCGTCCCGATCGTCATGCTCACCTCGCTCGACCAGCTTCCCGACAAGGTCAAGGCGGTCGAGCTGGGCGCGGACGATTATCTGACCAAGCCCTTCAACGTCGTCGAGCTCACGACCCGCGTGCGCTCCCTCCTGTCGCTCAAGCACTTCACGGATGAGTTCGAGCACGCGTCGCGGGTCCTGGAGAGCATCGCGCTGGTGGTCGAGAGCCGGGACCGCTACACGGGCGACCATTGCCGGCGGCTTGGCCGTTACGGCACGCTGGTGGGCCGGGCGATGAAGGTTCCGGACGGGGATCTCAAGTCTCTCTACCTCGCGGGGATCTTCCACGACCTCGGCAAGATCGCGGTCTCCGACGCGGTCCTCAACAAGCCCGGACGCCTCACGCCGGAGGAGCTCGTCACGATGCGCAGCCACCCGGTCGTCGGATCCGACCTCTGCCGTTCGATGCGCACCATGGAGAAGGTCGTCCCGCTCATCCGCCACCACCACGAGCGGCTCGACGGGTCCGGGTACCCGGATGGATTGCAGGGGAAGGAGATCCCCCTGGTGGTGCGCATCCTCAGCGTGGTCGATGTGTACGACGCCCTCGCGACCCGAAGACCCTATCGCGACGCGTTGCCTCACTCCAAGTGCATGGAGATCATGAGCGAAGAGGTGCGCAGGGGCTGGTGGGACCCGGACGTTCTCGAGACCCTCGATCTCTGCCTGCGCTCGTCCTGAACGCTCCTACGACATCTTCGCCGGGGAGACGCCGGCCTGCGGCCGGTCGGCGCGGCGGGCGTTCGGGCGGACGAGACCGCGTCCGAGAGCGAAGTGCACGAGATCCGTCTTGCCGCGCAGCTGAAGCTTCTTCAAAATATTGGCGCGGTGGGTCTCGGCGGTGCGCGGGCTGATCCCAAGCGAAGCGGCGATCTGGGGCCCGGTGAGCCCCTCGGCCGTCAGGTGCAGCACCTCCCGCTCGCGGTCGGTCAGTCGATCGTAGGGATCACGCGGGGCGTCGCCCCTGATGCGCTCGTAGTCCTGGAGGTCCGCCTCGCGGAGGGGTGGGCTGATGTACCGCCTTCCCGCGGCCGCCTCGCGCACGGCCTGCGCCAGGCAGGCGGAGCCGGCGTCCTTGAGGACGTAGGCCCTGGCGCCGTTGTTCAGTCCCTCCCAGACGTACGCCGACTCGTCGTGCATCGACAGGATCACGACCCGTGTCCCCGGAGTCCACTTCGTCACCCTCCGCGTCACTTCCAGGCCTCCCAGCCCCGGCATCATGAGGTCCACCACCAGGACGTCGGGTCTCAGCCGGTCGACCAGATCCACAGCGCGCAGGCCGTCGGACTCCTCCCCCACGACCGAGAAGTCGGGATTTCCCTCCAGCAGGAGGCGCAGCCCCTCCCTCACCACCTTGTGATCGTCGGCCAGGACGATGCTGATCATGCGTCCCCCCTCCTGGCGCACGAACATCGCGCGTCAATCGTGTCGAGATTATGCGGGCGCGACGGGGCCCGGGGGAATGGGGTCGATGCCCCAATTCAGGCGTAGGGTCTTGCCCTGAGGGCGCGCCTAGCGCGCCGGGGCGATCTCGTCGTAGATGACCGAAATGTCGTTTCCGAGCGTACGGGACTGCGGCTTGATCTCCGGGTACTGGTCCATGGTGATGGTCCGCACCGCCTCGGGCTTCGACTTGCCGCCCTTGGCGGCCTTTTCGACCGCGGCGATCAGGTCGGACATGAAGTCCCGGAACCTTTTCAGCGTGGCCACGTCCGTGGCGGGCCCGTGGCCCGGGATCACCCGCGTGTCGGCCGGGACGATCGACAGGATCCGATCGATGTTCTTGACGTAGCCGAGCGCCGAGCCGCCGGCCCAGGCGTCGATGAACGGGTACATGCCGTTGAAGAACAGGTCACCCATGTGCAGCACCTTCTGGCCCGCGAAATAGACCATCGAGTCGCCGTCCGTGTGACCGGGGTCGACGTGGAGGATGTCCACCTCCTGGCCACCCAGCCAGAGGCGCACCGAGCCGTCGTAGGTGAGGCCCGGTGGCGCGGCCTTGGCCGGGTCGTAGTCGAGGGCGTCCTTCAGGAGGGAATTGAGCAGCCCCAGGTCCTTGTCGAGGGCGACGCGGTACGGGTCGGCAGCGTCCTTGATGCGATCGATCTCCTCCTGGATCCGTCGCACTTTGTCCGGGAAGGTCTTCTTGACCGTCTCGGGGTACTCCAGAAGCCGCGGACGGACGGTGTCGTGCGCGATGATCTCCGCGAACTTGACGAACACCGGGTTGCCCCCGGTGTGATCGCCGTGGTAGTGGGTGTTGACCAGGTAGCGGATCGGCCGCTCGCTCACGGAGCGGATCTGATCGACGACACCCTGCGCCACCTCCTCATACTGATCGTCCACGACCACGACCCCGGCGTCCGTCACCAGAAAGCCGACGTTTCCCCCCCGCCCGTACAGACAGTAGGCCCGGTCCGACAGCTTCTCGAGCTTGAACTCCGGTCCTTTCTTTTCCTGCGGTGGCGTGGTCGTGGCGGGCACCGAGCCGGTGTGCGCCAGGATGGAACCTGGCGTCAGGGCAAGCACCGTCGCCAGGATCAGGGTTCGCAGGACGTCCTCCGTCCCTTCGGTCTACGCGGGACGCGACACTTTATCACCGCCGCGGTATCATCGCTCTGATGACCAGGAAACGACCCCCCGGCCTCGACACCCGCGCGGCGGTGCGTGTGCTCGCGCGGGCCGACCCGCCGCTCGCCCGTCTCATCAAGAGGGTGGGCCCCTGCCGTCTGGAGCTGGACGCGATCCAGAGCCCCTTCGCGAGCCTCGCCGAGGCGATCGTGTACCAGCAGCTCACCGGACGCGCCGCCGCGACGATTCACGGCCGGTTCGTGGCGCTGTTCCGGCCGCGCCGCTTCCCGTCGCCCGACGACGTGCTGGGGCAGACGGACGAAGCGCTGCGCGGCGCCGGACTGTCGCGCGCCAAGGTCGCGGCCCTCAAGGATCTGGCCGCGAGGACCAAGGACGGCACTGTCCCGCCGCTGCGCGAATTGCGGCGCATGCACGAAGACGAGATCGTCGACCGCCTCACCCGGGTGCGCGGCGTCGGACGCTGGACCGTCGAGATGCTCCTCATCTTCAGGCTCGGACGTCCGGACGTCCTTCCCGCCGGCGACTACGGCATCCGCAAGGGGTTCCGCCTCGCCTTCGACACCCGCGCGCTGCCGACGCCGCGGCAGGTGCTGCGCCGTGGCGAGCGCTGGCGGCCTCACCGGACGGTGGCCTCCTGGTACCTGTGGCGCGCCCTCGAGCCGGGCGGTCGCGTGGACGGCGCCGGAGAGTGATGCGTCCGGCAGGACGGTGGAAGACCTGGCGGCTTCGTGCGTTCATCGCACTGGTCTCGGCCGGCGCGGTCTGCGTGGCCTACGGGTACCTGGTCGAGCCGTACTGGCCGGAGATCACACGCGTCCGGATAGCGTCCTCCCGGTTGTCCGCCCCGTCCCGTCCCGTCCGTGTCGTGCTCCTGTCGGATATGCACAGCGATCCGTCGCCGCGGCTGGAGGATCGGCTGCCGGCGCTGATCGCGGCCGAGCATCCGGACCTCGTCGTGTACACCGGAGATTCCATCAACTCTCCCGGGGCCCTTCCCGTTTTCCGGCGCTGCATGACGCGCATCGCTGAGATCGCGCCGACGTTCGCGGTGCGCGGCAACTGGGACTCCTGGTACTGGCGCGACATCGATCTCTTCGGGGGGACCGGCGTGCGGGAGCTGGACGGTCACGCCGGGGAGGTCGACGTCGCGGGAACGGCGGTCTGGGTCGCCGGCGTGCCGGTGGGGCACGAGAGCCTGGCGGAAGCCGCCCTCGGCGAGGTGCCCGCCGGCGCGCTCTCGCTCTTCCTCTACCACTATCCCTATCCTGACGTCCTGCCGGCGGCGGACTGGGAACGGGTGGATCTCTTCTGCGCGGGACACACGCATGGCGGCCAGGTCGCTCTCCCCCTGTACGGGGCGATCATGACGCTGTCCAAGTACGGCAAGCGGTACGAGGCGGGCCTGTACCGCCTGCCGCGGACCTGGATGTACGTGAATCGCGGCATCGGACTGGAGGGCGGGTCGGCGCCGCGCGTCCGCTTCTGGGCCCGGCCGGAGATCACGGTCGTGGAGATCGAACCGAAGGCCGCGTGACCCGGCGCCTCAGTTCTTCTTCTGCGCCATCTTCTGCGCCAGCCCGGCGGTGTACTTCTCGTACATGTCGCTGTCGATCTGGAACGTGCCGAACATGTAGTTGGAGTTCTCGAAGCTCCAGTTCTTGCCCGCGTCGTTGTAGACGATCTGCGTGGTCGTCCCCTGCTCGTACTCCTTGTGCAGAGGGTCGGCCCCCGGCGGGTTCACGATCCGGGTGGAGCCGCCCAGTCCTCCTTCGATCAGGTGGCCGGAGAACTTGCCGTACTGACCGAGCGAGATGGCGTGCTCCTTGCCGGAGATCGTCCGGTTGATGGGCACGTATCGGATCTCCCTCTTGGGCGAGGATTCGGATCCCAGCACCTTCGCGATCACCAGCAACGCCTCGCGCTGCTGCGGGGTGGCCTTCTCGTCGACATAGACGTTGCTGAACTTGAAGTTGCCGAACGATTCCATCATGCTCTTCCCCTCGGGGCTCTCGAGCATGCTGCCGACCGACAGCCCGTCCAGGGATACGCTGCCGTAGGTCCCCTTGTCGATGAAGATGAATTGCCCGCCGCCGCAGGTCATGCGCGTCGGCTTCGAGCCGAACCAGCAGGGACAGGCGGCGCTGCACGAGCACGCCTCCTCGAGCTGGCCGACGATCTTCCAGGGGGTCTTCGGAGCCTCGGTCTTGGGGGCGTCGGCCGCCCGGGCGACCAGGGCGACGCCGGCCAGGGCGATCGCGGCGAACGACAGGAACAGGGTTCTGCGTGTCATGCGGGGGAGCCTCCTTGTGCGAATGGCCGGTCGGTCCGGCCGGTGCTGGCCTTGCGGGTGCATGTCATACCACGATTCACTCCAGGATGTCATCATCATCCACGAGCAGGTAGGGCTCCCCCAAGGACGGGCCGCCTCCGCTCGGACTGAGTCGCAGGCCCCAGTCGCCGCCGTACACGAGGGTGACCATGCCCGCGCCCGAATCCTCGACGCTCACGGCCCGGGCGGGACAGGCGCCGCCGCCGGCGCTCGACACCCCTTCGACCAGGCACTCGACCAGGGTCCCGGCGCCGGGCGAGTGGCGGATACGCCGGACCGTCCGCGGCTCGCCGACCGCCTGGAAACGCTGGCTGCACCCTTCCGGGCAGTTCGGGTTCGCCTCGATGAAAATGTTGACGTAGCGGCGCGGGCCCATCAGCCGGCATTATCGATCAGTCGCTGTCGCCGGGTCGATCCTGAGGGGCCGCCGGCCCCTCGGGCCCGACGCCCGCCGGATGGAGGACGCTCAGCTTCGCCTTCGCTTTTTCCTTGGCGACGCTGAGCATCAGGTCGTACTCGCCGGCCGGGACGAACGGGGTCTGGCCCGACGCCTGCGCCTCGGGCGGGTCGATCCGCTGCTGCTTGTCCCGCGTCAGGTCCCAGGCGATCCGGTTCAGCCCCTGCTCGGCGGGACCGGTCAGCTCGCGCACGGTCTGGCCGCGCGCGTCGGAAATCGTCAGCTTCGCCCCCTCGGCGGAACGCTCCTTGACCCAGTAGTTGATCGTGGCGAAGGGGGGGTTCTTCGCGCCGAAGCGATCGTTGCCCCACACGGCGGTCTTCCCCAGGAGGTAGAAGCCGCGGGCCGGGCGCGGGTTGAACAGCGCCAGCGGTTTCGTCATCGCCTCGGCGGTCATCTGCTCCAGCCCGGTGATGTCGTCCAGGATGAAGATGGAGCGGCCGTGCGTCCCCGCCACGAGGTCCCGATCGCGCGGATGGACCTGCAGGTCGTGGACCTGGACCGGGGGAAGCGAATCGCCGCGCAGGGACACCCAGTGTGCGCCGTGATCGAAGCTGACGAACAGGCCGAACTCGGTCCCCGCGAACAGCAGATTTTCGTTCGCGGGGTCCTCGCGCACGACACGCACCGGCCCGTCGCCGGGGAGGTTGCCGGCCAGGGATTTCCAGCTGGATCCGAAATCGCGCGTCTCGAGGATGTACGGCCGGTTGTCCCCCGTGCGGTGCCCGTCGAAGGCGGCCAGGGCGGCGCCCGGCTCGAAGTGGGAGGCCTCGAGACGCGACACGTACGTGCCCTTCGGGACCGACGGCAATTTTCCGGCGACGTTCTGCCAGGTCTTGCCGTCGTCGCGCGTGACCTGGACGTTGCCGTCGTCCGTTCCCGCCCACAGGAGACCGGCCTTGAGGGGCGACTCGGCGAGCGCCACGATGGTCCCGTGCGTCTCGGCGCCCGACCCGGTCGTCACGATCTTCTCGACGTCGCGGTTCGACAGGTCGGGGGAGATCGCCTCCCAGGCATCCCCCCTCCTGGTCAGCCGGAACAGGCGGTTCCCGCCCAGGTACAGGACTTCCGGGTCGTGCTTCGAGAGCAGCAGCGGGCTGTTCCAGTTGAAACGGAAGCCGGGCATCCCCTCCTTGGGCTGGGGGCGGAGGAGCTTGATCCGGTTCGTGGCGAGATCGATCCGCCCGGCGAAGCCCTGCTGCGATTCCGCGTAGATCAGGGCCGGATTGCGCGGATCGATCTGCGCGTAGTAGCCGTCACCGTCCCAGACGGTGAACCAGTCGCGGTTGGACATGTTCATCCGTTTCTCGTCGCTCTCGCCGAACAGGTCCGTGCCCCGCGACGGCCCGCACCACGTGCCGTTGTCCTGGAGGCCGCCGCAGATCGTGTAGGGGAAATCCATCCCGAGCCCGATCTCGTAGAATTCTCCCAGGGGGACGTTGTCGAGGTAGCGCCAGGTCTTCGCACGGTCGCGACTCTCGTAGACGCCGCCGTCCGAACCGGCCAGGAGCCGGTCGGTGTCGTTGGGGTCCACGACCAGAGTGTGCCAGTCCACGTGCGGCAGGACGGCGCCGTTGGCGCGGAACGTCCGGCCGCCGTCGTCCGACACCGACAGGTTGAACCCGAGGACGTAGATGCGGTTCTCGTCCTTCGGGTCGACGACGATCTTGCTGAAGTAGAACGGCCGGGGCGCGAACTGGCTGAGACGCGTCCAGTGCCCGCCGGCGTCGGTGCTGCCGAAGACGCCCCCCGCCTTGCTGAGGTTCTCGTCGATGGGGGTCGTGCCGGCGTCGTCCGCCTCGATCACGGCGTAGACGTGCGCCGGGGCGGCGGCGGACAGGGCGAGGCCGATCCGGCCGGTCTTCTTCGGCAACCCTTCCACGAGCCGCCGGAACGACTTCCCGCCGTCGGTCGACTTGTAGATGCCCCCCTTGTCGCCGAAGCCGCCGCTCGTGAACGACCACGGTGTCCGCCTGCGCGCGTACAGGGCGGCGTAGACGACGTCCGGGTTCGACGGGTCGAGGACCACGTCGATGCACCCGTGGTCCTCGTCGATCTGCAGCACCGGCGTCCAGGTCTTGCCGCCGTCGATGGTCCGGTAGAGCCCGCGCTCCTTGCTGGCGTCCCACAGGTGGCCCATGACGGCCGCGAACACGATGTCGGGGTTCCTGGGATGGATCGCCAGACGAGGAATGTCCCGCGAGTCGAGGAGGCCGAGGTGGGTGAACGACTCGCCGCCGTCGGTCGACTTGTAGATCCCGTTGCCCCAGCTGGAGGAGTTGCGGCCGTTCCCTTCGCCCGTGCCGACGTAGAGAATGTCCGGGTTCGACGGAGCGACCGCGACGCTGCCGATCGACAGGACCGTCTGCTCGTCGAAGATCGGCGCGAACGTCGTCCCCGCGTTGCCTGTCTTGAACAGACCGCCGGTCCCGGTGGCGACGAAGAACTGCGCCGGCTTCCCGGGAACCAGGGCGATCTCGCTGATCCGGCCTCCCATGTTGGCGGGACCGACGGAGCGCCACGACAGGGATCGAAACAGCTCCGCCCCGACCGGACCGGTCTCGCCGGAAGCCGCCCCCGGGCCCTCCGCTGAAGCGGGTTTCTTCTTCGTCGCCGCGCCGCTGGACCCGAGGAGCGGCGGCAGAGAGACTAGGCAGGCGAAGAGCAGGATGAAGGGGACTGGAGCAGTTCGGGCGGAGCGGTGCTTTGACCAGGACATGAGGGCCTCCGGAGAGTTGGTGGAGCGGCGAAGAATAGGGCGAGCGGGCCGGACGCGTCAACTGCGCCGTCCCGCTTGACGCCCCGGGCCGCATGGATTAGGGTTCGGGGAGTTCTCACATCCATGAAGATTCTGACGCGGATTCTGGTCGTCGCTCTCCTGCCGGCCTGCTGGGCGTGCACCGGCAACCCGGAGATCGATCTCCAAGGGACCTGGCACGGGCAGTGGACCGCCGGGGGGATCGCGGGCAGCCTCGAGGTCACGTTCGCGGGGAAGAGGGCGTTCGGTGACCTGACGCTCTACGACGTGACACTGGTCCTCACCGGGCCCTCCTGCCCCGGCGGCCAGGACCGCGGCACGGGTGACCGGACCGTGGCCTTCAACCAGGACGACGTTCACTTCGCGGTCAGCATCGGGGCGGCTGCCGGGAGCGAGGGCGTTTTCCTGTTCGACGGCGCGATGAACGGCGGCCGCGAGATCGACGGGAGCTACAGGCTCACGAGCGACTCGTGCCCCGCGTGCACGTGCGGTCTTGGGACGTCGGGGACCTGGACGGTCCTCCGATGACCGGGCGCCCCGTCCTGTCGATCGTCATCGCCGGGATCCTCCTGATCGTCGCGCCGGTCGCTCCGGCCCGGGCGGAGATCAGGGAGCGCGACGGCGAATTCGGAATCGACTACGCGCGGCAGCGCTTCGACCCGGAGCTTCTGGGGGAGACCGGCGGACGCTGGTCGCTGCGAGGCGGGATGCACATGACGGACCTGCTGCAGTGGGAGGGACAGATCACGCGCGGCCGCGTCGAGACCACACCGCTGCCAGGGGCGGAGAGGAGCGTCACGCTGAGCCTCGCCCTCGTCAATCTGGTCGTCAATTTCCATCCGCGTGAGGACGTGGTGCCGTACGTCCTT
>WNGH01000622.1_pt1 | contig 31373 bp, 29 predicted proteins | sample 5400631 | NCBI WGS metagenome assembly WNGH01 (sample SAMN13153373, study PRJNA577476) | soil metagenome | isolation source: 115 cm soil or saprolite under Garry oak tree replicate 1 | place: USA:California | collected 2016-06-15
GGGTGTCCATGGCGATGCGATTGGCGCCATCCAGGTCGGCGTAGTTGAACATGGCGGCGAAGCTCTGGCCGGCGAACATGAAGAAGGCGACCAGGGCGACCATCAAGAGCGCAGTGATCCCCGTGGCGACGATCACCTCACTCAAGACGAAGGCCGAGCGGCGCGGCCCGGCGTTCGTCTTAGTAGGTGTAATTTTGGAGGCCATCGCGGGCAATAAAGGTTGAGAATTGGCGGGTGCGCGGGATGCTGCCGGTGGTCCAGGAGAGATTAACGGTCAGCATTCGCAGGTCATCTTTGTACGAATTGCTGATCGCCGGGGTGGTGATCGTCATCGTGCCGTTGTAAGTCAGGCCGGCCGAATTGGTCCGGGTCGGATCATAGACCTGAGTGAAGGTGGCGGGGATGAAACCGGGGGTATTGATTTGGTCCCAACTGTAGAGCCGGATAGTTTCGACCTTTTCCAGGATGATCTGCGTGGCGCGGAGGTTTTCGCGCGCCATCCGCATGGTGAAGAAGCCGCTGGTGATGCCGGTCAACAAGGCCGCGCAGGTGGTGCCGATGACCCCCATGCCGATCGTGACCTCAATCATTGAAAAACCGGCTAATGTCCGGCGGAGCCGGGAGCTTAGTGATCGTTTAATTTTCATAAATTCTATCTTTCGTCAGAGCTACATTTAGCAACTGGCCTGCCATCGGTCTGATTTTGTAGGAGAGCGGGAGCGATATGCCGACGAAAGGCCTTGATAACCCTGTATTTCCGGCGAAAGAAAATGTCAGACACGCCCAATCCAACCCCGGCAGGACCACCTGCGGAAGCCGGGACTGTCCCGAAATCCACGAAGGGTGTATCAGTTTGATACAAAGGGCCGGCTCTAAGTGCCGCGGGGATTCGGGGTGCGGCGGTCTTGGCTTTGGCGGCCGGGAAGCGTTCAATTCCCCGTTTCGATGCAAAGTGTTGGACAGCCCGGCGAGCGTTCTTCATCCTTCGGGTCGTTCTGGGCGGATGATCGGAATTGATATGCGAACACTCCTCATCGGCATCGACAGCGGCACGCAATCGACCAAGGCACTGGTGGTGGACACGCGCGACGGCAAAGTGCTCGCCGCCGCCTCGCAGGCGTACGATCTGATCCCCAGTCTGCCCCCTGGGGCCAAGGAGCAACATCCGCACACCTGGCGTGAGGCGGCGGGCAGTGCCATGCGGCAGGCGCTGCGGCAGGCCAAGGCCAGTGCTTCCGAGGTCAGGGCCATCGGGGTGAGCGGGCAGCAGCACGGTTTCGTTCCGCTCGATCAGGCGGGCGAAGTCATTCGACCGGCCAAACTCTGGTGCGACACTTCGACCGCCGCCGAGTGCGAGGAAATCACCGCGAAACTCGGCGGCCCCAAAGCGGCGATCCGCGCCATCGGCAACGCGGTGCTGCCCGGCTACACCGCCTCGAAGATCCTCTGGCTCAAAAAGCACGAGCCTAAAAACTTTCACCAGCTCGCCACCGTCCTGCTGCCGCATGATTACCTGAATTTCTGGCTCACGGGGCGCAAGTTAATGGAATACGGCGACGCGAGCGGCACGGCCCTGCTCGACGTGAGAAAACGGAGATGGTCGCCGGCCGCCCTCGACGCGATTGATCCGGAGTTGGCCGGGAAACTGCCGCCGCTCGTACCGAGCGACCAGCCCGCCGGCCGGCTCCAGCCCTCCACGGCCAAACAGCTCGACCTCAATCCGAGCGTGCTGGTCAGCGCCGGCGGCGGGGACAACATGATGGGAGCGATCGGCACGGGGAACACGCGCCCGGGGGTGATCACGGCGAGCTTCGGCACCAGCGGCACGATCTACGCCTGCGCCGAGAAACCGGTGATCGATGCCCGGGGCGAGATCGGCGGGTTTTGCGATTCCACGAACCGCTGGCTGCCGCTGCTCTGCACCATGAACGTCACCGTCGCCACGGAGTTGATGCGCATCTACCTCGGCTGGACGATCGAAAAATTCGACGCCGCCATCGGCCGGGTTCCCCCTGGGGCGCGAGGTCTTTTGCTGCTCCCCTACCTGGAGGGCGAGCGCACGCCGAACATTCCGGACGGCACCGGCGTGTTGCTGGGTGTGAACCAGCGGACGTGGGGCGCCGAATATTTCGCGCGGGCCGCGATGGAGGGGGTAACGCTGGGGATGAACTACGGCCTGCGCCGCCTGGCCGAGTTGGGCGTCCAGCCCACGCAGATTCGCGCGACCGGCGGCGGCGCCAGGGCGAAGAGCTGGCGGCAAATCATGGCTGATGTGTTCAATACCCAAGTCGTCACCCTAAAAGTCACCGAAGGCGCGGCCTACGGCGCGGCGCTGCAAGCCTACTGGTGCTGGCGGCTGCACGACGGCGAGAGGATTTCCATCACCGAGATCACCGACCAATTCGTGGAATTGAACCCGGCCGAAACGTCCGAGCCTGACCCCAGGAACGTGGAGATTTATCGAGAATTGCAGACTCTGCAGGACGAGACTTCGCTGGCGTTGCGCGAAGTCTTCGCGAAGCACCGAAACTTTATGCTCCGTTAGGGCCGCGGCCACCCGAGCGCGACTGGCTTGCCGAGGCGGCTGGGCCTGATATGGTGTCACCATGAGTTTTGTCGCGGGACTTAATTCGCTGCCGCTCGCCGGGTTGCTCAACTCATCCCGCCGAGCAACCACGGCGGTTGTGCGCGAAACGCTGGCGAAGCGGCGCCTTGGCCTGGGCGACTTCGCGCCATTGTTATCACCCGCAGCCGGCGAGTTACTCGAACTGCTCTGCCACCGATCCCAGGGGCTGACCCACCAGCGTTTCGGGAAGGTCATCCGCCTTTTCGCCCCCCTCTACCTCTCCAACGAGTGCGTCAACCAGTGCCAATACTGCGGTTTTTCGCGCGACAATCCGATCCTGCGCGTGACGCTTTCGGTGGAGGAGGTGCTGCGCGAAGCGCGGGCGCTGCGGGCGCAGGGCTTTCGGAACCTGCTCCTGGTCGCGGGCGAACATCCGAAGTTCGTCTCGCGCGGCTATCTCGCCGAGTGCGTGCGCGCGCTGCACCAGGAAGTGCCCAGCCTCGCCTTGGAGGTCGGGCCGATGGAAACGGAGGCGTACCGGCCGATCGTCGAAGCCGGCGCGGACGGCCTGGTCGTCTATCAGGAGACTTACGACCGCGAAGTTTATGCCCAGATGCACACGGCCGGTCCGAAGCGTGGTTTTGATTGGCGGCTGGAAACACCCGAACGGGCCTATGCCGCGGGTTTTCGACGGCTCGGCATCGGCGCGCTTCACGGCCTGAGTGATTGGCGCCGGGAAGCGATTTGCCTGGCCGCGCACGCGGAATATCTGCTGAAAAAATGTTGGAAAGGCCAACTGACGATTTCGCTGCCGCGCTTGCGCCCTTGCGCGGGCGAGTTCGAGCCGCTCACTCGCATGAGCGATCGGGAACTGGCGCAACTGGTCTGCGCGTTGCGCCTTTATCTGCCGGACGTGGGATTGGTGCTCTCGACGCGCGAGCCGGCGCGCGTGCGGGACGGCCTGATTCCGCTGGGCATCACGTTGATGAGCGCGGGCAGCCACACCGAGCCGGGGGGCTACACCGGCGCCGGGCGCGAAAACGTTCACCGCACCGAACGAGGCCGAATCGTCGAGCTGGCCGCCGGCGCCAGCGAATGGGCGACGGGAACGAGCCTCCATGCGCGCGGCAACACGACGCGCGCCACCGGCCAGTTCGATATCGCTGACGAACGTTCGCCCCAGGAAGTCGCCGAGCGGATTCGCCGCCTCGGTTACGAGCCGGTGTGGAAGGATTGGGACGCGGCGTTCACGGCCTGATCGAGTGGCGCGCCGCGAGTTCGAAGCATGGATGATCGGGTCAAGGCAATGAATCATCCCTTCGTCATCGCCAACGGTCAGCAAGTCGCGGCGCCAGTTCCCTGCAGCCTTGAGGAGTTTCTGCTGGCGCACAGCCTTTTGCCGCGCAGCGTCGTCGTCGAGCACAATGGCGAGGCGGTTGCGCCGTCGGAATTCTCCCGGCGCCAACTGGCCGCCGGGGACCGCCTGGAGATCGTGAAAATCGTGGCTGGCGGCTGAAGCCGATGCGCGCCGTTGGCCAGGCCAGTTTTCGGACGAGGTGCGAGCTCTCAGCGGCGTTTTGAGGCCGATCTAGGGGATTATCGTATCGTTATCCCCTGGTTTCCCCGGCCTCCGTTGACGCACTTGTACAAACTGTGCGTCAACCCCCGAAACCATAGAATGAGGGCAAGACAATGGCGGCCCAGCTAAACATCGAACTTACCCTCCCAATCCTCATTACCTCGGCCCAACACCAGGAACTTCAAACGGCCATGTTGGCGGCCGGCCAGCGTGATTGGCAAGTGAATCGCATGGTGAATCGGCCGCCGAAAAGGAAACTCCGGCCCACCCGGAGACACAAGACTCGCAGCCTGCCGCTGGCTTGTGAGATGCTTTAACCGGGCTGGGGGGGGCTTTTTCTCCTCGCTCCTGCCGCCATCAACCACGGGGGACGGCGGCCGAAGCAACCTGGTTCGGAATTAAAGACCCTTATTCACGCGCCTTGGATTTGGCGGTCGCCAGCCGGCCCGGAAAGATGACCGAACTGTCATGGAGCGGTCATGTTGCCGACAGGGTCAGAATCGTAAGGTGAACGCATTATCCGAGTGATCGGGCCAGCAGCCTCAGACTTCAGCGGGGTTCCCCACCCTCACTTTGGAATGTGCTGGCCAGGTGACTCGTGCTTCGCGAGGGGTCGCTGCGCTCATGCGGCCCCTTGCACTTGAAACCACCAGCAGAGGACCGGGCCAATGGTCGGCTGGAACTCTGCCGCCTCCTCTTTCAAAACTCGTTTGAACATTGCCAATCTTGGAGTCGAGGGCTTCAAGCGCGCCCTCGTGAGATATTCAAGATATACCGAATGTCGCGGGCCTTTTAATCGTACGGCATCCGGCCTCATCGCCGGGCCGCAAGGGGTTCTCCCAGGCTCACTCGCGACATGGCTGCCTGGCTTGGAAGCGCTGCAGGAGTTCCTGGTTCTTCGCGGCCAAGTCCGGTTGTTGCAATGAAGTGGCCAGTTCGCGGGCTTCCCGGGCCGTCTCCGCGGCTTTGCTGAATCGACCGGCTTCCGCGTAGGCGGCGGCGAGAGTGCCCAGGAGGAGGACTTGTTTGCGAGCGGTCAAATCGCAGGCGCGTTCGGCAAGCTTGACGGCCTCCTGCCCGTTCCGAAACTCGGCCGTGAGCGAAGTCGCCAGAATCCAAGCCAGGTTATTGAGAATCGGCGGAGAATCCGGCTTGAGTCGCAACGCTTCCCGGTATTCCCGGATGGCTTCCGCGGTCTGGCGCTGACCGGCCAAAGCCAAACCCAGCTCGGAATGCGCTTCGGCCAGAGCAGGATCCAGCCGGACCGCCTCGCGGAGATGTCCAAGTCCCTCAAAGGACCGGCCCATTTTGACTAACGTCGCGCCCAAGTTCGCCTGCAGTTCGGCGTCATTGGGGTTCAACCGCAGCGCCTGGAAATAATGGCTGGCGGCCTCGGCGGGCTGGTTCCGGGCGCTGAACGCTTTGCCCATCCATTTGTGCGTGGCCGCGCCGCCTGGTTCGAGTCGCAACGCCGCGGCGTAATGTTCAATCGCCTCATCGAAACGGCCGAGCCTGGCCAGCGCCAAGCCCAAGTTGAAGTGCGCGCCGGCGTAGTCGGGATTGCTCCGGAGCGCGAGCCTGAATTCGTCCGCGGCCCGGGCCGGCTGATCCATCGTCAGCAAGGCCCCGCCCAGGTTGTTATGGGCCTTATCGTAATCGGGCTTGATTTTCAAGCAGGCGGCAAACTGATTCGTCGCTTCCTGCAGCCGGCCCAACCGGAGCAACATTTGGCCGAGGTTGAGGTGCGCGTCCAGATAGTCGGGGTTGATCCGCAGCGCTTCGCGGTAATGGCGCATCGGTTCTTCGAGCTGACCGTGCTTGGTGAACAGGGCGTTCCCCAGATTGTGATGGGCAATCGCGTTGTTCTGGGTCGCGGCTACCGCATGGGTCCAAAGCGATACGCTGTTCCGCCAGTGGTGGAGTTGCAGCCGCGTCACGACGATGCAACCCGCGATCGACATGGCGGCGGCAGTCTTGAGCGCAAGTTTCGGCCACGACCAGCGGTTGGCAAGGTCACTGGCGCCCCAAGCAATCATGATGAACAATCCAAGCAACGAGACGTAAGTGTAGCGATCAGCCATTGATTGGTAGCCCACGGCGATCAGGCCCAGCGTCGGCACCAGTGTGCCCAAATACCACAGCCAGCCGACCAGCAAATAAGGAGCGCGTCGGACCAAAGCGACGACCGCAAGCGAAACACAAGCCAGCAACAATGTGGCTGCGACCACCTGCCAGAGTGCCCACTGGCTTGGAATTGGGTAAAGCACGGCCATGTCTTGGGGCCAAATCATTTTGCCGAGGTAGCGGACGTACGACACCGGCACATTGGAAAGGCGAAAACCCCAGGAAAGCTTATCCGCGGACAGCGTATTGCCCGCGGCCTTCGTGCCAAAATAAGTGATGGCACAGGAGCCGGCGGTCCACGCGAAGAAAGGCAATTTTTCCACGATCAGGCCGAGAAAAGTGCGAAGCGCGGAGTGAGCCGAGGGGGGCGAGCGCAGCCCGTCGGTTGGCTCTGCCGCTGCGTCCGGATCTGGGGGCGGGCGAATTACAATTCGCCTCAGCGGCCAAAAGTCCAGCAGCAATAGCGTGCACGGAAGGGTGACGAGGAATGGCTTGGACATTAAACCGCAAGCAAAGAAAGCAAGCGCCAGCGGAGAGCAACCGGTCCCATGGCGTTTGACATCCCGCACGTAGGCCCATACGGTCAGCAGCCAAAAAAAGGTGCTCAGAACGTCCTTGCGTTCCGCCAGCCACGCCACCGACTCGACATGAAGCGGATGCAAAGCAAAAAGGGCCGCGACGAACGCGCTTCGTCCTAACGCGCCGGTCATTCGGCCCAAAACCAGGAACACTAGTAATGTGTTCACGACATGGAAAAACAAACTGGTGAGATGATGCGCTCCTGCGTTCAAACCGAAGAGCTGGCAGTCCAGCATGTGCGACATCCAAGTCAAGGGATGCCAATAGCTGAAATAGGTGGTGGTCAAAGCCCACCTAATGTTGTCCAGCGTCAGTCCGCCTTTGACGACCGCGTTCTGGGAGATGTAGTGCTCGTCGTCATAGTTGGTGAAATCGAAGCCGCCAACTGGCCAAAAAACGGCCAGGGTCACCAGCCCCAAGACCAGGCAGGTGAGAGCAACGCGGGATTTAGCACGATCACCGTTCACGAAGATCTATTAGCCTACGCAGGCGCGGATGGCAGCATCTAAACTGATCCGCGGGCAGGAATTACAGGAAGAGCATTGCAGCCAATCATTGGTCACAAACCGGGAATGCCCAGTTCCGGCGCCGTCCGTCGGCGGATCAGAGCGGCTCGAGTTTCGGCCGGACGCCGGCGCCGTCGCAATCCAGGATCGCAACGCTTCGTTCCAAGCCAAAACGGGGCCGGCCCGCGTAACCGGGATTGAAATAGAGAGTGCTGCCAACCACTTCGGCGAACGGCTTGTGCGTGTGACCGAAAATGACCACGTCGGGATTCTCGCGAATGATGCGGCGGTGGAGCGGCGGAGCGGGTGTGCGCACGTCCACGATGTGATGGACGAGAAACTTGCGGCCATCGAGTTGGACGATCTCGGTTTCCTTGAAGGAGAGTCCGGCGTCGGTGTTGCCCAGGACCGCGGTGACGGGCGCGATGCTTTCCAGTTGCAGGATCAGCCACGGCAAGCCGATATCGCCGGCGTGGAAAATGTGGTCCACGCCGTCGAAGAGCGCCGGGATTTTCGGGTCCAGGTGGTCGTGGGTGTCGGAAAGAACGCCAATTTTCATTTGCGGCAGGGATCGTTGGCCCGCCGTCGGCACCAGAGCATGTTCCGCGCCGCCGACAGTTGGCCGCCGGCTCAGCCCGCCTTGGCCTCCTCCGGTTTCGCTTCGCCGGCCGGTTCGCTGGCTGCTTCGGCCCCTTCCGGAGCCGCCTTTTCCCGGGCGGATTCAGCGGCTTCGCCCAGTTTCATGACGCCGGCGAACAGGCCGGTGAACAGCCCGCCGCCGAGGACGGTGTTGCGGAAAAATTCCCAGGTCGGAGGATAGCCCGCCGTGCCCTTGGTCAAGGCGGTCAGCCAGCCGGCGAAGGTCCGCGTATATTCCGGATTGTGGAACGGGTTGACCAGCCAGGAGGCGGTGTTGGTGATCAGATAAAAGAAGATCGCGCCCAGGATTCCCCCGCTCAGAAGCTTCAGGAACGAGGCGCGGGGACTGAACCGGCGTCCCATCCAGATGAGGAAGGCATAGACAAAATAATTGACCAACTGGGTGAGTTTGAAGGCCTCGACGTGATGCGCGTAGTAATAATAAAGGTCAATTGCCAGGTCGGAAACGAACAGGGTCGCCAGCGGCAGCCACCAGGCCAGCCGCGGTGGAAAATACACCCCAGCGCAGAACGCCAGGGCGTAGGCGGCGCTGAGGTTCATCGGCATCAGGCCCGGCCAGCGTGTGAGGGCGAAGACCAGCATCAGCAGCATTGGCAGCCAGAGATTGAACTTTTCTTTCACCGGCGGGGATGATACCCCACCGCACCGACATGACAAGCCCGGTGATGATTCGTCGCGCTGGACTGCGGTCGGCGGTGACGACGCGCGCGCCCCCTTCTTTCGGGCGCCCATCGGGACGTGACTCGAGGCCGGATTGCGACATGGAAAAAATTCCTGGGACCATGCGGGCGGTGGTGTATCGCGGCGCGAATGATCTGCGCCTCGAAACGGTGCCGGTGCCGCGCATCGGGCCGGACGAATTGTTAGTCCGGGTGGCCGCGTGCGGCGTCTGCCCCACGGACATCAAAAAAATTCAATCCGGCGCTCTGCCGCCGCCGCGCATTTTCGGCCACGAAACCGCCGGCGTGATCGCGGCCGTGGGGGCGCGCGCGCGGAAATTTCGGGTTGGCGAGCGAGTGGCGCTGCATCATCACGTGCCGTGCCGGGATTGTCATGCCTGCCGCCACGGCGCCTTCGCCCAGTGCGCGCAATACAAACGGACCGGCATCACCGCGGGTTTCGAGCCGGCCGGCGGCGGCTACGCGGAATATGTGCGCGTGATGCCATTCGTATTTCCGGGGATCGTCCCGATTCCGTCGCGAATTACTTTTGAGGAAGGTGCGATGCTCGAGCCGGTGAACACGGTTCTCAAGGCCATCAACCGTCTGGCGCTCTTGCCGGGCGACCACGTGTTGGTGATTGGCCAAGGCCCGATCGGACTTTTGTTCACGCGTCTGCTTTCGCTCCAAGGCATGGAGGTGATTGCCACCGATCTCCTCGCAACGCGGTTGCGAATGGCGCGGCAGTTCGGCGCCGTCTCGGTCGTGCGTGGGGCCGACGAACATTTCGCTCGCCGCATCCGGCGCGCGACCGGCAAACAGGGATTGGACGCGGCGGTGATTTGCGCGCCCGCCGATGCCAGTGTTCGGCAGGCGCAGGAGTTGGTCAATGGCGCGGGAAAAATTTTGCTGTTTGCTCACACTCACCGCGGCGCTGCGACGTCCGTTGACCTCGCCTCGATTTGCACGGACGAAAAAGATTTGATCGGCAGTTATTCCTCGGACGTCACGCTGCAACAGTCGGCCGCGCAATTTGTGTTTTCACGCAAGCTCGACGTGCGCAGGTTAATCACGCACCGATTTTCGCTCGAACAAACGCCGGCCGCGGTTGCTCTGGCCGCGCGGCCATCGGCCGATTCCTTAAAGGTGATGGTGAACCCTGCCTGCGGAACGGCCTGAGATTGCGCCCATTCTGGCTTGGCCTCAGAAAATCCGGCTCCTCGGGGCAGGGAGTCTCAGAGAACGTCCGGAAAATGGGTAGCACGGGCGACTCGCCGACCGGAAGAGCGAGGCCGCAGCTCCGTAGGAGCGACCTATTTGTAGCCGACGGATTCCACCCAGCCAAAAGCCCCGTCGGGGCGGCATCTTCAGCCTCGATGCCGCTCCTATGGAGCTTTGATTTTTTGCTGCTCGCTACCTACAAATATGCCGCCCCGATGGGGCTGGGAAAGGCCACGCTCGCATTGAATCCAATGCTGCATGCCTGCGGCCCGTGCCACCCAGAGAGCGAATTTTCGGACACGCTCTCAGGCCATTTCGCCGCGATCATCGGTCGGGCCCGCGACGGGCCTGCGGTCACCGAGTCTCAACGCAACTGCCAGGGCCCCAATCTAATGCGCCGGTCATTCTTGGAAAACCGCGGTGCGCAAAGGCCAGAAGGTTCGATCGAAAAAACGGTCTTTTCCGCCCCAGTCGGGGTCGAAGATCGCCTTGAGGACATTCGCCCTGACTTTGATTTAGCGGGCGATTTGCGGTCTTTTTTGGCCAGTGAGGCTGGCCTGCAGCCGGCGGGTGTTGGCCGAAAAATCCGCAACCGGCCTTTCGGGGAGGGGGGGCGACAACAAAGGTGGCTGGACGTTCAAATCGCCTTGACAAGCTGGGGCTTTGGGCGCTTAATTTCGCTTCAAATCGCCCGCAAAATGGCCCTAAAATGGGCCTTAAAAAAAAGTTCAAAAAACAGTTGACAGTGTCGGTTTAATCTGACATATTTCGCGCACACACAGTAACAACAACACACAAGTCACATGAGAACAAAAACACTAGTCCTCACGGCTGCCATAAGCGCAGCGGCTCTGGCCACTTCCATGGCGCAGATCTTCTCGGTAAACGCGGTCGGCTACGTCAAGCTGACCATTTGCTCTAATTGTCTGGCTCTGATCGCCAATCCTCTCAATCAACCCAATAACGATCTGAACATCATTCTGCCATTGAAGGATGACGGTACGCAGGACGGCGTCAGCATCTACCGGTTTAATCCCGCCACTGGTGCCTATCGCAGCACCATAAGCTGGATCTCCATCGGTCCCGGGATGGGCGGGGTGTGGTTCACGCCCGACTCTGGCACCGATCCGAATGCGACAGTACTTAATCCCGGAGAAGGAGTCTTCTTTTACAATAATACCCTCGCTTCGGTTGATCTGACGTTTGTGGGCGAGGTCATGCAGGGCAATCTGTCGAGCCCGATCCCGGCCAACGGGGCGCTCTCGATCCGCGCTTCGCAGGTTCCTCAAGCGGCCGGGCTGGGCGATCCGTCGCAAGCTGACAGCCTGATGTTTCCGGCGGCCAACGGCGACTTGGTTTATGTCTTTGACGTGACAAAACAAACCTACAAAGACACTTACACGTACATCGTGGATAACACCGTAGTGCCCCCAGTAGCGATCTGGTTCAGTCCTAGCGATTTCAATCCAGAAGGGCCTGTGATTCCAGTTGGCGGTTCGTTCTTCGTGATCAAAGCGGACGCTGCGGCATCGGTCAACTGGACGAGGACCTTTAGCGTGAATTAATTAAATCTCCAACAATAATCAGAAACACCAACCCAAGATTATGAAAAAACTAGCAATCACTATCGCAGCGGTATTCGCAACCCTGAATATCTTTGCGCAAGGGACCGTAAACTTCTCAAACGTTGGGCTCAACCCGACTGCGCCTCCGTATGTCTATGACAACACCGGCGCGGCACAAGTGCGGGCAGCAGCAGGCACCACCTTTTCGGTCGCATTGTACTGGTCCCCCCAGGTCGCCGGCGTTAGTACTCCGCCCGATCCGGGTACATTCATCGCTGTGGGTCAGTCTATCCATATCGCCGCTCCTGGCTTACCCATATCATTACAGGCGGGACTGTACTCGGGTGGCACCGTTACCATCCCGGGCATTGCGCCTCCTGGCGGAATGGGATGGTTTCAAGTCAGAGCATGGGAGACGGCCTTCGGCAGTACGTACGAGTCTGCCGTAGCGGCTGGATCACCGTACGGCGTGAGCAATGAGATCGACATTGGGAGCGGTAATCCGACGATTACTCCGCCAACACCACAGACACAATTGACAGGCATTTCAGCGATACACATCGGTGTTGTTCCTGAACCTGCGATCCTCGGCTTGGGTTTGTTGGGTGGCGCGGCCCTCCTGCTGTTGCGCCGGCGCAAGTAAGGCTTAAAGTTTGGTGTGTTCTCATCAAGCCGCCCGCAAGGGCGGCTTTTTTGTTTTCTGCTTCCTCTCGCCGTGGGTTGACACGAGCGCAAGAACGCGTACCCTCCCGGTGAAATATTCGCGGCGCGTTCGTCTATCAGTTAGGACACGGCCCTCTCAAGGCTGAAAGACGGGTGCGATTCCCGTACGCGCTACCAAAGATTAAGCCGGCCAGAGCGATTGGAAATTGGGCCACGGATGAAACACGGATTGAGCATGGAAGGGCGCAAAGGGCCAAAGATGGGGCTCGGCGGGAGCTCATCCGTATTCCATCCGTGTTCCATCCGTGGCCGCAAAGGCAGGACTTATGCGTCCTTTCCAAATCATTTTTAATCCGACCAGCGCGGCGGAATTGGCGGACATGCCCAAGGAGTTGCAGTTGCACATCCTGGGGGAGTTTCGCGGCCTGCCGCAGGAAGTGATGAGCACCGATTTGGAGCGATTTGGCCGGCTCGAACGGGCCGGCCGGACCTTGCATCGCTTTCGGCTGGGCGATTACCGGGTTTATTTTGAGCGCCACGAGCTGGGCCTCGTCGTGCATCGCATCCTCGGCAAGAATTCGTTGAAGGACTTCCTCTATCGGTCCAGCCTGCCGCTAGGCGAGGACCAGGCGCTGCAGCAAAACCCGCGGTTCTGGGAATTGATCGAGTCGGCGCGGACCGCTTCCGGCAAGAATTGAGCAAGGCGGGGCCGGCGCGCCAGATCGCGATGGCGGAGGGTGCGGCCTGCCAGGCCCCATTGCGGTTGATTTATGAGTGCCGGCTCAACTTGGCCTCCTCTCCCCGGCCCTCTCCTCCAAAGGAGGGAACAGCGTATCCCGCGCGGCGACGTGTCGAGGGGCTCCGGATTGGCGAAAGCGCCGCGTACGGTTCTCCCTCTCCTCGGGGAGAGGGCTGGGGTGAGGGGGAAGAAACGCACCGCAAACCAGCGCGCCTGCGAACCGCCGATGAAGTCAACCAACCTGAGCGAAGAAAAACAAAGCTCCACGCCAGGCAAGGCGCCAGTTCCCTGACAGTTGCAAGCCGCCTTCCCCCTCACCCTGGCCCTCCCGCAGGGAGAGGGAAATGGCATCCTGCGTCTTTCTCAGGTCCGACGTCGTTCCCACTGGCACCGTGCGCTCACCGATTCAGGGCCGAAATACGCGCAGGATCCAGCACGTTCGATTCGCCACAAAGCGGCGCTAAATTCTCCCGCTCTCCAAGGGAGAACGGTTCGCCACCCTCGAAGGCGTCTTCGCCATTTTGTCGGCTAACCTACGGATTCAGCAGCAATTCGGCGGCCGTGCCGCCCCAGGCTGGGGGAGGATTCAGCCGCTCGGGCGCCCGGTGTCCTCGCCTAATTCAACGTTCCAATAGGCGAGATCCAGGAAATGCTTCCAGCTATCGTGATGCTGAAAGCCCAGGTTGATTTGCACGAAGGGCCGCCATTTGGGCCGCTTGGGTTTGCGGACCAGGTGCAGGCCCGCTTCCTGCGGCGTGCGATTGGCCTTGCGCGTATTGCAATCGACGCACGAGCAGACGATGTTTTCCCACGAGGTCGGCCCGCCCCGGTCGCGCGGGATCACGTGATCCAGATTGAGGTCTTTGCGATCGTATTCCTGGCCGCAGTATTGGCAGGTGTCGCGGTCGCGCTCGAAGATGTTGTGGCGGGTGAACTTCACTTCCTTCTTGGGCACGCGGTCAAAGAGCACGAGCAGGATTACGCGCGGAATGCGGATGCGAAAGGAGACGGTGCTGATGCTCTCCGGATGGGGGTCCTGGCGGGAGAAGTCATGCCACTGGTTGAAATCGAAGGTTTGGAACGAGCCGTCGCTGCCGCTCCAGACCACCTGCGCCCGGCCGTCGAACAAAAGCGTGAGCGCCCGTCTGGCCGTGCAGATGTTCACCGCTTGCCATAAGCGGTTTAAGACGAGCACATGATGGTTCAAGTACGAACTCATAACCGACCCAAAGTCTCGCGGAAACTAGCACAGGCCTACGGTGAATGTCAACGACGTGCCCCGGAAGTTTTGGCCCTTCCTCGATTACGGGTTTTGACCCGATCCAGATGAGCCGCGAGCCTTCCTGAACGGGCACTGGGGGGCGAGCTGGCCGCCGAGCGTAGCAAATCCGGCCAAGTCTGTCGCTCCGAGTTGCCAGGGTGCGTGCAGTATATGGCGAGCATTCTGAGGCTTGACCGCTTCGGCTTAGCCTGCCGGCCGATGAGCCGGGGCAAGCCGGGCGGATATCGGTTTTTAAGCTCACTTTGGCGGAGCGTCCTGGGGAACGCGGCGTCTCGCCGCTGGTTTTGACCTCCGGCCAAAGGCGCTTGTCATCCCCGTGTGATGCCAGACTTGGGCGTCCGCTCCCGTCTCCGGACCATTCGGCGGGACGCCGAATGGGGCGACCGGGACGGTCGCGCTCCCCAAATCTAAACCAGTCTTTCGCATGTGGAAAAACCCGCGCTCTGCCGGCGCAAGGCGGCCGACTGCTCAAAAAATGAGATGATCGGGGGCACGCCCCCTTCCTCCCTTGGCTGCCGCACCCGAATGATTTTTGAGGTTTTCTGAAAGATTTGGAGGTTTCGTTACGAATAGATGTACGTGACCATCATTGCACTCACCATATCCGGCTGGCCCGCCCGGAAATTTGCCGACGCGAACCTGGTTGCCGGACCTGCTCCGCAACCACGCCTCTCCTCATTTCGCTCTGGCAGGGAGCGACTCCATCCCGGTTAAACACTTACGATCCGAGCCAGCATGGATGCTTTGCCGAACATTATGGCCAGGACCGATGCGAAGGGAGTCGCGTGAACAGCCGGCTGGATCGAGTGGGCGATTGGCCGCGGCTGGCCAGGAAGGCGGGATACGAACCGAAAAAACTGGCCGCCCTCTGCCGCGTGTCGCTGCGGCAATTGGAGCGGTATTGTCGAGCGGCGTTTCGATCGTCTCCGCGCGGATGGTTGAACCGGCTTCGGATTGAGCGGTCGAAAAAACTCCTAAAAAGACCGCTCATGGTCAAGGAGATCGCCTATTCGCTGAGCTTCAAGCAGACCTCGCATTTTACCAGGGAATTTAAACGCCGGACCGGCGTTCCTCCGACCTCCTTCCGCCAAGCCAGGAAGTGAGCGGTGGTGGCGCGTCGTCCGGAGATAACAAACGTCGTTTTGAGGCAACAAATGTCGCTGCCAGATAAGGGAACCGGATTGAGTTCGAGGGGCCGGCAGCCTGATAGTCTGGTCCGTTAAACCAAAAAAAACGCAAACTCAGGCGCATCGCTGAGTCGGTGCGCCGGGAAGTTTCACTCAACAACCAAAAGAAACACGTATCGTTATGAATAAACATGCATTCATTAGGATGGGACGCTGGTGCGCGTTGTCGGCTATTTTGGCCGCGGTTGACCACACCGCCTCGGCTGCCGATGGCATATTCGACAGGCTAAACGTTGGGAAAAACAACTCACTGACCGGCAACTGGTCCTCGATCGCTGGAGGGTCGAACAACACGGTCAATGCCGACTATGTCACGATTGGTGGTGGCAGGGACAACAGTGCCACGGGCACAAGGGCGTTCGTCGGCGCTGGGGAGGACAACCAGACGACCGGCACGTACGCGGTCATCGTGGGGGGCTACACAAATTACCAAACCGATAGTTACGGCTTCGTCGGAGGTGGCTATGGCCATCTTGACAAGGGATCCTACGGGTTCATCGGTGGTGGTTATTACAACTATCTGGGATCGAACACGACGGGCAACACCGTGCCCGTCGCAAACCTCGTTACCGGGGGCGCGTACAACACCAACATGGTGGAGTTCAGTGCGATTGTCGGGGGCGAAGGGAACCTCATCACCAACCAGTTTTGCTTTCTAGGTGGGGGGTTCGAGAATGTCGCGGGAGGCACTTATGGGGGTGAGTTATCGACTGGGTTTCACGTCCTTTGCGGCGGATACCTCAACCAGATATTGGCGGACGGGTGGGTGGTCCTGGGTGGGGGCCTGGGCAACATCGTCCGAAGCTCGGTCGGGACTCTGAGTGGCGGAGGCCAAAACGACCTGCACGGACTCGCCGCCACGATCGCGGGGGGGGAATCCAATGTCATTACAAATGGAGACGACAGCACCATCTCTGGCGGGAACGGCAACATAGTTTCGGCGACCGGCGCAGCTATCGGAGGTGGGACTGCAAACAGCGTGAGCGCCAGTGGCGGAACCGTGCCCGGCGGGGCAAATGCATCCGCGTCCCACTACGGCCAGCAGGCTTATGCGAGCGGTGGATTCACTGCTTTAGGGGACGCGCAGTCGTCGCTTTTCGTGGCGCGCGCGACCACGACGAATGCAACGGCCACCGAATTGTTCCTGGATGGCGTCGGCGCAAGGATGACAATTCCCACCGGGCAAACTTGGGCCTACCAGTTGCTGGTTTCGGCCCGGTGCACAAACGGCAATTCCGGCGGATGGAAATTCGAAGGGCTGATCAAGAACGTCTCCGGCACCACGAGCATGGTCGGAACGCCGCTCAAGACGGCGCTGGCCAAGGATGTGACGGCGTGGGACGTGGCTTTGTCGGCCACGAACAGCTCCTTGGTGATTAAAGGCACCGGCGATACAGCCAAAGTCCGCTGGGTTGCCTCGGTCCGCACGAGCGAAGTCAGCCAATAAACCAGCGGTCAAAGCCCAATTCCCCTGGCGCGCAAGCAACGTGGGGATTGGGCGGCGACTCCGTTTCGCCTGGTCGTCATCCCTTGGCATCTGGAGGGCGGGAGGGTCCGGCCCCCTTTCCCCTCCTCCATTGAATTAAGCATTGCAACGCCGAGTGTCGGTCGCCCTCTCCCTGCGAGGAACGAGCCTGGAGGGTTGGGGAGAGGGGAACGCCATTAACAATGCGACTCCTCTCCCCGGCCCTCTCCTCCTCCTCCGTCGGCAGAGAGGGAGAAGAGCGCAGTCGATGCCCCTAATTCAATGCCAGTGCCCCCTTTCCCTGGGGGGGTGGCCCTGCCGTCCCTCCAGCCCATTCAAGTCGATCACTGATGTAATCGTTGCCAAACCGTTCGGGGGCGGATTAAGATGCCGCCATGACAAGTCGTTTCGCATGGTTGGGCGCCATTCTCTTTTCCGCGCTCCTCTTCGCTCGCGCGGAGGGGCCGGATGACAAATACCTCTGGATTTATAATCTGATTCAGGAAGGGGACGCCTTCAACGACAGCGGCCAGGCGCGGGAAGCGGTGATCAAATACACCGAAGCGGAAGCCGCGCTGAAGGCATTGCGAGTGGCGTCGCCCGGGTGGAACGAAAAAATAGTGAGTTATCGGCTCGAGTACCTCGCCTCAAAACTGGAGCCGCTGGGACGGAAATTCCCGCCCACCAATCAGCCGCCGGTCGTGGCCGGCGTGGAAGTTGGGCCGGGCAATACCCTTTCGACCAACCAGCTCAAGGCGTTGCAGGAAGAGGTGATGCGTTTGAGCGCGCGAAACGCGTTGCTCGAGGCGAAACTCAAGGAAGCGTTGTCCGTGCAGCCGGCGGCCGTGGATCCGCGCGAACTGGCCAAGGCGGAGGAAAAGATCAAGCTGCTGCAGAAGGAAAGAGACCTATTGAAAGTCGGCCTCGAACAAGCGCAGGCCCGCGCCGAACGGGACCGAGGGGTTCCGACGGAGGAGCTTGCCCGGCGATTGGAGGAGGCCCGGACGAGCATCGCGACGCTCCAGGCCTCCAACCTGGCGCTGCGCAGCGAGCAAACGAACCTCCAGGCGCGCGTCGCCGATCTGTCGCGGGAGCCGAAACACGCCCGGCGCCAGTCCGCTTCGACGAATACGGATTACGACCGGGAACTGGAGTCGGCGCTCGCCCGGCTCGAGGTTTATGACGCGCAGCAGGTGCCATACACGCCGGAGGAACTGGCGCTCTTCAAGCAACCGGATTTGAAGGCCGTGGTCGCCACCGCAGCGGCGCCACCCCCAAAAAAGCCGGTCGAACTTCCGCCCGGCGTCGGGCCGCTGTTTAGCGAAGCGGAGAGGGCGATCGATGACGCCCGGTTTGAGGAGGCGGAGAAAAAATTACTGGACGTGCTGCGGCAAGATGAGAGGAACGTCACCATCCTTGCGAAACTCGCCTCGGTCCAGATCGAGCAGAACCACCTGGCGGACGCGGAAAAGAACTTGAAGCGAGCGTTGGCGGTCGATTCGCAGGATGCGGCCAGTCTCTATCTGATGGGCCGCTTGAAGATGATTGAGGCGAAGCACGACGAAGCGCTCGAGGCGTTGAGCCGTTCCGCCCGGCTCGCGCCCAATCAGCCGCAGACGCAGTATTGGCTCGGCAAAGTCCTCATCGAGAAAGGCAGCCGCGCCCAGGCCGAAACAGCGTTGCGCAAGGCGGTGCAATTGCGGCCGGGCTGGGGAGAGGCGCATTATTCGCTGGCCCTGGTTTATGCGACGCAGCAGCCGCCCTTCCGGGAGTTGGCGCAATGGCATTACGATAAAGCCCGCCACAGCGGTTATCCCCAGAACCTGGAATTCGAGAAGTTGCTGGAAGAAAAACGGTCCGTCGCCGTCACGCCGCGTGAGCCGTAACCAGGGGGCCGCCGAAGCTCGGCCGCGCCAGACCACCTGCTCCCGTGTTACGCCAGCACGCGCATGAAATCGAGCTGCGGACCCGCGGGCGCGGCTTTTACGAATTCACCGGGGAAGTCGAGGCTCTCGTCGCCCAGACCAGGATTCAGACCGGCCTGGTGACGCTGCATCTCCAGCACACCTCCGCGTCGCTCCTGATCCAGGAAAACGCCGACCCCGAAGTGCGCCGGGACCTGGAGCGGTTCTTCAGCCGCCTCGTGCCGGATGGCGATGCGCTCTTCCAACATACGTGCGAGGGCGAGGACGACATGCCCGCCCACGTCCGCACCGCGCTGACCACCGTAACCCTGAGCATCCCGATTTCGAGCGGACGCCCCGCGCTGGGCACCTGGCAAGGCATTTTTCTTTGGGAACACCGCCGCGAGCCGCACCGCCGCCGGGTGAGCGCGCACGTGATCGGGGAATAAACTGGCCAAAGCCGGGGCGCGATGGCACTTTCCGCCGGCTTGAAAATGCGCGCGTTTAGTTTCATCCTCCCGCTCGTCTGGTCCCTGGCCGCGGGCCTCCGGCCGGCCGCGGCGGGGGACACGAACAAGAATAATTTCGGTTTCACGGGTCCGGAAACCTATCCCATCGATCCTTTCATCGCGGAGCTGCACGCGGCGGATCTCGACGGCGATGGGCTGAACGATTTGATCGTGGTGAACAATTCCCGGTCGAAAATCATGCTCCTCTACAATCAGACCGGCAAAACCAATCTCGCCCCCGCCGCGCCCAAAAATGTCCGGCGCGAAATCAATGAGTTGCCGCCCGACGCGCGGTTCCGCATCGAAAGCATCGCCTCGGAAAAACGGATTGCCGCGCTGGTGGTCGCCGATTTGAACGGCGACGGGCGGCCGGACATCGCCTACTACGGCGAGCCGAAGGAACTGGTCGTCCAATACAACCAAGGCACCAATGGCTGGAGCGCGCCCAAGCGCTGGCCGCTCGAAGACGGTCAACTGACGCCCAATGCGCTGACTTCCGGCGATCTCAACGGCGATGGCCGCGCGGACCTGATTTTGCTGGGCGAAACCACCCTTTATTTGTTCGCCCAAAACGCGGACCACACCCTCGCCGAGCCGGAGAAGATTCCCTATTCCGGCGGCGTCAAATCGGCGCAGGTGCTCGACATCGACGGCGACGGGCGACAGGACCTGCTGCTGGTGAATTGGGAAAGCCCGAACCCGTTTCGGTTCCGTCTCCAAAACGCCGCGGGCCAGCTCGGGCCGGAGATCCATTTCTCCCTCCCGCCGATCCGCTCCTATTGGGCGGACGATTTGGACGGGGACCATAAAACGGAGATCATCACCATCGCGCAGAATTCCGGCCGCGCCCAGATTTCCGATTTTGTTCGCAAGCCCGCCGCGCCGCTCGCAGGCGGATTTCGCCAGGGCCAATTCCAGGTTTTGCCCTTGAGCAAGACCAGCAAGGCCCGGCGCGGGGTGGCCTGGGCCGATCTCAACGGCGACCGGCTGCCGGATTTGCTCGTGGCCGAACCGGACAGCGGCCAGCTCACGGTCTGCTTGCAGCAGCCCGACGGTTCGCTCGCCCAGGGCAAGACCTTTCCCAGCTTGACCGGCGTCAGCGACCTGGCGGTGGTCAGCGGCGAGGGGGACGCGCCGGCCGAGATTTATCTGCTGAGTCCGGACGAGCGCCAGGTCGGCCGAACGCGATTTGACCGGCAGGGACGGGTCCCGTTTCCGACGACGATTCCGATGGAAGGCAAACCGCTGGCGATGGCCATTGGTCCACTCCAATCCGGGGCGAAGCCGACCCTGGCGGTGATCCTCGACCAGGACGGCCGGCGCTCGCTCTACACGCGCGACTCCGCCGGCCGGACGCGCACCCAAAAATTGAGCGAGAATTTCAAATCCAATCCGGCGGCCATGACCCTGCATGATGCCGACCAGGACGGCCTGGTGGACCTCGTGATCCTGATTCCCTACGAAAAAATCAAGGTCCTGCGGCAGGTGGCCGGCAAGGATTTCGAGGAACAGGACGTTTCGCCGCCCGGCGGGACGGTCGAACAGCCGTGGTTGAGCCTCGCGGACGTAGATGGCGACGGCAAGGCGGAGTTGTTGCTGGCGCAAAAGAATTTTCTGCGCGCGGTCGTCTTGAAAGCGGAGGCCGAATCGAAAACCGACACGAACAAAACCTGGACCTTCGCCGTAAAGGACCAGATCAACGGCGCGGCGAGCAACTCGCGCATCGTCGGGGCCGCCTCGCTGCGCAACGGCACCAATGCCGTCGGCTCGCTGTTCCTGCTGGACGCGGAGCGCAAGTCGGTGACCTTGTGCGAGCGCGATACCAACGGCGTTTGGCAAGTCGTCCGCAACCTGCTCTTGCCGTTCACCGAGTTCAACGAATTGCAGCCGGTGGCCCTCGGCAGCAAGGACCGCAACAGCATTGCTTTCATGGGCGTCAACGCCGTCGCCTGGCTGGCTTTGAGCGGGGACACGTGGGAGTTCTCCGAACTGGACGGCTACGAAACGCCCATCAAGGACGGCCATCTCCACGACGTCGTCTCGGGGGATTTGAACCAGGACGGGCGGAAGGACCTGGTGTTTCTGGAGACCGCCAAGAACTATCTCGATCTGGTAATCTTCGACCAGTCGCGCAAGCTGGTGCCGGCCACGCGCTGGCAGGTGTTCGAGGAGCGAACCTTCCGCAGCCGCCGCGGCGACCAGCCCGAGCCGCGCGAAGCGCTGATCGTCGATGTGACCGGCGATGGGAAGAACGATCTGGTCGTGATCGTCCACGATCGCATCCTGGTTTACCCCCAGGAGTGAGCGGTTGCGCTTCTGTAACCGCCGTCTGCACAAGGAGATATCAAGTTTCTCACTGCATCTATTTAACCTGGTAGATGACATCGCGCTGCGATGTCCGCGCCGCGTGCAGCGGCGCAACTCCTTCGAATGCCAGCGTCGATCGCGCATTCGTTCCGCCCGCTGCTACGCGGGCGGGGACGGCGGGCAAGCTGACCACGGATTACTCGGATGCCACGGATGGCCTTTGCCTGGATTCTGAATCTTTCGGGTTTGAAATCCGGGGCGCCTGCAGATGCCAGAAAGCTCGATTTAGGGCTGGCAGCCATCCGTTCATTCGGATATGAGCGGCGCACGAGTCCAAACCCGAGCCGGACTGGAAGCGCAGCCGCCGATGCCGGTGCGTCGGCTTCACAATTTCATCTATTGCAGGCGTTCGATGAAAGAGCTACTTTATGCCCGATGAAACTGAGATTCGACCTGGTGGAGAAGATCACGCCGGAGATGCTCATGGAGAGCGTGCTGGCCAACAATCACCGCTACAAGGCCGAGCCGCTTTTATCAAAAACTGGGACTGGCAGCTTGTCGCCAGCCTCAACCGAGGATCGTGCCATCGAGGAAAAGCTCTCCACGGAAATAACTCGGAAACTCATGAGCGCGTGCGGCGACGATGGGACGAGCGCCGACCGCGGGAGCTGACGCTCGGAGAAACGCTCGACTTCCTTTTGGAGTGTCATCGCTCCGCTCCGTTTCTTTTCTTCAACGGAAACACGTTCGGCGAAATCGCCCGGCGGGTCATCGACGCCATCTTCATCGAGTTTCCACCGGGGCGAAGGCGGGAGGCGGCTTCGCTGGGGGCCCATTACGTGGCCGGGGTCCTCGACCGTCAATCCATGGATGAAGGTTTGTCGGCCTTGGCGGAACTCGCCGATTTCAAACCGGGGGACCGGGTGAAGACAATGCGCGGTTCTACGCGCGGAGTCGTTCTTCGATTACAACCGGATGGCCGCATCGTCTGGCAACCGGACGGCACACAATCCCAGTTGGTGGCCCTGCCCGAAAGTCTCTTTCGGGAAAGGAAAGGGGCCTGATGAGCGACGCGCAAGTTCGATGCCAGGCAGCGCTCGCTGCTTTGCCTTGATTCCAAAAGCCGGGGGCAAACTTCTGCCTTCTGCCTTCTGCCTTCTGAACGGGGCTTGGGCATGGCTCGAAGGGCGGAGGCTTTCCTCACGGGACGCGGTGTGCCGCTGAATTACTCCGCGGCGGACTTGGAAGCTGACGAGGGGACGTTGGAAAAAATCATCGCTCCCTCGGTGAGCGTGGTCGTCGCGGACACTTCGCCGTTGCACTACTGTCACCGGTCACTTCAAAACCAGCCAGACGGGAGCGGCTAAAGCTCGGCCACAACGCAGTTTTTAGCTGGTCGTCTCGAACTCAGGGGGCAGCATGGCTTGGGCTAAGGCGGGCCGCGCTGACCGTCTCACGGTGGACGAATCCGGCCGGAGCTGCTTTAACCCAACCATGGCCTTCTCGAAATCCCCGAGAGCTTCACTGACGCCTCGAGTGTCCATGAGCTATCCCTGAACCATCTGTTGCAAAATTGGCCGCATCCACGCTGGTGTATTGGGCGCAAGCGATTTCAAATCTGTCTTCGTTTTCGCGTCCAGTCGCTTTCTCAACTGCGTCACATGGCGGGAAAAGTCCGGGTCGGCCCGCAAATGGCGAATTGCTTGAATAACCAATCCGGCTGGCTGACCAGCGCCGAGCAGGTTGCGTGGTGCGGCGCGGCGAAACACCAGCGTCAATTTTCCAAGCGACACGCGGCGCGGGACGCCATTCGTCAGAATCACAATCTTGGCCGGAACTTGGTCGGATAACCCAAGGGCATTTGCCGCGTAAGCCCCGGAGAATTGCCACTGCGCCTGGCTTGCGTCCATCAGCGCCCGAACCGTCGCCATGATGTCCGGCGCGGTCTGGCCGATGATCGGATGGTGACGCGGTAAGTCGTAGAGTCCCCGGCGAATCCGGCGAATTTTGCCCGCTTTGACCAACCGGCTTAACGCCTGTCTGATGGCGGCTGGACTGCCAACGCCGTCAAAGTGCCGGAGTGCGAATACAGAAGCACCCCCGCTCGAACGCATGGACCGGAGTATCGAAACATCAATCGGTTGGGCTGCTATTTTCATTCGCAACTGTCACAAAAACTGCCTAGTTTTTGTGACAAGAACAAGCCCATTCTTAGCCTCCTGTCAGATGAAGTCAGCAGCGGTCGAACCGTCGAGCGCCGGACAAAGGGAAACCCGTTATCGATACCGTAGCGCCTCCTGGTATCTGTGCCGCCGCATGATTTTTAAGCCGCGCAAGCCTGCCAGCGGACTTGGCGAGGGCATGGAACCCTCAACAGGCCGATGGCCCGATTCAAGGGGCGACGAAGACCTCGTTGTGCCGGGGAAACAGTGCTCCGCCGCCTTTTCATGCAAGTGGTGATTGGAACCATTGGACTGCTCGAACAAAGCGGGGCGCGGGGACTGCTGCCCCAAACATTAGCAATGTGCGGAAGGAATCCACCAAACGGTGAATAATGTAACGGTCGGATTCCGTCGGCGAGACGCCGACGGAAGCTGCCGCGCTGGGGAAAGGCGCAATCGAAATCGTCAACCTGTGGCGCGATTCACGCCTCGCGCGTGATTCGTTCAGCCCGCTCTGACGCGGGCGGGGACATCGCAGCGCGATGTCCCCACCAGGGTCCAGCAGCGCGTGAATCTCCCGCACGATCTCGACACTGAGATGGAAGCAATCCTCCGGCGTGGCGCTCAAGCTGCGAGTTGCCGATCTTCTCGGCTGTTAAACTCAGGCGAGATAGGGCGAAAATTCCTGTGGACGGCTCAACTGGGCGTGGTATTATGATTACCACAAGCTAAAAGAACGCTATGTTTGGAACCTTCGTCAAAGAACTGCGGGCGCGGCAACGGCTCGGCCTCCGAGAATTCTGTCTGGAGCACGGGCACGACCCAAGCAACTGGAGCAAAATCGAACGCGAAGTGCTGGCGCCCCCGCGCGACGAGGACACCCTTCGCGGTTGGGCCAAACAACTCGGTCTCAAGCAAGGCTCAGAGGATTGGCTCAAATTTTTCGACCTCGCCGCCGTCGATGCCGGACGCATCCCGGAATACGTCCTGAAGGACGAGCAGCTTGTGGCCCAGCTCCCCCTCTTTTTCCGCACCCTTTCGGGCCAGAAACCCTCGCGCGAAGATTTAGAGAAACTGCTCGAAATCATCAAACGCTCCCGGCATCCGTGACCGATCCGCGCAAATTCAAAGCGCCCTTCATTCCCAAGGAGCGGATCTGGCAGGAGGCCGACCGATTGCGTGCCGCGCATCCCGGCGGACGTTCGCTGCCAGTGCGAATCCTCGACCTTGCCGAGTTCGATCTCGGCCTCGACCTCGTTCCGGTGGACGGACTGCGCGAGCAACTCGACATCGACTCCCTGCTCATGGGCGACCTGCGCTCGGTCCTTTTGGACAAACGCGCTTTCATGAGTCCGCGCCTCGAATACCGCCTGCGCTTCTCCGTCGCACACGAAATCGGCCATCTCATCCTGCACCGCGACATCTACGCCGGCCTGCAACACACCACCACCAGGGAATGGTTCGACTACATCTCCGCCATTCCCGACGTCGAATACGGCTGGGTTGAATGGCAAGCCTACGAATTCGCCGGACGTCTGCTGGTGCCGCACGATGCATTGCGCGAATCTTTTCAAAGCGCGGTCCAAACCGCTGAAGCCGCCGGTTACGCCGACTGGCTGGCGGCTGACGAAGCGGCGCTTGACTACATCGCCTCGCGTCTCGGGCCGAAGTTCGGCGTCTCGGCGGAAGTAATTGCCAGGCGGCTACGCGTTGAGAAACTTTGGCCGCCGAAATAGCCATGCCAAGATGCTGACAACCGAACCCAAGCCCGGTCATGTGCCAGTCCGCGCCTACTACGCTTCTCTAGCAGGGCTCCACATTCTCGCACTGAAGCACGAGCCGGTGGTGCGCTCCACCTTCCACGCGCCTATGTTCGCCCCAGCCAAGCGCGCCGACCACCTGAAGAAGCAGCAAGCGGCTTTCTTGGGCCACGTCGCTCTTGAGGCACGCGAAATCGTGACCGACCTGAAGGAGAAATACACCAGGGACGGCGAAATCCATCTCACACTGCCGGACGGGCTCAAAGTCCCACCGACTTGACCCCACGGCAACGTGAACGAAATCGTAGGCCAATTCGGCGGCACAGATCAACCCCGGAGCGCCGTGAGCGAACTGCAATCGCGGCTGTATGCGGCTTGAAAAGAACGGAGACCAATCATGGAGCACACACAAATTGTCACGGCCGCAGAGTTGGAGAACTACGCGAACACCAAAGAAAGCGAGGGCGTTGTTCCTGAGTTGATTTGGATGCTTGTCAAACAATCCTGCACTGACCTGACGACCTGTCGAATCCCGTATGGCGATGCAGTCAACCAACCTGGATGGGATGGCTTGGTGGAAACCCGGAATGGTTTTCGTCAGTTCGTTCCACGAGGAAAAAGCTTTTGGGAAATCGGTACCGGTGGCAGCCCGCAGGGAAAAGCTACGGACGATTTTAAGAAGCGGACTGAGACCACGAAGCCGGAGAATCGGAAGGAAGCCGCTTATGTGTTTGTGACGCCTCGCGGCGCGGGTGCTGGTGGTTGGAACGAGCCGGCGCAAGCCAAGTGGCTCGACGATCGAAAGGATTCAGGCTGGGGGCGAATCAAAATCCTAGATGGCGTTCAAATCGCTGACTGGCTGCGGGAGTATCCGGCGATTGGAAGGTGGCTGTTCAAGAGAATGGGGCTCGTCAAGAGCACTTCCGGTTTCTCGACACCAACCGAGCACTGGGAAAATCTCCAACAACTCTCGCAGCCGAACAACGATCCACCAATTCCGCCGAAATTATTCATGGTCGGCAGAGATCAAGCGCGCACGGAATTGCTCCGTCTTTTTCGCGGCGAAACGAAGCTGTTGGCCCTCCTAACTGAAAGTGAGAATGACGCAGAAGATTTTGTCGCAGCCTGCCTGGCGGAACTGGATGCAGAAACACGAAGATCGTTCAGCAACAAGTGCCTCTTTGTCAGCGATGCTGAAGCCTGGCATTCGATGGCTAGTCTGAGAAGCGCCCATATTCTTGTTGCTCACCCAAAGTTGGATTTAGAGCAGTCTGGCGAGCAACTTCACATGCTCGCAAACAAAGAGCGCCATGGAGTCGTGATCCCTGTCTCGGGTGCTTGGGCTGGCGGGAGTGAAACGCTTATCCCGTTGCGGAGTCCGTCGGCTTCGATGATTGAAGCAACGCTAAACAAGTGCGGATACAAGGATGACAGAGCACGCGCTCTTGCCGCCGCAGGCGCTCTAAACCTAGGTGCGTTGAAGCGCCACCTCCGTGGCTTGGGCGGATTACCCCCATATGCGAGTTGGGAGAGTGCCCGTTTGTTGGCACAAGCTTGCTTGGCTGGCAGATGGTTTGGGGAGAACGCCTCAGACAAGAGCGCAATGGAGACCTTGCTGGGAAAATCATACGGGGAGTGGATCGAGACCGTTCGTCCTGAGACGCTGCGTTCGGACACTCCCCTGACTCAGCGCAACGAAAACTGGAAAGTAATCTCTCGGAGTGAGGCATGGTTAGCACTAAGCCCACGAATAGTGAATGACGATTTGGACCGCTTTCAGAAAGCGGCCATCCTCGTCCTTGGGGAACGTGACCCAAAACTCGATCTGCCGCCAGAGGACCGCTTCGCTGCGAGCTTTCACGGAAAGATTCTCAGGCACTCTGGGTCTATCCGTCGGGGTTTCGCTGAAACGTTGGCTCTTCTCGGAAGCCGGCCTCAGGCGTTGTCTTCATGTTCGCAGGGCAAAGCAGAATTTGTTGCGCTGCTGACGGTCCGGGCGTTGCTGAAGGACGCAGATTGGATCATGTGGGCTAGCTTGGCGGGTTACCTGCCAATGCTCGCGGAGTCAGCCCCTGACGAGTTCTTGGATGCTGTCGAAGTGGCGTTGCTCGATCCTGCAGATAGTCCATTCAACGCAGTTTTTGGTCAGGAGCGTCCCGGCGTCATGGGTTGGAACTACACGAGCGGCCTTTTATGGGCGCTGGAGACTTTGGCTTGGCACGCGGATTATCTTCAACGTGTAGCCTTTTTGCTGGGCGAACTGGCCGCCATAGATCCAGGCGGCAACTGGACCAATCGGCCTGCCAATTCGTTGACTGACATTTTCCTTCCTTGGCACCCACAGACATGCGCCCCTATCGCCAAACGCAAATCATCGGTGGAATTGCTCCTGAAAGAGCAGCCTGCGGTTGGGTGGAAACTGCTTATGTCTCTTTTGCCGCAGAGGCATGCTGTCACGTCGGGCTGTCGCAAACCAGCCTGGCGGCAGTTCATTCCCGCAGGTTGGTCGGACGAAGTTACGGACGACGATTATTGGGAACAAGTGATGGTCTATGCAGGTTTGGCGGTCGGGGTCGCTAAGGTGGACTTGCTAAAGCTGGCGGAACTGATCGACCGATTACCGGATTTGCCGAACCAAGCGCGCTCACGCGTTCTCGACCACTTCGGCTCGGAAGCAATCTCGGCTCTACCAGAATCGTCACGCTTGCCTATTTGGGAGGCGCTTGTGGACCTCGCGGGAAAGCATCGCAAGTTTCCAGATGCACAGTGGGCAATGCCGCCCGAAGTAATCACCCGAGTTGAAGAAGTGGCCGCAATGCTTGCGCCGAGGTCAGCCGGGCTGCTCCACCGCCGCCTCTTCAGCGACAGGGACATTGATCTGTTTGAGGAGAGAGGGAACTATGAAGAACAGCGAAAAAATCTGAATCTTCGTCGCCAGTCGGCTGTACAGGAAATCCTGGATGCAAGTCATCTGGAGGGACTATTGGATTTCGCGCGACAGGTTACAAACCCCGGAACGGTGGGACTTGCGTTCGGTCAAATTGACTGGGGATCTGCAGACGCTGCTTTGCTACCCGATTATCTGGATAAAGAAGACAAGGTCTTGCGGGACTTCGTGGCCAATTTTGTTTGGGGAAGGTTCTGGACGAAGAGTTGGCAGTGGGTGGACGGTGCTTTCACAGAAAAATGGGCAACTGAGCAAAAAGCTACTTTCTTCACGTTTCTTCCATTCGGTCATGAAACTTGGCGGCGGGCCGAGGCGATGCTCGGGCGTGACGCGGCTGCGTACTGGAAGAAGGTCAATGTCCAACCATACGGACCACAGCCGCATCTGCTCGAGGCTGTTGAAAAACTTCTCCAGCACGAAAGACCGCGAGCGGCACTCGCCTGCCTGAATAACCTTGTTCATGAGAAAGCCGACTTCCCGCCCACGCTGGCCGTGCAAGCCTTGATGGATAGTCTAAAAACACCCGAACCGCCGAGAGGTCTCGACCAGCACAATCTGGGTGAAATCATTAAATGGCTACAAGCCAACCCAGCCACGAATCCAGATGCGCTTTTCAAAATTGAGTGGGGGTACCTACCGCTTCTGGATGACAATTACGGCGGAACGCCGAAGACGCTTGAAGGACGTTTGGCGGCTGATCCCGGCTTTTTTTGTGAAGCACTCGCAATCGTGTTCAGGTCAGACAAAGACGAGAAAAATGATCGCCAGTCCAGTGACGCGGAAAAAAGGATCGCTCAGAACGCATATCGCCTGCTGCGTGGCTGGCGAACCGTCCCGGGAATGAATCCGGACGGGGCGTTTGACGGCGTGGCATTTGGCAGATGGCTGGAAGAAGTTAGCCGCCGGACGAAGGAGTCCGGCCATTACCGTATCGCCATGAACCAGATCGGACAAGTGCTTCCGTATTCCCCGCCCGACCCTGATGGTTTGTGGGTTCATCGCTCTGTTGCTGAAGCCCTGAACGCCAAAGATGCTGCCAAGATGCGTTCGGGCTTCACTTGCGAGCTTTTCAATTTGCGTGGCACCCACGGTTTTAGCGCGGGAAAGGAAGAATTAGAAATTGCCACGCACTACCACAAACAAGCCGAGGCTCTGGAGGAGAAGGGCTATCACCGACTAGCCACGGCAATTCGTGAGCTCGCGAAAGGCTACGAAAGAGACGCTGAACGTGAGTCTAAGGCCGATCCTTTCGAAGATTGATCATGTCGCAACCCGTCGCTCAACCCACCCCCGGCCAGTCCCTCGGTGCGCTCCCGATACACGGTGGCGGCCAGCCGAAACTCATAAACTCAGAAAGGGGAATGGAAAGGGCCACTGGGCGGGAATTCGGATTGCGGATTGCCCGCCAAACACGCGAACGAACGCGAATTTCGGAAGGCGTTTTCATTAGCCTTTTTCGCGTGGTTCGCGGGAAAGTACCATGATCGTCGCTGCGGTCGCCGCAGTTCCGGGGGGGGTGAATCGGGAAATGCAGAATGCAGAATGCGGAATGAAGAAGCCGCAGTCGGCGCGGTTCCGGGTGGCGTGAGACGGTTGGAGGGGTTGTGCAAGTCATCTGCCGCCTGAAGGCGGCGTTCCTGGCTCGCCGCCTTCAGGCGGCAGTCGCCGCGGGAGCCGCTGTGGCCGCAGTTCCGGGGGGCGTGGGTTGGGAAATGCAGAAGGCAGAAGGCAGAATGTAGAAGGAAAAGGGCGTTTTGCGGGATGGTGGCGCTCCGCAGGAGCGTTGAGCGAGAGGGGGTTATCAAATTTCTCACTGAGAGGTGCTGCGCACGGCCACTGGGGGGGGAATGCAGAAGGCAGAAGGCAGAAGGCAGAAGGAGGGCGCGTGAGGCGGCGATTAGCGTTTATGAGCGCAGATTAGCGGTTCAGCCGCAGTCGGCGCGGTTCCGGGGGGCGTGAAGCGGCGCAGGATGCCGGGTGGGGGCACCCGGCCTACAGACCGCAGTCGCCGCGGTTCCGGCGGACCTGGAGGCGGTCCGGCCGCATTGTAAAGAGTTAGCTGAGACAAAGTCGTAACTCCTTCTGGGCGTGGGAGTTATCAAATTTCTCACTGTGAGAAATTTGGCGGCCGGCGGGCGGTTCCGAAGCGGAGAGGATGACTGGCCCGGCAGGTAGGGCGGGCTTCCAGCCTGCCGGTTCCTGGGGCATCCTGCCCCAAGTTTCTGGAAGGACGAGGAGATCGAACACCAACGCGCGGCTGGAAGCCGCTCGAACCGGCAGGCGGGGACGCCTGCCCTACGGTGCCGGGCATTGAGGGCGAGACCATTGGGAGTAGCTTCGCGGCAGAAACGGATGAGTAGCCCGGGAGACCGCAGGAGATGCGACCGTTCGGGGGCGGATTGCCGCTCTCTCACTTCCGGCGGCGGCGGCGAGGGCCGGGGAGAGGAGTCGCGTTTTTATTGGCTTTCCCCTCTCCCCAACCCTCCCCGCTCGTTCCTCGCAGGGAGAGGGCGATCGACGCCAGGCGTTTCAATGTTTAATTCGATGGCAGGTCCTACGAACGGGTCCTACGAACGGGTCCTACGAACGGTCACAATTCGGAGGGGCACGGCTGGCGCCGAGCCGTGGACGGCCTGGAGGCATTGTAAAGAGTTAGCTGAGACACAGTCGTAACTCCTTCTGGCCGTGGGGGTTAGTAAATTTCTCACTGTGAGAAATTTGGTTTTGCGGCAGCTCCGTAGGAGCGGCCTATTTGTAGCAAATGGATACCGCCCACCCAAGAAGCCCCAGCGGGGCGGCATCTTCGGCTTCGATGCCGCTCCTACGGAGCTTTGGCTTTTGGCGGTTCGTTATCTACAAAGATGCCGCCCCGATGGGGCTCGATGGGGCTGAGACAGGCGTCCCTGCTGGCCCGCACGGGGTTCCGCGAACGCCACCCGGGCGAGACTGTCACGGCGCCGAGACGGGGCCTGGCCGCATTGTAAAGAGT
>WNGH01003102.1_pt1 | contig 31368 bp, 36 predicted proteins | sample 5400631 | NCBI WGS metagenome assembly WNGH01 (sample SAMN13153373, study PRJNA577476) | soil metagenome | isolation source: 115 cm soil or saprolite under Garry oak tree replicate 1 | place: USA:California | collected 2016-06-15
CACCGATATGCGCTCCCTTAGGCCCTTCCACCCCTACGCGAGGTGGCGTCTCCACTCCTAAAAAACCTCTCCCTGAGAGGCCAGCCCGACCCTAGTTAGCTCCCCTAACTCCTGCACAACCTACAACTCGTATCCCCGCTCCACCCAGTAGTGCCAATCCTCAATAGCCTGTTGCGTCTCCTCATCTACCTGCATACCCTCTAGTTGCATCAAGGGAACGGCAAGCTCACGGCCTTTCCATTGGATCAATACCAGCATGTCATGCTCACAATCGTCCCCAGGAGCCATACCCGTGACCTTAACTTCCTCTCCCACTTTCAACGGAGAGGTTCTGCGCTCCACGACACAGCGAGCAGAGAACGGAAATTGCAAGACATCGTCAAGATAGTTATACCAGCCCATCGCCTGCTCTTCAGGGCCATAGGCATCCACAATAATCTCCATGTTGATGCGCTCTTCACGCGCTTCATCTTTTTCACGACGAGTCATATTCAAGAACTCCTTCATAAAATTCTCCAGGTCTTAAGCGATGCCCAAGGTACTCTCGGTCCACAAGAGCTTGCGGAGCGTACAGGACAAAAATATACCTCGGTACGGCTGACCCTCAGTTGTATACACGAAGCCGGAGAGAGCATCCGGCTGGCTCGTGGAAAGTATACCACCCTTCGTCACCCTTCGTTTCTTCAGAAGAGCATGGATACGCAAACAACGGATACAAGTGATACATCTGATACAATTCTCCTCATCTACGTATAACCATGCGTGCTCAGGCACTCAGAAAGATACGTAACCGTATATATAATCTTTACGATGTGTGCCAGGGGAAGCTGCAGGTAAACTATGATCAGTGAAAGGTTCTCTGGTTTTTTGATCTGCAAAAAAGAGAACTCTCCTACGTCTATCAAATAGATTGAAACCCTCATAGTATAGAACATAGAAAAATAAGAACATGTATACTTCGCCTCTTTCAGGTATTGTGAAGGCAACTCCAAGATATGACGGCATCACGAAGTAGTTGCCCGAAAGGAGGGCAAGTCATGGCCACTACAAGTCCTGGTACAAATGCAGCTATGAATGGAAAAGCTACACAACAATCCCCCGTTTACACGTTCGAAGAGCTTGAAGACGCCCCCTTGAGTGCAAAGGAGTGGCTCGGAGCTTATACAGCGACGCTTTTGGCAGCGTGGCCTATTATGCACATTGTTGCGTCAATAGTAACTGTAGCACTTTACTTTCTCCTACCGCCATCCAGTCCTATATGGTTTGCCCCTGTGTTGGGTGCCCTTTCGACGTATATCATACTCTTATTTATTGCCCTTGCATGCTATGGCATCGTCGGTACCGTGAGGGGCATGAGTACGCGTAGCTATGGTCTCCTTAGTACACGTCTATGTCAATTGCGTGCTCGTCTGGATGCTCTCGACATTACAGAACAGACTCTGACAACATCAAGCACTTGCAATTATGAGGATGTGGCGCGAAGTGAGGCGTTTCGTTGTTATGAGAGGGTCGAGTGGTATCTCCGCAACCACCGCACTGGTCTCAGATGGGTAACGCGTATGGGCTACTTAAATGCCTGGGGCTTGTTGCATCGCGCAGAGGAGGCATTGATTGAAGTTGAGCCACCTGAAATGGTCCTTCGTGGAGCATTGCATGATAAGCTAGCTATTCAAGACTCTACCCTTCAACAACGTGATGAACTCCTCGACAAGCTGATACAGGCGGTAACAGATTTGGATCCGGTAGGGGCCATATACTTCAAAGAGCATCAACCTGATACGAACGACGAGCTTCTTCGTAAAATAGCAGAAGCTCTCAATCAGGTTTCGACGACACAACCTCGCATTGATATCAAAGCTATAGAAGTAAAGACTCCTGAACAGCAGCATGCAGCACGCATGGCACTGAGTGAAGTTAGGCGCACACTCAACGATTTTCGTGATAGTCTGTGGGAAGGACTGATACGAGAGCGAAACAAGCTGCTCAATACAATGGGGCTTACTGGGTTCGTTACGCACGTCTTGCTCTGTATTACCATAGTCATGAGTACCACCGCAGATAGACCTTTGATTATGGCGGCAACAGCATTCTACATGATTGGGGCAGTTTCTGGGCTGTTTGGAAGATTTTATAATGAAGTAAATACCCACGCTGCTATCGATGATTATGGACTCTCCGCCGCACGCTTGCTTGCAATCCCTTTACTTTCGGGCCTTGCAGGCATTGGTGGGGTCATTATTACCTTGGTCCTCTCTGATGCACTTACTTCAGCAGGTTCGATTACATTCGAGAACTTGTTTAAGTTTGACCTGAACTATTTACTGACTGCCGCTGCCTTCGGGTTGACCCCCAATCTGATCATTAGCGGCCTTCAACAAAGAACAATGAAGTACGCCTCGGACCTGCAAAAGAGCAAGGGTGGAACTAGAACTCGTCAGGAAACCTAACAGTTTGACAGCTGAGTCCAGTTCAACGATCTATCATGCGGGCGGCGACCTCTTGGCAATAATGTCATGAACCCTTTGCGAGAAAATAGCTTGGCTTACCTGCATTTTGCTGCTCAGACATCTGCCCGCTTAGGCTGCTTCACCGCGTAAAGGTGGAAGTGCTGCCCCCACTGATCGACATCGCGCTCGTACTGCATACCAATCCTCTGCGCAATGTGCAGTGACGCCATATTCTTAGGTGGAATGAGTGCAGCTATACGCGAGAATCCCAACTGCTGCAGTCCATAATTTCTGAGTGCCAGAATACCTTCCAGAGCCAATCCGCGTTGCCAGTACTGTGTTGCCAGCGCATACACCAGTTCTACCTCTAGCTCTCCCTCTACCTCCTGCTTCAGGAGGGCGCAGTACCCTATAAAACGCTGATCGCTCTTCTGAATAATTGCAAAGAACGAGTCTCCATAGATCGAATATTCTCGGAAATACCCGCTCAAAACTCGCTGTACCTCATCTTTGTTGCGCGGCCCACCCAGGAAGCGCATCACTTCCGGGTCCGCATAGAGTGCCGCCAGATCGTCCAGATCGGCGGTCGTCAATGGTCGAAACTGCAGCTGTTCGGTCTCAAAAATGATCATAGTACCCTCCCATGTATTCTCAAAAAGAACAATGATACCTGCCCAGCCCTTTCCCTCCCACATCGCCCCTCCATTATATTCCTTCTGTTTGATGCTGACAAACGAGATGGACAAGGTACTAATACAGAATGGCTAACTCCTTGTGCAAGTTTTAAGTCCAACAACGGTTTCCGGCCCAACCTACAACTCATATCCCCGTTCCACCCAGTAGCGCCAATCCTCAAGTGATCTCCATATCGATGCGCTGCTCACGGGCTTCATCTTTTTCACGACGAGTCATCTACATTCTCCTGATGTGAGCGAAAGGACATGATCCTACGATGCTAGACCCAAGGTTTTTTTACAATACAGCCGAAAATCGCGAGAGTACCTATCTCGTATATATTGTCATGTTCTGTGCCATTTTACGCTTCAACACACCATTGAGGAGAATGGCATTGATGACAATGGCTGCAATTGCGAAGGGAAAATCACATATACCAACAGTAAAAATCCCCATGAAGACCATAATAGGCCAGTACACCAGGAAGCTACAAACGAGTAGGACAATACCGGTAGTTGTTTCTCCGGCCATAAGCCAACCTACTCCATAAACGCCAAAGATGGAAAGGATTATTTCAAGAATCAGAGGAGTATTAGCCTGACCACTCGTATTATTGACGACAGTGACATTGACAGCGGGCCCTTGCTGGTACATTGGAGGGGCCATTTGCTGCTGCCCATAGTAGCCTTGCTGCGGCGGCATATATCCCGGTTGAGGCGGCTGCATATACTCTGCTCCCGGTTGAGGAGGTGGCATATATCCCGGTTGAGGCGGCTGCATATACCCTGCCTGAGGTTGAGGCGGCCTATATCCTGACTCAGTTTGAAATGGTGGCATGTAGGCCTGCTCAGGTGGCGTGAAACTAGGCCGCTCAGGTATTGGCCAGGATGCTGAAGCTGAGACAGACGTGCCACAATTAGGACACATAGCAGCAGTATCAGGTATAGCTCTTCCACAATTTATGCAAGTTATCACGAAAGTAATTCCCTTCTTTATATCTATTCTACAGGATTCAAGATGAGAGGAATGCCACGAGCATTGTAACATAGGCACAGGTTATTTGCAATCATTCGTGTGTGAGTGGGAGTGGTTCATTTTTTTGTGCTGAGCCGCGTCCCCCTCCCCATGACTATACACGGCCTTGCTCGCTTTCACTCTCAGGTCTGCTCAGGACGAGCGAAGCGATGTCCTGCCCGTATATAGTAGTGACGCCCCTTGCGGGCGTCATGATGCCCCTTGCGGGCGTCATGATGCCCCCTGCGGGCGTCATGGAGGTGGGGTGGCAGCATTTTCTGCAAAAATCCTACGCCCACCCTATGTGAGTAGCGCAACTGGGCGCACAGGCGAGCCGGTGGCTCCTCGCAGCTTAAGTGGCAGGCAGATGAAGGTAAATTCGTAACACTGGTCGCGTGCCAACTCCTCAAGGAAGAGATTTTCTATGATATAGATACCATTGCGTACGAGCAGGATTGCATGACCGGGCAGCGTCATCTTGAGATCGGGATCGACAGCACCAATCTCATCCCAGGCAGTATTGTCAGCTCCCACTGCCTTGACTCCTTTGCTGGCAAGCCAGGAAGATGCACCAGCACTCACCCCTCCTGCTTGTAGATACACGGTCGGGTCTTGCCATAGCGCACCATTTCCGGTGCGTACCAGCACCACATCTCCTTCACCTACCGAAATCCCCTGCTCCTGAGCCGCAGCTTCTAGCTCCTCACGCTTAATGGGATTGCCGCTTCCTATGCGATCTACCCTCCGATGACGTGCGATATCAAGCAATATTCCGTGCGTAATCAGAGGAGCAATCGTTTCCGCCCCTAGTTCTTTGAAACCGAAAGCTGTTTGCACGCTGGCATCAATCTCTCGACCACCGTACAGGCGTAAATCTTCGGCCTGATGACACAGAGCATCAATATGGGTACCCGAGTGCTCTGTCGTGTACATAAAACCGGAGGCACTCGTCCTGCTCTCTCCCATACCCCGTTCATGATGGCGATGAAGCGTGTAAAAGTAGCCGGGTGCATGGCTCGGATACACCGGGGCTCCAAAGTAGCGCGACTGCTCAAGGTCATATATACGTGTGTTGGGCGATATCTTCATATTGCTGCTTTCCCTTTCCTTTAAGGTGTTCCCTGTTGCAGCCGCGCAAGCCGGGCATCGTCCTGCTGCCGTTTGGCATCAGCTTTCTCCAGCAAAGCGTCGATCTGCTCCTGTGGCCAGATCACCACCCCATCCTCATCGGCAATGACCAGATCGCCATCCCGGATGAGAATCCCGCCAAGAGAGACTGAGCCGCCGACTACCACAGGACCCCGTTTGTGTGATGCTATCGGGGTAACACCTCGGCACCACACGCTGAACTGTTGCATCTGGCGAAGCTCCCTGGCATCGCGCACCAATCCATCAGTGACTAATGCGATAAACCCTGCCTGCTGCATCTCCAGAGCCATCAGTCCACCAATAGTAGCCGTCCGCGAGCTACTACCACCAGCAACAACCAGTACAGACCCTGCCGAGTGTGGAGCCTGTATCGCTTCGCGCACAGCAAGGTTATCGTCCTGGCTCATGAGAGCAACCAGGGCCGGGCCAACTGCTTGTGTATCTGGCTTGAGCGCACCAATCCAGGTAGGTAAGACTCCTCGTCCTTCAGTCGCATCCGAAGCCAGCGTTGAGGCCAACCAATCAGGAAACTTATCCATTACACTCTCTTTCTTTCAAAACATGTTGATGTCCCCAGACTGCTGCATTCACAAGGTTAATTGGGCGTTCGCCACGTAGAGCACTGGCCACCTGCTCACAGGCTATCACCTGCATGCGTAGCACACTCGCTTTCGTGTACGAGCCAATATGCGGTGTACAGATGGTATTTGGCAATGTGAAGAGGGGATGATTGGTCATGGGAGGTTCTGGATCAAAGACATCAAGAGCTGCGCCTGCCAGATGACCTGATTTCAGTGCATCGAGCAAAGCTGCCTCGTCGATCAATGCTCCACGTGCAACATTGATCAGGTAGCTTCCTCTGGGCATCATGTTCAGCGTTTCAGCGTTTATGATGTGGTGAGTTTCTGGTATGGCAGGACAATGCAGGGAGACGACGTGGGCGCGAGACAGCAATTCCGCAAGCGAAGGAACCAATTCCACACCAAGCGTACTGGCCTGCTCAGCAGTGATGAAAGGGTCAAACGCTAGCACCTTCATCCAAAGCATCTGCGCTATAGCCGCGACGCGCTTCCCGATGCGTCCTAATCCAATCAATCCCAGCACGGCACCGTATACCTCAAAGCCGGGCGTCAAATCCGTCAGTACCGGGAAGGGCTGTCCTGCGCGCAGGATGCGATCACCCGTCATGACACCCTTGCAGAGGTTGAGTAGCAACGCAATCGCATGTTCAGCAGTAGATTCGGTTGGCCCATCGGGAGTATTCACCACCAGAATACCACGCCGGGTTGCCGCATCGAGGTCGATGCGGTCTACACCAATGCCGGTACGAGCAATGATACGCAAGCGAGGGCCAATGCGCTCCATCACCTCATCTGTCACAAACGTCTCTCCCGCAACAAAAATTGCATCAGCCATCGCAGCCTCCGCATACCAATCGTTGCGTTCACCTACTCTACTGACAAAAACGCTGGCCAGCCCCTCAAGTACCGCCAGAGCTGGTGGTTGCAGGACTCTACCCGTCCATACATGTGCTTGCGGCATACTCGTGCTTTCTCCTCATCTCGCCTGTAGCATAGGCACAGCTTGCCTCGTTTTCTCTCTTCCACAGGAAACGAGCGTTCCTTTGTTCAAATCCCAACCAGCTCACTTATGCTTCAGGAACCAAAATCCCTCGACCCCGCAGTTTGCCGCTATCCAAATCGTGAATCGCATCCAGAGCGGCATCAAGCGGATAGACGGTGGTGTGGAGTTTGACTTTGCCCTGGGCGGTGAGGGTCATCAGTTCCGCTAGGTCGTTGTAGCTACCCACGAGGTTACCGATGAAGTTGATCTCGGTGGAGATGATATCGATGGTGGGCACATTGAGATTGCCCCCGTAGCCCACGATGTAATCAGACCCTGCACGACGTAACATGGCCACGGCATCCTGTTGCGCTCCCTGTTCTCCCACAAAGTCGATCACGGCCTCAACTCCCATTCCATTGGTCATCTCTTTGACCTTGGCCACATGCGTGCCATCGGCCACCACCGTCTGATCGGCCCCCCAGCTCTTGGTCAGTTCGAGGGCTGCCGGTGAGCGATCAATGACGATGATTTCGGCAGGGGTGAGGGCTTTGAGACACTGGACGCCGATATGACCCAGACCCCCGGCTCCCAGCACGGCCACTTTGGTGCCTGGGTAGAGGATGTGAGAGGCTTTTTTGACGGCATGGTAGGCGGTCAGGCCAGCATCGGCGAGGGCGGCAATGTCTTTGGGCTGCAGGCTGGGATCCAGCTTGATCACCGAGCGGGCACTGGTCTTGAGGAACTGGGCCATCCCGCCATCCACTCCGACACCCGGAAAGGCGGAATTGATGCAATGCACGTCGTCTCCCGCCCGGCAGGCGCGACAGAGGCCACAGGTGATCAGGGGATGCACAATCACGGTATCCCCCACCGCCACATTGCTGACCGCTGAGCCAATCTCCTGCACCCAGCCGGCGTTCTCGTGGCCGATGGTATAGGGCAGGGTCACGCCGGAGCGATCAGCCCATTGCCCCTCAATAATATGCAGGTCGGTGCGGCAGAGGCCGGCACCGCCGATCCGGACAATCACATCAAAGGGGCCGCTCACCGTTGGTTCGGCGACCTCTTCGACTGTGGGAAGTTCATGATAGTGGTGTAAACGAACTGCTTTCATATGTACTCCTCTATGTTGAGCTCTTCTGGCCCTTCAAAGCGTGAACCTGGTAATCCCCACTCGCGGAAGAAGTCACCAGTTGCACGACAGAGCGCGACATTGACATCGCTGCAAGCTCGAATCAATGACCTGCTGCGACGCCTGGCTTGATTTACACTAGCATTGGTTGCCTTAGAACCATCGCTTTGAGCTATCAGTGGCATGCCGAGATCGAGAGGTTGTCCAGCAGTGGTAGATTGTTCCAGGGAGGCAAGCAGTGCCTGTCGAGCTTGATACGTCAAGAAGGTAATGCGTTGAGTTTGTTTCCCACGACGGGGTGTAAACTGCACAGCCAGAGGATCTGCTTCGATATCGGCAATGAGATGCCCTTCGCTGTCTAACGAGCCGACATCACCCAGACGGAGCCGTAGCAATTCGGCCAGCCGCAGTCCACTGCCAATGAGTGCTAACAGAATGATGTGCTCTACTCCCTGCTGGTTAGTTGTGGACAAAGCAGGGGAAGAGACCATGCCTGCCAGCGGTCGCCAGGGAACGGCTACACCATTGAAGCGAAACCAAATCTTCGCTCCCATTGCTAGGCCAGAAACCTGACTTTCTGTAGAGCCAGCCAGGGCAGACGCAAAGGCAACCAGAGCTTGTTCTGCCACGGCAGGCTCCGCCGTCGCTTGTTGGAGTAGTGCCTCAAGATCGCTATGTCCCGTCATGGTGCGGAAACGATCTAAACTTGCGACTGAAGTACGTACCCATGACGGCTCACGACAGCGTTCTGAGAGGATGTTGGCCATGCGGTGTACCGATGGGAAGGCAAGGAGTTCGCCTTCCCGTCGGCCAGCCAGTATTTGTCTTGCTTTCATCGACGACCTCTAGCGTTGATACGCTCTTGGATTTTCTCCCGCAAGAAATGATCGCGCAGCACCACTTCACAGGCGGTCACACCAGGAATGGCTTCTACGCGCTTACGGATTTCTTGCCCAATACTGGTGGCAAATTTGGATGGACAGAGTGGGCTGGTCAGGTGAAAATGGACCCTCACCTGGCTCCCTTCAATCTGTACATCATCGAGCAACCCCATGTCACTGAGCGAACGGCGAATCTCTGGGTCGCGGACCGAGCCAGCCGCCGCTCGGACGGCTTGTATATCAATGGTCATCGTGATGTCGTCCCTGCTACGCCTGTATCTGTGACTGGATGCGATTTTACGTACTCTCGCTTACGCTGAGCCAGTTCATCGTTTTCAATGGTCTTCAACTTACTCTCGATATCAATGCCGTAGAGTCGGGCAATATTGCCACCAATGATCCTCTGCTTGATCTCATCGGTCAAATCCACTCCATATTCGGCTTTGAGGTCCTCTGGCAATTGGAAGACCATAAAATCATCGAGGAGCCAGTGCGGATACCAGATGGGGAAGTCGGTCCCCCAGATGATCCGGTCGGGCCCGATCCAGAAGAGCAGATTGGCCATGATTTCGGCAAAGTGGCGGGGATTGTTGTGCACAAACATGTTTGCCACCGCGAGCGAGCCGTACACATTGGGGCAGCGCGTCGCAAGCCAGCAGAAATCATCCAGGCGCGGTAAGCCCACGTGATCGATAATGAAGTTCAGTTCGGGGTAGAGCCAGGCTGGTTCGTCGATGTCGCGCACGTCAAACTTTGAGAGGGAGAGTGGTTCGACGGCAGGCCCTTTATGGAAGTGCATATTCTTTATGCCGAGTTCGATGCATTTCTCATAGAGCGGGAAGACCATGGGATCGTTGGCACTCCACCCTCGTGACGGGCCGCGCCACTCGGCGGTGTACCACTTGAACCCAAGCACGCCGCAATCTTTGACCTGCCGCTCAACTTCTTGGACAGCATTAGGCATACGAGGGTCAACGCCACCTAGAGAAATAATGCGCTCGGGGGCCCGCGCACGCAAAGTCATGTTTTTGTCAGCGGAACAAAAGCCCGTGTGGTAAAAATCCATCAGGACCTGGGTGGAGAGAATGGTCATATCGGCGTCGCCCTTGATAAACATCTCTTCCAGATACCAGTCAGGGTCAACCTTGCGGAACTGTTTTTCGTAGTCCATCGTCCATTTCGCGACACCGGCTGGGTTCCAGCCTTTGTGGAAGGCGTAGAAGGTTTCGATGAAGGCCTCGCCAAAGCGGTTCTTACAATTTTCCTTGCTGGCATCCCAAAATCCGGTGTGTGCATCGAATACAAATGATCCGTTCTTCATTGATCGATCCTTTCACTTGGTCAGCACAAAGTATCAGCTACTTTGCCTTTTGCAGGAAACATCAGCGTCATGCTCATGGAAGGGAGATGCGCTGACAACAACGTTGCACAGTAGGTCTCAGCGTTGAGCAAATAGCAGTTTTGGGACACACTACGAGCAAACACTACATGAAGGAACGACGCAAGCAGCATGCCCGCAGTGTGGGGCAAGAGAACCTCCTTTCCGCATTAGACTCTTAACATCGGTGTACAGGAGGACATGATGCAATATCTCTCTTTTACCAAAAATGTATAGCAGCATGACCATCAAAGTCAAGAGGACAATCTCTATTCTACGCGAATCGTGATTTTAATGAGCAATCAGCATGCATGCCTCAATACAAAGGCGTATTAGCTGGGCCAAGCCATCTCCAATGGGCGGCACATAGAGAAACTCCTCCAGTGTGTGCGCCCGTTCTATTTTGGTGATGCCAATACATACCGCTGGAATGTTGAGGCTGATCGGAATGTTGGCATCGGTGCTGCCAGCTCCATACTTTGGCTCCATCCCAAGCCAGTTGATCGCTACATCTGCCAGTTGTACCAAAGGATCTGAGCGGCTGCGTTCGCCTGCCGGACGTGTACCCAGTACCTCAATCTCTGTTTGCAGACCGGAGCCAGCACGCTGCTCAACGATCTTCCTCATCTTATCAGCGATCTGCTCAAGAGCGGTGATATCCGTTGAGCGGAGATCAAGCAGAGCTGTGGCATATGGCGCAATCGTGTTGACACTGGTACCACCCTCGATAACGCCAATATTGAAGGTCGTCTTCGGCTGCTGTGGAGCTTCAAGATCAGCAATGGCTGCAATAATGCGGCCCAGCCCATGAATCGCGCTAGGCGTTCCGAACGCTCCATATGAATGACCGCCTGGGCCACGTACCGTGATGCGCCAGCGTTTGGAACCCACGGCGACATGTGTGATCTTGCCGAGATCGCCATCAATGGCGATGACCGCTCCTAACTGCTCACGGTAACGCTCGACAGCAGTGCGTGCACCCAGGAGATTGCCCAGACCTTCCTCGCCCACGTCGGCAACCGCCACAATATCAACCTCGGTCTCTCTCCCTAACACATCGAGTATGTCCAATGCACTGAGCATGGCAGCAACATTCACACTGTTGTCACCAATACCGGGGCCACGCAAGATATCCCCCTGGCGTTTGACGGAGATAGGTGTTGTTTGTGGAAATACTGTGTCTGTATGAGCCAGCAGCATCAACACCGGCCTGTCCTCATGCTTGCCACGCCGGATGTAGACATTCCCGACAGCATCAATTTCTGGCGTATAGCCACGTTCCCGCCATAGCGAAGCCACCAACTGTGCCCGTTTCCACTCATTTCCCGTAGGTGCCGGAACCTCGCAGATACGCTGAGCAAGTTGAGCGACCGCTTCAGTGCGTTTCGTGGCGGCTGTGTATAATCGATCCAATTCAGATGGAGGTATCATAGATTGCTTTCCTTTCTCTTACCCCATCGCGGTCCCCACGGATGACCGCCAGGTTCACCCAATAGGCATCCACCTAACGAAACGGTTGGGTATCGCGTAGGGGAGGGCCCTCGTGGCCGCCCGCTCTGACCAAAGATCTGCTCACCATCCTGGCCCACACCACCCCTACGCGCTTCCCTGGCCGATCTCCTCTTTCACCCGCCTCTTAGATGCCTATTGGATGACCGCAAGGGTCATCCCTACTATAGACGGCCCTGCTCGCTCGCAGAGGCATCCCTCCCAGGACGAGCGAAGCGACGTCCAACCCGCGTATAGTAGGGATGACCCTTGCGGTCATCCTGCGGGGGAGTGCGGTCATCCTGCGGGGGAGTGCGGTCATCCTGCGGGGGAGTGCGGTCATCCTGCGGGGGAGTGGCGGTCATCCTGCGGAGGAGTGGCGGTCATCCTGCGGGGGAGTGCGGTCATCCGTGGGGCAGCTACCCGCGTGCCAGGCGTAAATTACGCGTCGCTGCTGCAATCATGCTACTAATATCCGCAGTCACGTTGATCATCTGGAAGCCCTGGCGTACACGTTCAGTCGCTGCCTCCCCATCGCCGCTAAAGATGCCAGTGGCAATGTGATACTTCTGCGCTGCCGCCTGAATCTGTTCTAAAGCCGCCACAAATTCGGGTTCAGCCCCGCCGATACTTGGAGTAAGGCCGAGTTGGGCATGGAGATCGTTTGGCCCAACGAAGGCCACATCTATCCCCGGCACCGAGAGAATATCATCCAGATTCTGGAGGGCTTGTGCGCTTTCAATCTGAACGATCACGAGAATTTCATCGTTCGCCGCGCGGGCATAACTGGGCCAATCGGTGATACCAAACCCATACGGACCGAAAGCCCCACCGATACTACGTGCACCAAGTGGTGGGTATCTCGTGTATGCTACTGCCTGTTGTGCCTCTTCACGTGTGTTGACCATAGGAACAACTACACCCCACGCCCCGGCGTCCAGTGCCCATTTGAACCATTCGACGCTATTGCCAGGAACACGCACGATAGGCGCACTCGTCCCGGCATCAGCGATGGTAGCCACCATATCGGCCATAAGCACGGGATTTTGTGCGCTGTGTTCCATATCCACAAGGAGCCAATCGAAGCCCAGCCGTGCCATGATTCTTGCTGAGGGAACGCTGGGCAGACTCAACCATGCTCCCAGCGCAGGTTCGCCCCGCTTGAGTTTTTCTTTCACCTGATTAGTACGCATCGCTTATCCATCTTTCTGGTAGTGCTACTAGTGAGGGATTGCTTCTCGTCCTCACATTATGGCACTCTGCTTTATAAAGTCGCAAGCACGAAAAAAATCCCCAGAAACCTCTGAGTTGTCTTGCTCACTCAGAGGTTTCTGGTAGCACAATACGAGTCAAATCGCGATTCCCAAACAAGGCAAAATGCGCATCCAGTACGTCTTGTAGCGGCACACCTGGGCGACCACGTGATAAGAGGCTACCATCCTGAGCCTGGATAACCTCTGAAATGGGCTGGCAGCCGACCCGTACCACGCCGCTTTGAGAAGGCAAGTTGTCCGCGTCCGTGCCAATCCATATCCGTTGAAAGCCAGCATGCCGGAGTTCAACGAGCATGTAGGCAAGCAAAGCGGGATAGAGTCGCAGCCCGCGATACGCCGGTAAGGTGGCACAATCCCAGATGTAGGCTTCACCCTTATTCAGGCGTATGCGCAGACCTAGCTCGCCGATGCCCTCTTCATCGAAAGTGATCCAACCATATGCTGCAAGATAACCCTCAATCCTGGCAATGTAGCAGTGTTTCCCCATGTGAAAACGTTGCCATACGAGGCTGGGATTGTCAAGCCCCATAGCCTGGGCAAGTTCTCCGACAATCTCTGAACCGGCACGCGAGAAGGTGGCTTGTCTGCGAGGCTCAGGGCCGCCTGGCAATGGCTTGTCGAGTCTCAACATCCAGAGAATTCCCAGCGCACCGGTCTCCGAGGGAGTTGTCATCAAAAACGCGGCATGGAGACCCACCAGCCTTTAGGCGGTGGGAGGAAATGCCGCTCTCCTTTCTACTAACGAGGCCGAAGCCCTTTGGACAATCGTCAACTTTTTGTAACTGGCACTGGCACTGATCTTTGTTCCGTGAAGGGTGCGCAGATCAAAGTAGCCAGAACTCCTCCTTCCAAACACGAAGCACATCTGCCCTTGATACTTCACGCAATCAAACAAGTGGAAGCCGTGTACATACTGGGGAGCCGTGTTACGCAGCCTCTTGCCGCCCTTTCTGATAGTCGCTTTGTGTAACTGACGGTTATTTCGCCTCACCCACTTGATCAGATACCAGGTCCCATCCGAGAGCGCATAAGGGTGCGTGCTGATACACCGCGCATCGATCAGGTGTGACTTCTCCAGATTATGCGAGATGCGTGTATGTTTCGTGATGTAGCCATAGGTCAGATGGACATTCGGGAAGAACGCTTTCGCTTGTTCATAGATGCGCCACCGGATGAGACCCATCTGAGTTGCATCACGAAAACTGCTGCTCTTGCGCTCTATCTTGTGTTCCTGGTGTGTTCGATGAATGAGAGCATGGCACGTCTCACAGAGCGTGATGAGATTATCAGGGCTATCACCACCCATCTTTCTCGACTCGATATGATGGACATTCAAGATGAGATCTTTGGACTTGCCATGACACCACTGGCAGGTATGATTATCCCTAGCCAAGACGTACTCACGAACATTCCAGAAACCGAGTTGCGGTCCCTGCTGATACTCTTTCCCCTCTATTTCAGGATGGCGTATCTTCTGAATGTCAAATTGTGCACCTTCAAGAGTGGTTCTGCTGATGGGCAAGAGCTTATGCACCATCTGGATCGTTTTGAGATGAGCCTCAACTTTGTGCTGCACCGAAGGCGCTAACCACCCGTCAGGCTTCCTCCTGTTGAGAAACTTTGCTTTGCGATACCGTGTCTTGTGGCTTCTCCTGGCACGACGAAACTGGTTACGGGTTGCGAGAAGTTCCTGTATGTCTCCTCTTGGCAACACCTCAGCCTCAAATAAAACTTTCTGCTCAGTGGTTGCAGAGACACCAATATGTTGAGTTCCTGCGTCCACTCCTAAAGAAACCTCTTGCTTGTATCCACTACTGCCATAAAGCAGTTGGATCGTAAATGGGACCATCCTCATGACCTTTGCCTTCCCTTCTTTGAGTAAGAGTCTCACTTTACGTGGCTGACAAGGCATTAACGGTTCACCATGACAATTCAAAACGTAAACGAACAAAGCGTTTACCATCCTTTCGGAAGTGTGGTACTCTTCGCCAATGTTTGATGAGCTTGTTGCGTCTCCAGCACCGTTCCTACCCATCAGAACTCTTAACCGGAGACGATAGAGCTACAGACTAGAGTAAGCATCTGTAGGTATCCTGACTCACCAAACGGAGTGCTTACGCACGAAGGCTAGTCAAGCAAGGCTTGTTCACACAAGCCCATCCCCTTCAAGGGGATGGGTCCTTGACCTCAATGATACCTCCATCAAATGAGTCTTCTGTATCTCTTTAACGTATCTGATTGACTAATTGGTTGACAATAGAAGAGATTGATCCTACCGTTCTGTCACCATGCAGCACGCAACACCTCCTCGATTTGTGCTGCATTAGTAATGGGCTTTGGATTGCTCTGCACGGTACGGCTCTGAAATGCCAGCTGTGCCAGATGCGGCAACTCAGTTTCTTGCACCCCGACCTCCTGCAGGTGCTGAGGCAGCTTCATTTGCCCGATCATGTCATAGATGTACTGCACGGCTTCTTCGACAGCAGCCTCAGCACTCCGGCCAGCAAGTGGAATCCCCATCGCCTCGGCAGCTCCGAGCAGTTGAGGGGCCGTAGCGTCCAGGTTGAAGCGCATGGCGTGAGGGAGCATAATGCTATTGGCGATGCCATGGGGTACGCCAGCCGTGCCTCCCAGGACAGTAGCAGCGCGGGAGCGCGTACATGATTGAACGTATCCCCTTCAGGGCAGCAGCCGTGGAGAGGGGATTGCGCGTTATCGAGTACAGTGCTTCAATGCAGTGGGCCAGCGCATTGATACCAGTTGATGCTGTCAGCGACGGTGAAAGGCCCAACGTGAGTACAGGATCGTAGATGACAAGTTTCGGTGTAATCTTCGCATCGGTGACGGTTAGCTTGCGTGCCACACCATCAACCTCCCGTGTGACCCCCGTACACAGGCGTCATCTCTGAACCTGCATAGGTGGTAGGTATGGCTACGACGGGCACCAGCGGCTGAGCGAGAGGAGTGGTTGCGTGTACCTCTACCTCTCCATGTTTCTCTTCTAACGCGAGGCTAACCGCCTTCGCCAGTCCTAGCGGACTGCCTCCACCCATGCCGATAAGCGCATCCACTTCGTCCTGCTCGGCAAGCTCCAGCACCTCAGCGACCTGGAAATCGGGTACGTATGACTTCGTGCGTTCATAGATGCCTACCAGCCGCTCTCCCAGTGCATTTTCTACCGCAGCGATGGAACCATCTCGCCGGAGAGAGCCACTTGAGCATAGCATCACGTGCCGCCAGCCAAAACGGTTGATGGCCTCGCCCAGCCGGGCAATTGAGCCTGGGCCAAAGATAACCTCCTGGGCGTAGCTGGTATAGTGGAACTCGTTCATTGCAGCCTCCTGACGACTTTGGCAAGCGTTATACAATGCTTCTTCCCATCATATCATACTGCAAGCGAGCATGGCAGGGGCAAGCCCCAATACATCACCCAGCAGCAAGCGGAAATTGCCACTTCCCTGGTGCAAAAACACTTGACCTTTTCAGCTTTCCCATGTACAATCCCTCAAGGCGTGAGCAGCCTGGCTGAGACGGAATCTCGATCCGCTTGAGGATACTGCAATGAACAGATACGACCTAACAGCCGCGCTGCTTGTTCGCGGCGCGATTCGCGAGAAAATGTGAGGATACGTTTCATGTTCACCCTGCGCCGTTACACGCCTGCCGATCGAGAAGCTGTCGAATATTTGCATGTGCATGCCATTCAGCAGGCCGGAGCCTACCTTGGGCGTGGCCCCTGGGACGATGATGTCTATGCCATCGAAGAAACGTATCTCAACAACCAGGGAGAATTTTTGATCGGCGAATGGGATGGCATCTTCGTAGCCATGGGAGCCTTTCGCCGCACAAGTCCGGAACGCGCCGAAATCAAACGCATGCGCGTCCATCCTGACTATCAGGGCCGCGGTCTCGGCCAGATCATCCTCAGCGAACTCGAAGCCCGCGCCCGCACCATGGGCTATAAAACCCTGCACCTGGACACCTCGGTCGTGCAACTGCCCGCCCGGAAGCTCTACGAGAAAAACGGCTTTCGCGAAGTCGGCAGGGATAAATATCACGATCTCGAAGTGATTTTGTATGAGAAACAGTTGGAATAGCAAAGCTCTCTGCGGAAAAGCAGGAACGAGCGTATACATCCTCAATCAGAGCCGTAACCGGAACCTCAAGAGCTTTCGCGATACGTTCCAACACAAAGAGGTCAACGTGCCGACGTGGATCATGCCACAAACGGCGCACCGTACTCAGACCCACATGGGAGACCAAGAGGGCCTAATAACTCCCACTTCACCTCTTGCTGGCCCCTCTCCTGACTTTTCCATCACGCGACGAAGTCCTTTGACAGGCTTGACAAGAAGAGTAGCGATAGTCTATACTATGCTTAGATAATCTAAATAATAGCTAGGCTAAGTAATAGCTACGCTCACGAAAAGACCGAAAGTAAATGTATGCTTGAGCCTTCTTCTCACGATGCGTTGGAGATTGCCAACGAGTTGCTTGATCTCATTCCCCGCTTGCTGGGCCGCATTCGTGCGGACATTCCCCGCGACACCGACGATCTTGCACCGGAATGGCGTGATATCTTCGAGCTCCGTGCCACCAAGGGGCAGATCAAGTTGTTGCGCGTTCTCATGACACGTCACCGTTGCACCATGCAAGAATTAGCCGAACAACTAGATGTGGCGCCACCAACCGTGACAGCCATGGTCAAACGACTGCTCACCCAGGGATTTGTTGAACGGGTTCGTGACGAACAGGACTGGCGGGTTGTGCAGGTGCTGCCCACTGAACGCGGGCAACGCGCGGTCTGGCTCTATGAGGAGTTCTGGCGCACGAACTTACAACGTCTTCTCGTCCGTCTCAGTCGGGAAGAACTGACGCAGTTACGTGTGACCCTTCCTATCCTTCGCCATCTGAGTGAAGGAGAACCATGATCCTCTTTGAGCAACGAGCGCATCCCTTGCAGGGGGAAGATTTCCCCACCGCAGCGCAATCATCATGCTCGTATGGGTCTTCTTTGGAGTGAACGCTTATGCAACCCATTGATTCTCGCAGCCTGGAACAGGCGATGCCTCAAGCTCTCATCGGAGAGGAGCAGCACGCCAGTATCCAAGTCAAAGGTTTGCTGCGCACGTTTGTTGCCTTGCGACACCGGAACTATCGGCTGTTCTTTTTCGGTCAACTGATTTCACAGATCGGGACCTGGATGCAGACCACCGCACAGGCATGGCTGGTCTTGGAGCTGACCCACAGCGCGTTGCTGCTCGGACTGGTAGGCGTGCTGCAATTTTTGCCCGTGATGGTCTTCTCACTCTTTGGCGGTGTGCTGGCTGATAGGTGGCCCAAACGCACCCTCTTGCTCGTGGCGCAGTCCGTTGCACTGGTTCAGGCGGCCATCATGTGGCTCCTGGTAGTGACAGGAACGGTCCACATCTGGCATATCCTGTGCCTTTCGGCACTGCTGGGCATCACCACTGCACTGGATACGCCCACACGGCAGGCCTTCGTGGGTGAGATGGTCGGCCGCGAAGAGCTGCCCAATGCCATCGCGCTCAACTCGTCGCTCGTCAATATGGCTCGTGTGCTGGGGCCAGGTCTCGGTGGTCTGCTCATTGCCTGGCTCGGCGTTGCGCCGCTTTTTCTGCTGAACGCCATCAGTTTTCTCGCCGTCATCATCGGACTGCTCATGATCGAGCAACGAACGTTGCACGCCTTGCCTGGCAGACAAACAGACGATCACAAACGCAGCACGTTCCAGAGCCTGCGTGAGGGTCTGTTTTATGTCTGGCACATGCCAACCGTCCTGCTGGTCATAGGCGTGGTTGGTGTGATCGCGTTGTTCGGCATCAATTTCAATGTGATGCTGCCTCTGTTCGCCACTGATGTCTTCCATGCCGGGCCGGTGGGTTTCGGCCTCATCTCCGCGGCCTATGGGCTTGGAGCGCTGTTCTCAGCACTGTGGGTCGCCTGGGGGAATCGCCAACCGAGCATGCGCTTTCTGCTGATCGCGGCGTTTGCGTTCAGCGTGCTGGAGATCGCATTTGCGCTCTCCCCCTTCTATCTCCTCTCGTTCCCCTTCCTCGCTAGTGTGGGCTTCGCGCAGGTCGTGATGACGGCCACTGCCAACACCACCATCCAAACGGTTACACCCAATGCTCTGCGTGGCAGGGTGATCAGTGTGTATCTGCTGGTGTACGCAGGCGGCATGCCACTGGGCAACCTCCTCGCGGGAGGCCTGACAACGCTCTTCGGCGCACCAATCGCATTCTTGATGGGGGGTATTGCGTGCCTCATCGCAGCGATGGTTGGCTGGATGATGCGCCAATCGGCGGAGAAAAGCCTCGCAGCGTCAGCGACAACCATGACCATTGAGTAGTTAGTATGTGTTGCCGCTCACCGTCGTGGAACAGTAGTCCATCAACCAGAGCGGAGTCACCAAATGAAGAAAACCTGTTACACTCTTCTCATCACCTCTTCTCTCCTCATGGCTTTAGGATGGCTCTGTACAGAGGATGACTTTAAGATAGATTTATTTGGCGATTTTTTCCTGCGGAAGGAAGAGCGAGACGGCAGTAGCAAACGCCAGAATTTTTGATATCGTGTTAAGAGCAACTGGTATGGGAGCTGCCGGATACGCAAAGCCAAACAACGCCCAAACCGCGAAGATCAAAAACATTCCTGACAAAAGGAACAGTGTATATCTCGACAGCTTCATGAAAGGTGATAACGTGAGCATCGCAAAACTTGAGACCTCGACGAGAAAAAGAGGGAAAAAGAAGAGCAATGTAAACAGTATTTCAGGAGCGGGAGGATAGGTTCGCCACATCACGATGAGATCGAATGGGAGTTCGAATATCATCGGTGCAGCTATGGTACCAACAATGGCACTCCCAAAAGCGACCCAGAACCCGCTCCGTCTTGCCAAGTACGCTATAGCGATAAAGGCAACCACTCCTGAGGTCTCTGTAACGGGAGTTATGGGGTTCACAGGTCCAGTGAAATGACCCACCTGCTGATACAGCGTACGCACATAGATGATAACGGCAACCAGGAAAGTTGTCACAGCCAACAACCATATCACTACGAGAGAAACGCCAAGAAACGTTCCAGGTCTTTTGACTTCTATTGGATGATGTAATCGCATTGCTAAGTACATCAAAACGCCCATGACGATAAACAGTACTACCGCCAATAGTATGGAGTTACTCCCTACATAGGGACTCCAAGTTCCATATTGAGTCATGGTTACCTCCATACTGTGCTTGAGAGAAGAAGCTTTTCTGTAGGAACCTTGATGGGGAGAGTCGCATCCCAAGCTTACACCCACAATGGCTCTTATCCAGTGTGCATCCGTGTCATATGCTTCAGATCTGCTGCTCAGCAAAATGAATCTCGCTGGCTGGCTGCACCCGCACTTCGCGCTCACCTGCCCAGAAGCCATTGAGCGTCTCGTTATAGAACGCGATAATTTTTTCCGCCGGCAAGGTAGCACTATCCTCGGTTGTGTGAGCATCGCTGGCCAGCAGCACGTCGTAGCCCTGAGCAACAGCCCTGCGGACGGTTGTATCTACACAATACTGCGTCTGGCCCCCGGTGATGACCAGGCGTTTGATGCCGCGTGCCTCCAACTCCGCCTGCAAACGCGTCTCATGAAAGGAATCGGGTGATTCTTTCTGGACGACAGGCTCACCATCGTGCGGCGCAATTGCCGGGTGAATAGGCCACTTCGGCGTACCTGGCTCCAGCTCGCCTCCTTTGGGTTCATTGTGCTGCACATAAATAACTGGCGTACCGCTGGTGCGAGCACGATCCAGCAACAGATTGATGTTATCCAGCACCTCGTCGTGGTGATAGGCTTCTCCCACTACACCTATCTGGGCATCGATTACTACCAGAGCTGTATCCGCGCTCATAAGTCAGGCTCCTTTTCGCATCTCAATAATTCGTTCATTTGCCCTAAGTTTAACAGAAAAAGCGGTTAATGTAAATTTGGGAACTAAACGGGTCTGGCACGATCTTGATGAAAGCTCTTCCTTAAGATGGAAGAAACAAGAGAATTTGTGCTCAAAGAAAAGAAGGTCGCGCTCAAAAGAAACTCATCATTCACCTAAATGGTGCCAGACCCCACAGTCCCCTGCTGTGACCGTCGTCGCATAGATTCGTATCAGGACTTCATGGTCCTTGGGAGTAGGTTTGGCTACCTCTTGGAGCTGAAGCACATGTGGTGGTCCGAATTTTGTCAATACCATGGTTTTCATTTGAGTCTCCTCAGAGTACCTTACTCTTCATGATTATCAGCACTACATGCTACCTTATCCGCTCAGAGGTCGCATATAGTACCGTGCGACGGCTCTTCCGCGACTCCTTCGCCGAAGTCACCACCACCACCATCAATCGGCTGGCAAACGCGCTGGGTGTTCCTCCAACGCAGTTGCTTGAAGATGATCAGGACGAGTAAGGGAAGATAGTGATGCTGATGCTTCTACTTACTGCATCGTATACCGTTAGTAGAGCACTTCTTATTCCTCCGGTACATCCTCGATCAGGGCCGTGACCGGAACCTCAAGGGCTTTCGCGATACGTTCCAACACAAAGAGGTCAACGTGCCGACGTGGATCATGCCACAAGCGGCGCACTGTACTCAGACCTACATCTGACCTCCGTGATAACGTTGAGATATTGAACCCCTTCTGCTCTGCGATCTCTTTGACTTTAAGCCGTACTGCCATGCCTCTCCCCTTCTGCTTTTCCTGCGATTGTAGCAGAAAGGTTCCTTGACAGCTTCTGTCATCTGTGATATATCACAGATGACGCTTCTTAGATGAAAACATTGAGCAGAAGGGGGTACTGGCACTATGACGTTATGGATACTATTTTGTCGCATGACAGAAAAAATGGATATGCTCTTCACCTTCTACGCCACTGATTATGGGCAGGCAGAGCAAAAAGCAGAAGAGATACTCCGGCAATATGCCTATGAACGCTTCCACCTCAAAGCATATCCTCGTGGCTTTAGGATGGCTCTGACGGAACTGCCGGGGACAATTGAAGTGGATAGGGAGTAGTTCTTTCTATATATTGCATAGCTGGCTGTGGATGTTCTTCCGCAATGAGAGGTAATCATATCTACAAATATAATGGGGTGTGATCGTACCTTCAACATGAACACGCAATATATCTCCCAACGTCAGACCATCTTCCAGCTTATGGCTGACGCTGAAATCAACTCCGTCCTGAACAATGGCTTCTATGGGAATACTTACACGGAAACGATAAGGTATATTCAAATTCCCCTCCTTGCACAGCAACTATCCATAACGCAACCCTATCCTCTCCCCTCCACCACCCGCACCTCCTCCTCACTCAACCCATACAACCTATAAACCACCGCATCAATCAATCGGTCCGTCCCCTCCAACTGCTCCTTCAACGGCAGCACCCCACCCAAACTCTCCTCATACCTCACTCGAACCTCATCCACCAGCCCGCCACTACCTACATCACCCAACCTCACACCCAACTTCCCCCTATTCTTCTGCAAAATATCCAACACCTCCCCAAATGTAAGCGCAGGCTCCCCTTTCTGATAATCGCCAGCATAATCCAGCAGCTTGCTCTTGCCCGTTAACGCATCCATTCCAATTCTGCCATCCTTATCCAGCAATATCTTCAGCGTTCCTACCAACCAGTCTAAAAATGCTTTAGTGGCGGCTCGCTTTTCTTTGTTGAGGCGGATCATCTCCTCTGCCAGGAATGCCAGTAGGTCGTGTACAACATCGGACTCTTCTGGCTCTTGGGAGAGGTGATGATCGACGAAGCCCAAGACGCAGGCTTGATCGTCCTTGCTCAGACAGTAGGTGTAGAGGTTTTTGGTTTTTCGAGGAGGCGGGTACGTTCGTCGGGTGGGGTGGTGAAGGTGATGCGACGAATTGGAGTATGTACTAATGTTTGCGCTCGATATTCAAAAAAACCTCCCCTAAGAGCTGAAAGTTCAGCACGAAAGAATAAAAACGCAACACTTGAATTGAGAATAGCTAAAAGATACAAATTATCTGTGGGTATGAAAAAAGTTTTATCATTGGTGTAGTGCCCATCTACATCAAATGTGAACTTGTTATGTACAGCTATCACGGGATACACAATTTTCGGCTTTTCAAAATCCATATAGTAGTCACAATGCCTTAGCTCTCACCAGTATTTACCTTTATCCCATCGTTTCTCAAGCTGCACTTGATACCTCTGCAAGTGTTTATAAATCGCAGGATATTGGTTTATAGGAACACCTATATATGTCCAAATCAAATATCTCTCTTGAAAGTCAAGTGAATATTTACGTACATCTTCGCCTATTAGAAATGGCTTGATAATTTCGGCACTCTTGGAATCCTCTGCTATAAGCTTATCACGGGCAGATTGATCTATAATAAAGGCTTCATTAAAACCTGTAAGTATGCCTCGCCGGATTTTGCCTTCTGCATATTCTTCCAAAGTTACACTGCTAGCTTTCAGCTTATCGAGGACTGCTTGCTCTGAAACAGCAGCTAACGACCAGTTACCACCACTAAAAGCACTTTCTGGCATTTCTCTTGCTTCAGACTGAATAGCTGCTAGAAGGCTTTCAAAGCCCAATATCTTCAAAAGAGCATATTCTATTGGGGTACCATTCCGTCGGACATTACTCGACAATATAATGATTGGATAGGTTGTAGCATCACCGAATACAGGTAAATCACCAAAGTCTATCAGTTTCTCAAGCTTAATCTTATTGGTAAGGAATGAGCGTAAAGCAGCACCATAGTTAGCTCGCATGAACTTATTAGCGGTAATCATACCGAATCGTCCACCTCGATGTAAGAGCAGATTGCCACGCTCAATAAAATAGGTGTACAGGTCGGCTATGCTGTTGAAGACTTCGTATATAGCTTTGAAGACAACTTTGTCATCTCCTAGCCCTTCCTGGCGGACATATGGTGGATTCCCCACCACCGCATCAAATCCCCCATGCTCCTTGCGTCTCTCAGCATCATAGAACACTTCGGGGAATTCCAGTTCCCAGTGGAAGAAGCGTTTGGCTCTGGCGAGTTCTAGAGCGTTCTCAATTGTCTCTCGGCTGGCTTTATCGGCTTTGCTGTAGTTATCATCAACGATTGCTCCGGCATAGAGTCTTGTAGTGTGTCTGGCGGCTTTGTTGCCGAAATGTTCGCTGAGCCAGATGTCGAGGAGGCGTTTGAAGGGGGCGAGGGCGTCGTAAGCTCCCTGGTAGGCTTTGCGCGATTCGGCGACTTCCTGGGCAGTGATGTCGGAGAGTTCGCCGACGCGGCGCATGAGTTGGGTGGCGTTGAGCAGTCCGGCAAATTGGTGGCCGAAGAGGTCGCTACTGAGGGCGTCCTGTACCTCCTGGACGCTGCCGCCGATGAGGGAGTTGCCAACCTTCATGTGGTGGTCGAGGAAGGAGAGCGGTGCGCCGAGGGTGAAGCAGTCGAGCCAGAGGCTGACTTTGGCGAGTTCGACGGCCATGGGGTTGAGGTCTACGCCGTAGATGCAGCGTTTGAGCACCTGGCGTTTGAGCAGGTTGATGTCGGTGAGCTTGTTCAGGTCTACGCTGACGCCCTGGCGTTCCATCTCTTTTTGAATTTCGCGGCGCGTCTCGCCCAGTTCATGCACGATGGGGTTCCAGCGAAAGGCTGTGAGGAATTTGGCCATCTGGTCGGTGATGTAGTCTACGGCCTCGACGAGGAAGTGTCCACTGCCCATAGCCGGGTCGAGGACTTTGAGGTCGAAGAAGGCGATATTGAGGGTGTGGCGATATTTGTTGTAGGTTTCGTTTTCGGGGACATTGCCTCTGGTGAGCAGCGACTGCTTTTTGAGGGCGTTGGCGCGATCACGTTTGGCTTTGAGGGTCTGTTCGGCCTCGCGGAAAAGCGGACGCAGGGCGTCGAGCTTCTCGCTAAGGACGGGGCCGACGGTGTTGGCAACGATGTATTTGACAATGTAGTCGGGGGTGTAGTAGCTGCCGGTGGCTTTGCGTTCGCGACGGTCGTTCTCCAGGTAGACGCTGCCTTGCGGCAGGGTTTTGTCACGGGCTTCTTTGCCACGCCCCTCTTTGAGGATGGGCAGTTTTTTCTGCTGGGCCTCGCTGCAGGGAACGATCTCCTCAGTCTTTTTACCTTTGACAACGGCCATCTCGACAGGGGCGATCCGCAGCTTAAACTCCAGCAGCCCCTCGTAGATGCTGCCGAGCTGGCGCACGCCAAGGCTTTTGTAGTCAATGAAGGCAAGGTCGTGGCGTTTAGTATCAACGTCGCGGGCCATGCGGTCGAGGCCAAGAGCGAGGTGACGGTCGGGTATCTTATGGGTTGAAAGGAAACGTGCCACCTCTGCTTCGGGCGAGGGATCACGAGGGTCGGGCGCAGTGACGAAGAGGCCACCGTTGTAGACAGGAACGTTGAGGCTGGCATCACCTTTGTCTACAGCCTGGAAAAGCTCCTGCAGCCTGTCGTAGAGTGAGGTGCTCAGGTCATGGTAGGCGGCTTTGATATTGGCCAGTGCCTCATCCTCAATCCTGCCAGCACGTTCGGCAACCTGGCGTTTGAGCTTCTCCAGGCTCTTCGCGTAATAGCCATGCTGCTCACGCACGGGCAACAGGTCACGGCTCTCAGCATAGAGCAGGAAGAGCAGGCGATAGAGGAAGGTCAGCGTACCACTGAAATACGGCTCAAGCAGGCGATTACGCGACTCAGCGTCCATACTCTCTAGACCAGCATCAATCTCTCCACTTTGACGAGCGTGGAGGATGAAGCCTTTGGCAAAATGAGGGAAAATCTCAAAGAAGATACGCTCTTTGAGACGGTCTCCCAACTCACGGGCGTAACGTTCGCTCTCGCTCATCAATCTATCAAGGAAAGAAGGGAAGGCCGCAGCCCGGAAGAACAGCCAGAAGTAGCGGAAGGCGTATTCCAGATTGGCGGCAGGCAGGGCAAGGGTCTCTTCCAGGTCAATCTCGTAGTAGTTGGTGGCACGGCTATGGGCTTTCGCGGAGTAGAGGCGCCAGATTTTGCCGTTGGTGACGATAGCCCAATTGGCCTCACCGCGATCAAGCAGGGTGACAACGGCGGCACCAGGGTTCTCGTCGGGTGTTTCATTGTCACGCTGCTCGTCCTTGCCATCCAGACTGCGCCCCCAGGTATAAGTCAGGCAGAGGGCCAACGGCTCTGTAGGGGTAGAGCTTGCCTCTACCCTGCCATAGAGGCGGTAGTCTGGCTCGATCTCGCTCGACGAGCTCGACTTAACGGGTTGAGCCACAAAGCCGAGGATAGTCAAGACCGGTTCGAGCAGTTTGGTGCGGACAATCTGCTCAGGCTGGTTGTTGAAGGTGTCGCGCACATCGGCATAGAGTTCGCGCAGCTGCCGAAAGGCACGAGTCATGGCAGCAGCTTCGTTGCGGTCGTCCCATAACGGCTCATCTGGCAGGCGTTTCGTCAAATAATAGTCCGAGAAGAGGGCGCGGTTATTGAAGAAGGGTTCACTCCAATCGGCAACATCGTAGGCACTGAGCAGTTTGTCGTATTGGGCAAAGGTGTCACTCTCGGTATAGCTAAAACGGCGCAACACGCGCAAGGCCACCTCATCAGGGTTACGGCGGTTCACGCTGAGGATGCGAGGACGAATGCTGACCTGTGGTGGTGTTAATGGGCCAGCCAGGGGTGTATATTCCTGAACATTAGCAATCTCGGAGGTGTAGCGTTCGACCAGCACGAAGTCAAGACGTTCATAAGTATCGGTCAAGACGAGCAGATAGTCACCCGGTCGGTTGCGAAAGTTACGTACTATACCCTGTGTGGCCGCCACAGTAACGGATTTAAGCTCAAACAGGTAGACCTCAAAAAGCCGATCTTCGCTGGCAAGCCGTTCGATATGGATAATGTTTGCTTTGAGACTCTCGGTGGTAATACCCATAGCGGCGATGCTTTGTGGCAAGCGCACATTGGTGTTATAGCCCAATCTGGCGAAAAAGGCAGCCAGGGCGTCACGATTAGCAAGTAGTTGAATGTCAGCATGCGAGAGGTCATAATCCTGATTGAGCATACAATAGCCTCAAATTTTCTAGCATAAATGCGCTTCTTCGGTTGCCAGACTATCATTATGCTTGAGGCTTGTCAAGATGATTTACATATTGGAGCCCCCAGGCCGGAAATGTAGTGACCTCCCTTGTGGAGCCAGCGTGTATAGTAGTGATGACCCTTGCGGTCATCATGCTCACCACGCCACGCACTCTGCAAAAAAATGAAACGCACCCTTTCACATTGCTCAGTTTGCGCAGCGGTGACTATTATGCTACACTATCAAAGTAAACTAAAGAGAACGATATCAAAGAAGATATACAATAACATCTAGGACGCTCATAACCTGGATGTTTTTTATTGCCTGGGACTTAGGGGTACACCTCGATCAGTGCTGATCGACGATCCAGAAAGTACTGTCGTACTACTACAGGGTTTGTTGTTGTAGTTGAGGGCTGAGATTACCTCTGGCTCGTTATAGTAATATGGAGAGTGAGAAAGAAAGAATGACGGATATAAGGCAATTAGAACGAGACGCACAAAACATAGACAGCTCGCATGAGCATGCTTCATATTGTGAGTGCGTCTGGTGTCTTGAGGAGAGTACACAACCTGGAGAGACCTCAGACCTTGCTAGAGAGGAGATAGAACAAGCATTGACAGCAATGCTGAAGGATTTGTCTCTTCCTATCACCATCACAAAGCAGGACGATGTCTACGGTGATATGTACATCTGGCAATGTATGGGTATCTCCGGCAAGGCAAACTCCTTTGTGGATGCGACGCGGGATGCATTGCAATCCTTGGTAGGAGTCTTCGCCTTAATACGGGCCTAGCGAACGATACGGTGAAGAATAGCGGTTATCCATTGCTGGATAACCGCTTTATTATGTGTCCGGTGATACCGCACGTCGAGTGCAACTTGCCATTGTCACTGTTTCCTGATGGCGTGGAAGCTGCCTTCGCCATCAGGAAACAGCTTTTCCTGCACACGGTTCCATGATATAATCCCTTCACGATGCAGAAAGAACTGACACAACTCACAGGCAATGGTACACAAACGCGTCAATCGCCCCAGGAGCAGATGGCGACTGAACTGGCGGCGATCATTGAGAGCTTGCTTTTCGTTTCCGGTCGTCCCTTGGAGCGGGCCGAGTTACGTAAATTGCTGGATGTGGATGAGACAACGTTACGTCAGAGTTTGCAGGCGTTAGAGCATACATTGGAGCAACACAAACGTGGTATACGCCTGCAACACTTGGGAGAACAGGTGCAGTTGGTCACGGCCCCAGAGAACGCTCGCTATGTGGCTGCCCTGCTCGGCTTGCCTATGACGGCCAAATTGACCAGTGCCGCACTGGAAACACTGGCCGTCATCTCTTATCGCCAACCCGTGACTCGCGCTCAGATCGAAGCTGTGCGCGGCGTCAACAGTGACCGTGCGCTAGCTAGCCTCATTCAGCATGGCCTCGTTACAGAGGTTGGGCGGGCGCAGACCGTTGGACGGCCCACGCTCTTCAGCACTACCAGCGATTTTCTGCAACTGTTTGGCCTGACCAGCCTGGAACAATTACCGTATGTCAACGAGCTGGCGGGCCATGTAACAAACGAGAAGCAAGACAATGAGAATGGGAGGACGAACGCGTAGGGGGGGAAGAGGTCTTTCACTGATAGGTTGTTGTAGAAGGTTTGATGATGCAAGAAAAAGAAGAGAACGCGCAGAGTAGAAGCGACCCTTGCGGTCGACTGGCTGCAAACCATCGCCCGACTCGTCGCATTGGTCGCCACATGCCTACAGGCTCAAAGCCTGCTAAGGCCGCCCAGATCGCTCGGCAGCTTGGCTGCAATGCTATCCAGATTTTTGCCAGCAACCCTACGGGCTGGCGACCTCCGGCGGATAATCCTCAAGCCAGTGCTGCTTTTGCCGAGGCGGCACGTCAATATGAGCTTGCTCCCGTCGTCATTCATGCTGCTTATCTGATCAATTTGGCCTCGCCTGATGAATTTATTTGGGAGAAATCTACTGCTCTGCTCACCTGGACGCTGCTGCGTGCTATACAACTGGGCGCAAGTTATGTGGTCTTTCATACCGGCAGTCACCGCGGGTCTGGTGTTGAGGCTGGCATCGCCCGTATTGTTGAGGCTCTGGAACGCATTCTGCCTGTAACTCCTCCTGAAGTGATGTTGCTGTTAGAGAACGATGTAGGAGCCGGTAACTCGCTTGGACACAGCTTCGAGCAACTGGCAGCCATTCTCTATCGCCTTCCCCAATACGCTGACCGTCTTGGGGTCTGTCTGGATACCGCCCATCTATGGGGTGCAGGACACGATATCGGCACTCCAACCTCTGCCCGGCAAGTGCTGGATCACTTTGATGAAAGCGTGGGCGTGCCACGCCTCAAAGTGATTCACCTCAACGATACGGAAATGCTGCTGGGTAGTCACCGCGATGTGCATACACGCCTGGGTGAAGGCATCATTGGACAGGAGGGCTTGCAGGCATTTCTACGTGATCCGCGCCTTGACCATGTAACTATTCTGTTGGAGACCCCGATCAAAACCGACGAGCATGACAAAGAAGATTGGGAACACGATAAGCGGCATTTTGAACGGGTGCTGGCTTTGATAAACAAGTCGTGACTAAATATTTATGACTTGATCGCTCGACAGTAAATATTTAGTGGAATCCAGGGAAAGCGTGTAAGACCCGCTTTTGGCACTTTTGAAAAGTTTTGACCAAAAAGGGGGATCAACGTTGACAGCTTGAACGTTCTCAGGTATAGTGAATATTGCAGGATACATCACTTTGTTTCAGTGTGCTATGAAACATTGCAAGCTTGCAAGAGGCGTGGCGATGTGCTATGATTGAACAGATGTTTCTGTTCTTATTGAAGAGGAGATGAACACATGGCGAGTGGTAGCTACGCCAAGAAAGTCTTCACCGACGAGCCAACGACTCAAACGTATATTCCCCCACGTACTACACGTCAACTTCCAGTGGTGAAGGGTAGGGAAGGGCAAGAAATAACGAAAATATTACCGGAGACACGCCTCGTACGTCCTACACATATTTCTAGAATAGTCGATGAGTTCCGGCCACATCCCCTCGAACAGTATAAAGCCTGGCTGGTTCCTTTTATAATTTGCTTGACCCTGATTGTGATAGCTGCCTTTGTGCTAATCTCCGCTGGTGTTGTGCAACGACCAGGGCTACCACAGTTGGTGCTGTCCTCCAATGCTCAGGTCTTCCCGATTCAGGTTGGTGGCACGTTGGGCAATGTCAACACCTGGACACAGAGTAACGGCCCCACCACACCTGTTGTCACTGTTCCACGGCACTTAGGCCCTTATTCAGTGGTCGGCCCCAACTCACTTTCAGTCGATTTCATGAACCGCGTGCTGGCCTACTACAACTCACCAGCGGCAGGTAAAGGGCAGTACCTCTATGATTACGGCACCAAGTACGGTTTAGACTCTGCCTACGCGCTGGCCTTCTTCATGCATGAAAGCTCGTTTGGCACCACCGGTGTAGCACAAGTGACAAAATCACTGAGTAATATGCGCTGTGTACCCGAATATCCCTGTCTGAATGAGAACGGCGGCTATGCTATCTTCTCTACCTGGGAGCAGGGCTTTGAGGCATGGTTCAAGCTCATTCGTAACCTTTACGTGAACATCTGGGGACGGGTCACCGTTGACCAGATCATTCCCAAATATGCACCTAATAGTGATGGCAATAACGAAGCTGGTTATATCGCAGCTCTGAAGCGCACTATTGATACGTGGCGTGCGGGGATCATTCAGGCGTGATTGAGCAATCAGCCAGGGGAGAGGCTAGCTCCTTACACGGGTAGGTTTTTTAGGAAAAGAGCCAGCGAGGTGGGATGTGTCATCCTGAGTGCAGCGAAGGATCTCTCGTCAGGCAGAACGCAGATCCTTCGCTGCACTCAGGATGACAGCTTCTGGCGACCGGCGCGTTTCAAAAAAACCTATCCGCATAAGGAGGCTAGCTCTCCCCCATAGGCATCAAGTTAAGGCGATAGGGACGCGATAAATCGAGTCTCTACAAACGATCAGCCAGGGCAGGTACAACCGCTTCCACGGGCCTGGTCAGTTCGAGATCAATGATTAACGTGATCTCGTCACCAGGACACCTCGCCGTAACATGCTGGCTCTTCCAAACTTTTGCTGGATCAAATTGATGAGTTTATTTTCTTGCTCTCAGGAGTGTGGAGGGGGTCTACTGAAAGTCCCAGAGAAAGGAATCCCCCTGAGAGAAAGAGTCTGCCATGGCCGGCAAAAGTCAC
>WNGH01001587.1_pt1 | contig 31299 bp, 35 predicted proteins | sample 5400631 | NCBI WGS metagenome assembly WNGH01 (sample SAMN13153373, study PRJNA577476) | soil metagenome | isolation source: 115 cm soil or saprolite under Garry oak tree replicate 1 | place: USA:California | collected 2016-06-15
CCGAATATGCAGTTGTCAATTCGCCTGTCACGAACTTCCCGGTGACGTTCAGCGATGGTGCAAACTGGTACTGGGAAGTCATCGCAGACGCGGTTCAAGCAGCAAACACAACACCCGACTTCGGTCTCAGCGCGAGTCCCAGCAGCCTCACCATCACTGCCGGTTCCTCTGGAACATCCACGGTTACCATGACTAGTGTCAACAACTTCACCGGCACGGTCAACTTGCAGGCAACTGTAACCCCGGCCGGACCAAACCTAAGCCTCAACCCATCCAGTGTCCCCGTTCCCTTGGGCGGGTCTGGAAGCTCTATTCTGACCATCTCAACCACCAACGCTACTGCACCAGCCATTTACAAAGTGACGATAACTGGGACGAGCGGTTCGAGTTCACATACGAGCACGATCGCCGTCACCGTTGTCTCCCCAGCATTCGGCCCACTTGGCATCGACAGCTCAGTCGTAGGAGGATGCGGTCACAATACCAACTCCTGCTCAGCGACATTCAGCACGCCGCACGGATCTGACCTCGTCATTGTCTACACTATGGAGAGTCTTGATCTCCAGACAAGCTGCAACTTCTCCGTCAATGATACTGCGGGATTATACTGGACATTGAGAGGAAGTGTCTCCGGCAGAAACGACGGGACGACGGGGAGCGACAGAGACCAGATCGCAGAGTTCTGGGCCGCAAGTCCCAGCATACTTTCTTCCGACATTATTACCGAGTCGATTTCAGGCTGCGCGAGTCTCGAATACGGAGGCGAGTACAACAGCCTGCTGGTTGTTGCTATTGCTGGGGCCAACCTTAGCAGCCCATTCGACCCCGACGTCTCTCTGCCGGCATCTGCCAGCGGATACAGCAGCACACCCACGTTGACATTATCCACCGGTAACAGTCAGGATCTGATAATTAGCGCTGGGCAGCAGTCGAGCTATGGAACACTAACTCCGGGACTGCGCCTGACCCGCAAGTTCAACAAACCACGACCTTCGATGGTACCACTATATCGCTCTCCGGAAGCCTTTTCGCAAACACTAGCACTAAGAGCGTAGCTGGAACAATCTCGGTTATAGTAACAAACAGTGCCACTGGGCAGACGGTGTTCTCCAAGACCTTCAGCGTATCACTAGGCTATGGCTCAGACTCAACGACAAGATTTGCCCTGTCGATACCATCAACCCCGGCATGGTTGGCCGTGGTGTGTAGTGTCAACGTGTCTACCAACAAGGCGAGTTGCACTGTGTCAAGAGACCCAGACGCGAACCATGACGGCGCCATTAACATACTCGACCTGGCACAAATGGCTTTCGTATACAGCTCAAAGATCGGCGATACGCGGTATAATTCCGCGTATGATCTGAACGCAGACGGAACAGTCAACATACTAGACCTAGCCCTAGCTGCATTCAACTACAACCTACCAGTTTTCAGCTAGCCTGAGGGCCACGCCCAACACAACCGAGGAACAATTTCCAAGAAGGACAGCCATGTCCCGGACACCCCTAAGGACCCGCATCGGATACTGACTCGATGCTATCAACGCGGGAAACCTAAAGCCATCTTTCGTCTCTGAACAAAACGTACCCAGTCGCGGGGAATATGCCAACGGGATGCCTAGGTTCAGAATAAGTCCGTAGATTGGCAATCTTTGCCTCCAGGCTCGGCATGGATGGAATGGGACCACCGAAGGCCTCTCTGCGGAGTACGCCTTCATGAAAAAAGGGGTTAAGGTTGAATTGGAGAGAGCTTAGGTTACGAGGGTTAGATGGGTACTGACCGAATGTACCAGATTTCCACTGGTCCCTTGAACGGTCACTGATCCTCCTGCAGGTGGCACGATCTTTACCGTGGCTGTTGCAGTTCCTCCCGAGGTGAGTGTTATTGACGTGGGCGAAACTGTAGTGGTGGTACCCGCGGGATGGGCAGTTATGGTCAGAGATACGGTGCCCGTAAAGCCGTCGAGCGAAGTTACTGTCACGGTGTAGCTACAGCTTGGGCGCCCGTCAACGCAGGTTGTACCGAGCGGGGCGCTGAGACTGAAATCTGCAGTTGCATGAACAGGTAACAACCCGGGTAGCACTACGAGCAGGCCGACCAATAGAACCGTAGGAGTCAATAATCTATTTTTCACTTCTCTACCTCCATTCGACTTGCGTCATCGCGTCGTGCTCAAGCAACTCGAGCACGCGTTGGACATATTCGATAGACGTGGACGAAATCTCCAGGAAAAGTGAATTCAGTTACGAATGAGCGATAATTGTTACTCGATGGGTTGGCGTTTCTATTCCTCTTGTCGATTTGTAGGCCTTCTCAATCTTTTCCAAGTATTCTTTGTCTTTGTCTGGGTCGAAATCAGGGATTATGGGCGAGTTCTTCAGCCTGATAGTCAGATCTCTGATGGTTGGAAAGATCTCGGTAGCAGTGTACTCTTTGACTTCAAGCTTCCTGAAGCCCGCTTCCCTGAGTAATCTCTCCTTCAGAGTGCTAACTCCTTCCGATCCAAGCATCTGGCCTCTGCCGAAGACCTGGGTCAGATTCTCTTTGTCACGCTCGCCGATGGTAATCTCCATTAGAGTTCCGTTTCTCTTCAAGACTCTGTGAGCTTCACTCAGGGAATCCCTGTTGTCTGTAACCGGTCCGCGTCTGCAAGTAACGAGGTCGAAAGTCTCTTTCTGAAGATTCAAGCTCTCAGCATTCGCTATTTCAAACCTCAGGTTCTTCCTCGCGCTGTTTGCCAGATTCTTTCTCGCTTCGGAGATCGCGATCCTTGAGAAGTCCACTCCGATAACCTCCTCGGCTCGCTCAGCCATCCTAATGGTGAATAGCCCGTCTCCGCATCCGACATCAAGAACTACTCTGCCGACACATGCATCCAGCATCTTGGCATCAAACTCGTCTTCTCCATCATTGCCCTCTGTCACGGCAGAATCATTCATGTAGTTTTCTGGCAGCGCGTAGACTCTTTCCCAGTATTCTCTGTCTTCGTACTCCCAGCCGGTCATCTTATGCCATCAAGTCTAGCTTTTCCACAGTCCTAGCAGTATTTTGAGTCCATGAGGAGAACAGATCACACCATTCATTGAAAAAATGTCACGAAGCATGATGTATCTTGAACCGGAACGGATCCTCGTATCTGTCAATGAGTCCTAGTTGTTGCTGTTTTTCCAGTATTCTTGTGATGGCCTTCCCGTGAATCCGGTCATGCCAAACAAACCGTCTTAGGATTTTCTTCAAGGTCCATTCTTCGTTTTCCACATGGTAGACTTTAGAATTGGCTTCTTTCCTGAAGCGGCGTGCAAGACTGTCAAGGCTAGATTCGCGGATTTCCATGAAAGGTAATGCCTCGTCTTCTGAGAAGGGAACTGGGATCCTTGACATGTAGTAATACTGTGTTCTCTTTACATGGTCGAATATCTCTTTGATTGTCTTCTTGTTCTGGCCGTAGAACGTTTTCCTGATACGGGCTTCATCTATCCAGTCCTTGAGCTTCACCGAATCATACAGCTTTGTGAAGCTGAGCCCGGAATGTTTCGCTAGTTCGACTAGCAGTTGAAATTCTCTGTCGCCCATTGGGACTCGATCAACATCTAGGAGGATTTCACAGTCTGCATCTTCAACCATTAGCTTGCACAGATGAGTCTGAACCACACGGGCTGTCGGGAGTTGTTCTAGCTCTATACCAAGCCATGCTAGGTACGACATGGCCTCATGCTGCGCCTTGGAAAGGGTTTCTTCCTCTTTGGAACCCCTGACGAACGCACCAGGTAGCTCCACAATGAACCCGTGGAACCCCCTACCATTCGTCTCTAAGGCAACAGAAAGCTTGGTACTCGCAGCAAGGCTCAATTCTCTGGCAAATGATAACAATGATAGACGCTCTGATTATTGATGGATAAATGAAGGCGTTTTCTAAGCCCAATAGCCCACCATTCTGGGAGGGTCTGCGAACACTCTGAAAAGAACTGGGCAAGAACTTAGACGGGTCAGCTAGCCGAAACTATTCCCGGGTTTCTTGGCGCCGCGAGACTTGAGTAGAAGTTAGCCTTTTGTAACAGGAATCCTTTCCTTCGGTGCGATGATCGATCACGTTAACGCGGTAGTGCTTCCCGTACGCGATGTTGAGAAATGCACGTCGTTCTACCGCGACAAATTAGGATTCAAGCTCAACCACAAAGATGACGAAAGCGCTTTCTTGGCCATTGGTGGCAAGGGCGGACTTGTGCTCGGTCTAATCTCGGTCGATAACGTCGCCGAGTTGATTTCGAAGGAACAAGTTCGACCGAGAGAGGAAACGATCCACCGAACCTATTATGCGGTCTTCGTTGAGGACGTGGACCGAGAGTACGAAGAACTAAAGCAGAAGGGCGTTCACTTTGTGAAGCCTCCTACGACTCAGCCGTGGGGCCAGCGGATTGCGTACTTCGAGGATCCTGAAGGTAACCTCTGGGAGATCTCCCACTTCCCTAAAAAGTAGGGACCTGAACGAGGTCGGCACTGCATGGAACTCCCGGTACAGCCTTCTTCACAGCCCTCGCGTGGGAGAAACTTCGAGAAGGCTCCTTGGTGCTATTTGCTCTAGGGCGTGCCTGTTGTTCTCGTAGTAGGAGCAGGCATAGCTTACGGTGAATCCGTGTTCTCGCTTACTGCTAGAGGAGTTGTTTGGATAGTGGCTGTAGCGTGGGCAGGAACAGGCTGTCTCATAAACGGCCGATCATGCGGGAGAGTCCACTGCAGAATAGATGGAATCCTCTTTCCCCTCCTCAGCATCGTAGGAGCGTTGAACGCGCTTTCAATCATCTCATTCGACTGGAACCTGTTCTGGCTCGCTTTCATCCTGATACTAGTCGGGAGCTTTGTTCCCGAATGGTTCTGGAAAAAGTACTCCTGACTCACTCGGCTCGGAAGGCTCTCACAACTTCGCCGTATCCGACAACGGTCACGACGACGATGAAGGGGACTTGGCCCTGATCTTCTTGTGCCCGCGCGCTTTCGAGGGAACCCACCCGCCATCCTTGGTTCGCTTGTAGCTTTCATTGTAGTATTGTCCAAAGTCGCTGGGGTTGAGGAGGGCGTCCGCTGGGACGAGAGCGCCCCAACCCCGTCCTCTCATGAAGATCTCATTGAAATCCGGATTGTGGATCAGATCTTTCGAGTTGTCGGGACGGTCGTGCCACACCTCCATATCGAATATACGCAGGGCTTCTCCCTGATCCGCGATCAGTTGGGAAGCATCATCCGGCCCCGTTGGCTTTCCGATCAGGTCCCCCCGATGAACCGGGATTTCTTTGTCGTTGAATCTGAGGGTTCCCGACCCTTCGAGAATCAAATAGTACTCGTCGACTTCGCTGTGGCTGTGTAATCGAGCCGACGATTCACCATTCTCGATCACTTCGACCCTGAAGGCGGTCCTGCCGGGCCCGAGCAACGGCATGAGGAACCGCGTAAAGTATCCTTCCCGTTTCCTCGTTAGCGAACGTTCGGATCCGTCCAGCTTGCTATCATCGAAGACGTTTACGACCGGCTTCCTCCAGAGGTTCTCCGAAAGCACCCCGTCCTTCTTCAGGTAAACTTCGCTTGACCAGAAAGATGCTAGACGTAGCAAGAAGTCCATTCCCTGCCCGCTTAGAGCGGGTATTGTCAGAGTCAGTTCGCTCGGCGAATTTCTGTTAAGATTTCCTGCTTTCTTGCCGAGTTCGTCCCAGAGCCAGTTTGTAAACGGTATTAGTCTTCCGCCGTGCCCTTCCGGGATCGTTGGCTTTTCAAAGAATAGGGTCCAGGCTAGGTCTACTCTTATCGCTCCCTCACGCACGGCATCTTCGAGTATCAGCTTCATGGGTGCACATGTCGTGTTGGAATGTGTTGATGAGGATTATCTTTCTCGGAGGTTCAGCGTCGTAGATTCTACGAGGTCTTTGGAATGCTGGGAAGACCGAAGGGCCTCGTCCTCAAGCGGTTTAGCCAGAACGAGACTATAGGAACGTACCAGATGAAGAGTCTCGTGTGCACTCCGAGGAAGAACCAGCCCCATGGAACGGCCAGAGATAGCAAGATTATGATTGTCAGGAGTGTTAGCCTGTTTCGGATTCTTCGGAGCCTTACCATCGTGTCGCCGTCAACAAGTTGTTTCTCTTCTTGTGAAATTATGTGTGCGAATCCAGCGAGGATGAGAAGAGTTCCTGCGTAGTCGATCGCGAACAGGATTGACGCGTAGTCTTGATCCACAGCAGTGTTGTAGAGGGACACTGCCTGGTCGAACAGGTAGGGGATTATCGCGACAAGGATCAGCAGTATCACGTTCAGGAGTGTTACGAGGCGGGTCTCGACAGGGAGGACGGACATGTCGCTGGTGTAGATTATCCAGCTGGTGATCAGGATCAAGAAGACGAAGAGAAACTCGAGAATATTCCTGTTGATATCGCTGGCAGTGGAAGCCTGGTTGTTGGTCCCTCAGAAATCACCACAGTAAATTCAGGTCTGGCCAAGACAGTTATCCCGAGCAAAGACTCGCTGGCGAAAGTTACCTACTACAAGCTTGACCTGGACACTATTCTGGATGGATTGATTCCTGATCCTCTTCCAGAGTCGATCGGCAAGGATAATGCGATTCACCATTTGAACATCATAATCTTTGGAAAGCCAAACACAGGGAAGACGACTTTGTCGGAGTCGATCACTCAAGCGCTAGCCCGTCGGTATGGTCAGGAGAACGTGAAGGCTTTGCGCTCGACGCGCGACCTTCCAGCATTGTTTGAGAACATGGATAAGTTGTTCAAGAGATTCCGTAAGCCTCCGAAGGCGGTGTTGTTGTTTGCGGATGATATGACGAAGGCGTTGAAGAAGCTCTCAGGGACTGTCGCGGTGAAAGATTCCAATGGACAGTCGCAGAAGATGAGGAAGATCGACTACTGGCTGGACAAGTGGTATGATATCAGAGGCGAGCTCTTCAAGCGTGGCATGCGCCAAGGCCTCGTGATCATGGTCGCCGCCCTCCACCGCTTCTATGGAGGAGATATCGACTTGCGGGCTGACGCAGACCTGTTGCTAGTCAGAAGCACCGGAACGCCTGGGACCTTTGACGCGAATAAAGTTGAAAAAATGCTTGGCCCAGTCGTATACTACGCGATGCGTCAGCATGAAGTTGATGCTTTACGAGATCGGAAGGAACTCGCATGGACGGGATACGTGGCAAAAACAGGCTCAGGAGTCTTCCGCGTACCTCGACCACCAGTCTCCAAGAAATGGCTGATGCAAAACGTGGGATCTAGCGAAACTTCCGAAGAAACCTCTGTCGAGCTGGTTGAGCCTATCAGGAAATCAGAGCAAAGTGTGCCTAGCAAGAAATCATCAGTTGACGAAGAACTAGCCATTCAGCCTAAACCACATCGAGGCAAATGGGGTCGGCGCTTCATTATTGCCACGGGGGTCTTGGTCGTACTGTACTTAGCCTGGGAGTACGTTCTGCCTCTCCTCTCTATGTGGATCCATCTCTAGCAGTCAACGGCTTAAGAAACGAGTTCCTCTCGTACCATTTCGTTCGAAGCCCTTCGGATACGTCAGTAAGAGTCCATGGGAGAGACTGCGGATCAGGTATTCAATCGTAGCACTTCCAATACAACCGAGCAATATCATACGACGGGACAGCCAATCCCTGGCCACCATCAAGATCCCGCGTCGAATACTAACCCGATACTTTGAATGTGAATCAGAGGCAAGAAACAGAATTATTCATCATTGGATTTTGAAGGGCGATGTACGTATCGGCGAAGTTCCGTAGGCTTCTGTATCGTAGTCCTCCGCGTATTGGCGTCTTTGTGTAATAATATGTCCGTTGTTCGCCTATAGCGACTAGGACTGGAAGTGTTGTTCTTCCATGCATTGAACTTCCTCCTGGTCGAGTTTCGCTAACTGCCTTCTTGACCTCATCGCTTACTCCGCGTGAAACAATTACAGAGAACAGGTTGAGGGTGTCTCCTGACCCGAGTCCGAGCTGGCTCTTATTGTCAACCGCGTATTTCATTGCGAAGGCAGAGAACTCTTCGACCTTGTCTAGCGTCGGGGTATCCATCGTCGTGACTATGATAGCGTCCCTGAATCCTCCCATTTGGACTGCTGGTCTCACGGCGACGAGGTCGAACAGGTACGGGTCAGCTCTAACTCCTCTCTGAACTCTAAGTGTAGCCGCGGATAGTCTAAGCGACAGAGTTGCGATGTACTCCTCTGGATTCGTGACCCCCGACCGAGCCTGATATTGAGTGGTGTTCTTTTGGAGAGATGAATCTGGCATAGGTCCTGTGGGCGCTCCAATGGGGTGAGTCTCAAGCCACGATTCCTGGAATCTCCTCATGCCTTTTTTCCTGGCAAAGGCGAAGAGGGCCATCAGTGCCAGGGAGAAGGCGAAGAACAACCCAAAGCCAAGTGTGCTATTACTCAGACTATCGCCAGCAAGTGATCCAACAAACAGAGGCGTTGACGCGACGACTAGGATGATTATGAGGAAAAGGAACAACGACATTCTCTTGTCCCATCTCGCGAAATCGGGATGATACTGGGTAAGATGCTCTAAGTAGAGTTGCCTCGGGACAGGTGATGACATCGTCTCTCCGGACCAGATTCTTTGCTTGCAAACCTGACACGAGGTTGGCACATATCCTAGAAGGCTTGATGGCATGGCAGCACCAATCGATTCGTCTCTGGATCTATTAAGCGAGGCCCATGTTGTCTCGTCCCTCACTAAGAATTCTTGTCTAGATAGGCCTTAACTTGGTCGTAGGCTCCGCCTTCGTTACTGTAGCGAGCATAGTCGTGAGCGGTCGCCAACCACTCCTCCGTAGTGGGACGCATACCCTTGGTTCCCATGACAAGAACCATGCCGACTAAGTGGAAAAATACTCCTTCCAGTAATCACTTGACTAGAGGCTCAAAATGACTGTTTGTGCGGCTGGCGGAATGCACTGTGCTGGAGCGGTTTCGGTTGGTTATGCTGGTTCGGGAGGATCAGGGGCTTACCATCGGAGGAGTAAATTACCTAGAAGCAGGAGGCCGCCAGTGAAAAGAGCCGAACCTCGACCAATCGACAGGTTCGCTCTACTTGGAACGTTGAGTGTCCATCTCAAAGGTGGCCGGGTGACAGAGCCTACTACCGGGGTTGCGCGTTGGTTTGCATCCAGTCTGGGAATGCTTACGAAACAGGTCGAGAAATACGATATGGCAGAGTTTCTCGAAAGAGCCTCTCGATTCCTAATGGAAACGCGACTCAGAAACATACTTCTCGTCGAAATCGATTACGACCGGGTCTTTGAGGACAGGTCTCCGAACGATCTCCAGAACGCTATCCAAGCTACAAAGCGATACATCTCGCAGAACGGGGGAAGAGGAAACAAGTCCTCATCTCTGCGCTGGGCAAGACCGACAGAGACCCCAGAAAGGACTTGCACCTAACAATTGAATTGCAATACTATCGAAAGCATGGGTTCGGAAAACCGGGGGTGGAAGTGAGGATCACCGGTATCCCTTCGGTACTCCTTCCGCACAGGAAAGAGACCAAGCTGCAGTATCAGGCTCGTCAAACCAACCTTGCAGCCAGACTAAGCGGCGCTCGTAAGCGAGCAGGCTTCCGAAAAGAGTGCGAGAACACCATGGCGCTCGTCCTGAGAGATTACGAAGTGCATCTCAGAGGAGCCTTCGAAATAGACCGTGTGGACAGAGTAGATACAATTGTTGAGAAGAACGTCGTCCCTGGTCGGCGTTAGTTCCTTCTAGGAAGACCAAACTCAGTTTCCTGCTTTGTCTCTGGATCCGAAGAGGATCGGCTTTAATGTCGAGTTTGTGAGAGCTATCGTCAAAGATGGGCCTCCTTTCTTGGTTGAACGACCTTTTCGGATCTCGTGAGGAGTATGGCACGCCATGTCACGCTGACTGGTCAACCGGTTAGAAGTAAGGCGGAGAGAGGTATCGCCGATTACTTCACTCGCCACGGCACTCCATATTACTATGAAGCCATGGCAACGACTAACGACTGGTTCATCTTCAAAGCCAAGATAAGCAGACCCGACTTTTACCTCCCACAATACAATCTCTTTGTTGAGTACTGGGTCGTTGGACAGCAATGAGTGAATTGGGTGCTATTGAGTCAGCTTTGTTGTCGTTTGGTTTTCACTTTGCGCGGAGGAGTCCGTTTAGGCCTTCTTCCGTGCTTGGGGGCGGTCTCCGTTATTCGCTCTATCTGCAGGAGACGTATGATTTCTCTGCGAGGAGTGGAATCGGTCCTTCTAGCCGAAACTTTTCTCCACACGGCCGCTACAACAGGTCCGAGCTTCTTCTCCAAGTAGTCTTCTAACACAGCAAACGCAGCGGCCGTCTCGAGGCTCTCTCTCGGATGCTGATGGGCATAATCTAACACTTGAGACAGAATTTGGATTACTAAGTCAAACTGAACCACTACAGGCCATCGTATCGGCCGACTTTTTTCGTAGGAACGCGCTGTGTACAGTTTTAGTTCACCAACGGCTTCATCGTTCAGAAAGGCATAGAGTCCTCGCGATGCTGCCAATCCGATGACGAGGTTAGTCTTGTTCGTTCGAAGTCCATTAACTCTTAGAAGATCTTCGTGAATTCCAATTATGGAACTTGGGGAGCGTCGAAGTGTTCTGTGAATGCTGATTCCCGGATAGAAATCATCGGCGACTTCAATCTCAGACAACGCTCTTCAGCAGATGCACATTGTCTTCCAGCTCAGGGCCGAGTCCGGCGACTCTATCGAAGACAGTATCAACACCTTTGACGACCCCTTCGGTGACCCACTCCAAGAATCCAGCCGTGACGAGATCTGCAACTTTTCCGTAGAAGGTTGTTCTTGCATCCTGCTCCCTTCTACCAAGTACATTGTACGAATATTCTAGCTCGCTTATTGTCATGGGTTCGAGTTTTCTAACCTTGATTGCCCGTACGTAGTATGCTGCTGTCGTGTCCACATAGGACGGCAAGACCTTTACCCACTCACAGACTTCTTCATAGAACTTCGAACAGATAATACTGGTAACCTCGATGGCCGTTTCGTCGACGTAGAAGGATGTACCTCTTTCTTGCCTATACTTCTCTGCGATCGCGACGAGTTCATTGGTCTTGCGAATATGTGCCGGCGTGTCCTTGCTTTCTTCAAGGAAGCCGGCTCTTTTGAGCCAGTTAGCATAGGTAACGTATTCTCCCTGTTGCTCCAGCTTGGCTAGTGAGATGTTTGGTAGAGATAGCGCCTGGCTTACAATTGCATTCAGTGGGTTCAGGAATGACCTGACTAAAGGTATCCTTCCCCACTTGTCAGAACCATATTCCACGATCATCTTTTCTATCTTGGAGAGCAAGCTTGACAACTCAAGTTGGAACTTTGAGTTGAGGTCGGACTTTCGAGGGAACTTGGCGATCCTTAGGTCCGAATCTACCAATACCTCGGAAAATGAATCGAATCTGTAAAACAACTGCTGATCACGCCGGGGCATTACGTCTGGCGATGCTGGTATTAGGACCCGCAGTGGAACATGCCAGTAACCATCCTTGGCCATGGCTGGTTCGCCTGCTCTGAAGTTAAGCCCGAGACGCCTGAGGATATGGTCGGTAGCCACAGTTCTGGGGGTTGTGATCGTGTCAAGCACAATCTTCTGTTGATTTCCGCTCAAGGTCTGGCTCCTAGCACCGAAGTTGCGACAACTGACCTTACAGTATGATAAAGGTCTCGCGGATAAATAATGCATGTCGCTTGCTCAAAGGCTCTCCAACCGCGTTCAAAATCGTCAAAAGTGTAGTACGTTGGGGTTCGCCGCGCTTGTATGTTAGGGTCTATCAAGTATACAAGGTTCGCGTCAAAATCGAGCTTCTGCACTATGCAAGCATGACCGCCAGGGCTTTCTTCGTGATACGTAGCTAGAACCTCATCGTATATTACGATTTGAGGTATGGGTTTGGAAACGCTCAATCCCGCCTTTAATGTGTCTACTGTTCGTGCGTGAAAAAACTCCTGTTTGATCGGCGCTCGGGGAGAGGTTAACGGTGCTTTCGTCACCGCACCCTCATCCGTGAAGAAACGGTCTAACTTGACACTAAGGTCGTCTTCGTTTGCTTCGGTCGCCTCGCCAATCACGTGTTCTACTGCCTTCACCACCTGGCCACCATCAGCACCCTCGAAAGCAGGAACCGTTAGTTGGCTGAGTATCCGATGACAATCCTCGGTTGATACACCAATTCCCCAATACTTCACAGCCATTAGAGCGCAGGCTCCAAGACACTTTGTACCATCCTTTGAATAAACAAAATGCGTATTCCAGTCGAAAGGTAGCTCTGTAGAATGTTTGCTCATCAAGTGTCAAGAATCCTTTACGGGTTCTACACTTGCGCCTTCTTACGGATAGCGGTAGTTCTTGATTCTTTGCTCATGGGAACCCTCGCACTGTATGGACCCCTCAGGGTTGTTTCCGCGGTCCCATTTTGTACTGACACTGCTGAAGGGTTTCAGACTAGGTTAGCTCTTGAAGAGGTATGGGTTCTATTTTACAATAGGCTTGACATGGGTCCAACTGTTTCCTATGAACGGTCAAGAGGTCCTGCTTCACGGATATTCCGAATAGTTTCTCGTTTTCTTCCAGAAATGGAAGAATTAGCTCCCAATCCTTCATCGTGAAGTCTGCTAGTCGTCCGCCGTTTAACTGCTCACTCGAAACCTTCCGGTAGGGGTCTCGAATGAATATTGCTCCGCCAGAGGCTAACGAGAACAGGTTGCCTCCGGGATACGGGTATTCCTGATCAACGAATCGTCCATCAAAGGATTGTTTCAGTCCGTTAACAACGACGAATCCGCCACCATTGTAGGGGTCGCCAGCCATGAATGATTCTGCAAGATAGTCCAAGCATGTCCCGTTGATCACGACTCTCGGCCTGCCAACCGAGTTGATGAGTGGACGTCCCGCGGCGTTGCCGAGCACGTAAACGTCACCGCCCTTGGCTGCGTACATAAACGCCTGGCCCACGTCACCGTGAACCACTAGCTTTCCATACTTGAGAATCTGCGCGGCCTGGTCCTGAGCAGCTCCATGAATCGTGATCTCGCAGCCATCAATACCGGACGCGACATAATCACCAACATCTCCATAACAATCGATTTTCAGACCGTTGGTTCGTGGACCAAGGCCGCTACCGATGAACCTGTGTCCTCTTAGATTGTAGAGTAGAATGTTCTTCCATCGTTGGCCATACGCATCCACTGCGAACCTGGCAGCGCTATCGTCTCCTTCGGCCGGAAACTCTAGAGCATCAACAACCAGCACTTGAGACTCGAACAGTGGATGGACCAATCGAGATCGATTCTTCCAGTCCAGTCGAGTATACAGATCATGATTCGATAGCGAGATGGAGGAGAAGACGTAGTTCAGTGCTTCGTGGTACATTTGTAGTAGTGAGCTTCGTTTCTTTCTTCCAGTATCGTAGATTCTGTCGTATAGTAGTGAGAGTGTTTTTATCGCGAATTGTCGGGACTCTTGTCCTTTCATAGCCAGTCGTTTCAGCTCTTCAAGAATTTCTCCCACGTACTGGAAGCCAGCATCTCTCAGCGCGAGACGAATATACTCATAGAATCCCAACGGATCCTGCGTACCGGGACCCTTCTCTAGCTGAATCGCAATACTCGCATTCAAAGAAACGCTAGAACCCGCATTCGGCAACCAATCCTGCTGCGGAAGATCAATCGATTTTCCAAACTTGTCCGCACACTCCAGCTCTTTTCCATCCTTCCCATCTCTGACGGTAAAGAGAAACGCTCCACCATCCGTGAAGCTTCCGCCCCGCGCATTCCAGTAAGAATCCGCAAACCTACTCGGAATCTTCTGGTCTTCCTGTAACTTTCCCAATACCGCATTAATCGCCTGTCTCTCCGAGGCGATAATCCCGATCTTCATCGGACCCTCCTGCACCGCAAACACCTGCGGTCTCAGCATCGACGTATCCGTAATCCCCAGCAACTGCCACGCGTTCTTCTCCACATCATTCCTAGCGACGATGAAGAACCATGGGCCGTCAGGGGACCCGTGAATATGCGTCGACTGGATCAACCGGTAGATCTCTTTCTTCTCCTCCGGCAACATCTCAAAATCTCTCTCAGTCGTCGGCGCCAGAGCTTCTATCAGATATTCCAGTGGATACTTGTAGACGCGGCTGAGAAGGTCGAACAATAACACCGAGACCTCCGTATCAGTCAAGAATAATGGGTGAATGTTTCGCTGGGCCAGATACTCCATTATCGAATGATAATTCGCAAAATCACCATTATGCACCAACGCCTCATGCAATCCCACGAACGGGTGCGCGCCACCTGGATGCCAGACCCGGCCCTTCGTCGGATACCGATGATGACCAATCCAGACATGAGCCTTGAAATCCTCTAATCGGTAATACCGTACAACATCATCTCCAAAACCCACCAGTTTCAATACGACCATGTTTTTCCCATGGCTGACAACGAAGGCCTTCTTCTCGCCCAGCGACGAGTAGTACTGCTGATTCAGACGGTAGGAGTTTTGGTAGAGAAATTCATCCCCAACCTCACCCTCCTTGAGACCCACTAGACTATTCTTACGAGCAAACTCCGCAAGAACATTTTTTCTGATCTTTACGAAATACCTGTAAACTTCAGGCGGTTCTACATCAAGACCCGGAATCGAATGATAATCCTCAACAGCCTCTACCCTCGCCTCATAATCAACCACGAAGAATGGTCGGAGATGCTCGTCCTCAACCTGTTTTCTAACTGATTTATCGAGATAAGCAACCTGTAGGATGTAATCCTCTTCCAGGATTTTCTTAGAGACCCCTAGCTGTTCTGGGACGAGTCCGACAGCCGCGATCCCTCCCCCCTTCCCGTTTCCCCTGTTCCGCATCTGGACGAGAGATTGTAGGAGATATTTTCCTTCGAGCGGGACGTTACATGCCAGACCTACAACGCCGCATCCGCCCTCAGCCTCCTGCTTGCCGACCTGGACCCTGTCTACTGGCAGTGATCTTCTCGAATCAATAATTCTCTGTCCAGTCAATTCTCTCACTTGTATCTCACCAGCAAGTCCTTTCTTCCCCGAAGGTCTCGGACACTCTCCAACCCGAAACCAGCCAGAATCGATCTTAACCGCTTCGTCCAAGCTGTGTAGAGATTCACAATTCTCTCCTCGCCCCATTCAGGCTCGATAAACTGTGACAGCTCCGGGTCTGTAGTGGTGATCCCGACTTGGCATCCGCATCCCCTCTCACAATTACCACAATGAGTACAGCCAACAGCCACGGCTTCAGCAGTTGCAACCACACACCCATCCGCTCCCAGCGCAATCGCTTTCGCGATATCGTCAGCCGTCCTGATACCGCCACTAGCTATCAGTACAATGTCGTCCCGGACTCCTTCCGATACTAGATAATCGTGGACTTTTGGAATCGCATACTCGATCGGCATTGCAATGTTCTTCTTCGCAATCTCCGGCGCCGCCCCTGTTCCACCGTATCCACCGTCGATGTGGATGATGTTCGCTCCAGCATAGTAGCTCCCGATCGCCACCATGTCCACATCCGTTGGCGTGGACACTTTCACCGAGACGAGCGCGCGGGGATTCACGGTCTTGATCCAGTCAACATGTTTCTTGTGATCCTCCACCGAATAGACACTATGAAACGGAAACGGCGAGTAAAGACTAGTAAACATCGATGACTCCCTCATCTTCGCAACCTCCGACGTCACCTTGTCGGCCAGCAAGTGCCCGCCGAGACCCGGTTTCGCTCCTTGAGCGTACTTGAACTCGACAATCGGCGCGTACTGTATCGTCTCCTCCCGAACCCCGAACATCCCCGTCGCCACCTGCGTAATCACATGATCACGATACGGAACAATGGCATCCGGATAACCACCCTCACCAGTACACGTGTATGTTCCGATCTTCTTCGCAGCCCGCGCTCTAGCGATCATGAAATTGAGAGAGATCGATCCAAAAGACATACCCCCACCGTAAATCGGCAACGGAATCTCGATCTTCTTCCCACCTTCTCTCTTGTTCAGCGAGATCGAAAGATCGACACTATCCGGATCAACTTTCGGAAAACCGTTGTTCTTCCATCCCAGCACATCAAAACCACCCCCCGAATCCCCTATCTTATACTCCAGCCCGTTTTTCGGCAGATCCCCGGTCAAAGCCATCTCGTAGGTCGCCAGTATCAATTCCGCGGTCCAGCGCTTGTTCCCCAGCCCCGCCGGCAAACCATGACGCAAGGTCGGAAGAACCTCTAACCCATGATGAATTCTCTCCGAATGTTTTTCCACAATTAATTCTTGGTTGCCCATTCTATCCCCTTGAACGACTGCTCCCGTAGTTCCGCGTCCATCATCGACCGGCCAATATCCCCTCGCAAGCGCCGAACATCACGCATCCCCATCGCGCTGAGAATCTCTATCAGTTGATCATGCCAGACACCAAACAAGTTAACAAGACGCTGCGCTCCCCAAGCCGGATCAATCCTTCGCGGCCTCAACTGGTAGCTCTCCCTGTCTCGAGTTTCGCCAAGAAAGTCCGCCTGCAAAGCCACGAGAACCGTTGTGTCAATACCGACGAGATCCGCGCCGCATATGATCGCCTTCGGAACATGCTCCGCCAACGTTATCCCACCACTCGCGATGATAGTCACCTGGTCCCGCAGCCCTTCCTTCACCAGCTGCTGGTGAACCTCTTTCAGAGAAGCCGAGACGTGCCAGGGTTCCTTCGAGTAATCCTGCCCATGATAATCAGCATACAAGTGCAACCCGTGCACTCCCTCTCGTGCCAGTTTGCACGCAACGATTCCAGTGTCCTCGCGGAGAGGCATTCTTGCGATAACAATTGAGGATGGAAGCCCGTTCACCAGCTTCTCGAACAAATCCGATCCTTCAGCATCATACTCGACCACAGCCGGCTTCTTCTCTATCGTTTCATAGAAGCTGTTCTCGTCAACAATAGGAACCATCCTCTCCCTGTGAGAATCACCCCTCGTCTGGTCATGGGAAACAAACATGGTCCCAAGTTTCTCGGACGCCGCTCCAACAGCCGCCCAAACATCCATGTCTCCCGTAGGTAGATCATCGAAGATTATCGGAACCGGAACCTCAACAGTCGAAGGAGCCTGATCTATCCTACCAAAATCCACACTCGTAGACTTTCTGCCAATATCAACGCAGGTGGAGATGTATTCGCGACCATAGACACCATCTCTGGTGGGACGGACGATCTCTGACATGTCCGTCCATATCCCATCAAAACCCTCCCCGCCAAACGCGCCCTTGTACCCCATCCCTTTGACCGGGATCTTCCCCGTCGACGCCTCATTCCATATCGTGAAGACAGCTTCAGGGGTCCAGAACGAATCGCCCAGCCCCTTGTATTCTTCCGAATATTTCACCGTCATAATATGCGGATACTCCTGGACACACCTCATACACCCGACACACTTGTGCTTCAACGGCTTGAACCCGCCAAATCTTCCTCCAAAGACCCCGTAGATACAAGGTCGACTGAGAACAACTTCCTTGTTGAGCTTGTACTCGAAAGCCTCATGCACCAACATAGCCGCAAGCCGCACTTTCTTCGCGCTTACATCGAACCTGTTCGGAATCTGATAGACATGCGGAGCGGGTTTCGTCTCTATCTTGAAACGCTCATACTCCGAGGGCTTGATCCTTTCAGTTTCCAAGTACCATGCCCTCTACAAACGCACAGGATGGGGGAAATCTTTCGAACAAATATAAGTTCTCTGCGACCGAAACCAGACATTCGTCCAAGCTAGTTCCACCCGGCCTCGCCCTCAGTAGATTGTAATATTAGATAGTTTCAAAGTCTTGGTGTTGACTTCGATGGAAGAGAGTGAGAGATACCTTTGGGGAATGTACAGTCCAATGCAGTTGGCCCTGAACAAATGGAAAATTGGGGCTGGAATCTACGTAACGGACAAGAGACTAGTCCTGACTGGGGTTGGAGGAGATATAGATGCTACATTCAAGAAAATTGTCACCGGTTCAGGGCGCAAAGATTTTGTCCCGGCCAATTTGACTCCAGAGCAGAATCAGGCCATAGTGAAGGAACTCTCCGCACAGTCTCCCCAACTAATGTCCTTGAGAAAAGATCAGATGTCGCTCCTCGAGATGAAGCCCCCGCCTGGCATATTCCGCACCATCTCAAAATACACCTAACATCCGGTGAATCATTCCAGCTTATCATCAGCAAGAAGAAAGAATACGAGTACATTCTCTCTCTTCTTCAATCATTCAATCCTCAAGCCCTGCAACAAGTCTAGACTTTCACCAGGCTCTTGAAATCATAATATCCTCTGAGAGGGAAAGGATTCTTTATGGAGACCAGTTACGTCGAGCTTCAAGGCATACCCGTTCTACGCGTCAAAGCTGACATGAAAGGAAAAGGGCCGAAGGCCGCCTTCGACCTTCTCGAGTCGAAGCTTCCCACCATCAACGGTCGCAAATTCTACGGCACCTTCCAGTTCACGCCCGAGGGAGAAGAGTACTACGCCTGCGTAGCACGAATCGATTCTGACGATCCAGAGAAGATGCAACTGGAAACAGGAGTGATCCAGGGCGGATGGTACGCCCGCAGCAAACTCATGGACTGGGAAAAGAACCTCTCCAAGCTACCCAGTCTCTTCGAAGAAATGGCTCGCACTCACGACACGGACCCGAAGCGTCCCTCGCTAGAGTTCTATCGGAGTCAAGCCGAAATGCACCTCTTCCTCCCCGTGCGGAGTCATCCCCCGATCGAAGCAACATAGGCAAGACTCCGTCACCGATTGAGAGGCCCGCGTCTCCACACTCAGATACCGCAAGATACTGCCCTCGCGGCCCGTGCTGAAAATAGTTGATTAGTGGATCGAGTTGAAAGGCCAAGGGTCGGGCCCTGTTCCATGGCGAAGAGGAGCGAGATTGGAGAAGCGATGTTCGGCTTTGTTCTCGGAATACCCGTTGTAGCCCATGGTTCTAGGTTGATCGCCGGTAGATGGAGGGTAAGGGCAGCTTTGTTGATGTTTAGAAGGCGATCGGGAGTCTGCTGGGATTTTTCCCGGGAGCTAACGAAGGACGAACTTTTCAGCGAGGCCTCACAGTCGAGATATTCGGAAGCGGAAACTCTACCTCTTTCTATCCCTAGATACCGGCAGTCTTAAATTCGCACCGACCTTTGACCAAAGGTTCGGTCTAATCATTATGAACACCTCCAAAGAGGTGAAACAGACACATTGAAAATCGCAAGAAAATATCTAGCACCAATTTCTCTCCTCCTAATATCAACGATTGGAGTTGCTTATGCCGCAACCACACTGTTTACACAGACATTCCCTGCCATACCTTCGACAACAGCTGCGATAACGTCGAACTGTGCGACCTTAACGCCGAACGCGGCATCAGTAGTTTCAGGGTCTTCGGGTAACGTCATATTCGATTGCAGTGGCTCATCGGCGTTCGGAACTACTCCCGCCTTCGTCGTGAACGGCGGGACAGCGATGACACCATCATTTACTCTCCCATCAGGATACGTGTCGCTTGCCTCCATTAATCCGGCTCTTCCCTCCTCTTGCCTACCAAGCGGTGGGGTTCTCCTAACTTCCAGCACGCCCTTGACTCTCTCGGCCGGTCCAGGAGACTACTGCGCAACTTATTCTAATGCACCAAGCACCGGACTCGAAACCTTCACCGTGACTTGGTCACAATAGACCTGTCTCTAGCATGAGGATTGCCAGAAGATACCTGTCACCAATTGCTCTTCTGCTCGTATCGACAATCGGAGTTGCTTACGCCGCTACTACTCTCTTCACACAGACCTTTCCCGCTATACCCGCGACAACCCCAGCGCTTACAAGTAACTGTACTACCCTGACGCCAAATGTTTCTTCGGTTGTGACTGGTTCGTCTGGATTCGTCGAGTTCGACTGTAGCGGCTCTGCTGCCTTTGGAACCACTCCTGCTTTCACGCTGACGCCACCTGTTACGGTAACACCACAATTCACTCTGCCAACAGAATACACGGCCCTTGGCGTCTTCCATCCTGCGGACGCAGCGACGCTTACGGCTTGCCCGACCGGCCCCCCTCTTGGGGGAGCCCTCACCAATGGCCAGCCGGCGTTCTTAGGCAGTACATTTACTAGCTACGACTATTGCACAACATACTCCAACGCTCCAAGTACCGGCCTGGCAACCTTTGACATAACCTGGACACCATGAGCGCTCCAATCAAGCGCACCCAAACCACCCTTTTCTTGTTGACTTATCTCGGAGTATTCGGTGCCGGGATCTTCTCACGTATGGCAGAAGATTCATTCTAGTTATTTCTCAAGATACCGGCAGTGTTAAATTCCTATGGAAGCCCGACCCGATACTCACGGTCTAATCTTATGAACTATAACTTTGAGGTGAAACAGACACATTGAAAATCGCGAAGAAATACCTTCCACCGATCTCACTCTTGCTAATATCAACGCTCGGGGTTGCTTATGCCGCGACTAACCTCTTCACACACACATTCCCAGCAATACCGGCAGTATCAGGAATTACGGTCAATTGTACTGCTGAAACAGCCTTCGATGGAGTTACTAACGCACCAGTTTCCTCGATCGCCGCAGGGTCTTCGGGATCCATCGAGTTTGACTGCAGCGGTACTAGCCCGTTTGGCACAACGCCTGCTTTCAGCGTAAACCTCCCCGGTGGGACGATTACGGTTACGCCCACATTTACCCTGGCCGCACCCTACACGGCAGTCGAGATAGTAAGTCCGGGTAGTTATGGCTGCAGCCGCCCCGATTTGCGCGCAGCTCTAACCTCCGACACAGGCGTCACTCTTCCATTCAACTTTTATACCACTTTTTCCTATTGTGCACAGTTCCAAAGTGCTCCTAGTACCGGACTTCCCCTTCTTTCCGTAACATGGACAACACCCACGACACCCTTTACACAGACCTTCCCAGCAATATCGGGGATGACAGCGATTACGAGTAATTGTGCCACTCTAACGCCCTTTGATAATGCGCAGGACGCAAACACCGGGAGTCACATCACCTCTGTCGCAATAGGCTCGACGGGAACGGTCTATTTCGACTGCAGCGGCACTAGCGCGCTTGGAACAACTTTCGCCTTCAGTGTAGTAGCCCCGGGAGCCTCGGTTTCGTTCACACCTCAGTTTACGTTGACTGGTCCTTACATCGCGGCGGCAATAGTCTCAGTTGGTGGTTTCTGTAGAATACAGGATATCGGCTCATCATCAGAAATAACATCTGGCACTCCATACACATTCACTGGTTCCAATAGCTATAGTTACTGCGTGGAATTCAGCAACGTTCCAACTACGGGACTTCCAACATTCAGCGTAACCTGGACAACATAGTGTTCCAACCATGGTTGCGCTGTCTCTAACCTCCCTTTCTTTAATAATAATCGGAATATTTGGTATTGGGGTCAGCCTCTATTGGCTGATGAAGGTAGGCGGGTTCAGCATCAAGAGAAAAAGATACCTTCGGTGAAAGAGCGTGATGACGACGCACTCCCGTCTAATCGCTTCACTACTCCTATCGTTGATCCTAGTTCTCATGATTCCTTCTGGAGAATCTACACAGCTCGACCATTCCATCCTAGTCGCAAACTGTGGAACTGGGTCCAGTACTCTAACTGCAAATGTAACCCGAGTCTCTCCAGGATCATCTGGAACCATCATGTTCTCCTGTGGACCCGCGGGCTCGGCAATTACTGTCATGCATCCTGGTAATGCTCTGCCAACCTTCTCTCTATCACTCGGCTACTCTTCCCTCACAATCTCGTCGAGCCCGATCTGCGCATCAGGTGTCAAGCTCACTTCCGGATCACGCATAGCGTTTGACATGGCACCAGGAACGCCGCCCACTGGCAATTACAATTACTGCGCATCCTACTCCAACGCTCCCAAAACCGGGCTTGCCTCGTTCAAAATAATTTGGTCCAAATAGGATCAAGTGACGACCGTTCCATGATAGAGAAAAGCGAGAAAGTCGAGGTGATACACGAAGAGAGATGAAAAATAAGCATGCTTTTCTCGACCCCCCGGGGTAGTCGATTTTCCCGCGCCCGGCCCTTCATGAAAACGTCCGGAATCCATGGTTTTAGGGCTTCGCAATTTCCCTAGTGCCCTTCTTCCCTCTCCTCGCCCTGATTCCTAGTGTTGAGAGAAGAGCGGCCAGCACTACAATTGCTACAATAGCGAACCACTGTTCAAGCCCCAGTCCTCCAGTCCCGAAAGGTTGGCCCGTCGAGGATCCTGGCTGCTCCACAGTTATCGTGACTGTCTTCGTATCCGAGAAACCGTTTGGACCGGATTCAACTGCCTTGAACGTTATCGTGTAGGTGCCCGGACCCTGATTGCTACCGGGAGTCCAGACGAGGCTTCCAAGGTCGGGGTCAAAGGAAGCCCCTGTGGGGAGGTCTGAGGCGGATAGGGTGACCGTGTCGTCGGCATCGGGATTGGTTGCACTAATCGTGAAGATGAGCAGGTTCCCCGCCTCAACAGTCTGTGGACCGGGAACTGTCAGGACAGGAGGCTGTTCAGTCTCGACTACTGTGACGTTCACCGTCGTCGAGTCGGTCAGGATGCCGTCGGAAACGGTGACTGTGAACCGGTAGGTGCCTCCCTGGGCTTCGGTGGGCGTCCAGGAGAAAACGCCATCAGGTAGGATGGAGGCACCGGCCGGTGCGTCAGATCCAAGGGAGAAGATCAGAGGTTCCGGGGGAATATTGGGGTCAGTGGCGTTCGCCTTGAAGGTGAGAAGTATTTCGTCATTGACGGTCCAGTCCCTGATCGGTGCTAGAGAGGGAGGCTGGTTAGGCTTGTCAACATGGATGGCTACTGACACGGTGTCGGAGAGTGACGGGAGGAGATGGTCCGTGGCTGTGAAGCTCGCGGAATAGTCTCCTGGTCCCTGGGCAAAGGCTGGAACCCAGGTGAAGTTGCCGGTGGAAGGGTCGAAGGTTGCGCCGAGCTGAGCACAGTTGTCGCAGGATATTGTTACAGAGTCGGGTGGCGCGTCAGGGTCCGTAGCGTTCACTATGAAGGTGAGCTTTAAGCCTGCGGTGACAGTTTGAGGGCCTGGAGCAATGAGAAAGGGAGGGCTGTTGATCTTTACCATGATGGATACGTTGGCGCTGGAGGCCAAGAAGCCGTCTGAGGCCTTGAACTTTACTGAATAATTGCCTGGAGCTTGAGCAACGCTGGGCGTCCAGTCGAAGCTTTCCGTCAGAGTCCCGTTGGTTGAAGGAGCCGAAGTGAATGCAGCGCCTGACGGCGCGCCGAGTGTCACCATCGTCAACGTCTCTCCAGCATCCGGGTCTGTCGCTCTAATGCCAAACTGTAGCTCTGCTCCCGGGTAGGTGGTCTGGCTCTTGATAGGATCGACAACTGGCGGTCTATCCACCTTCGTCCCCTCAGTGAAGATGTCCTCATTGCTCGGACTCGTAGGTGGGACTTCCGTCCAGACAGGATGAGCCAGGGTCTCGTTAGACGCGATCCCGATATAGTCGCCGATGAAGGATTCTCCGTTGCTGAAAATAATCGCGTCAGGATTGAAAGACACATCCGTGACCCTAACGTTCGGGGAGAAGGAGACCCCACCGTCAGCTGACTCAGCATAGAAGACATCTACAAGATGGTTCTGAGGGTCCAGCCTCCTATCGTAGAAGTCAACGCTGAGTAGCCCATGAGAAACCGTCATCCAGGGAAAGAAGTGGTCGTTCGTAGTAGTGTCATCGTTCACTCTGATCGGCTTGCTCCAAGTAACACCCCCGTCAAGGCTCCGACTTGACAGAATGTCCGCGTATCCACTCCCATAGTCCGCCCACGCCACGTAGACATTTCCATTGGTATCGTCTGCGGCCGCAGTGGGAAAGCTGTTGACTCGGAAGACACTGTTAGCCAAGAAGGAGGGCGGCTGCGGTAGCGCGACAACGGACGAGACTACGACTGGGCTAGAGAAGGAGACTCCGCCATCGATGGATTTGGCCTCCATAATCTGATTGTTCGATAAATCATTCCAGACCACGAAGAGCGTCCCATCCGGACCAACCACCGGCACGGAGCCCTGGTTGAGGAGACTATTGCTGATCTTCATCGGGGAAGAGAATGAACTACCACCGTCGCTCGAGTGGGAGACCATGATATCGGATGTAGAGGAGCTGGTGAATCTTGTCCAGCTTACGTAAACCCTGCCCGCGAAAGGCCCGGTTGTCTGGTCTACCCCGATGTAGGGCTTGTCGTTGAAGATTCCTCCGACCCTGCTGGAGCCTGAGGCGACTATAGTGGTTAGGGGAAAGGAGGACCCGTCATCGGTTGATTTCGATACAAAGACAGTCCCGTCCACGGCCGTGTTGTACCTGGTATTGATATTGAAAGCCACCCCCGAATAGTACAAAGTCCCGTTTCGACTGAAGGAGACTGCTGGGTCCGAGGCGTCCTGGAAGATGCCCAAGGTTCCAGTCATGGGAATAAGCCCATTCGTCCAACTGAGCCCGCCGTCGGAGGAAGCGTAGACGGCAAGCCAGTTCCGCGTGCTGAGCTGGTCGTTGGCGCCAGCCACTAGATACTGCGGGTTAGACGGGTTGAGGGCGACGCTTGGTTCGTTCTGCGGAAGGGTGCTGGCTGAGACCTGGCTATCGTCGCCTGGGGCTGACGAGACCTGTTGGTTTGAGGACCCGGCCACATGTTGGAGCGCCATGAGAACCCCTGACGATAGCGCGTTGCTAACTTGTCCACTAGGGCCCCTGGGAAGAACTGGAAGAATGTGGGGAAACACGGTCGTTCCTACAAGAAGAATGAAGAACACAGGAACAGCCCTTCCAAGAGACAACTCGACGACCCAGCATGTCATTCTCGCTAGGACCCAAAAGCGTTACTGAGAAAATGGTTAGACGGTATGTTGTTGCATTGGGCTCCGAGGGTCGGGGGATAGCTTAGGATAGCGATGAAGGATTGCGAACTTTTCTAATTCAGGAACGGCAGGATATTGCGAATGGACTCGCACTGGAAAATAGTTGAATGGTCCAAGTTAAGTATGATGTAAGAGCCGAAGAACCGCCAAGGGTCTGCACAGTCCGTTGGAACAACCAAGGTTGGATGTTGACGCAGCCAACTTTCGAATTACTATGATCAACAGCTTCCTACTTGCAGCTACGATCATCAGCCTCTCTCTGAACGTGTCCATCATCAAACAAAGCGCGACAACCGGGCTCATGGGAACAACCGAATGGTTGTTGGCCGTGTCAATTGCACTGTTGTTGTTCTCCTCCCTCATCATGCTCTTCATGTCCTACGTGATTCTCGCCACCATGTAACTGACACCTCTCACGCAAAGCGAAAAACTGGAGAGAGTGGGTTGGGCCAGAACTCTCCTAGGTCTCGCGTCAATTCTGATCCCGACATCCTTTGGGTCCACCTTTCTTGTGAGCCTAGGGCTATCATCACCATGGTCTTGGCTTCTCGGCGGTATCGGATACGGTAGTGGAATCTTATGGGCATTGTTGAGAGGGTATTACCAGATCAAGTTCGTGCGTCCCAAGAAACCGCCATTCCAAAGTTGAATGCAGCTTGATTCAGCGGATTGGAACAGTCCGTTCCAAGTTCGACTATCCCGATCCATGTTAGGAATTGGTATGTGGGCCGGTGCGGGGAAGCCACCAGAATGATTTCTGGAGCTGTTCAATTGTTTAGGATTAAATGAGAAGCTTCAGTCCGTGCTCGCTGAGAAAACATGGGACAAGAAACAGTTCAACCAAAGGCCAAGAAAAGTAGACGTCGGATAGTGCTAGCTGTTGTACTCGTGCTTGTCGTGGTCGGAGCTGTCGCAGGAGTCCTATTCGAGGCGCCTTCGAACACGCAGATAAGCATACGAGATCCGCCGCAGCAATCCTACGGCCCTACGATACAAGGGATCTATGTGACCTTCACCAGCATCGAGGTCCACGTGGCCAACGCGCACAACGATAGTGGCTGGACCACAATAACCACAAGCACGACGATAAACCTGTTGACAGTGCTAAACGTGTCCAAGGTTCTAGGCAAAGCCTCAGTACCTCCTGGCAAGTACACGGAACTCCGGTTCAACGTCAGCAAGGTCGTCGTCGCAATCAGCGGACTCAACGTGACCTTCACCATACCCAGCGGATCATTGAAGGTGCCAATTACTGGCGGAGGATTCCAAGCTTACGGGGCTCTCACGGTTAACGTGGAACTCGACCTCTCTTTCAGAACCACTGAGATACTGAACAACACCACGTCTACGCTGAATCCAGTGGCTACTGCAAAAGTGGCTTAGCAACAGACTACTAACTCTTCAATTCCATCACGACTACTCGCCTCATCTAAGGCGCCGGACCCGACACGACCCGTCACCCACATTTTTTTGTAACAATTCCGGTTCCACGGTCAGTCCAAGGGGTCCAATCCGAGAGTTGACTGGAAAATCTCTATTCTAGTGACCGCAGCGCGGGGAAACCAGTATAGGCGGTCGTGTGCGAAAGAGGTTCTCAATCGTCTATGCATTAGGGAAATTAGAGGCAGGGCTGGAAAAAAAGGGGGGGTGGGGCCCTTTCTGGAGCCCTAGAACCTAACGCGTTTACTTGTCGAGCCTTGTGAGAGCCGCTGATATGGCGGTTATGGCAGAGACTAGTACTAGAGTAGCCCCGACGATCAATGCGAAGGCTTGGGCGATGATCTGGTTTGTAGGAAGGCTGGCTGCGCGGCTGATCAGGAAGTACCCGATGCCGTAGAACACTGCTCCAACCACGAATGTTTTCGCGTGGTCGAGTATTCGAGGAAGCACTTGAGGTAGTGGGCTGTGATCAGAGAGGGTTGAGGTTGCGAGGTAGATGGCTGCGATGAACGCGTAGCCAGCGACGATGAGTACTGCCCATCCTTGTATGGCAGTAGTGGTCTCCGAGATCAGGCTGGTGGCCGACGCTATCAGGTAGAGATTGAGGGCCAGCAGTACAGCGCCAACGCCAAGGTTCTGCCAGTGCTTGAAGGCTCTTGTCATAGGTTCCATCTGGGTTATTTCTGCCGACATTTTTCTTCGAAACGGCGGGGGCATCGCGGCCCGGATGATAAAGCTAAGTCTGTTCAGATCGTTGAACAGAGAAAAACGAACAATAACGGCGGCAAAGGAACATTTCCGCCGATTTTTCTTCCTCTCGACAGATGCTCGCTGAAGCCTGCCCCGTCTATCCACAGCCATACAGACATCTCTTCTAGTAAGTTCACAAGATACTCAGACTCCTGTGGTCTTCAAACTCGGAAAAGTTAGATGAATAGAGAACGAATTACGACAAGGTCGCTCCTACATTCTATCTACTGGATGCTTCTGCTCTCTCAAGTATCGCTCTTACGACTTCGGACTTTGCGTCCGCATAATTCTGCAGAGTCAGAACTCTTCCGATCTCCTCGGAACCCTGCGTGAAAACGTGCATGTTGATGTTCATGTCAGGACCCTTGAAGAGACGATGCTCATACCAATCAGGCTCTCGAATCCGAAGCACATAGCCCGCCGCTTCTAGAGCCGGAACATACGAGGATTCGTCTGCAGAGTTAGCCACTACGAGAAGAATGTCGATTATCGGCTTGGCCACGAGTCCAGGCACAGAAGTTGATCCAATGTGCTCCACCATGATCGTCCTTTCCCCAAGAGCAGCCCTGATCCGACTAGCCTCCCGTGCGAAATTCTCTGGCCATGCAGAATCGTATTCGACGAGGGCGATTGGGGCATCATGGGGCTTGAGCTCGCCAACGGTAATCCGTTTCAGTTGTTCTTCGGTTATTGGTGGAAGGGATTTTTTGCGCTCAGCCATATTCTTGCCGGTCCAATGTGTTCGGAGGCTCCCCGACTATCAATAAGCATATTCTTTTCTCCCAGACAAGAAAAGGCTGGATCACTGTAAGTTTCGGCGGGTTCTTTTCGCAGAACGAAATGCTCTGTCAGAGTGAGCGACGAATGGAAAGTTTGGTATAGAGCTTCGTTGAGTTATGCCACGTCGCTAGCTTGTACTAGCGGTATTCGTGGACCGCTTGTGCCTCTTCGGATAGATGATTGCGAAGAGGATCACGATGGCTACTAAGCCCAGGATTAGGAGCCATATGCTTGTCCCGAGGTACCAGGGGGGTGAGACATCGTAGGCGAAGTAGCTTCCCGAGTTGCTGTTGACGGCCTTGTTACCGGCGTTATCGAATGCAGTCACGTAATACTCTACATGGCCACCGTATTGCAACGCTGAAATCTGGGCTGTAGCGATATGAGTGGTGATATTGTACGGTGCCGTCAGGGTCTTGTTCACTGTTTTCCAGTTGTCGCTGGTATAGGTTATGCTGACGTTTTTCACTCCTGAGCCTGTGTCCGTGACGTTAACCGAGATGGTTACGGTGTCACCGGCGCTTGGCGATGTCGGTTTGATCGTCGGCGTGCTTATTGTAGGCGGAGTCGTGTCGGATATTGGCGCGTTGAGGTTTGTCCAGACGATTACTCCCCAGCCGTTTGCAGAGAGGCTAGTGCTAGTGGGAAGCCCGTTGGGATAGGATACCTGCCAATAAGCCCAGCCGGAACTGAACAAGTTTGAGCTGCGGTAGTGTTGCTCAGAATATACGACATCGAAACCAATGGACGCGTTCTGGGCCAGGTTGAAATCCTGCACAGCAGAGTCTTGCTGTAGCGGCATGGCGAACTCCCAGGACCATCCCCCCAGAAGCACCAGGGTTGCTGTTGGACCCGCATGCGATCCCATTCGAGTACTGGTCATTGACGTAGCCTCCTTGAGTGCTGCTGTAGTGGAGATCCTTGTACACCTCACCGGAACAACCTGTGATTGGGAAGCTAATCCCGATGCTCTTGGCGTCTTCGTTGTTGTTTATGACGCCATTATTGTCGTTGTCGAACAATAGCGAGAGAGTGTAGTTGTACGTGTCCGGACCCGCGTTCGCTGTCGTCCTGCCATTGGCCCCGACCGCGAGAAGAAGGTCTGTCCCGTTGGTTTTGACCCAGATATCGCCGGCGTTGGTAAGGCTGGAATTGTTGCTAGCCCAGTTGAACGCGAGGTGGGTTCCGTCAGACCACTCCGCGCTCTGGAAGCTTCCGTCGATGGACACGCTGGACCGCGTTGGTGCTGTGAGCGCGACTCCCCCAAGCGCTCTTGCAGGGTGAAGCGGAGGGAGAACTAGGGCCGGTAGCAGGAACAGGATGGCAAGACGCTTCTTGTTCAAAGCTCTGTGCTGCGGAAGGGACGGACTAGGCGTGTACTTACAGGAATGTTACCGGGCTCCCTGCCGGCTCAGGAACGGGATAGAGCGACAACCTGGTTTCCCAGGTGACTACTCACTGAGCTTTGAGAAGGACACTCGTGACCTTTTCCACTGGACGCGTCAACTGCTTGGAATCAAGAGCAAAAATAGACCGTTGACATGACTCTGGTTGATGGCTGCTTGATCGTGGGGCAGAACCAATTGAGCCTGTTGGATAGTCCAGTGTGGAATGCTCTGTCAACGACTCACGCATCGTTCGCTGAGGGCAATGACATCGCCAAGCGTTATCCGGTTGATGTCGCTCCACTTGCGGCAACAAACGATCAATCCCTAGAATCCTATCATTCACTCGCTAAGTTGCTCGGTCCTCGAGGAGCGACCGCCCTGGCTTTCACCACGATGCCTGACTTTCCCGCTGGCTGGACTGTTGTTCGCATGTTGCCCAATGCCCAGATGGTGTGGAAGAGCCCGATGCCACCGCCAGTGAAACATACAGTTGAGGATCTTAGCATTTCACATGTTGATCAAATGCTCGCGCTTACGGAGTTGAACAAGCTCGGCCGTTTCCGCAAACGAGCACCGGAACTAGGATCATACCTCGGGATTCACGAATCGGGACAGCTTGTAGCTATGGCGGGGGAAGGATTCCGATTCCCTGGATACACTGAGATTAGCGCCGTCTGTACGCATCCCGACTATCGAGGCCACGGATACGCCAGCTCACTGGTCTCTGCGTTAATCCAGAAGATCAGAAAACGGCATGAGACGCCTTTCCTTCATGTTGGCAGAGAGAATGCTGAAGCAATACGTGTGTATGAGAAGCTCGGCTTCAAGACCAGACGCGAGATAAATTTCGTTATTCTGAAAAGAGAATAGTCTCCTCGATCAGCGGAGCATTCGCAATGTCTCGTAGCGACTGGTAATTCGATAGTACTGTGGAGACCATCCCTAGGTTGCGATTCGCTTAACCCTAAACAGGGAACGTTGCTTATCCGGCGAGACGGATAGTAAAAGAGGAGAGACGTCCACGCGCTACATATTGACCGTTGACTTCGAAGAAGATAACGACATTGACAGTTTCATCCGGTTTGTCCAGTACCACACGAAGAGACTGAAGTGTCCCAGCAAGGACGTGTTCATCCGGCTCGCTCACGAATGGGAAAAACAGCTGGTGAGCCACCCTGAGCCAAACAACGGCGTTGGAATCAAGAAAGAGAAGAAAAAAACGCTCAAAGAACCATCCGAGTAAATTCAAGATCCGGGTACGATACAAGTACCACTACTACCGCTGGATCAACACTCAAGACTATGGTAGCTTCAAGGACATGTACGAAAAATACAAGGACAAAGGATACTCGATGTGGTGTGCCGATTTGCCCCCGGAGTATTCCAGCCAGGACGGAACATGGACAGGCTACCGATTAGATGGCGATAAGACTCATACCGAATCTACGTTGAAGAGGTATGGACGCCATAAGGCGTGGATCGACAGCAGTTACAAGTTCGAAGGAAAACCAGTAATCCTCGTCTATAACGCTGATTGATAATCCGAAAATAACTGTCGATTTACCTTATAGATAATTCTAGGAATTCAATAACATTCGTAACTGCACGTGACTGTCAATTGTAACCACATGAAGTGAGCGACCCTTAAGAACCGGAATTAGATCTTAGCTCGGCATGGAGACAACGACCGTCCGTAAGGAGACCCTCTGGCGGAATTCCAACTTCCTAAAGCTCTGGACCTCAGAGACCATCTCCCAATTCGGCAGCCAGTTCACCGGCCTAGCCCTCCCCCTAACAGCCATCATCATTCTGAGCGCCGACTCTGTTCAGGTCGGAATACTCAACTTCGCCGGGTCCGTACCCTGGTTGATCTTCGGGCTCCTAGCCGGGGTCTGGATTGACAGGCATCGCAAACAACGCATCATGGTCACCTCCAACATCCTTCGCGGATCAATAC
>WNGH01000625.1_pt1 | contig 31276 bp, 28 predicted proteins | sample 5400631 | NCBI WGS metagenome assembly WNGH01 (sample SAMN13153373, study PRJNA577476) | soil metagenome | isolation source: 115 cm soil or saprolite under Garry oak tree replicate 1 | place: USA:California | collected 2016-06-15
GGCGAGGGGTTCCCGGTCCGGCGCGCGTTCGCCGGGGTGGACCTGGCGCGGCTCGACCCGTTCGTGCACATGGACCAGATGGGCGAGGTCGACTACGGCCCCGGTGAGCCCAAGGGCACCGCGTGGCACCCGCACCGCGGGTTCGAGACCGTCACTTACATCATCGACGGCACCTTCCGCCACCAGGACTCCAACGGCGGCGGCGGGCTGATCACCAACGGCGACACCCAGTGGATGACCGCGGGCGGCGGCATCTTGCACATCGAGGCGCCGCCGGAGGAGCTCGTGGTCAGCGGCGGGCTGTTCCACGGCTTCCAGCTGTGGGTGAACCTGCCGTCCCGGCTGAAGATGACGCCGCCGCGCTACCAGGACATCCGGGCCGGCCAGGTCGCGCTGCTGTCCTCGGCGGACGGCGGGGCGCTGCTGCGGGTCATCGCCGGGTCGTTCGGCGGTCATGACGGCCCGGGGATCACGCACACGCCGATCTCCCTGGTGCACGCCACCGTCTCGGCGGGCGCGCAGGTGCGGCTGCCGTGGCCGGCGAACCTCAACTCGCTCGGGTACGTGCTGGCCGGCAGCGGTTTTGCGGGGGCGGAGAAGCGGCCTGTGCGGATGGGGCAGCTGGTGGTGTTCGGGGCCGGCGACGCGATCACCTTCGCCGCGGACGCCAGGCACGACATGGACATCCTGCTGCTCGGCGGCGAGCCGATCAGGGAGCCGGTCGCGGCGTACGGCCCGTTCGTCATGAACACCCGGGCCGAACTCGTCCAGGCCTTCGAGGACTACCAGGCCGGCCGCCTAGGCTCGATCCCGGCCGAGCCGCACCCGGGTCACGACGTTCTTTAACCCGAACGGGCGGGCGCGTCGGCCCGCATCAGCTTGAGCGCCAGGGTGGGGCAGGCCGCCACCGCGCGGCGGGCCTCACGGTCCAGGGCCGGGGGCACCGGCTGCGGGTCCACGACGGGATAGCCCCACTCGTCCACCGAGATGAGCTCGGGCAGGAGCTCGGCGCACACGCCGTGCCCGGTGCACTCGATCGGGTTCACCCGCAGGCTCTGCGGGTCGACGGCCCGTGCGTGAGAGGTCTGTGCCATGGTCAGGTCCAGTCGTCTTCGCTGGTCGGCATGCCGTCCGGCAGCGGCAGGTACGGCTTGCGGTTGGTAGCCGAGCACTGGCCCCGGGCGTGCCGGGCGATCTCGGGCGCGAACACCGTCAGGGCGCTGCGGACGAACCGCACCGTGCCGTCCGGGTGGTTGCAGGCGCCGCGGCCGGTCACCAGGCCGGCCCAGCGCTCGATGTCGGCGCGGGTCTGCTTGCGGTGCCCGGCGCCCGCCAGCTCGGCGAGCCCGGCCGCGATGCGCGGCAGCCCGTTCAGGCACGGACCGCACTGGCCGGCCGACTCGGCGGCCAGGTAGCCGGTCACCCGCGCCACCTCGGTCAGGCCGCACCGGTCGGACGGCAGCGCCGCCAGCACGCCCGCGCCCACGGCGGCGCCGAACCGGCGCAGCGTGGCGTTGTCCAGGGTGATCCCCACCGCGTCCGGCAGCGGCAGCCAGGTGCCGTGATAGCCGCCGACCAGCCAGGCCTGCACCTCGGCGCCGTCGCTGAGCAGGGTGCGCAGCGGCGCGCCGAGCTCCGTCTCCACCACCTCGGTCCTCCGGTGCTGGCCCGGGGGGGACGACCCCCCTGACCCCCCGCCGCCGGGCCGGTAGACGGTGGTGAGCATGCTGCCGGGTTCGGCGGCGGTGCCGGCCGTGCGGAACCAGCGCGGGCCGTAGCGCGCGATCAGGGCGAGGTGCGCCAGCGTCTCGACGTTCTGCACCAGGGTCGGCGCGCCGCCCAGGCCGCGCTCGCTCACCCGCGGCGGCTGGAACGTGGGCAGCGCCGGGCCGCCGGCCAGCCGGTTCACCAGGGCCGTCTCCTGGCCCGCCAGGAAACGCGGCGGGGCCTGCGTGATCGTGACGCCGAGGCCGTCCAGGCCCCGGGACGCCCGTTCGGCCAGCGCCCGCAGGATCTGCGGGCCGGGCGCGGAGTGCAGGTACAGGTGCGCCTCGGTGGCGCCGACCGCCTCGGCGGCCAGCTGCAGCCCGTCGAGCACGAGGTTCGGCGCGACCCGCAGCAGCAGCTCGTCCTTGCGGCTGGCCGGCTCGCTCTCCGCGCCGTTGGCGACGATCACCTTGCGGGCGCCGCGGGCGCGGGCGACGGCGGACAGCTTCCGGTACACCGGGAAGGCCGCGCCGCCCCGGCCGGTCAGGCCGGACGACTCGATCTCATCGATCAGGACGCCGGGCCTTTGCCGGTACGGCACGGCGCCGTACCGGGCGAGGTGGGCCCGGAGGTCCTCCGGTGCGGCCGGCAGCAGGCGGGGCAGCCCGGCAGCCTGCCGGGCTGCCCCGCCTGCCGCCGGTTCGTGCGGCGCTGGCTGGTTCAGGGCGGTGGTCATCGCGACACCGCCTGGCGGTTCCGCCGGGCCGTCCTGGCCGCGGACGCGGTGTGCTGTGCGAACACCGCGGCGACCCGTCCGGCCCTGGGCACCTGCCGGGCCGCGTGAGCCAGCCGCCAGACTACCGCCGCCGCGACGATCAACGCGCAGCCGACCGCCATAATGAGCATCCAGCCCTGCTGCAGGTCCTTGCTCGAGCCGATGCTGTGCGCGAACGCGACCGGCCAGCTGGCGTAGGCGAGCAGGTGGATGACCCGCCACAGCAGGCGGTTCATCCGGCCGCGGAGCAGGCTGGTCACGATCATCGCGAGCATCAGGTCCACCGAGATCGCGCCCAGGCCCAGCCACAGCCGCTCGTAGCCCGAGGCGAACGGGACCAGGCCGGCCGCCAGCGGGATGCTGACGAAGGTGTCGAGCACCGCCGTCAGCACGTGCACGGCGATGAACGCCACCGACAGCAGGGACAGGTTCCGGTGGATGTCTGTCACCGCGAACCTCGGCAGGCCGGGCAGCCGGCCCTGCCGGTTGACCAGGATGCCGAGGACCAGGACGGCCGTCAGCAGCAGCAGCGCGACGATCCCCGTCGCGCGGCTGGCGTACCAGAACGCGGTGCTGCTCATCTCTGCCGTCCTTGTCCGGGCCGTCCTCGTGTGCTCATGTTCATGTCAGCTATCCTCGGCGACCGCGCTATGCGGAGCCTGGACGTTACTTCTGTGTTGCTTCTGACTCGGCGGCTTCCGACTCATCGGGCCAGCCGGCCACGGTGAACACCACGCCGGTCGCGTCGACCAGCCGGGCCGGCAGGCCGAGCTGCGCCAGCCAGCCGAGCGCCCGGCGGCCGCGGATGACCGCGGCCGTGCTCGCCGCGTTGGCGTCGGCGCAGCTCCCCGCGGCGACCGAGACGGTTCGCCAGACAGGGTCGGCGGGCAGGCCGGTGCGCGGGTCCAGGATGTGGTGCAGCACGTCGCCGCCGCGCTGCCAGCGGCGGGCGGCGGTGCTCGACGTGGCCAGGCCGCCGTCGCGGATGGCGATCATCGCGTACGGGCCGGCCGGCGGGTCCTCGGGATCGCCGGTCACGTCCTGCACCCGGATCCGCCAGCCGCCGTCCGGGGCCGGGCCGGCCACCGAGATGTCACCGCCCAGGCTGACCAGCACGCCGCCGCCGAGCCGGTCCGCGATCCTGGCGGCGGACCGGTCCGCGGCCCACGCCTTCGCGGTCGCCCCCAGGTCGAGCCGGACCCCGGCGGGCATGGTCAGGGACTCGCCGTCCAGGCGGACCTCGCGCCAGCCGGGCACGGTCCTGACGGTGAGAGCGAGCGTTGGTCCTTCCGGTTGAATCTGTTCGAAATCACGATCGTATCCTACCGCGGACATGGCCGCGCCCACCGTCGGGTCCACGTCCCCTTCGGTCAGCCGGGCCGCCCGCAACGCCACCGCGATGGCCTCGGCCAGCAGCGGGCTGAGTTGCGCGGTGCGGCCGCCGGCGAGGGCGCAGATCTCCGAGTCGGCGCGGAACCGGCTGCAGGCCGCGTCCACCTCGGCGAGGTCGTCCGTCAGCAGGCGGCGCGCCCCGGCCAGGGCCGCCGGGTCGGTCACCACCAGGTCGACCAGCGTGCCGAGGGCGCGCCAGCGGGCCGACGCGTCACCCGGAGCGGAAGACGCCGCCGCGGAGTCCGTCGCCGCGTGGCCGGCCGGCCGTGGCATCACGAGCCGCCGGATGTGACCTGGCTGCCGCCCGAGCTCGAGGTCGGCGAGGAGCCGGAGCTCAAGCCGCCGGAACTCGAGCTGGACGACGAGCCCGAGCTGGTGGAGCTGGAGCCCGAGGAGCCCGAGGAGGTGGAGCCTGAGCTGGTGCCTGAACTGGTGCCGGAGCTCGTGCCGGAGCTCGTGCCGGACGAACCGGAGCCTGAGCTGGCCGAGGACGTTTTCGACGAACCCGTCGAGGTCGAGGCGGACGACGCGGTGGTCTTGTGCGACGACCCCGGCAGGGCCAGGGCCAGCGCGCCCGCCGTCACCACGCTGGCCACGGCGACCGTCGTCGTGGTGGACCGGACCTTGGTCCGGCCACGTTCCCTGGCGGCGATGGCCTGGCGGATTCCGTCGTCTCGGCGTGCTCTGCTCATGTATCTCATTCTGCGGTCACGTACTCGGAGATCCCTGCACGAACCTTCTGCGGAACCTATGAGCCGCGCGGCCCTTTCCGTCGTTGGCGAGCCGCGCGGCTCGTCCCTCTCGCAGGCCGAGGCTATCCAGGCAACATGAAGAACACCTGAAGCGGCGGAGGCCGGCCTGCCGTCTGCCGCGCTCGACCAGCCGCGGCCGCCCGGGCGCCTTAACCGCCGGCCGCGATCCATCCCAGGTTGTTCCAGAATGCCAGCAGGTCGTTGCCGTTCGCGCCGATCATCACGGTCATGACAAGTTGCTGGTTATCGGTGCAGGCAATGGCCGGGGCGTTATCCTTGTCAATGTATTCCGAGAGGACGCCCGATATCCCTGTTGCATTGTCGGTGTAATCCGACTGGCAGGATGTGATGAAGTTTTCGAACGACCCGTCACTGGCAGTGCAGGCGTACGGGAAACGGGCGCCCTGCAGGAAACTGTCGTATCCCTGGCTTAAGGTGCTGGTGTCCGCGAACAGGTAATAGTCCAAGGTTCCGGCGGCCAGGCCCGGCACGCCGGTGCACTCGATCGCCGCGGTGGCCCCGTACGGGGTGCCGTAATCACTGCAGGAACCTCCGCTCTGGATATCGTTCGGGATAAGGCTCAGCAGGGTGGAATTGAGGGCGTCCGGATCGGGATCGGGATCGGGGTCGGGGGCCGGATCCGGCGAGACATCAGGGGATGTATCCGCCGCCGCGTCGGGCGATCCGTTCGGGCTGCTCCCCAGGGTGACAGGCTGCGGCGAGTTCAGGGCGGCCTGCCTGCCGCCGAACGGGCTCAGGTGCACCGTGGCCGCCACGGCCAGGTAGATGGCGACCAGCGCGACGGCCGCGACGACACCGAGGATGTTGCGGTTGGCTCCCCGTCTCCTCGACGGCGGCTGGCCGGCCGGGCTGGTCGCGGCGGCCGGCCCCGGGGGAAGCGGATCACCCTGATCGGTGAAGCCGGCCGGGGTGTACCCCAGGGCCTGGGCGAACTCCCGGACCACCCATGCGCACGAGGCCGTATTCAGCCCGTGCCCCGCTGCCACGGTCACGGCGACCGACTGGATTGCCTCGTCAAGGCCCAGGGCGGCAGCCCGCTCCCTGAGCAGGGCGGGCACATCGGACCTGGCCGCGCTGCCGATGAGAACGGATTCACCGGGCAGGCGGGCCAGCCGATCCCGGCAGACGCCGTCCATGACAACCGGGTTCGACAGGACCTCGCGCCCGTGTTCGGCGACAGCCGCCTGCAAGGCCCGGCGAGCTTCGCCATCCGGATCGATTCGGTGCCCATTTCCTTCAGTCATGAAGGACCTCCCCTGGGACTGCAGGCGATATTAGCATATCAACCCACAATTGCATCCGAAGTGGAGCGCGACGCTCACGGCCGAATTATGGCAGCCACGCCCCGGGCCAATGCAGATCTCCTCGCGACGGCAGCGGTACGTTTATCGGTGATTCCCTGCAGCGGCAGAAGTGGCCCTCGGCTTGCGTCGCGGGCTCTCCGGGCGCGCGGGCAGCAGCCAGGCCCGGGCCGCCGCGCTGCCGTGCCGCCGTGCCGCCGTCCTGATGCCAGGCCCCGCGCCCGTGGCGCGGTCAGCTTTCCGGGTCAAGCACTGGCATACCTATTGTGGTAAACATAACCCGCTTTGTAAGGTCGCTGATATGCAGTCCTCGTCTTCGCCGGGGAACCCGCCGTGGTGGCAGCAGCAGCCCCCAGGGTCACCCCAGCCGCCCGCCGCTCCCGCATGGGTGGCGGCCAACCCGGCGATGGCGCCCGGCGGTGTCGCACCGCCCGGGCAGCCATGGTGGGAGCGGCCGAAAAGCAACCTGGCGCCGCCCGGCGCCACCGCGCCACCCGGCGGAGCGCCCGCCGGGCCGCTGGATATCCGCTCTCTGGTGCATCCGACCGAGGGTTCTCGCCTGGGTATCGCCCTGACGGCATCCGCGCTCGTCTTCGGGGTCGTGGGGCTCGCCGTAATCAGCTCCTACGGCTTAAAGGGCCTGCTAGAGATCGCTGCGTTGCTGGCCGCGGCCGGCGGCGCGATCTGGCTGTCCCTGCAGGTGGCACGTTCCCGCCTGCTCGGAGGGTCGGTACGCGTCAGCGAAGCCTCCCTGCCGGAACTCCAGGCCATCATCGATCAGGTCCGGACCCGGCTCGACTATCACGACCAGATCGACGTCTACGTCATGGACAAGGTCAACGGCGGCTCCGCCATGACGAGCTACCTGGGCACCCGGCTGATAACAATCGAGGGCGGCCTGGTCGCGGAGCTGCTCAAGGAGGGGCAGCATGCCGAGCTCACCTACTTAATCGGACGGCACATCGGGCAGCTCAAGGCCAAGCATCAACGCCTGCAGTGGGTTCTGATCATCATCACGCTGATCGACTCGCTGAAGTTTCTCCAGCTCTTCCTCGCCCCGTACTTCCGGGCCACCGCAAAGTCCGGGGACCAGATCGCCGCCGCCTGCTGCGGCGATATCCGCGCCACCGCCTGGATCATGAACCGGCTGCTGGTGGGTAAGGAGCTCGGGCCGCAGCTCGACATCCGGGGCGTCCTCGACCAGGCGGTCACCGTGCGGAGCCGGATCCTGCCGCGGCTGGCGCAGATGTTCCAGGACCTGCCGCACGCGACCAATCGCTACCTCAACCTTCTCGCGTTCTTCGCCCGCATCGCCCCCGATCAGATCGAGGCATGGCGGGCAACCCTCGACCCGGCCACGGCAAGCCGGCTAGTCGCCGTACTCAACACAGCCAACAGCTGGTGGTGGTAGCACTCAGCCCGGCTGCCCGCCGGCCGCGGCGCGAGCGCGGGTGCGGGCCAGGACGGCCGCGGTCACCAGGCCGACGGCGATCGTGGCCAGCGCGGAGGCGAGCAGGGTGCCGCGGGCGCCCAGGGCGGCGACGAGCGGGCCGCCGAGCGCGGTCCCTACCGGCGAGGCCAGGATGAGCAGCGAGCTGCGGGCCGCGATGACCTGGGTCAGCGCCCCGGGCGGGGCGGCGTCCTGGAACACCGCCATGGACAGCGAGGTCCACGGCCCCCAGATGACGGCGCCGGCGAAGAACGCGGCCAACCCGGCCCACAGCGGCGTCGGCAGCCCGAGCGGGATCAGCGCCAGCCCCCAGCCCAGCACGATGCCGGTCATCGTCGGCCACACCGGCCAGCGGCGCAGGAACGGCGCGGCCAGCTCGCCGGTCACCGCGCCCACGCCGAACACCGCCCAGAACGTGCCGAGCAGTGTGTACTTGCCGGCCAGGCCTCACGCGGACAGTATTGACGACACGCCGAGCAGGGCGACGTAGGGGGCCAGGGCGAGCAGGCCGGCCAGCGCCAGGCAGCCGATCAGGCCCAGCGCCCCGGCCCGCAGCACGGCGTTCACGATCACCAGCCCGGTCCCGTGCCAGGCCCAGCGGTGGGTACCGAGCCAGCGCCGCAGCACCACCGCGCCGGCCGCCCCCGGCAGCGAGTAGGCCGCCACCGCCGCGCCCACCCACAGCCCGCGGCTGCCCGCCGGGGCCAGCTTGATCGCCAGCCAGGCGATCGCCACCGCGCTCATCCCGTCACCGAGCGCGGAAGCGGCCGCGCCCGGCAGCACGCGGCGGAACACCGGGTGAACGAGAGCCGGGTAGTAAGGCGAGGAGCGGGCCCGTTCGGCCCATCTACCCCCCCTCCTCCGATCGCTACCCACCCCACCGATCATGCCCCCTGGGGGTGCTGGGAGACCATGATCGTGAACAGTTCTGGGGGCTCTTCGGGGCCGAGGCGGGAGGTGGTGCGGGTGGGAACGCGGGAGGTGCTTGAGGAGGAGCGGGAGCGGGCCCGGCAGCGGGTGGCCGCGCTGGAGCGGGAATTCGCCGGGCTGGCCGAGGCGGCCAGCGCGGCCGGGACCGACGACGAGCACGACCCGGAGGGGGCGACGCTCGCGTTCGAGCGCCAGCACGCCGCCGCCCTGCTGGCGGCGGCGCGGGAGCAGGTGGCGGCGGCCGACGCCGCGCTGCGGCGGCTGGCGGCCGGCCGGTACGGCGTGTGCGAGCGGTGCGGGCAGCCGATCGGGGCCGGCCGGCTGACGGCCCGTCCGGCCGCGCTGACCTGCATCCGCTGCGCGGCTTCAGGCTCCGGCTGACCGGTGCCGCGGCCTTCTCGGCAGCTCAAGCCGGACCCGCAGGCGGCTGCCGTGCGGGCCGACATCCAGGCCGGCCCCGATCGCCGCCGCCAGGCGGTGCAGCCAGGCCCCGGCCAGCGCCGGGTCAGCGGGTGCCGGGGTCATGTTCAGCTCGAGGAAGATCACGTCCTCGTCGGCCCGCACCGCGGCGAGGGCTCGCGCTGGTGCTTCGGCGCCGGTCAGGGCGCCCAGGATCAACTCGACGACGTCGGCCACGACCTGGATCTCGGCTTCCGTCAGCCCGGCCGCTCCCGGGCCGGCATCGACGGCGAGCGGGGCGGCCAGCAGCCAGCCGGCCCGCCGGTTCAGCGCCGCGGCCAGGCCGGGCTCCGGCCGCGGGAAAGGCCAGAGTTCATCCTGCAGGCGGCGCAGCGACCGGCCGGCCGCATCCACTTGCCGCGCGACCAGGCCGAGCTCGTCACCCGGCGATGTCCCCGCCGCCCGGCGTGCCTCAGCCAGTTCCAGGGACGCGGCCGCGAGGTCCTGAATCGGCCCGTCATGCAGCACGTCGGCCAGGTAACCGCGTTCTCGCCCGCGCAGCCGGCGCACCAGGTCGAGCAGGACGTGCGGCGCGGGCGCCCCGGCATCGGCGTGGCGCTCGGCCACGGCGCCAGGGGAGGCGCCTCGCGCACTGTCGTCAGCCATGATCGTCTCCCGCTGCGATAGCCGCCGCCCGCCAACCCTCAGTAACAATCAATAACCAAAGTATTACCTATAGTAACATGGACGCGACCTCCCAGCGATCGATGGCGGTGGCCGGGCAGGACGCGGAACGGAGATGGCCGGATGAACGAACCCAGCCGGAGCAACGACAGGATCAGCGTCTTCCTCGTCGATGACCACGAGATCTTCCGCCGGGGCATCCGGGCCCTGCTCGCCAGCGAAGCGGACATCGACGTGATCGGGGAAGCGGAAACCGCGGCGGCGGCGCTGGCCCGGATGCCCGCGCTGCAGCCCGACGTGGCGCTTCTCGATGTGCGACTGCCGGACGGGGACGGCATTTCTGTCTGCCGGGAAATCTCCTCCGCGCTGCCCGGGACCGCGTGCCTGATGCTCACCGCGTACGGCGACGACCAGGCGCTGCTCGGCGCCATCATGGCGGGCGCGGCGGGCTACGTGTCGAAGCAGACGTGCGGCACGGACCTGGTCAGCGCCCTGCGCGCGGTCGCTTCCGGCCTGTCGATCCTCGACCCGCAGGCGTCCGGACAGGTCATGGCCCGGTTGCGGCAGCGCGCCATCAGCGTGGACCCGGTGGCGGCGCTGTCCGAGCAGGAGAAGAGGGTCCTGGATCTGATCGGCGAGGGGCTGTCCAACCGGGAGATCGCGCAGCGTATGTTCCTGGCGGAAAAGACGGTGAAGAACTACGTGTCGGCGCTGCTGACCAAGCTCGGCATGCAGCGCCGCACCCAGGCGGCCGCCTTCGCCGTGCGGCATGCCGACGACCATGGCGATTTACTCGCGACACACCACGTTACGTTCCGCGTAGCCAGGGCCGGCGTCTTAGACGCCGGCCTTTCCTTTTGACCCGGGTCATTGGTCCCGCCCGGGAAAAGAATGCGCTAACCGGCGGCGCCGGGATTCAGGCGTGCCGGTAAACCCGCCCGCGGTTTTACCGGGCCGTTCTCGCTCCGGTGACGGCGGCCCTGCGCTGGCACCGCGGTTGCGGCTGCTACCGGCCGGCAACCGGGCGGGGCATCGCGCTGCTACCCGGGGGCGGCAGGATCAGTCCTGCGGGCCCGGTCCGGGTCCCCTGGCCTGGTCTCCTCCGTTCCCGGCCGGGGAACCCGGGCCCTGCGGCCCGCCCGGCCCGGGACCTTGTCCCCGCCGGCGGCCGGGCCGGAAGGACCATGCCCGTCAGGCCGGAAGGACCATGCGCGCCGCCGTAAATACCCGGGCCTTGCGGCCCGGGCCTAAAGGACAGGCCCGACGGCCCGCCCGGGACAGGGAATTGTCCTCTGGGGCGCAGCGGCCGGGAAACAGAAAGTGGGAGAGCACCCAGCCGACACAGAAAAGGGCGAGAAAAGGCAATGGCTCTCCACCGGATATTCAGCACCGCCGCGAAAACCCTGCTGCCCGCCGCCGCCCTGGCCGCCGCCGCGGCCCTGGCCGCCGGCCTGGCCGTCCCCGCCGCCGCCTCCGCCGCCACCGCCGGGGTGACCTGGGGGACGCTGGACACCCAGCCCGGCCACGCCGCCGCCGAGGACAGGGCCGGGATCACCATGGCCATGTTCGAGCTGAACTGGGCCAGCTTCGAGCCCTCCCCCGGCAAGGTCTCCGCCTCCTACGCCGCCACCATGAAATCCGAGCTGGCCGCCTACACCGCCGCCGGGCAGCACGTCACCCTCGGCCTGGGCCTGGAAGACCCCCCCGCCTGGGTGCACAAGCTCGCCAACGCCACCTACACCGACCAGGCCGGAGCCGTCGCACCCGACGCCGACCTGGTCTACTCCGCCGCCGTCCGCTCCGCCGCCGCCACCTACCTGTCCCTGGCCGCCGCCGCCCTGCCCCTGACCGCCTTCACCGCCATCCGGCTCGGCGCCGGCACCGGCGACGGCGAGATGCTCTACCCCGGCGACGGCACCTACTGGGCCTTCAGCCACGCCGCCCTGACCGGCACCGGCCTGCCCGCCGGGATGACCCGCAACCCCTACCCCACCTGGAAACCCGGCACCCCCGGCCTGACCCAGCCCCAGATCACCCGCTGGCTCTCCTGGTACATCGGCGGCCTGGACAACCTCACCGGCTGGGAGATGACCACCCTGGCCAGCCTCGGCTTCACCGGCACCTACCAGCTCCTGACCCCCGGCTCCGGCACCCGCCCCGACGACCTCGCCCAGACCGAGCAGGCCAACCTGGCCGACGACGGCACCACCGGCGTAGGCGCCGTCTGGACCCTCTACTACGCCCAGCTCCCCGCCACCACCCGCGTCATGGCCTACATCTCCTCCGTCGCCGACAACTCCGGCGGCAACGACTCCTGCCAGCCCGCCGACACCACCGTCCCCCTCACCTCCCCCGCCATGGACTCCTGGTCCGCCACCCGCTGGATCACCCGCATCGCCCGCCAGTACAACCTGCCCGCCGGCGGGGAGAACCCCGGCCTGAACCTGCCCGCCAGCCTGGACACCTTCTACACCGACACCACCCCCGCCGGCATGATGGCCGCCGCCACCCGCCAGGCCCGCACCTGCGGCCTGACCGACTTCTACTGGGCCCACGACATCCACCTATGGGACGGCACCATCCCCTTCACCACCTACACCACCTACACCACCTACACCAGCAGCTAACCCGCCCCCCGCACCCCGCCACGCCCCGGCCGCGCACCCAGCGCCACCGGGGCGTGAGGCGTTAATTACAATCAGTCATTGTGCGGACCAGCCCGGCCCTGATCTACGGGACCCTGGACACCCAGGCCAGCACCGCCGCGTTCGAGAGCCGGGCCGGGATCGCCATGGCCATGTTCGAGCTGAACTGGGCCAGCTTCGAACCCCGGCCCGGCGTCGTGTGCGCCTCCTACCTGGCCACCATGAGGTCGTACCTGCGGGCCTACCAGGCCGCCGGGCAGCGCGTCACCCTCGGCCTGGGCCTGCAGAACCCGCCGTCCTGGGTGTTCTCCCTGCCCGGCAGCACCTACGTGGATCAGAACGGCGGCGTCTCGACCCAGGCCGGCTTCGTCTTCAGCCAGGCCGTCCGCCAGGCCGCCGCCTCCTACCTGTCCCTGGTCGCGGCCGCCCTCCCGCTGTCGGCCTGCTGGGCCATCCGGCTCACCTCCGGCGGCGACGGCGAGATGCTCTACCCGCCCGACGGCACCTACTGGGCCTTCAGCCCGGCCGCCCTGACCGGCACCGGGCTCGCCGACGGCATGGCCCCCAACCCCTACCCGACGTGGCGGCCCGGCCGGCCCGGCCTCGCCCCGGCCCAGATCGACCGGTGGGTCAACTGGTACGTCGGCGGCCTGGCCAGCGTGACCAGCTGGCAGATGCGCACCCTGTCCCGGCTCGGCTTCGCCGGCTACTACCAGGTCGTCACCCCTGGATCAGGCACCCGGCCCGGTGACCTGGCCGAAGACGAGCAGCAGAACCTCCTGGATGACGAGACCACGTGCGTCGGCGCCGTCTGGGACCGCTACTACGCCATGCTCCCGGACAAGACCAAGGTCATGGCCTACATCTCCTCGGTCGCCGACCGGTCCGGCGACGACGACTGCGGCCAGGCCGCCGACACCCGCCTGCCGCTGGCCTCCGCCGAGATGGACTCCTGGTCGGCCACCCGCTGGATCAGCCGCATCGCCCGCGAGCACGGACTGGCCGTCGGCGGCGGCCTGCCCGACAGCCTGAACGGCCACTACGCCGACACATCGGCCGCGGGCATGATGGCGAGCGCCCTGCGCCAGGCCCGCTCGTGCGGGTTCACCGTCTTCTACTGGGCGCACGACGTCCGCCTGTGGGACGGCACGATCCCCTTCGCGCTGTACGCCGGCATGATCGGGCCGGAGGCGGCGGAGTGACGACCGACCGGCTGGCCCGGCTGATCGCGGAGATGGACGGCGCGGGCTCGGCCGTGATGGTGATGTCCCCGCATCTCGACGACGCCGTGCTGTCCTGCGGTGCCCTGCTCGCCCATCTCGCGGCCCGGCATCTCATCACCGTGGTGACCGTGTTCACGGCGGCCGCGCCGCCGCCGTGGTCCCTGCCCGCCCGCAGGCAGCTGCGCGCGCTCGGCCGGGTCGATCCCGGGGACTTCTTCGCCCGGCGCCGGGCGGAGGACCGGGAAGTCCTGACCGGAATCGGCGCCGCGGCGGTCCATCTGGGGTTCCGGGATGCCTTGTTCCGCCGGGGCCGGAGGGGACCGGCCTACCCGACGTTCCGCTTCGACGCCGCCCGCGGCCGGGTCGCGTCCTGCGATGCCGGGCTGGCCGCCGAGGTGAGCGCCCGGGCCGGCGAGATCGCCCGGGCCAGCCAGGCCCACGTCGTCTTCGCCCCGCTCGGTGTCGGCCGCCACGTCGACCACCTGATTACCCGCCGGGCCGCCCGGGAGCTGGGGCGAGAGATCCGGATCGTGTACTACAGCGATTTCCCTTACTCCCAGACGGCGGGGCCGGAGCCGGGCTTCATCAGGGACGCGGGCCTGGTCCCGCATCCCTGGCTCTGCGGGCGGGCGGAGAACGCGAGCCGGATCGCCGGATACCGGACCCAGTTCGCCGGGTTGTTCGGTGACGGCCCGGTGCCGACCCGCCCGGAGATCTACTGGGTCGCCGCGAACGACTCGGCGACCGTCACGTAGCCGGCTCCGGTGACCTCGACGCTGAAGCGCCTGACGTCTTCGGTGTTGGCGTCGGCTATCTCGGCCCGGATCGCGGGCGGCGCCAGGCGGCGCAGCGCCTCGGCGTAGTGCGACGGGTCGAAGCCGGCGACCACCACGCCGTTGCGGCCGTCGGTCACGATTCCGGCCCCGATGACATTGGAGACGATGACCGGGAGCCCGGCGGCCATGGCTTCGATCACGACCAGCCCGAAGCTTTCGTACCGGGTCGGGAAGATGAACAGGTCGGCGTCCCGGTAGACCTCGGCCATCCGGTCCGGGGGAATGATGCCGAGCCATTCCACGCCCTCGACCGCCTTCCCGGCCGGGATCCCGACGACCTGCAGCCGGAGCCCGGGCAGGTCCGCCCGGGCCTCGGCCACGGCGGCCATGGCCACGTCGAGGCCCTTCCGGTAGCCGGTCTGGCCGACCCAGAGCGCCTTCAGCCCGGTTCGCTCGGTCCGCACCCGACCGCGGGCCGGCCGGGCCAGATGCTCCTGGATCGTGGTGTCCAGGCCATTGTCGATGATGGTCACGGGGGCGCTGAGGCCGTACCGGGCGCGCACGCACTCCTCGACGTGGGCGTGCACGGCGACATGAGCATCGGCCGCCAGGGCGCGCCGCTCCCCGTTCGTCCGCAGCCGGGCCAGCGCCCACGCCAGCGGGTGACCGGGGCGGCGCAGCCGCAGGTGCGGCACCGGGCCGGCCCCGTGCCACACGGCCACCAGGGGCGGGGCGCCCCGGCGCCTGCGCAGCAAGCGGATCCCCCATAGGCACTCCGGGCAGTGCACGAAAATGACATCCGCGGTGCTGCCGCGCAGCTTCCAGCCGAGCCGGAAGGCGGCCAGCACGTCGGAGAACCCGTCCTTCCCCTCAATCCGGCTGCCCGCCTTGAACGCCGAGACGGTGTCCACCCGCCAGGCGGGACGGACCCGCGCCAGTTCCCTGACCACCCCCATCACGACACGCTCCACGCCGCCGATCTCGGTGGGAGTGCGCCGGGTCGCCATGATCATGGTGAACGGGCGGCCTGGGCGGGCCGTAGCCATGTCGGGGACGGTCCTGGTGGCCTCGTCCTGAGCTGTCATGCTGCCACTCCTTTTCTTAGCGTGTGCTTGGTCACCATGGTTCGAGCCGGGCCGCGGCGTAGGGCTGGCCGGCCGCTGCCCGGCCGGGGTGCTGAAGGGCTGACCGCAGCTGCTCCAGGGCCAGCCGCTGGTGCGTGCTCAGCGACCGCAGGGCCGCCGGCGTGATATCCGCGGACACCGCGGCCCAGGCCTGGCCGCGCAGCAAGAGCAGCATGGCCGCGGTGGTCACGGCCCGCGGCCCGCCCGCGCCGTCGTGCACGTATACCCAGGCGCCCCGCCCGGTGTGGCGGTGCAGGAAGCCGGTCAGGCCGAGCAGCTGGGCCCACGTCGGCGCGCCGCCCGGCGGCACCGCCAGGTACAGGTAGGCCTGGTGCAGGCTGGCTGCTGTCACCTGCTCGGCGACACTGGGCGCCGCCAGGCTGACGACTCCGCCGACCCGGAGGCCGGCGGTGAGCTCCGCGAGATCGGTGTCGGTCGGAGCCGTCCCGATCACCAGGCCCGACGCCACGACCCGATCGGGCGGGGTGACCCCGACGACGCTGATCACCTTCGGCGCGATCAGGATCTTCGCCAGGCCGAGCAGCAGGAGCAGGGCCAGCACGAACGCATACCTGCGGACCAGCACCCGGCCCGGCAGGCGGCCGCCCGCGCCGATCGCCGGGGCCGCCCCGGCCGACGGGGCCGCCCCGGCCTGCTGCAGGCCGGCCTCAGGCACCGCTCTTACCCCCGGCGGCCACGCGGGCCAGCCACGACAGGGTGCGCTCGGCCGAGCCCGCCCAGGTGCGCCCGGCGGCGACGGCTCGCCCGCGCTCGCCCAGGTCGCGCCGGGCCTGCGGGTCGGTGAGCACCCAGTCGAGGGCCCGGACCCAGGCGGCGGTCGTCCGGGCGGGCACGATGAGCGAACCGCCGGCCGCGACCTCCCGGACCGCCTCGGCGTCGCTCGCCACCACGGGCAGGCCCGCCGCCATGGCCTCGAGGACCGGCAGGCCGAACCCCTCGGCCAGCGAGGGGTAGGCGAACGCGGCCGCGTTCGCGTACAGGTCGAGCAGCGCCTGGTCCCCGAGGCTGGCGTAGCGGTACACGAGATCCGGCACGCCGAGATCGGTCGCGAGCGTGCCGACCTCGTCGGGGAACCTGGGGTCGGGCTGGCCGACGAGAACGAGGCCGAGACCCGGGTGCCGGGCCCGCAGGGCCGGCATGGCCTCGACGAGGACGCGCTGGTTCTTGTGCGGGCGCTGCGCTCCCACGTGCAGGATGTAGCGATCGGGAAGGCGCAGCCCGGCAGGCCGGGGCCTGCCTCGCAGCGAGAAGAACTGGGCGCCCACCCCGTGCGGCAGGACCGCCTCGGCCGGGACCTCGGCCCCGTAGAAAACGGCGGATGTCGCGCCGGGCCGCGTGGGACGGGGTGGCCAGCGCGGCGGCGGAACGGATGGCCAGCCGGGTCGCCGCGCGGTACGCCAGCGAGAAGGCCGACGGCCCGCGGGCGGCGGCGGCCCGCTCGAACACGCAGTCATGGATCACCGAGACGACGGGGACCCGGCCGGCCAGGACCGGCGTGCTGAGGTGATAAGGGACGAAGACCACATCGGGCCGGACGCACAGCACGGCTCGCGCGAGCACCCACTGGGATCGGGCGGACGCCACCGGCGCCTGGGACGGAATCGCCCGGACCGTGCGCCCGGCCATCAGCCCGGCGACGTCGAGCCGGCCGAGCTCCGGGGCGTACAGGACGACGAGCTGCGCCTCGCGCAGGCTCAGCTCGCGGAGCAGCTCGTAGGTGTACCTGCCGATGCCGTGATAGCGGTCCTGCATGACCCGGCCGTCCACCAGGATGCGCAGCGGCCGCGCCGCCTCCGGGCCGCTCACCGGGGGCGCTCCAGCCACGGCGGCCGGCCGGCGGCCCGAGTCCAGCGCCGGGCCACCGCCACCGCCACGTACCCGTAGACGAGCAGGGCCGCGGCCAGGTCGAGCACGAACGGCTCCGCCGACGTGGGCTGGGCAGGCCCCGGCGCGAACGGGTCGGGGAGGGGCGGGGGCGGCTGGAGGGCCCGCGCCCGGCGGGGCACGGTCAGCACCCGCGCGGTGAGGACGGCGGAGGTGACCGCCGCCGCGCGGGGCGTGCGGCTCCCGGGGGGGACCTCGAGGACGACGTCGGCGAAGGCCTGGCCGACGCCGGCGCCGGCGCCGGGCAGCGCGGCCGGCGGCCCGAGCGGTTCGCCGAAACGGCGGACGGCGGCCGCGTAGCTGCGCGGGCTGTCCTGCTTCCCGCCCAGGTAGGCACGCCTGATCGACGCATTGGTCAGCCAGCGGTGCCGCTGCGCCTGCCGGGCCTGCAGGTAGGCCGGGGGCAGGCCCGCCCGGCGGTAGGCGGCAGGGGCGCGCCGGGCCAGCATGGCCACGATGGGCAGGGCCTGGACGGCCGGGCGGCCGGGCGGCCCGGCCGCGAGCACCGCGCCGGCCACGAACTGCTCGTACCGGCCCCGGCCCGCGGCCGTGACCTGGCTCAGCGGACCGCCGAGCAGCCCCTTGCCGCCGAGCGCCTGATAGGCCGAGTAGAACGCGCCATGCGGCCCGTTCGTGACCGGGTACCCGCCGCAGGGCGAGCCGGCCATACCGACGTAGCTGCCGCCCGGGATGTCGGTCACGTCCGCCACCGGGTCATACGGGCTGGCCGGCACGTACCAGAGCTGCACCGACTGGTAGACCTGGCTGGGAAAGTCAGCCAGCCGCCTGCCGTGGCCGGTGATCCAGCTCGCCAGGGCGGGGCTCATGTTGCCCGTACGCTCGGCGACGTCGGTGGGCGAGAGGATGAAGTAGTGCACGCCGTCAGCCAGCGCGGCGGGCCCCACCGAGAAGTACGCGAAGCCCCGGCCACCCAGCAGGTAGGAGAACTTCTCCGGATCGCCGCTGGCATTGATCGCGGCGCAGGCGGGCAGCCTGGTCGCGATGAACTGGTCGAGGAGCACCACGCCGTCGCTGGCGCCGCCGTAGTCGGAGAACCAGCTGGACGCGGACAAACCGGCCAGGCCCGCCAGGGCGGCCGCGGCGGCCGCGAGCGGCAGCCGGGAATCCCGGGCCCGACGGCCGCCACGGCCCGGGCGGGGGCCTCGGGTGCGGCGGGCCCAGCCGGCCAGCAGCGCGTCCGCGAGCAGCACGCTGCCCACGATGCCGGCCGGGAGGAGGTAGACGAAGAACTGCTCGTTCAGGGTCCCGACGGCCACGATGTAGCCGGCGAAGGCGTAGCTGGCCGTGAGCCACGCCGTCAGGAAGTTCCCGCCGGCGGTGTTGGTCCTGCTCCAGCACCAGACGAGCGCGACGGCGCCGGCCGCGAGCAGAATGTAGGTGCTCGAGTACTCCTCGACCGAGCGAAGCAGCGCCCCGACGAGGGAAACCCCAGGGACGTTGAGGCCGGTAATCTGCACCAGGCCGGCCAGCCGCCGCAGCGTGGCGGTCTGAATGCGGACGAAGGAGCCGGCCAGGTTGAGATCGGCCGCCCACAGCAGGAACAGCCCCAGGAAGGCGGCCGCGATCCCCAGCGCGGCCCCCGAGCGGCGCAGCAGCGGGCCGTTCCGCTCGAGCCACGCGAACAGCGGCGGCACGGCGATCAGGCAGATCGTCATCTCGTTCGTCAGCAGGGCCAGGCCGCCCAGCACGCCGGTGACCGACACGTACCCGAGCCCCCCGCGCCCGCGCAGGTGCCAGGCCGCGTGCAGGGTCAGCAGGCTGACGCACAGGGCGAACGGCTCGATCACGTCCTGGCGGTCATACCGGGTGAGCAGGGGGTCAAGAGCGGCGACAGCGGCGATGACGCCGGTCACCACCCGGCGCCGCCGGGGACTGGCGCCGGTGGCCAGCCGGTAGGCCAGGGCCGAGATCAGCAGGACGTCCGCGACGCCGACCGAGGCAGACAGCAGGCGGGCGGCCCGGATGGCCGAGGCGAGCGGAGCGGAGGCATACCCGGTCAGGCGGAGCCAGCCCCCCTGCATCAGGAGCATCAGCGGCGGATGGACGAACAGCGGCTGGTCGTCCAGCGTCAGGTGCCAGCCCAGGGCGACCTGCTTGGCGGCGAAGGTATAGGCGGCCTCATCGTAGAGCACGTCCGGGCTGGTGAAGATGTTGTACAACAGGGCGACGGCCGCGACGCCGGTGCAGAACGCGGCCAGGCCCAGGTCGGCGGGCCACCCGCCCGGCCATCGCCGGAAGCGGTCCCCGGCCGGGTACGGCCGGCGCCCGCGGCATCGGCCGAGCAGGCGCCTCAGGACGCCGAGGTCGGCGTCGGTGATCAGCCGCATCCGGCGGGCGGGAACGAGGAAAAGCGCGGTGCCCGCCACGACCAGGACCCAGGCGAGCAGGGTCGGAGCGCGTCCGGCCACGGCGAACAGGGCCGCGGTGGGGGCGAACCCGATGGCGTAGGCGGCGAGCCGCCGCAGCGAGGGCAGGCGGGCCTGAACTGCCGTCAGGTAGAGCGGCAGCAGGAGGATGACGCCCGCATAGCTCGCCAGCAGGTACGACCAGGCCGCGCCCAGCGCGCCGTAGCGGGGAACCAGGGTAACCAGGGCCGCCGCTTCCGTCACCACCGCCACGGGCATCCGCCGCCCGGCCTGACGGCCGTAGCCGGCCGCGAACAGGCTCTTCACGAGCATGTCGGTCATGAGCGCGCCGAGCGTTCCCGCGGCGAGCACCCGGAGCAGCGCATGAGCGGCGGCATCGGAGTAGTGGGGCGGCAGGAACGACCGCACCACCGGGCCCGGGGCGGCGAACAGGGCGGCCTGGACCGGGATGATCAGCAGCGGCACCCACCGGGCGGCCGCCATGAACCAGCGGTGCTTGTCCTGACCGGACCCGCTGCGGGCGATGAAGGGGAAGACCGCGTCGGCGAGGGCGTCGCTGACGTAGAAGCTGGCCCGGGCCAGCAGGCCGCAGGCCTGGTAGCCGCCGAGCACCGCGGCCGTCACCCCGGCGGCCCGGCCGGCCGCGGCCAGGCCGAGCAGGTCCGCGGTGAGGAGGAAGGTCATCGCGGCGGACGCGAACCAGATCGAGCCGGAGTCGGCCAGGAAACGGAAGCTCGCCAGCGGGCCGCGGCCGGGCAGCAGCCCCTGGCAGGTCCGCAAGCCGATCAGCACGGACCCCGCGGTGCCGAGGAAGAAGCTGAGCACGACGCCGGCCGGGCCGGCGTGCAGCCCGGCCACCAGCACCGCGGCGGCGACGCACTTCAGCAGGATCTCCCCGGCTTGCATCGCGCCCAGCCCGGCGAACCTCCCGCTGCCCTGGGCCACCCCGGCCAGCGCGCTGTTCACGGCCAGCATGGCCATCTCCGCGGCGACCAGCAGGTCCAGGCCGGCGGAGGCGGCGGGGACCGGCCGCGGTCCGGCCAGCTGGGCGGCCAGGAACACCGCGGCCAGCACCAGTCCGAGGCCGAGATTGGCGATCAGGGCCGTCCGGAACTCCGGCTTCGCCGCCTGGTGGTCGCCGTGGGTCTTCGCGACGCGAATGGCGAGCGCCCACGGCAGGCCCGCGTTGAGCAGCCCCGCGGCGAGCAGCAGCACGTTCTGGACCGCGCTGACGACACCGAACCGCGCGGGCACCAGGAGCCAGGCGAGCCCGAGGCCGAAGGCATAGTTGAGCGTGGCCCCCGCGGCAAAGCGCGCGACCAGGATGACGCCGCCCGTCGCGGCCGAGCATTCGGCGCGGACCCGGCTCGGCCGGGCCCGCGGCGGGGCCAGGGTACTCAACGGCCAAAGTCGGCGGTGCCCGCCGGCAGCTCCGGCACGGCATCCGGCACCGAGATCGCCCACTGCGGTCCCGGCTCATCCAGTTCCGGCACGATCGTGGTCCCGTGCAGCCGGGCGTAGCGGCCGCAGACGGCCTCCAGCAGGACCCCCTCATAGGAGGCGACGCAGCGATCCCAGGTCAGATCCTGAGCGGCGAACCTCGACGCGGCCTGCAGGCGTTCCCGCTGTACCGTGTCCCTGGCCAGCCCCGACAAGGCCGCACGCAGCCCGTCCGCGTCTCCGGGGGGAACGATCAGGCCGGTCGGGCCGGCTATGTCCCGGACACCGGGCAGGTCGGACGCCACCGGGACGCAGCCGGCCGCCATGCCCTCGATCAGCACCAGCCCGAAGGCCTCGGCGCAGGTGACCGAGGGCAGCACCACCACGTCGGCGAGCTCGTACTGGCGCTGCAGTTCCGCGTCCGACACCCGGCCGGTGAACCGCGCATTGGCGACGGACAGCCGGTCCGCGAGGTTCTGGTACCGGGCGAGCTCGGCCCCGTCTCCCACCAGGGTGAGCTTGAGCCACGCCTGACCTGCCACGGCGGCCAGCAGCGTCTCCACCCCTTTGTACGGCCGCATCTGCCCGACGAAGAGCACGTTCAGCTCGCCGCGGGACCGCGGTACCGGGACAGGCGGCGGCACCCGCGGTTCCACCCCCCACGGGATGGCCCGGACCGCAGGCCCGTACCGGCTGCGGTGCTGGCGGGCATAATGCGGACTGCTCGCCACGATCCGGTCCGCCCGCAGGGCCAGGGCCAGGTGGAGCTGGTTGTAGCGCATCGACATCCGGGTGGCGCCCGGGATGTCGATCGGCGAGTGATGGGTGTAGACGATGGCCGGCCGGGCATGCGCGGGCAGCCGGCTGGCCAGCCAGAGGAAGACGTCGCTCATCGTCGGCACCGGCCCGTGCACGTTCACCACGTCGAAATTCCGCAGCTGGCGAACTATCCACGGCCAGTGGGCGACCAGGGAGGACAGCCGCCACTCGCCGAGCACGATGCGGCGGACCTGGGCGCAGGACAGCACCCGGACGCGGTGCTGGCGGGCGATCAGCCCGGTCGCCAGCTTGTCGATGCAGGTGGAGATCCCTGAGACGATGGGCGGGGCCTCGGAGGTTACGATCAGGATGTCCAGCGGGCGCCTGCCTGGTATGGCATCGTCAGCAGGCGGCCCGGCCGGCGGATGGCCGCTCATCTGAGACCGCGCAAGCCGGCCCGGCGCCGACGGCAGGCGTCCTCATATATGCGGCATGCATGACGAAGGCATGCGTGTTCCCCCATTACGCCCAGGCCCCCCATTGTGTTTACTGTCGGCTTATCCGGGGAAAACGCGATTCCCGGCCGGAATTACCGGGGCTTTCCGTCCATGAAGCCACAGCTTCCCGGTCCGGGGCGCGGCCGCATTCCCGGCTCCCCTAATACTCTGGTCACCCAGAGTTATCAATCTACTACTAATCGTAATTGCGTGTCGCGCGGGGTGCCCGGCCAAGGCGCGGAATACCCCGAGCCGGGCGAGATGGCACCGGCTGCGGGCGCGACCAGGACGAGGTCCCACGGACGGTCCACGGTCGTGCTCGCCTACGAGACCGGCCTGGTCAGGTCGTGCTCGCCTACGAGACCGGCCTGGTCAGCCCGGGCGCCGACGGCTGATCCGGTCTTCCCGATACCCGCAGGAGCTGCCACGATAAGCGCATGACCTCTTCGACGGACGCATTCCGGGCGGCGCGGGACCTGCTGCTCGGCTGCCGGGAGGACTACGAGTCCGCGCGGCGCGAGTTCAGCTGGCCCGAACTCGGCGAGTTCAACTGGGCGCTCGACTGGTTCGACGTGATCGCGGCCGAGTACCCGGACCGGCCCGCGCTGCGCATCCTGGCCGACGACGGGTTCGATGTGAGCCTGACCTACGCGTCGCTGTCGGCGCGGTCCGGGCAGGTGGCGAACTGGCTGCGCGGCCTGGGCGTCCGCCGCGGCGACCGGGTGCTGCTGATGCTGGGCAACGTGGCGCCGCTGTGGGAGGTGCTGCTGGCCGCGATGAAGCTCGGCGCGGTGATCATCCCGGCGTCGACGCTGCTGCAGGCGGCCGACCTGGCCGACCGGATCCCGCGGGGCCAGGTCAGGCACGTCATCACGGATACCTCGCAGCTGGCCAAGTTCTCCGGGCTACCGGGAGACTGGACGCGGATCGCGGCCGGCGGCTCCGCCGATGACGCGGCCCCGGCCGGCTGGCACGACTATGACGACGCGTTCGCCGGGCCGGCCGAGTTCACCCCGGACGGCGTCACCCGGGCCGGCGACCCGCTGCTGCTCTACTTCACCTCGGGCACCACGGCGCTGCCCAAGCTCGTCGCGCACACGCAGGTCAGCTACCCGGTGGGGCACCTGTCCACCATGTACTGGATCGGCATCCAGCCCGGCGACGTGCACCTGAACCTGTCCTCGCCGGGCTGGGCCAAGCACGCCTGGAGCAACGTGTTCGCGCCGTGGAACGCGGAGGCGACCGTGCTGGTCCTGAACTACCCGCGGTTCTCGGCGGCTTCGCTGCTGGCCGCGCTGGGCGGCTGCGGGGTGAGCACGTTCTGCGCCCCGCCCACGGTGTGGCGGATGCTCATCCAGGCCGACCTGGCCGCGGCGGACGTCTCCGCGCTGCGCGAGTGCGTGGCCGCGGGCGAGCCGCTGAACCCGGAGGTGATCGAGCAGGTGCGCAAGGCCTGGGGGATCACCGTCCGGGACGGGTTCGGCCAGACCGAGACCACCGCGCAGGTGGGTAATACTCCCGGGCAGATCGTCCGGGCGGGGTCCATGGGGCGGCCGCTGCCCGGGTACCAGGTGACGCTGGTCGACCCGCTGACCGGCGAGGCCGCCCGGGACGGGGAGATCTGCCTGGATCTTTCGGCCCGGCCGCTCGGGCTGATGACCGGCTACCTGGACGACGAGGAGCTCAACGCGGAGGCCATGCGGGGCGGCTACTACCACACCGGCGACGTGGCCGCCTCCGACGAGGACGGCTACATCACCTACGTGGGCCGGACCGACGACGTCTTCAAGGCCTCGGACTACCGCATCTCGCCGTTCGAGCTGGAGAGCATCCTGATCGAGCACGAGGCGGTGGCCGAGGCGGCGGTGGTGCCGTCGCCGGACCCGGTCCGGCTGGCCGTGCCGAAGGCCTACGTCGTGCTGGCCGCCAGCCATTCGGCGTCCGGCGAGCTGGCCCAGTCGATCATGGCGTTCTGCCGGGAGCGGGTCGCGCCCTACAAGCGGATCAGGCGGCTGGAGTTCGGCGACCTGCCCAAGACGATCTCCGGCAAGATCCGCCGGGTCGAGCTCCGCGCCCAGGAGACGTCCCCGCGGGAATCTCCCCGCGGCAGCACCGAATTCTGGGAGGAAGACTTCACCTGGTAACCGCGAGGAGGCACGCTAGTCCGGCGAGTCGGCGGGGGCGGTCTCCCACTTCTGCTCGATGCGGCCGAAGCGCCAGATGGCCAGCGCGACGACCCAGGTCACGACGAACACCGCGACGATGAAGAACCCCGCGGTGTTGATGTTGAAGTTCGCCAGGAACACCCAGAACGAGCCGCTGAGGTTGGCGTTCTGGGCCAGCAGGCCGAGCAGCTCGACCGCGCCGATGAACCCCGCCACGAACACCGACAGGCCGGTGATGGTCAGGTTGTAGTAGACCTTGCGGACCGGCTTGGCGAACGCCCAGTCGTAGGCGAAGTTCATGAAGCAGCCGTCGGCGGTGTCGAACAGGCTCATCCCGGCGGCGAACAGGATCGGCAGCGACAAGATCGCGTAGAACGGCAGGCCGCCGGCCACGGCCGTGCCGGCCAGCACCAGCAGCGCGATCTCGGTGGCGGTGTCGAACCCCAGGCCGAACAGGAACCCGATCGGGTAGATCTTCCACGGCGTGTCGACCCGGCGGGCCAGCGGGCCGAGGAACCGGTTCATCAGGCCGCGCTTGTTCAGCTGCTCCTCGAGCTCCGCGTCGTCGTAGGCGCCGCCGCGCATCTCGCGGAACACCCGGATGATCCCGGCCAGGACGACGAGGTTGAACGCGGCGATCAGGAACAGGAAGAACCCTGACACGCAGGTCCCGACCACGCTGGTGATGGTGTGCAGCCCGGAGTTGCCGTTCCTGACCTGGGCGTCCAGGCCCCGGATGCCGAAGTTCAGCAGCACCGCCAGGACGAACACGACGCTGGAGTGGCCCAGGGAGAAGAAGAACCCGACGGAAAGCGGCCGCTTGCCCTCGCTGACCAGCTTGCGGGTCGTGTTGTCGATCGCCGCGATGTGGTCGGCGTCGAACGCGTGCCGCATGCCCAGCGTGTAGGCCAGCGCGCCGGTCCCCACCCCGAACACCGTCGTCTTGCTGATCTGGTAGTGGCCGCCAAGCGCGGCGGTCAGCATCAGCCAGCCCAGCACGTGCAGCCCGACAACCACCGCGACCATGCCGCCGAACCGGGCCCATTCGGCCGGGCTCAGTCCCTGGCGGATCTTCTTCAGGCGGCCGCGCGGGTCAGCCATCCGGTCTCCCTCCCGTAACAGGTCTCCCGGCGGCCCCAGGTAGAAGTAAGCACAGTCTAGAAGTACCTGCAACTAAGTTGCAATAACGTATAAGACGCAGCTAGTGCGCGGTCAGCTGGTGACGTCGGCCGAGGTGAAGCGGGCCCAGGCGAAGGAGCCGAAGAGCAGCGCGTAGACCGCGAACGACAGCAGCCCGTGCAGCAGGGTGGAGGTGTCGACCGGGACGCGCAGCAGGGCGTCGAAGGAGAGCCACCAGTGGGTGGGCAGGTAGGGGCCGACCGCCGCGAGCTGCGGCACGTTGTCGACCACCTCGCTGGTCACCACCAGGATCATGATGGCGGCGATGGCCCCGATCGCGTGCTCGGTCAGCGTCGAGATGGCCAGCCCGATGGCGCCGAGCGCGGCCATCGCGGCCGCGACGTACAAGGTGACGAACACTAGCCGCAGCAGCCCGTCCGGCAGCGAGACGGTGCTGCCGGACAGCAGCGTCACCGGCCCGACCGGGAACATCACGGCGCCGGCCACCAGGGCCACCGCCGAGACGATGAACGTCGCGCTGAGCCCGAACGTGACGATCGCGCCGTACTTGACGGCGAGCAGCCGGGTCCGCCCGGCCGGCACCGTGAGCAGGTAACGCAGCGTGCCGTAGCCGGCCTCGCCGGCCACCGAGTCCCCCGCCACCACGGCGACCACGACCGGCAGGATGAGGACGAGCAGGGTACTGAGCGCGATGAAGGTCAGGAATACGCCGTTGCCCGCCAGTTGGTTGAAGAACGCCACCCCGGCGCCGTTGCCGCCCTCCGGACGGGGCGCCGCCAGCCGCAGGGCGATCCCGATGACGAGGGGGAAGACGGCGGTCACCGCGAGCAGCAGCAGGTTCCTCCGGCGCCGGAACACCAGCCTGAGCTCGGCGGTGAAAAATCTCAGGGAAGCCCGAACGGGCCGTGGTGCGAGCCCGGCCGCAGCTGGCACGCCAGCCGCAGGCACCTCAGCTACCGGCAGGTCAGGCGCCGACATCGAAGCCCTCCCCAGTGAGGCCGACGAACAGGTCCTCCAGGCTCGGTGAGGTGACCGCGAAGCCGCGGACGCCGATCCCGGCCTGCACGAGCTCGGCGCAGACCTGTTCCGGCGACCCGTCGCCGAGGAGGGCCGACGCCTCCGCAGGCCCGTTCCCGGTCCCGGAAACACTGGCCGCGGTGACCTGCGCGTCGGCCAGGCCGAGGCCGGCCAGCACCTTCGCGGCCGCCTCGGGGTCGGCGGTCTGCACCGTGACCCGGGCAGCTCCGGTCCGGCGCAGCTCCGGCAGCGACCCCTGGAACACCAGCCGCCCGGTCCGCATCACGCCCACGTGCGAGCAGATCTGCTCCACCTCGGCCAGCAGGTGCGAGGAGACGAACACCGTCGTCCCGTCCGTGGCGATCTGCCTGATCAGCGCGCGCACCTCGCGGGTGCCCTGCGGGTCGAGCCCGTTGGTCGGCTCGTCCAGGATGATCAGCTCCCGGGGCCGCAGCAGGCCCGCGGCGATGGCCAGGCGCTGCTTCATGCCGAGCGAGTAGTGGCGGTACCGTTTCCTCGCCGCCGCGAGCAGGCCCACCCGGTCCAGGGCCGCCTCGATCCTGGCCCGGGCGGTGGCGGGGTCGGCGGTGGAGTCCGCTGCGTCGTACCGGGCCAGGTTGTCGGCGCCGGTCAGGAACGGGTAGAAGGCCGGCCCCTCGACCAGCGAGCCCACCCGGTGCAGCACCCGGGTGGCGCCGGCCGGCATCGGCACGTCAAGCAGCGTCGCGGTCCCGCTGGTCGGGAAGGCCAGGCCGAGCAGCATCCGGATGGTGGTGGTCTTGCCCGACCCGTTCGGCCCGAGGAAGCCGTAGACCGAACCGTGCGGGACGGCCAGGTCGATGCGGTCGACAGCGAGCTGACCGCCGCGGAACCGCTTGGTCAGCCCGCTGGTCGAGATCGCGGTCACGGTGTCGCCACGTCCTGGTGCCGGGTGCCCTAGCGGGCCGACGCGGCCGCATACAGGACGCTGGGCTCGACCGCGCCGGCGAACGCGCTGCCCTGGTCGGTGATCAGCACCGAGACCAGGCTGGTCCGCAGCAGCCGGCCGGAGCCCCAGGCGCCGTGCACCGGGGTGGCCGACGCGAGCAGGGCGCGCAGCACGGCGGAGCTGTCACCCGAGGTGCCGTCCTGGGCGCCCGGGCTGGCTGAGGTCAGCCCGGACGACGGCAGCTTGAGCACGGTCAGCCAGCCGGACCCGATCGTGCTGACATCGGACGTCCCGTGGTCCTTGGCCCCGCCGGCATTGGCGCCGGCCAGGTTGACCTGGGTGACCGTCGCGCCAGACGGCGGGGTGAAGCTGACGTCGGCGGGCGCCGGGGTGACGAAGTGGATGTCGGTGTATCCCACCTGGAAGGCGGGGCTGCTCGCGCCACGGGCGAAGACCTGCAGCCGGAGCGGCACGCCGTTGCGGCCGTCGACGTCGATCTGCACCTGGCGGACCAGCGACCGGGCGTCCTTGGGCGCGAGGACCAGCGCGTAGGCGGCCTGGCCGGCCACCGTCACGTTGCTGTCCACGCGGACCGTGGTGGTCGGCCCGACCGCGGCCAGGGCCTGCTGAGCGGCCTGCTGCGGCGTCAGCGGCTGCTCCGGTACCGCTTGCTGCGCCGCATGCGCCGGGAGGGTGAACTTGGTGACCTTGTTCAGGGTGCTCTGCCACAGCCACGCGGTGCGGCCGTCCCTGATCACGTCGTTCTCGCTCAGCGACTGCGGCACGGCCAGCCGGAAGTGCGCCGGGCTCGCGTACCAGACCCGGATCGTGTGCGACCCGGTGAGCAGCGAGGACAGCGACGTGGGGTTCCCGGTGGCGGGCAGCGCGGGCAGGCCGAACGAGGCGGTCTCCACCACCGTCCCGGTCAGCGGCGGCGGAGCGGAATCGGCCACGTCGGCGAGCAGCTGAGCCGGCGTGCGGGCGGGCAGCCCGGGAGCGGCCTGGGCCACCGAGATCAGCGACCCGGCCAGGACCCCGCCGGTGACGACCAGCGCGCCGGCCGGAACGGCCCACCGCGCCCGCCGGGACGACAACCTCGGTACCTGAACCATGGTTCCAGAATGCCGCACCGCGGCTGTGAACACCCTGAGAGGCCGGCGACGGCACCCGAGTGGGTAAGTCACACTGGGACAGTGCGGGTGCTAGTGGTAGAAGACGAACAGCGCCTGGCCTCGGCCGTGCGCCGCGGCCTGACCGCGGAGGGGTTCGCCGTCGACGTCGCCCACGACGGCGTGGACGGCCTGCACCTGGCCCGGGAGGGCGGGTACGACGCCGTGGTGCTCGACCTGATGCTGCCCGGCCTGTCCGGCTACCAGGTGTGCGAGCGGCTGCGGGCCGAACGCAACTGGGTGCCGGTGCTGATCCTGTCCGCCAAGGACGGCGAGTACGACCAGGCCGACGGGCTCGACCTCGGCGCCGACGACTACATGACCAAGCCGTTCTCCTACGTGGTGCTCGCCGCCCGGCTGCGCGCCCTGCTGCGCCGCGGCGCCCGGCCGCGGCCGGCCGTGCTGACGGCGGGGGACCTGCACCTCGACCCGGCCGCCCGGACCGTCCGCCGCGGGGACGCGGTCATCGAGCTGACCGCCAGGGAGTTCGCGCTGCTGGAGTACCTGATGCGGCGGGCGGGCCAGGTGGTGCCCAAGGCGGAGCTGCTCGAGCACGTCTGGGACCCCGATGCGGTCGCGGACCTGAATGTGGTCGAGGTCTACGCGGGCTACCTGCGGCGCAAGATCGACGCGCCGTTCGGCAAGGGTGCCCTGCAGACCGTGCGCGGGGCCGGGTACCGGCTCGCCGCCGACGGGGGCTGACGATGGCCGGCCGGCGCTCCGTACCCGCCAGAGGGGGGCCGGCCGGGTGGTGGCGGCAGCGGAGCCTGCGGGCCCGGCTGACGCTGATCACCTCGGCCGGGCTGGCCCTCGCCCTGGCCGGCGCGGCGGTGCTCCTGGTCAACGCCCTGCGGGTGTCGCTGATCCACGGGCTCGACGTCTCGGCCCGGCAGGGCGCGCTCGAGGTGGCCGCGCTCATCGACCAGAACCGGCTGCCCAGCCCGGTTCCCGTCCCCCCGGATACGCTCACCGTCCAGGTGCTCGACGCCCGGGGCCGGATCACCGACGTGTCGCCGGGCGCGGACCGGCTGGTGCCGATGCTGCCGCCGGCGCAGGCGCGGGCGGCCGCGCGGACCGGCCAGGCCCGCATGCTGGCCGGGCCGCCGCTGGGCCTGCCGTCGCTGCTGCGGGTGGTGGCCGTCCCGGCCCGCGGCCACCAGGTCGTCATCGCCGCGATCCCCTACGCCCAGGCCAGCGACAGCCTCACCACGCTGGCCAGGGCCCTGGCCATCGGGACGCCGCTGCTGTTCGGCCTGCTGGCGCTGGTCACCTGGCTGGTGACCGGGTACACGCTGCGGCCGATCGCCGAGCTGCGCCGGGGCGCCGCCGAGGTGACCCAGACCGGCGTGCCCCGGGACCTGCCGGTGCCGCCCGCCCGTGACGAGGTGCGGTCGCTCGCCGTCACGCTGAACGACATGCTCTCCCGGCTCGCCGACGCCCAGCAGCGGCAGCGGGACCTGGTCTCGGACACGGCGCACGAGCTGCGCAGCCCGATCGCCAGCATCCGCGCCCAGCTCGAGGTGGCCCTCGATCACCCGGACGGCCTGGACTGGACGGAGACGGCGCGCGACGTCCACGCCGACACGCTGCGGCTGGCCCGGCTGACCGAAGGCCTGCTGCTGCTCGCGCGGCTGGACGAGCAGCAGCTGCGGCGCAAGCCCACCGACCTGTCCGCGGTATGCGAATCGGTGGCGGCCCGCTACGCCGCGGCCCGGGTCCCCGTCCGGGCCGACACGGTGCCGGCCGACACGGTGCCGGCCGACACGGGGCGGGCCGGCCTGGCGGCGCCGTGCGTGGTGGCGGGCGACCCGGACGCGCTGAGCCGGCTGCTGGTGAACCTGCTCGACAACGCGGTCCGGCACGCGGCCAGCCAGGTGTGCGTGTCGGTGCGGGCGGACGGCGGCTGGGCCGTGCTCACCGTGACCGACGACGGGCCAGGCATCCCCGCCGAAGACGCCGAACGGGCCTTCGGTCGTTTCTCCCGGCTGGACAACGCGCGGAGCCGCGCCGGCGTCGAGGGGTCCGGCCTCGGCCTGGCCATCGTGCGGTCCACCGCCGAAGCCCACGGCGGCTCGGTGTCCCTCAGCGACGCCGGCCCCGGCCTGCGCGCCGCCGTCCGCCTCCCGCTGGCCGCCAGCGCCTAGGCTGACTGTCACCGCGGCGGGTTGACCGGGCGTCGAACAGGGCGAGGAGCGCCTGACGATACCGTCGGCGCCGATTGCGGGCGCTATCGAGCCTGTCGCGCCCGGCACCGGAATCCGCCTCCCCCGCCCGCGGCGGTAACAGCAACGATGTGACATTACTGCCGCTATGAAGGCGTTCCAAAATAGGGGTCGCGGCGTGTCGCGCCTGCGGAGCGCACGATACCGGCGGTTGCCCGGTTTGCGGTGATTTCTTCCCTGCTGCAGACGCTCCGTGCTCCCGCCGGCCTCGTCCAGGAGGACAGCCGTCCGCATATGTCTGCAGTTTCGGGTGCTATAACCCCCGAAACTGCAGGCAAATCGCCGGCCTCCGGGCAGGTAGCCGACATTCCGGGCGCCCGGCCCGGCCGGCGAGGGAACCGCGCCAGACCACATCCGGGACCCGCGACACGCCGGAAACCCACCTTTTTTTGGAATACTTATTGAGCTGCAGCAATGCTCCATCGTTGCGGTCAGGCCGGGGGCCGGGCCGGGCCTCGCGCGGCTGCG
>WNGH01001968.1_pt1 | contig 31254 bp, 42 predicted proteins | sample 5400631 | NCBI WGS metagenome assembly WNGH01 (sample SAMN13153373, study PRJNA577476) | soil metagenome | isolation source: 115 cm soil or saprolite under Garry oak tree replicate 1 | place: USA:California | collected 2016-06-15
AGCCATCAGCTTCTCCATGTCACCTTCTGTTACCTGAATCACTTTCTTGTTCATCTCTGTTCCTCGAATTTCCACTGGGCATAACCCGGGGGTCCAGAGAGTGAGAATCCTCTGGACCCGTCCGGCCCGGCACGCCTCCGAATTTAGGATTGGCGCTGCCGAGAAAACCGTACCGTCTCGCGTTGCCGTTTGCGTTCGCGGTTCCGTCCAAGGGCCCGAGCGAACGAGCGGCCGATTCCTTCCGTAGCTCGACCGATGGCGGCGTAGAGATTCGCGTCGGTTGCCTGTTGAAGGAGCGTCATGCCGGATGGCAGGAGTTCCGCCGAAATATGACACGACTTGTCCGGTCCGCCACGAGGACCATTGACGTCCGTTATGCGGACTCTCACGCGACCGACTCGCCCGCCGAAACGGCTTAAGGAAGAACGCAGCCGTCGTTCGATGTACAACTGCAAAGCCCCGGTCAGGTCTATGCCCAAGATGCGAATCTCCGTGTCCATTTGGGTCCTCCGTTGTCCCGCATCACCTTTGTACGATCGTTTAAGACTTAGAGCCAGTAGAAAATATGGTATCTATAGTTAGGTACAACCGAACTATTGGACGAAGCATGGAAGAGGCCAATGCTCGTCGCCGGTTCCGCGTTAGAAAGGTGTTGGCCGAGCGAGCTCACGTGCGCCCGCTTAGGAAGCCTGATTGCCGACCGGTGCCTGTCCTCAGTTCTTTGCGTTCGCGGGGCAAATCCTGACGATTTCCACCGAACAGCAGGCGTGCCGGGCTACCGCCTCGGATACCCCGCCCATCAGAAAACGGTTGAGGCCCTTCCGTCCGTGGGAGCCAAGTACGATCAAGTTGGCATGCCATTCTTCGGCGGCGTCGAGGATTTTTGATTTCGGATCGCCCACCTCGAGAGCCGCAGTGGCCTTTAGACCTCGGACACGGAGCAATTCCGCGGTCTTCGCAACGAGCGCCTCGGCATGCTGTTTCTGAAACTCCAGAGCGTCTTGGAGGGCCGGCTCATATCCTCCCAGTTCACGGCCGACCAAGAGTGGTGGCGGTTCCACAACGTGCAAAATCCGCACCTCGATACCGTGCGGTCGAGCTTGTTCGATCACCGCCTCGACGGCGGCCTCCGAGAATTTGGAATCATCAATCGCCAGCAGAATTCTCATGATTCACCTCGTTCGGCAAGGCGGCATGCTTCCGACTCCCAACGTTCAGGACGAAACCTCACAAGTTCGACGGAGCACGGAGCAGCATGTATCACCGCGGTCGCCACGCTACCAAACAAGAAACGCTTCACTGTTGTCCGTCCGTGCCAGCCAAGCACGATCAGGTCGGCATCCCATTCTTCGGCTACGCCTACAATGGATTCGATAACTATGTCTTTCAGAACCGTACTTTCCGCTCTAAAACCAGCAGTCCGCAGGGCTTGCACGGTCAGGTCGAGAGACCCTTGTGCCTGACGAACTTCTTCCTCACCTTCAGGACTTTCACTTCCGTGCTCTCGGGCCGGCGCTGAGTGATGACGGCGCGCAATGCCGCTTCCGAAAGTCTGGAGCCGTTGAATGCAAGGAGAATTTTCATGATTGGCTGAGCCTATCGCCGGGAAGACGCTGCTTTCGCCTTTTCGCGGGGCTTACTGACGGCAGCGACTTTGGGCATCACGATTTCGAGCACGTCGTACTTTACTTTCGCCGTGGTGCGGGCTGGATCGATATCCACAGGTAACTCTTCCATGCGGAAGATGCGTTGTGTTCTCTTCTCCACGTGGGTGGGCAGACCTCCCACGCATGTCACTTCCAACTCTCTTTCACCGCTGACTATCAAGCGACGGGGCTCGACACTGACGTTGAGTTGGTCTGGTGTGAAGGAGCACGGTAACTCGGCGTGGAAAACGACAGCCCCGGCCGATTCTTTCAAATCGTGTCGATAGGGACGCAAGAGTTCTAGTTCGGCTGTGATCCAATCATCGACGTCGTGACCATGGCCCCCGCCGCGGCCCTCGAAAAGTTCAAAGGCGCGACGAGCAATCATCACGTCTATTTCGGTTTTTCGGTGAAGCAAAATGTCAGCCGTAACCCATTGCACCGGTGTGGCGGCCTCACGCTGCTGTGCTACTGTTTGTTCTCGCATGATCGATCTCCTTTGACCTCCCTCCAGGAGGTTCAGAGCACTTCGGAAGGAGTTGATTCAACTGCCTAGAGTGGCGATTCGCATGTTCGGAAATCTCCTGGCGGGTTCGTGATAGGCTTGACGTTACCGCCGATACAGGCAGGCCCAGGAAATCTGCGGTTTCGCCAGCTGACCAATTCTCTACATCACATAGAAAGAAAATAATCCGACATATAGGCTTGAGAACGTTGGTGGCTCCGGTTTCTAGCCGCCCGAGTTCGGCTTGAGTGTACTGCTCGTAAGGATTGTCCGCACAGTACGGCAATTCGGCGCGCATCAGCTTGCTTTCGGTCTCCGCGCATTGATCGAGTGCGGTTTCGAGGGGGTATCTGGCGCGTAGCCTGAGCAACGCTTCGATGGCACCGATGCGACAGAGCCAGGCCGAGAAATGAGAGTCGATTCGAAACGCCTGCAGGTGCTCGCGCGCTTTGATAAAAGTGGCTCGCACCGCATCTTCGGCATCGCTTGGATTTCGGGTGATGTTTGCGGCAAGGCGATAAATTCTGTCCTGGTTGCGTGCAACCAGCTCGTCAAAAGCCAGGGTGTAGCCCGCCTGCGCCGCTAATACCCATTGGGCCTCGAGATTCAGCCCGTCCGCAGGCAACCGGCGCAGACTTGTTCGTTCTGAACTCGGCGCGGGATACCCCGGCAAGATGCCGCCCATTTCTTCCTCCTTGATCTAGTTGAACGATGCGTTGCGTTTACTGGCCCGGCCACTCTGTCGACTCTCTGGCACTCCCGGCACTCGGGCAGGTGATGCGGCATGGTGTTGCAGTACGGGGCGGAATGAGCGTCCGATCGACGCGGCCCAAAGAAAGCCGTTGTAGACGGCATCGAAAATCAGAATGTAGAGCACAACTAACGTCGCCAAGATTACGTAGAGAATGGTGAAGAAGAGGAGTGCGGCAAGCTGCGAACGTACAAAATAGCTCTCGTACGATGCGAGCACGAGCAGAAGCCCCCAAATCCATCTCTGTCTACGGTGGTCCTTCAATTGGACGGCGCATATTCCGCACACACGCCGAGCAACGAGACAAATCGCTGGGCAGAAGACCGACCGTTCCTCACTCATGTTCGCTCCCTCAATTCGTGAGGCGGTTCTTGGAGTAGGTTGAGGGATTGATTGCATGGCACCTCTATCCTCGAACGGTTTTCAATTCACAACAATGAGCCGTTCATACCCTCTGGAGAAACAACTGTAATGTGCGGTAAGTAGGGCAGGCACTAGGCTGCGCTGGAGTCGGGTTGGACTTGAAATACGACGTCCAAGCCAGCCGCAGCGCTAGGTAGTTAAGAGCCGCGAGCGTCGAAGTGTCAATAGTGTCAGATCGTCGACGAAGATGTCGCAACCATGAAAGCGACGGATCGCACCGACGAGAGCTTCCGCAAAGGCGTGGAGAGAAACATTCGGAGAGAGCAAGGTCATGGTCTGGTTGGCAGTTCCATGAAGCCTTCGGCGCCCAGGAATCGTCCATCGAGGGAGAATACGTCTGTGGCCCCGTCGGAGAAAATCAGCAGTATATCTCCCGGTTCGATCCGAATACTCTGTTGCGTGTAGAATTCGCCAGCGATAAAGCCGATGGGTGGCCCATCAAGTCCTTTTCCAAGCGGATACCAATGTCGTTCGCGTGCGCGCCATAGGATCATGCGCGGGTGGACGGCGTAGGCATAGTTGAGTTCGCCAGTGTCTCGATCAAATGTGGCAGTGATGACCGTCGTCAAGCGCAATGGCGAGCCTGAGGGTTGTCCGGCCAGGGTGACCTCATCATTGAGCGCAGCTAGCAACTGGGAACTATCGCGCAGGCCGCGAAACCGGTGAATCAAGCTGTGGATTTGAGCGGCGATAAGGCTGGCAGCGACTCCGTGGCCAACAGAGTCAGCAAGCACGATGCGTGCCGCACGGTCGGCCCCGCAGGAGAAGAGAGCGTAGAAATCTCCTCCCACTTTGCTATCCGACGGAACTGCGATCAGGTCTCCCTCGAGACCCACTAACTCCACGTGGCGGTGTGCAAGTTCATTTCCCGCCCACAACTCCACACAGCCGAAGGGGTTCTCCTTTGTTACCTGGCAATCGAGTTCGGTTTCATTTTGCATGGTTTGTGACGCTTTCCCTAACGGGTTGGATGAAGATCCTTGCGCATGCGGATTTCAGTGCCACCGTTCCGGAATTGAACCTCGTCCATGAGCAAATTGATCAGGTAGATCCCTCGCCCGTGTTCGGAGAGAATACTTTGGCCAGCGAGTGGGCTCGGAATCTTCGATGGGTCGAATCCCTCCCCCTGGTCCTTCACGACAATGAGCATTCCGCGTTTTGCATCGCACGCGCAACAGACACGAACCTTCTTGTGTAGATCCTCGTGATTTCCATGAACAATGGCATTTGCCAGTGCTTCGCGGAGAGCCATCTCGACGGCAATTTCTTGTTCTGGGGGACAGCAACTAGTCTTGAGCGACTGCATCAGCTGATCCACCGCCGGGGAAATGGCTTCAATTGTGCTGGCGACAACTACATCCACGCTCCAAGTGAGGTTTGAGCCCATGAATTCACACGGCCGTAGTTCGAACTCGTTCTGCTGTTTCATTTCTCTCCGTGTGGTTCTCCGACCGTCGGCAGGATACGCGAAGCAACAACGGCTTCCGTCTGACAGGCGATCTTCCCGAACCTCACCGTCCAGCGGTGCCCACGCCCGTCATCGTGATGATGTCGCCGAGTACCTTCCGCGCCTTTTGCCAATCCTTCAAGAACGATGCCAGACCGACATCCGTCAGCGGGTGCTTGAAAAGCTGCTCGAAAACCTTGAACGGCATGGTGCCAATGTGCACGCCCATTCGTGCCGCCGCGACAACATGCAGCGGGCCGCGCAGGCTGGCAGCCAATACTTGCGTGGGGAACTGATAGGCGCGGTAGATATCCATGATTTCACTGAGCACATGAAGTCCTTCCTGCGCCGTATCGTCCAATCGTCCGAGGAAAGGGCTGACGAAATAGGCTCCTGCTTTCGCCACGAGAAGCGCTTGCGCCGCGGAAAAAACCAACGTTACATTGATCCTGATACCCTCGCCGTGCAGCACGTGGAGTGCGCGCACCCCGGCTGGCGTCATCGGTACCTTCACCACAATGTTCGAGTGCCAGCTCGCCAGTTCACGCCCTTCGCGCAGCATCCCGTCCGTGTCCGTGGATACCACTTCGGCGTTTACGACACCATCCTTCACGATTTCGCAAGCCTTGAGAATCAGCTCACGAAACGGCCGGCCTTCCCTGGCGGCCAGCGTAGGATTCGTCGTGATGCCGTCGAGCAGGCCAAAGTCTGATGCCTGTTGGATTTCGTCCAGGTTGGCGGTGTCGAGAAATATCTTCATGGTTATCTCCTTTAGTACTGACTACTCGGTGGTCATGCTTAGCGGCGTGGTGACGACAATCGGCGGGCGCAGGAAGGTGACTGCGAGATTGACGGCGAACAGAAACACCGCGGTGAGTTCCATCAACGCGGAAACCGGCAAGCCGCTCCAAGCCCAACCCGCATAACCCTGGTAGGCTAGGATTTCCGACCCGACTCGAAGCGTGCAGCCGGTCATCAACAGTATCAGCATCCACAGCATGAGCATCGGGCTCCACAACACGCGCATCCCGCAAAACGACGGGAGCACTCTCTGCCCCACACAGAAGACCATCGCTGCGATGAATCCAACCGTCAGAGCGTGCCGGGATGCTCCCCAGATTCCGGCGGCCTCTCCTGCCAGCGACGCCCACACGCTGAGTACCGCGGCGACCAAGAGCCAACCGTAGGCAATCCGGATGAACATCGGGAAACTTTCGTGGACGTTTGTGGTCTTCGCTGGCTTCGTCGCGGGCTCAAAGAAGCGGATCGCCGCAATCGCCGTCGCCGCTCCCCCGAGTAGAAGAATTCCGGCCGCGGTGAAACGCTCGAAGAACCCGGCTACGACACCCAACGTATTCAAGCCGAGCCCTGCCAGGAGTAGGTGCTTCCGCAGAGGTCTCAGCCCCATGAATACTGGAAGCCAACGCGAACTGAAGCCCCAGACCATGGGAACCAGAAAGCCCCAGGTCGAAACAATCAAATAGCGCTGATCGAATTCGTGTGAAAAGGCCGGTGACGCTCCGTTGCGTGCCAGTTGAATCGATGCACCCAGATTGAGCATCAACGATGTCAGCAAGCCCATCGTGGCGGCGATTACTACGAAAATCCAGGGCTCCCACGGCTTCGGCGCTCCGCTCGCCGGCCGGTGACTTGCGACGGCCCTAAAGAAAATGAGGAAGGCAAGGAATTCGAATGCCGCCGAGAGAGGCAACAGGACGCGCCAGTGCCAGGGGTAAATATTGGCAAACCAGCGGGAGGCCACACCAACGACCCACAGGGCCAAACACAGCCAGCCCTCCCGGAGTGCAAACGGCTTCAGCTTCCGCAGCTTCGGAATGGAGTAGAAGCCGATTCCCAGGATGAACGTACCGACCCACCCGAACAATTGCGCGTGGCCATGGGCCTGAATCCAGGCCGGAGAAACGGAGTTGACCGCTTCGCGGCTGCTAATCTTGATGAGATTCCACACGCCAAGAAAGGTTCCCGGCAGCAGCACAAAGATCAAGCCGGTGACGATGAAGGTCATCAATAAACGCGAGAGCGACTGCTCCCTCGCTATGGCTCGGTCCATGATCGATTTCGTTTTGTCGTCCAGCCGCACCGGCCGTAAGCCGGGAACCGGGGCAAGATCGGACATCACACTCTCCTTATGCAGCCTGCATCGACCACGAAGCAACCGAGCCACGTTCACCGCAGGTTCAGCGCCCGGCCGCTCGTCTGGAAACGATGCGGGAAACGTCAAGGGAGAAACTAGGTCCGGCATCCGCCACAAAGACGTAAACACCGGTTCGCCACGCCTTTAGAGTAGTTCGCGGAGATGACCTGCCAATTCATTGTCGCCCAAGCTCCACAGGCGTTTTTCTTTCGGGCAATGAAAGCTTTACTCCGCCACTGTAGGTTGGGGCTTCTCTACGGCAACTACCACCACGTGCTTCAGGGGCGAACCGGAGAACTCATGACTCACTTCAACCACCTTGAACTTACCTTCTTTTAGTTCAATCTTCTCGCCCGTGCGTGGCGTTGTCGCTACCGAGACGCCCTGCAGCCTTACGATCGTACCGCTCGAAGCCGTGACCTCCACGATTCTCAACTCGGCTTCGGGTACCTGATTTGTCGCGACCTTCTCTATCTGTCCAGCCATGTGACTTGGTTCTCCTTTGGATCGCATGGATCTATCCTTTCCAGGTTGCGAAAGCCTTTGAGCCAGCCCACTGGTTCGTGACTCGGGCTGCGACCGGTCGCGTCAGCAACTTGCACTTAACCCGTTCCTGCGATGCTCCACCCTTTCCATCCGAACCTGTTATTGCTGCTGTCCCAGCTGGAAGGTGATTGTCACGATCATTTGGACGGCGATCGGCTGATCGTTCAAATACGTCGGTTCATACTTCCATTTCTTCAACGCATCGAGTGCGGCTTGATACAGGAGGGGCGGTCCGGAGACGACCTTCATCTCTATGACGTTCCCTTGTTCATCCAAAACTGCGTCGATCTGCACCTGACCCTGAATGTGCACTTGCCGCGCGAGTGGCGGATATTCGGGTTGTACTTTTACGATTATTTTCGGCGGTCGTACGTGCCCACCAACGCGTATGGGACCTTTCGGTTTAACGGAGGGAGGCGGGGGAACAGGCCTCGCTGCGGTATTCAGCACTCCACCAATCACTCCGCCGAGCACTCCACCCATTTGCCCACCGGGCACACCGCCCGGCACTCCGCCGGCTACCCCACCAAAACTATCCGGTTCCAGAGGCGCTTCCTTGATCTCCGCAATGTGCTTCGGGATTACGGTCGGTGCCAAGAGTTTCCCCGCATTCATGAGCGTGTGGTGGACAACCTTCGACTTGATCACTGCGCCGGTCGCAGGCGGGGGAGGGGGAGGTGGTGGTGGTGGTGCAACCAGCATTGTCGACGCAAATTGTTTGATGTTGAGAGGGTCTGCAAAATAAAGTCCTGCGAGGATTACTCCGGCGATGACTCCCACGTGCAGCAACACCGCGATTGCGCCACTCAGCGTTCGCGAACCAGTCTTCATGTGGTTTTCTTCGAGAAGAATGGCCTTTGAAAACTCAAATGCCGGTTTGATTTTGCGCTGAACGTCGGGCTTTGGAGCGGGCCTTCCAAGAGGGGCGGTTTCCACTACATGCCCAGGAACACGATTCACTGGCGCGCTGGGTTCATGCCGCTCTGCTACGGATTGTTCTCTCATGGTCCACTCCTTTTGCTCTTCTTGCCCCGAGCAGCTTCTTCGTCGCGAACTGCATGACCGAAAAGACGGCTTCCATGGCGACCGGGCCGGCAGCGGATTGGCACGCTCTGATGGTTTCTCCATGACGGTTGTTATTTTGAACCGCGGGCAACTGATGACAATGGGTCGTTTATACCCTCAAGGGAGACCGCTGTAATGTCCTGAGACGATGAAGGATTTCGCTAGGTAAGTTCCGCCAACAATCATCCGTTGATTCTTTGCCGGCGGAACTACTGCGCCGGGTGATTGCGGCAAACATCGGAGGCTGATTCAGGTGGTGGTTTGAAAAGAGGCTCGACCGCAGGAATTCAAAACGATTAGAGAAGTCTGCGCTGCATGGCGTGCGTGACTGCCTCTAGCCGGTTGTGGGTGTGGAGTTTCTGATTGATGTGGTGCAAATGGTTGCGCAGGGTTTGCAATGTTATTTTCAGCCTGCGCGCAATCTCCGCCGCGTTCTTGCCTGTCGAAAACATGCGCAAAATCTCTATCTCGTGTTCGGAAAGAGGAGTGATTGGCACTGGATTCAACGCCACTTCTTGTATGTTGGACAGTTGACGCGAAACATCAATCATTTTGTGCAGGAGGACTTCGTTCTTCTTGCCTTCGGTGATGTCGTGTGCGAGATGCACGATGAGACGCCGATGATTCCGAGGGTTTTCAAAAACTAGAATAGAGACACTCACCCACAGGCGCCGCCCGGAACGGATTTTCACTTGCAAATCAAAATTTGGGATTTCCAGGTGCTTTTCAGCGCGATGACAGATGCTGCAATTCTCACCACACATCTCGTTGCCCAAAGGCCCCAGCCCTTGCAAGACACTTCCGCAAGTCTTGTTGATAGCTTCTTTGGCCGTATAGCCGAACAATTTTTCTGCGGCCTTATTCCACGAACAGATCTCACCCTGATCGGTGACCGCGAAAGCGGCGTCAGACGTTCCCTCCAGCAGATTGAATAGCTCAATTTCCAACATCGTCGAGCTCCTATGACGGTTGTCTTCATTGGCGGTACAAACGGATTATTGAGCCAAGAGACCGTTCGAATCATTCTAGCACTGGTGTTATCAGACCAAGACGATATCGGATGCGGCGCTCAGTCCGCGAAGGCTACGGACAAGAATTGCAGCGGCGGGTCCGGTTGGAAGGGTTTTTTCTATGACGACCTACCAGAGTCGACTCAGGGGCCGTGAAGAAGTTGCCGAAGGCACAATGGCCTTCCATCTGGAAAAGCCCGCGGGCTTCCAGTTCAAGGCGGGGCAATATGTCGACATATCGCTGATCAATCCACGCGAGACGGATTCGCAGGGCATCATCAGGAGTTTCTCCATTGCGAGCGCACCCTACGAGAATGAACTCCTCGTTGTAACTCGAATGCGCAACAGTGCCTTCAAACGGGTCCTGTCAGTCCTTCCGCTCGGAACCGAGGTGAAGCTTGAGGGTCCGATGGGCTCTTTCACCCTCCACAAGAACCGCGTGAAGGCCGCGGTCTTCCTGGCCGGCGGAATTGGCATTACACCTTTTCTATCGATGATCCGCCAGGCTGCCGAGGAAAAATTCCCTCAGCTGCTTTATCTCTTCTATTCCAACCGGCGCCCCAAGGACGCCGCATTTCTCAAGGATTTGGAGGTTCTCTCCCAACTGAATGGGAATTGCGCTTTCATTCCTTCAATGAGCGAAATGGATAAATCTAAGCTGGACTGGCAGGGAGAGCGCGGCTTTATCAACCGCGAAATGCTGTTGCGGCACATGGACGGCCTAAAGGGACCGATCTATTACGTCGCGGGACCTCCCGCCATGGTTGCGGCAATGCGAGAAATGCTCACAAATGCAGGGGTCGAGGAAGACGATATCCGTACGGAGGAATTCGGTGGGTATTGATTGCGGCTTGTGGCGGAGAAGTTCGGTTTTACTGCCGCCACCGTCGTGGAACCAGGCTTTGGTCTTACCGACAAGGTGATTCCAGCCTCATAAAGATCGGAGAGCAAAAATGTCAGTCAAGATCGGGATCAACGGGTTCGGTCGAATCGGTCGGAACATTTTTCGAGCCTCGCTCGGAGATTCTTCCATTGAAATAGTGGCGGTGAACGACGTCACCGATCCTAAAACCCTGGCGCATCTTCTGAAATACGACTCGATTCTAGGAAACCTGCCGAACACTGTAGCGGCGGGTGTGGACTCGATTTATGTCGATAATAAGTCGACCAAGGTTTTCAAAATGAGCGATCCAGCCGAGATTGACTGGTCATCGGTCGGCGCGCAGATCGTGATTGAAGCCACGGGGCATTTCACCAAAGGCGCGGGTGCGCGCACGCACCTCCGAGGCACCGTGAAAAAGGTCATCATTTCGGCGCCATCGAGTGAACCTGACCTAACGGTTGTGCTGGGAGTCAACGACGAGGCATACGATCCGGTGAAGCACAATGTGATTTCGAACGCCTCGTGTACCACAAACTGTTTGGCTCCCGTCGCCAAGGTTCTACAGCACAACTTCGGAATCGTCAGCGGCATGATGACGACTGTCCACTCTTATACGAACGACCAGCGGCTGCTTGATCTTCCGCACAAGGACTTGCGGCGGGGCCGTGCCGCGGCGCTTTCCATCATTCCGACGTCTACAGGGGCAGCCAAGGCCCTGCATCTGGTGATTCCCGAGTTGGAGGGCAGGCTTTACGGCTACTCGCTGCGGGTGCCAACGCCGGACGTCAGCATCGTGGACCTGACGGTGATGACGGAGAGGCCGACGACGGCGGAAAGTGTCAACGCTGCTTTCCGCAAGGCAGCCGAAGGTCCGATGAAAGGCATCCTGGCCCTAAGTGAAGAGGAACTCGTCTCGATCGACTTCCGCGGGAATCCGAATTCCGCGATCGTAGATGTTGCATATTCGCATGTAGTCGGAACGAACTGCGTTAAGGTCGTGGCATGGTACGACAATGAGTGGGGTTTTTCCTGTCGTTGCCGCGACTTGGTACACCTTCTGGCTAAGAACCTTTGACGCGCAGCGCCTTCCAAGGACGTAACTCCCCTCGCGCAGATGGAGGAGTTCCGTTGGTCGGGAGAATTTCTATGACTTTCGCATCAGCAGATATTTTGGGCCGTCATCTTAGGCCGCTTTGCTCACGGGACAACCATGCAATGAAGTACGAATCCAGCGGCTCCTCGTCAAACAATGCCGGGAACCAAGCGGCGTACCATTGCGGCTTCATGGGTTGCAGTGTTCGATACAATTTGGTCGACGGATACTACATGCTCATCGGAATGCCCGACCACGCGAACCCTGTCGACGAGCCTGGTGTAAATACTAGGACGTGTCCCAGACACGGTTGCTGGTTGTACCGGCGCGCGAATGTTACTGCCAAACCGGGTGCTCTTTGGTGTTGTGGCGTCGAAGGCTGCGACTACCGTTACCAGGCCAACACAAAGGGCGATTGGGTAAGAACCTGATAACGATGGGCAAAAGCGGACGCGACCGCGTTCGAGAGGGCAGCCGGAAGTAGCGTGGCAGAACCGTTGGCTGGGCCCGCAGAGCTGGCGACCTCCGCATTTTCAATCCTCTAGATATCAATTCGTTCAAACCGTTGATTCCGTACTCTATTTTCTAATTGTCGTGATTCAACCGCGCCGCCTAAAAGAGATGTTGTGGCTAGTGGATGCGCGGCAGAGTTGAAGAAAAGAAGTGCGGAGAAAAACTATGAAAGAAACGACGCTGTTTTATCCCGGGGTGAGGCGACGCATTCTTCAAACACGGCGCCCCGACATGGCAGGAATGAAGGTCGAAAAGCCCTGATGCTCGCCACCGACATTGGTGCTTCCCAATGTATCGGTGAAGCACTCGACCGATGCGGGTTTGAGCCAGTGTTGCTCTCCACGGTTGCCGAATTGCGATCCTGGATTCGAAAATCGGACATCTCGGTACTGGTTTGCGAAGAAGTTCTTCGTGACGGCAATTACAAGGAAGTTCTACGAGTTTCTTGTGGTGTGGGAGGCCACATTCCGGTGGTGGTCTTCTCGCGGCTCGGAGAGTGGGATCACTATCTGGAAGCAATACGACTGGGTGCATTTGATTGTCTGCGCTATCCGTTCCGCACCGGAGAACTGCGATGGGTCGTCAGCCGAGCGTTGCAGGAGCGAGGTGTGAGCTCTCCCGGTGAAAACCGAACGACGCGTGGTTGAACGGGAAAGGAGAAATAGTATGAGTGTCGTAGGAGTAGAAGTTCTGCTTGTGGGCCCGAGGGCGAGGGGCTCCTCGCAACTGCTGCAGTGGCTGGGCAGCTGCGAATGTGAGTGTCACTTCGCGACCACCTGCAAAGAAGCTTGCGCTCTACTGTCTCGCTCCGGCTACGATCTTGTACTCAGTGAGTACGACCTACCGGATCGGGCGGCGTATCCTCTCCTGGAGAAGCTCATCGGATCGACCACGACTTTATTCCTTTCCGCGATCGTGGAAAACGGCTTCCTGTGGGTTCCCGCGCTCCTACGCGGTAGGAGGTGGCCCGAGTCACACATGCTGCGACCGGGTGAGTTGCGCGAAGCGCTGAGTGATGTCCTGAAACAAGTGAGACGCGACAAAGTGGAGAGCGAAGAGACGGCCCACGCGGTCACTCTTGGTGACGAGGTGGAGCTGGTGGCAGTTGCACCAGCACCAGGCGACGCTCGCAAATCGGACGAATTTTAACGCGACATCTTCCCACGCTCGATCGCGACTCACAAACGTGCTCGTTGAGCCATGACAAATGTTCTTTTGGAAGTACAAACGGACCATTGTCACCAGGACAGCTTGGTCTCAGGATGCGAATCGAAATGGAGAACGAGATAGCTCTAGCAGTTCGAGGCCTGTTAGCCACAGGCGACTGCAGATTACGAAAGCACCGTGCAACGTTCATTGATCGAGACTGTAGGTGATTTAACGGATGATCCACTCCGGCCTTCATCACCTCAATCGGTCCTGTTCATTCGAACGGATGTTTGAGGGAGTTTAGCGATATGAGGCGGATTCTTTGTTTTCTTTCAAGGGCACTGGTCTTGTTCGTTTGCGCGCTTCCGACACAGCTCAAGGCGGAAGTCCCTATGCGTGTGGCTACTCAAAGCAGTCTCCCACCTCTGCTCCACGAAGTCGGAATCGATCAGAAACTGAACAACCAAATTCCGTTGGATCTAATGTTTCGGGATGAGGCCGGGAACGATGTGAGGCTCGGACAATATTTCGGACAGAGGCCGGTCCTTCTGGTGCTCGCTTATTACGATTGTCCGATGCTTTGCACGATTGTGCTGAACGGCGTGCTGCACAGCGTAAAAGAACTGAAATACAACATCGGCCGAGAGTTTGAAATCGTCACCGTCAGCTTCGATCCCACCGAGAAACCTTCCCTTGCTGCCGCAAAAAAGGCAATTTATGTCGGTCTCTACAATCGACCGAACGCTAGCGCAGGCTGGCATTTTCTGACCGGTGATGAGCATTCGATTCGTGAACTGACACAGGCCGTAGGCTTCCGATACAACTACGATCCGCAAACCAAACAATACTTTCACGCCACGGGAATTATGGTGCTGACCCCGGGAGGCCGTCTCGCAAGATATTTCTACGGAATTCAATACCCAAGCGGGAATCTGCGTCTTGGATTGGTCGAGGCGTCAGAGGGAAAGATCGGATCGCCGGTGGATCAGGTTCTCTTGTACTGCTCGCAGTACGACCCCGCAACCGGGAAGTATAGCGTCATCGTTTCCCACGTGCTCAAAATCGCTGCCGCAGCAACCGTTCTCTCGCTGGCTGGCCTGATCTTCGCAATGTCTCGCGTTCGCAAGCGCGCGGCGGCCTGAACCGCAAGTGCTGGGTAGCTTTTCCGGAAGAGTGAGGAGTAGTGCAGAAAAATCATGCCGCTTGAGCCCTCCAGCAACTTCACGCAGGCCTCCAGTTGGGCAAACGACTGGGAAACGCTGTTTTATTTCGAAGTGGGGATTTTCATTTTTTTCAGCGTCTTGATTTTCAGCCTAATCCTGTATTTTGCGATCAAATACCGTCGTCGCCCAGGGAATGAAGCGGCCCCACCAACCAAGGATCATCTTCCCCTTGAGGTCACCTGGACCGTAGTTCCTGCGGCCATCTGCGTTGTGATGTTCGTGTGGGGCGCCTCGCTTTTCATTCGCAACGGGCTTCCGCCGGCTGGAGCGACTGAAATCTTCGTGGTGGGAAAGCAATGGATGTGGAAGATCCAGTATCCGGATGGAAGGCGTGACATTAACGAACTCCACGTACCGGTGGGCGTTCCGATAAAACTTACGATGGCTTCCGAGGATGTGATCCACGATTTCGCGATTCCCGCCTTCCGGATCAAGAAGGATGTTGTGCCCGGCCACTACACGACACTTTGGTTTACGGCGACGAAGACGGGAAAGTATCACCTGTATTGCGATCAGTACTGCGGAACCTCGCACTCGGCCATGGTCGGCTGGGTCATCGTCATGGAACCGGCACAGTATGCGCAATGGCTGAGCGGAGGTGGTGGCGGAGGCCGTGGCGGAAAATCGTTGGCCGCGGCAGGAGCGGATCTGTACAAGCAGTACGCGTGCAGCACCTGCCACGACACAGGGCGGGGGCCGTCATTCGTCGGTGTGTACGGTTCGACCGTCAAACTGACCAGCGGCCAGACCGTGAAGGCCGACGATGCTTACATTCGCGAATCCATACTGAACCCCTCGGCGAAGATTGTGGCTGGCTATACGCCGATCATGCCGACGTTCCAGGGACAGTTGAGCGAAGAACAAATTCTGCAGCTCACCGCCTACATCAAGTCACTTGCAAGATCCGACGCCGACGGACGAAAGGTGGCGAAACCATGAGTCAAGCAGTGCAAGAAGTCGGCGTTTTGCCTCGGGTCCATTATCTCAACGCCAGTTACGGATGGAAAACCTGGCTTTTCACCACGGATCACAAAAGGATCGCCTGGCTGTACCTCGCTGCGATTACCTTCTTTTTCTTCGTCGGCGGCGCGGCAGCAACTCTTATGCGCTTGAACCTGATCGAACCGCAGGGCTCTCTCATCGAACCGTCCACGTACAACAGGATGTTCACTCTGCATGGCCTGGTGATGATCTTCTTTTTTCTGGCGCCTTCGATACCCGCAGTACTCGGCAACTTTCTTATTCCTTTGATGATTGGCGCGAAAGACGTCGCCTTTCCGAAACTGAATCTCCTCAGCTGGTACATCTTCATGGCCGGCGGGACGGTCTTCCTGTATTCCGTCATCGTCGGCGGCGTAGACACCGGCTGGACGTTTTACACTCCGCTCAGTTCGACCTACGCCAACTCGAACGTAATGTCCGCGGCGATGGGAGTCTTCATCTCCGGATTTTCCTCGATTCTGACGGGCCTTAATTTCATCGTAACAATCCACACGATGCGGGCTCCCGGGCTGACGTGGTTTCGTCTGCCGCTCTTCCTGTGGTCCATGTATGCGACCAGCATCATCTTCATTCTTGCCATGCCGGTCATTGCCATCACGATGGTCCTGCTGATGCTGGAGCGGTTCCTTCATTTTGGTTTCTTTGACCCCGCTTTGGGTGGGGATCCCATTCTCTTCCAGCACTTGTTCTGGTTCTTCGGTCATCCGGAAGTATACGTCCTTGTACTGCCCGCGATGGGGGTCATCAGCGAACTCATCGCGACGTTTTCGAGAAAGCGAATCTTCGGCTACAGCTTTGTCGCCTTCTCGAGCGTGGCAATTGCAGCGCTTTCCTTCTTCGTCTGGGGGCACCACATGTTCGTCAGTGGCGAATCCCTTTACTCGGGTTTGGTTTTCTCATTCTTCAGTTTCGCCGTCGCGATTCCTTCCGCGGTCAAGGTATTCAACTGGACGGCCACTCTATATAAAGGATCGATTTCGTTTGAGGCCCCCATGCTTTATGGGCTGGGCTTCATCGGTCTTTTTACGATGGGCGGATTGACCGGCCTCTTTCTCGCCACCCTGGCCATCGATGTACACGTCCACGACACCTACTTCATCGTCGCTCATTTTCATTTCATCATGGTGGGCGGCGCGGTAATGGGATACCTCGGCGGCATCCATTATTGGTGGCCTAAGATAACGGGACGGATGTACTCGGACCGATGGGCCAGGATCGCAGCGGTTCTGGTATTTGTTGGGTTTATCCTTACCTTTGGCCCACAATTCATTCTGGGTTATCTCGGGATGCCCAGACGGTACGCGGTCTACCCACCCGAGTTTCAAACGTTGAATGTGCTGTCGTCTGCCGGAGCATCGATTCTGGCCGTCGGTTATGTCATTCCCCTCATCTATTTGATCTGGTCAGCCCGATATGGTCCGGTGGCTGGCCCCAATCCGTGGGGAGCCAAGGGACTCGAGTGGACGACTGCTTCGCCGCCCCCCACTGAGAATTTCGAAGTGACCCCAGTGGTTACGGAAGAAGCATACGCATTTGGCACACGGACGAGTGAGTCGGCGTAGAGTGCCGCCTGAGGCGGAAGACTTGATGTGGGAGGTCGCGAAAGTAGGCTAGCGATGTCCTCAATGATGGAAACCGTGAAAGCCTTCGCCATCGTCACGATTTCCGCGGGGATTCCCTCCTTCGAGCAACTGTTACAGGCGGTTCTCTCGCAGGTATAAACGGACCATTGCGACAAATCTCGAACGATTCCAACATGAGAACCGCTATGGAAAATGAAGATCCTCGTTGTCTGTCCTGTGGAGAACAGGAGGTAAACATGACATGTGCCGAACAACTCGCTGGATTTGTGAGCCGGGCATCCTTCGATGACATCTCAAACGCCGCTCGTCTACAGCTCAAGATTCGCATCCTGGATGCCCTCGGCTGTGCCATCAGTGCGATGGGAGGTGATCCTGTCGCGCTGTTACGAGATCAGGTTGAAGAGTTCGACGGTGAGGGGAACTGCACACTCATTGGGGGTGGGCGAGCGGCACCGGATCGAGTTGCATTCTACAACGGAGCTCTAGTCCGCTACCTGGACTTCAATGACAGCTATCTCAGTAAGGGAGAGACCTGTCATCCGAGCGACAATCTGGCTCCGGTGCTTGCCGCGGTCGAATACTCGAACGGTTCCGGTCGTGACCTCCTGACCGCTCTCGCGGTCTGCTACCAAGTGCAGTGCCGCCTCAGCGATGTGGCTCCGGTGCGGGCCGCAGGTTTCGACCACACGACGCAAGGGTCCTACGCCGTGGCAGCGGGAGTTTCGAAAGCGCTCGCGCTCAATGACGTGAAGACCGCCAACGCCATCGGCATCTGCGGCACGGCTTTCAATGCCTTGCGGGTCACTCGCACGGGCAAACTCTCTCACTGGAAGGGGTTGGCGTACGCGAACACCGCCGCCGCTTGCACGTTTGCGACGTTTCTGGCAATGCGAGGTGTTACGGGACCACTGGAAGTCTTTGAAGGCGACAAAGGCTTCATGGACGCCATCGCGGGATGCTTCCTGATCGATTGGTCTGAGGAGAATCTTGAACGCGTAACGGCCACCGTTCTCAAGAAATACAACGCGGAGGTTCACTCCCAATCGGCAATTGAGTGCGCTTTGCAATTGAGAAGGCAAGAGAAATTCACTGTCGCGGAGATAGAGCAGATCGACCTAGAAACCTTCGACGTCGCTTACAACATTATCGGAGGAGGGGATGAGGGAGACAAGACTCTGGTGGCCACGAAGGAGCAAGCAGACCACAGCCTCCCGTACTTGATTAGCGTTGCGTTGCTGGACGGGCAGGTGATGCCCGAGCAGTATACGACGGAAAGAATCAACCGCCGCGATGTCCAGGAATTGCTGAATAACGTGTCGATCCATCCGACGGATGACTTTTCCGGTCGTTTTCCAGCGGAGATGCCTTGCCGACTGGCGATTACCCTCCGGAACGGCCGTGTGCTGAGCAAGGAAATTTATGATTATCCGGGTTTTGTCAGCAACCCCATGTCCTGGGAAATGGCGTTCGAGAAATTCGAGCGGCTCACCGGGCCGTTTACGACTGGCTCTTCGCAACGGTCGATTGCGGATGCTGTGAAGAACCTGGAATTAATTCCAGTGAGAGACCTCGCGCAGCTTCTCCATAACGTCGAAGGACGGCACGGAAAGAGCGAGCCGAAGGCCGTGCACCGCGTGAAGGAGCGGTGATGGCCGAGCGAACTCAACAGGTGATCGACGAAAGAGCGTTTGGTTTCCTCAGAACCAATGACCGAGGTTCCAAACCGCGGAAACACGGGATAACCGAAATACGAGGTCCCTACTACTCAGCCCTAGGCAAACGGTACCTGGAAGACATTTTCGAGACGATGGGGACCTATGTGGACGCTCTGAAGTTCGCAGGCGGATCGTTTAGCTTGATGCCCCGAGATGTATTGAAAGAACTGATTTCTCAGTGCCACGAACACCATGTGTTGGTATCCACGGGTGGGTTTATCGAACATGTCCTCACGCAAGGGCCGGACGCCGTAAACCGCTATATCACGGAGTGTAAAGAAGTCGGCTTCGACATCGTCGAAGTATCGAGCGGATTTATCACGCTGCCGGCTGATGACTGGCTGCGAGTGGTGGAGAAAGTTCAGAAGGCCGGACTGAAAGCCAAACCGGAAGTAGGCATTCAATTTGGTGCCGGCGGGGCAACAAGACCGGAACAACTTGAGGCCGAAGGGACGCGTGATCCTGAATGGCCGATCCTGCTTGCCAAACGGTTTCTCGAGGCCGGGGCGTATATGGTCATGATCGAGTCGGAAGGAATCACGGAAAGCATCAAAACCTGGCGAACAGATGTGCCCGCGAAGATTATCAACGCTTTGGGCCTGGATAAAGTGATGTTCGAGGCGGCCGATCCGGAAGTGTTTGCCTGGTATATCAAGAACTACGGCCCGGAAGTAAATCTATTCGTGGACCACAGTCAGATCGTGCAGCTGGAATGCCTGCGCTCCGGAATATGGGGAACGGCAAGTCTCTGGGGGCGGGTCGTAACCTACAAGGGATAAAGCAGAAACGGAAGGAAGTCAGCGTGAGAAACGGAAATGGAAACCAGGATTTGAGCGCCGTCGCGACATTGGAGGGTCGGCTCGAGGTGTTCCCAGAAGAAATCCTTCCCGTTGTCCACCGTGAGACGGCGGCTCCGCACAGCGATCGATTGGCGGAGATCGTGAAACTGTTGCTGGTGGAATTGGGAGTGGACGTTGCGAATCAACACTTTCGCGAGACGCCGGAAAGAGTGGCGCGATTCTATCGAGAGTTTGCGGGCGGGTTCTGTGTGAGACCCGAAACCATCCTGAAGACATTTCGGTCTGAGGCCCGCGAGCTCGTGGTGGTTTCGGGCATCGATTTCTTTTCTCTCTGTCCCCATCATCTCCTGGTTTACGGAGGAAGGATTCATTTCGGCTACATACCCAACGGTCAAATCGTGGGTGTATCCAAAATTCCGCGGCTGGTTCATGCCTTGGCTGCGCGACCGATAATTCAGGAGGAGTTGGTGTCGAGCATCGCCGATGCGTTCATGTCCGTAGTGAAGCCCTCCGGCTGCATCGTGAAGGCAATCGGCAAGCATGATTGCGTCGCCGTACGCGGAGTGCACTGCCCTGCCGTGTCGATGACGACCGTGACAAAGAGAGGAATTTTCGAGCAGGAGCGGCTCCATGTCGAGGAATTCGATCGGGCCATCACGGAGGGACAACGTTGTGTCCGTTAGAAGCGTGTAGGAAGTAAAGGCGGAACGATGAAGCCGAGAATTGACTATCGGAAAACCGCGCCGGATGGGATCTCCGCGCTGTCCGGCCTAGAGAACTACGTGCGGCAGAGCGGCCTGGAACCTGCGCTTCTGGAGTTGGTGAAGCTGCGAGCCTCGCAAATCAACGGATGTTCCTACTGTATCGATATGCACACGAAGGACGCGCGAACGGAAGGTGAGTCAGAGCAGCGCCTCTACGCCGTCGTTGCCTGGCGCGAAACACCATTCTTTACGGAACGGGAACGCGCGGCGCTGGCTTGGACGGAAGCGGTAACTCAGGTGAGCCAGGAGCACGTCCCCGAAGAAGTCTACGGGTGTGCTCATCAACATTTCAGTGAGAAAGAACTAGTGGACCTGACGCTGGCTATCATCGCGATTAACGGTTGGAATCGGCTGGCGATCAGTTTCCGTTCAGTACCGGGCAGCTACCAGCAACCGGCACATCGAAGAGCCCTTACGCCCGCGAATTCCGAATCGGGATCAAAGCACGGAAGGGACGTCAGCAGGAGTCAGTAATGATGGACCGGAATGTCACTCATGGAGCAGCGGCTCTCGCCACAATCCGCAGTTCAACCGCCCGGTATTGTCGCGCGCCTTAAGACGTAGGGGCATCGGTTATCGCCATATGGCCGGGCTCGGGGGTCTGCGACATTCCCGGCGGGACTCGATCAACACGGGCTGGCGGAACAAGAGCTTTCGAGGGTACGCAGACTACATGCAGACGTCGAAGTTTCAAATTGCTCTGCACAAGCTGATCGCGCATGCCAGGCAGAAGCGAGTTGCATTGATGTGCGCTGAGGCGGTGCCTTGGCGCTGTCATCGTTCGCTGATTGCTGACGCGCTCCTGATTCGGGGTTTTCCTGTCGAGGAAATTCAAAGCGCGACGCGACGACGCCCACATTCATTGACTCCGTGGATCCGTGTCAAAGGAACACGGATTACCTATCCGCTGGCCCCTGCCACGACCAAACGGCACGGACTTGCCGGAGAATCAGAGAGGAGAACGAAAATGATTCAGCTCAAGCGTGTTTACGACAAGGCAGCCCCGGAAGATGGCAAACGTTTCCTCGTCGAGCGGCTTTGGCCTCGTGGAATCAAAAAATCCGACTTGCGCGTAGAAGCCTGGCTGAAAGAGCTTGGACCAAGCACTGCTTTGCGGCAATGGTTCGGGCATGAACCGAAGAGATGGGAGGAATTCCGCCGTCGGTATTTCCACGAGCTGGAGAAAAAGGCCGAGGCTTGCAAACCAATTCAGAGAGCCGCCGAACGCGGAAGGGTAACGCTCGTCTACAGTTCACATGATACGGAACACAACAACGCGGTGGCCTTAAGAGAATTTCTGGAAGCGCAATTGAAGAAAAGCCGGACAGCAGAACGAATGCGGCACCTCAAGACTGCCGCTTGATGAGCTGCATCGCCAGGTCGTTTGTACTTGGCGAACGGGTGGGAGTTATTCAGAAGAGTTGTGCAGGCGTACGAAGTTAGTTATTGAAATTGGAGCTTCTCACCCTAGGAGAGAGACATGACCAACACAACGCAGCAACCACCTCATTCCGGGGCGATACGATCACCGGGCTCTCTCGGTAGTCCGACGCTCACCTTTGATCTGACGGCTGAGATAAAAGGATTGCGGGAAGAGAATGCTTGGCAGGGCGGACGAAACTCCAAGACGCTTGTCAAGAACGAGGATTTCCGGATCGTGTTGACCGTGCTGCAATCCAATGCTCTTGTTCATGAACACAAGGCGACAGGCAGAATTTCCGTGCAGGCTCTTTCCGGCCACATTCAAATGCACGTCGAGGACAAGGTCTTCGATTTGCCCGCGGGGCATCTTCTAGCACTGGATCGCGCGCTTCCTCATGACGTGAAGGCGCTGGAGGACAGCGCCTTTCTGTTGACCATCGCTTGGCCGGAGGCGGGGCAAAGGCATTTGACCGAATATTAAACCGCAACTCTGGCATTTCATGAGGAGTGAAGTCGAAATCATTGCCGTTGAGGATGTACTTCATTTTAGTCGCGTTTCTGGCAATGAGTAGGGTGATGGTGTCTTATGGCGTGGGCAGACACGAAGGACGAAGGAATGCCGCCGAATGCGGTTGGTAACCGTTCGCACGATTCAAACACACGCGGACCTTTCGTGGAACGTCGGCTGACGTTTGACCTATCACCGATCGCTCCGTTCTGTTTGGAATTCACCGTTTGGGGATTGCGGCGCCGTCCGCAGAATCAAGTGGATCGCTGGGATGGCACGACCTATCAACGCGTGATTTCCATCCGTGGGCGACCTGCGGAAGTCCGTGTCAGCGAGCTAGGATCCCGCGAAGCTCCGCGTTTGGAAGTGAACGTGATCGGGGAGCGGGTTCATGCGGGAGCCGAGGCCGAAGTCAGGGCCTTGTTAACTCCCTTGCTTGGTCTGGAAGTGCACTTGAAGCCTTTTTATCGAATGGCGTCGCGCGAACCGAAACTTCGAGAACTGGCCGAGAGATATCGAGGCCTGAAACCAGGTAGATTTCCGACTGTCTTCGAGACTTTGGCAAACGCGTTCGCGTGCCAGCAATTCACAATTGCCGCCGGGCTTCAGTTGTTAAACCAGCTCGTAAGAAGAGGAAGTGTTGGCATCAAGACGCAAGCAGGGATGGTGTTCGGGTTTCCGGAACCGTCAGACCTATTGCGTGTTTCACCGCGCGCGTTCCGGAGTCTTGGGTTCAGCGGCCAGAAAACGAAGGCTTTCCGCGAGTTGAGCAGGAAACTTGTGGCCGAGCCTCTGGCCTTGGATACCCTGACCAATCGCAAGAATGAAGATGCGATCAATTTGCTGCTTGAATTGCGAGGTGTCGGGCGGTGGACGGCGGAGTACGTATTGTTGCGAGGGCTGGGGCGGCTGGATGTCTTTCCAGGGGATGACGTCGGTGCACGGAATCGTCTGGCCAAGTGGCTACATCGTTCCGAGCCGATGGACTACGCAAGCGTGCGACGAACCGTGGACCGTTGGCAGCCCTATGCTGGATTCATCTATTTTCACATGTTGATGGAATCGTTGACGGCGACCGGCAAACTCCGTGTTGGACAAACGTCTGCTTGAGCTTTTCGGGGGTCGGTGTCGGCCGGAGACGACGAGTTCCCTCCTGCAGTGACATGCGTAATGCCGGCCGGGACATGCGACCCATTGAGTACTCATGGCAAGCGGCGGAGTATGGTCTCGAACTCTAGAAAGCTTCAAGGAATCTCGAGCAGTTCGAATCCGAGCTTTCCGAGTTGGCGAGACGAGAGGCAATCCGATGGTAAATACGAGACTCCTTGTCGTCCATGATGATTCGGTCGCGTCGAGACGGGCGGTCAAGTACGTAGGCAAATTTGTGGGAAAGCGAAGGGCGTTTCGCATTTGTCTGGTTCATGTTCTACCGCCATTACCGCCGGAACTCCTGGAACACGGCGGCTCTGAGGACCCTGCGAAGGAGGCACAGCTGGAGGCTGAGCTAAAGGTTGGACAGCATCGCTGGATTTCGGCCGCCAAGAAAGCCTCCCAGAAAGGCCTGCACGAAGATCGCGTAGTCCTGCGGAAAGCGGGAATTTCAGCGAGAACGGTGAAAGCCTCGTTCTGTGAACCTGAAGAAGGCAGAGGCGCGGCTGACGCGATTCTGCACATGGCCCGGGGACGACGTTGTCGTACGGTCGTTGTCGGCCGACAGTCGGTTTCCTGGTTTCACGAGTTATTCAGCCACGATTTGTCGGAAGAACTCCTTCGCCGTGGCAAAGGGTTCTGTGTTTGGGCCGTTGAATGACCCACGGCCTGCTCCGAACAGCGAACGTTGGGAAACGTGGTCTTCGTTGGAAATTTAGAAGAGCCGAAGGAGAAAACAGCATGTCAGAGTCAATGTATCCGCCAGCATCGCTGGATCTCGCTCGCAAGCGTCGGGAACTCGCACCCCTTATCCAGGACGCGTTCCACGCGTTCAGCCAGCTCGTCTTCGCCGACGGTGCTCTGCCAGCCAAGACAAAGCAACTGATCGCAGTCGCGGCTGCCCACATCACGCAGTGTCCCTATTGCATCCAGAGTCATACCAAAGCGGCGCTAAAGCACGGAGCAAACCCAAAGGAAATCATGGAGGCGATCTGGGTCGCCGCCGAGATGCGAGCCGGTGGTGCCTACGCGCATTCGGCAATATCGCTTACCACGATCAACGAGGAGCAGCAACGCCACGAATCCTGAGGCAGTTGCGTGGGCCGCGTGGATTTATGTCTTGAATCAAACGCAGACTCAGGAGCGATCAATGTTGGATTCCAACTCTGCGAAGGCCAAGTGAATCGGAATTGATTCGGAGGTTATGGTATGGGCTTATTGCAAACAACGATTTCTGAAGCTCAACGATGGCCCGCTTCGGGCGCGCAGGTGCGGGGAAGCGTGGTGAGTCAGCGCGCACGAGGTAGGACGGACTTGCCGCCCAAGGTATCGGCACGCTCGGGCAAGGCGATTGATTCGAGCCCGGCAGCCGAAGAATGGCGGCTCATTCAACGCGCACTCGCAGGAGATCCCGATGCGCTTTCGCCAGTCTTCATTCGCCACAGCTCCAAACTCTTTCGCGCCGCATTCTCGTTGTTGCGCAACAAGGAAGATGCAGAGGACGCGCTGCAGGAGGGTCTGATCAACGCATACATCCATCTGAATTCGTTCCAAAGGCGATCGCTGTTTTCCACGTGGCTGACTCGCATTGTCATAAACGCCGCGTTAATGGCTCTCCGTCGCAAGCGTGCTCGTCCGGAAACATCTCTGGATGAGGGTCAGGACAGTGAATCGGACGACTGGCCAGCCTGGGTCGTCGACTTCCGCCCGAACCCCGAGCAAGCGTGCGCCGCGAGGGAAGCCAAGCAGATCGTCGAAAGCCATGTCGAGCAACTTTCATCGTGCCTCCGTTCGGCATTCCGGCTCCGCGAAATGGAGGGCCTCTCGACGAAAGGAGTGCGAAAAGTACTTGGTCTTACGGAAAACGTCGTTAAGTCACGAGTGTTCCGGGCACGGGGAGAATTGACGAAGTCGCTGCGACAATCGTTCCGGATAATTTCTCAAGATGTCGAAGATATTTCGTCAAGGAAGACAATGTTGGCCGTTGCTGTGCCATCTCTCAACTCAAACTCTCCCCGGCCATGAAATCTGTCCGGCATACCAGTTCTGCGACTCTTCGCGACACATACGGACAAACTAAGTCTTAGCACACATCATCAGAGCAAAAATCAGTGGAAGATAAACGATAGAGGCGAAAAGCAGGCGGCGCGCCGTCGTGTTCGTTCTGCAAAAGGCCAAACGGGCGGCGTAGTAGAAAAAGCCCGAGCTCAGCACAAAAACTCCGACAAAGTAACCTAACCCGGCCCTATGCAGCAGCGCCGGACCGAGGCTGACGGGGATGAGGGCGAGCGAAAACACGATGGTTTGCCACGCCATGAAGCGCCCCTGCCTCTCACCTAGGGGTAATGTCCGATACCCCGCACGCGCGTAGTCCTCGCGATACATCCAGGCAATGGCCATGAAATGTGGAAACTGCCAAAGAAAGAGAATGGCGTAGAGAACCCACGCCTCTGCGCTTAGGCTTCCGCTCGCCCCGGCCCACCCGATCAACGGGGGCGCGGCGCCCGGCAATGCTCCGACCAGCGTGCACAACGGAGTCTTCCTCTTCAGCGGCGTGTACAGGAGCAAATAGGTGCTCAATGTCAGCAAGGCCAGCAAGCTGGCAAGGAAATTTACAAGAACAGCCAAGTAAAGACCGCCAGCCACCGAAAGCACCACGCCGAACCACAGCGCGCGCGAGGGATTGATCCTCCCGGCGGGCAGCGGACGCCGTGCCGTTCGCCGCATCTGAGAATCGAAACACCTTTCAAAATACTGATTCAGTGTTCCCGTGCCACTTGCGACGAGCATCGTGCCCACAATGGTGTTGAAGAGCAGCAGAATCCGCCAGTGGGAAGCAGGTGAGGCCAGGTAGAAGCCGGCGAAGGTTGTGATAAGAATCAGGAAATTCACCTCGGGCTTGGTCAGCGTCCAATAATCGGCCAGCACAACCGTCCAGCGTGAGAGGCCACCTGCTGCCAAGCGAGGAGCCATCATATTTGCCTCAGCCAATCGAGTTCCGCGCGTCATGTTATGGCCTCGCTAAGAGTCGAGATTTTCTCCGCAGGAGCTCTGCTCGGTGCGGCGACATGCCGGTAAATGGCCGCCACTATGAACTACCTCAGTGCGAAGAACGTCTTCCTATGCCTTCAGGGCCTGCAAGATGCCGAGATAATGAATGAGATCGTCTCGCGACAACGTCCCCAATAGCTTCTTATCCGTCATCACGGGGAGTTGGTCGATGCCACTTCTGCCCATCTTGTCGAACGCCGTCCATAACTCGGCATCAGGCCTGATCCATTGCATTTGTTCCGCCGGTATCACGGCTTGTAGAGCAGTCGTGGTCGGCCATTGGGAGCGCGGCACGTTTTTGATAGCAGGTAGAGTGAGCAGGCCGACGACCTCAGAATCACTTATGATCACAAAGCTCGTGCGCCCGCTGGTCAAGATGTGGTCGTGCACTACGCTTTCCAGCGTCGTGTCGGCAGGGATGGGGGTGTAATCGCGGCCCATTGCCTCTGATACCTTGTGGCCGGCCAACAATCCCTGCATTACCTGCTGCTGAACTTGCGCTGCTGCGGCGCTTTCGAGGAACCAGCCGATGAAGGCTATCCACAGACCGTTAAAAAAGTTTCCCCGCAAAGCGAGCCATACACCGAAAGCTATGAAAAGGAAACCGACGAAACGTCCGGTGTCGGCCGCAATCAGAGTTGCTCTCCGGAAATTGCGAGAAACACCCCACACAATCGCGCGAAAAACCCGTCCGCCGTCCAACGGGAATCCGGGAATGAGATTAAAGAGGGCAAGCATGGCATTGATGAGAGCCAGGTATTTGGCGGCAGCCAGTAGCGGACTGATAGGCGTTAGCAAAGGCTGCATGATGAGAAACAGTGCCGCCAGGGCAAAGCTGACAATGGGCCCCGCAACCGCGATCCAGAACTCAGCGCTAGCGCTTGGAGGTTCTCCCGCTATTTGCGAGACCCCTCCGAAAATAAACAAAGTGATGCGGGGCACTTGAACCTTGTAGCGCATGGCCACAAGCGAATGCCCAAGCTCGTGGGTTAACACGCTCGCAAAGAACAGGACCGCGGTGAGTGAACCCACGAACCAATACTCAGCGGTGTTCCAGTTCTTGAACTCACTCGGGAAGTAGCTGACAGCCAACATCCACGTGAGCAAGCCAAACACCAAGAACCAGGAATAGTCGAGGTCGACAGTGATACCGAAGATTCGCCCCAACGGGATTGTATGGCGGAACATTCTTCACCTGCCTTCAGTTTCCGGGCGCAATGCGCGGCCTCGTTCCGTTAGATAATAAAATCGCTCGCATGACGGTTTCATTCTCGAACTCGGCTGAGTTTGTGACAATGGGTCGTTTATACTCTCTGAAGGAACAGCTGTAAGCGCCAAGGAACAGAAGAAATTCACGCGAAGGCTAATTGGGAAAGGAGCTGCCAATTCTGTGTCCGTGGAACGGGTAGTCCAGATGGTGGCAGTGTTATTGCGGTTCGTTGGGGAACGAGGTAGGAGGGATGATTCGCAACGAACGCTCCGAGAACGAGGAAGGCGAGAAGCGAGACAATTACAATGTTCCACCTCCGAAAACGTCTCTTGGTAGTCGCGCCATCTCCAGCATAGCGTAAGAAACACATGTACTTCGATTTCCTAGTCGGAGGATTCCGAGAGACCGTAAGGATTTTCGCTATCGCTTCATTTTTCTTCTCTTGGATTTCTTCTTTACCTGAGCCTGGATGTGTCTCAGTGCTTTCCCTTTGTGGATCGCCACATGATCGGTCTTGTCACTTTGGATGAGGTATTGAGGTTCGTCTCTAGAAGCGTGGTGCACATAGCCTTTGATCCGGATATCAGAAACAACTTTCTTCATAATGACCCCGCGAACCCTCCCAGCTTCCGAATTCCATTCAACGTGGTCGCCGCGCATAAATATTTTGGGCATCGCTTTTGTCTCCACAGCAAGAAATCACACGCAACGATTTCTTGTTTGAGGAAGTTACCGTTACCAGTCTTGTACCAGATTCATGCACATCAGATTGAGGAGCACTGTTTCTTGCCAGGGTCCGGTTTTCTATGGGTTGATGAGGAACTCACCGCACGATTAACTCAGCTTTCATATTCGGGTGCAAAGTACAGTCATAGAGGTAGGTTCCCCTTTTCGTGACCACATATTTCCAGGAGCTGCCAACAGGAAGAATGCCGGAATCGAATTTCTTCGGTTTTGTCGACGTTGCGGTGTGAGGGACGATGTCGTCGTTCTTCCATTCAACCGTATCGCCAACCTTTACAGTGAGCACGGCGGGTTGAAACTTAAGTTCACGGATGACGATCGTGTGCGTTTGCGGACCTTTAGGAACAGCGGCCAGCACGAATCCGCCCGGAGGTCCCTGCGTGCCCAACGAGCACGAAACCAGTAACAACAAGGCTGTCGCTACTAATGTTGAGGCTACCGATCGCATGCTCGAGTGGGGCGCGTTCATTGCTATATCTCCTTGGTTGTAACGCCGGCTCTTACTTGGGGTTCTTTGCATCATGTGCAGCGGTGGGGTCAACGGTGGCTTGCACGTTTCGTGCATGCTCAAGATGGCCGAGAAAAAGAGTCTGAGCGCCCTGGAGAGCGGCCTTAAGTTCCCCGTTCTGTGCGTTCGGAATCAAGACACCCGCGATGGCATCCGTAACTTGCTTGTGATAGGCCACCTCGTTGTCGATGTAGAACTTGTCAAAGGCCTTGCCGCGCAGGCTCTTCAGCTTTGCCGTAACCTCCACGGACTTCGCTTTGAGACTGTTGCTCGTGTCATTTTCGACTGGGGTTAGGTGAAGCTTGCCCGCCAGTTCAATGACGGACTTCTGGACCGCCCCGTGATCGGTTACCATCTGTTGCGCAAAACCCCGAACTTCCTTGTTCTTCGACTTGGTCAATGCGAGTTTGCCGTAGTCGATGTCAATCTGATTTGCAGCCAGAACGATCGCGCCGATATTCGCGTCGCTCGGAGGCTGTTGTGCGACACACTCGGAAGCGAAACCAAGCGAACCGAGTAAAGCAACCGCGGACAGAACCAAAACGCTTGAACTCTTCATTTGTGTAACTCCTTTTATAATTTTCTGTGGTACCCCTGCATGGCCTGGGAACAACGGTGATCCTTATTCATGGCGATCCTCATCCTGGAGGTGTTTCGCACTTGTCACAATGGTTCGTTCATACCGGGGAAAGAGACGCTTGTAACAGATGCCAAAAGGTATTCGAACAAGGGCTCGATGCCGACTACGCGCATTCAACCGCCAGTCAGACGACTTTGGAGATCCTCTCCACTAGAAAAGTCTCCAGCGGACAATTGGATACGTCTGCTCGATCTTTCTTGTCTCGGGGGAACCGGCCCTGCCGCCGGCTAATGCACAGCGCGAAGCAGTTATTCATCATATATCTGGTCCTAGACGGATAAGACAGTCTTGAACTGGATTGGCTCAATTCAATTGAGTGCTGCTTCTGCCTCTCGAATCGATGGAAAACAGTTTCATCGCTTATTTTCGCGGCGGGATACCGAACACTACATAGCACGGTGAATGTTCGGCCACGTGTTTAGCCGTCGTGCCAAATACTATCTCGCCTAGCGTACGTCCGTGGTGATAGCCGAGGACGGCTAGATCGCTTTTCTTTTCCTTTAATTCATCAAGCAGCGCGTAGCTGGCGGAGTGTGCCCGTAAAACTAGCGTCCTTGCCTTCAAATGGCTGCGGCGGGCCACGCTCTCGCCGGCGCGCAAGATTTTCTGCGCTGCTGCTTCCAGATCCGGTACTTCCGCGTCGAGAGCCGTGTTGTCGGGAAGTTCTATTACATGAACCAGAATGAGTGATGCTCCCCGCGAGCCCAGGCGGCTAGCCAACGTGGTTAGTTCCACAGCGTTTTCTAGGGTTTTCAAACCTACTAAGATCCGCTTAGGTTTCCTCATCTGTTGAGCCATACCTTCCTCCTCGTTTTGAGGTTGGATCATCCTGTCATGTAAAACTGGATCACGTCGATGTAACAGGCGTTTCTGTCGAAGGTATAAAGAGACCATTGTTAGGAACGCAAGGAGGTTCCAGCATGAGAGTCGCAATGAAAGCGATGGTGTCGCTGTCATCTGTGTTGGCGGGCCGTAGGGAGAGAACATGCGTGCTGGGAAGAAGGTCCCGACTTGAAAGTGGAAGAGTCGTTACAAGTGACCGTTCCGGGAGCGCTCGAGGGGCATTCGAGCCTCAGAAGTCAATCTAGGCAGAAAGTCAGAGCTTTCGGGCGACCGGGCATCGAGCCCCGATGGACTCACGGCGACAAAGACGGCGTGGGGACAGCGTATGCAGCTGCGAGCCGAATTTGGTTCACCTTGTGGAATGGCATCATCACTGAAGTCTATTATCCGACAGTGGATCACCCGCAGATCCGAGACCTGCAGTGTCTCATTACGGATGGAAAGACCTTTTTCCATGAAGAAAAGCGCGACCTGAAATCCATCTGCGAGCGTCTTTCAGGTAATTCACTTGGCTACCGCTACACCAACACCGATTCCGAGAGCCGGTACTCCATCATTAAGGAAATCATCACGAATCCGCATCTTGCCTGCATTCTCCAGCACGTTCAACTCGTCGGTGATGAAGCGTTTATCTCGAAGTTGCACCTCTACATGCTTTGTGCGCCTCATCTTCAAGTCGGCGGATGGAGTAACAACGGCTATGTGATCCAGGTAGCGGACCGGAAGATCCTGATGGCAGAGAAGGCAGGGGTATGGTTGGCACTCGGGGGCACACTCCAATTTTCTCGAGCTTCCTGTGGCTACGTTGGTCGGAGTGACGGCTGGACCGATCTCGCCGGTAACTTTCAAATGGACTGGGAGTTCGATCAGGCCTCTGACGGAAACATTGCCCTGATGGGAGAAGTT